>Ga0315282_10009793_pt1 | contig 15173 bp, 12 predicted proteins | sample YL17G07_20_MG_FD_203693 | JGI IMG/M metagenome (GOLD analysis project Ga0315282, IMG submission 203693) | Sediment microbial communities from Yellowstone Lake, YNP, Wyoming, USA - YL17G07_20 | ecosystem: Environmental > Aquatic > Freshwater > Lake > Sediment | place: USA: Wyoming | collected... | reverse complement strand
GTAGCACGCCACCGGGCCTGGAGTCCAGGAAAAAGTCCATCTGCGTGACGCACCGAGTGCCGACCGGCCCGCGCACGACGGGGGGTGAACTCGGCGCAGATGGAAGAAGCCGGTTGTTCAGTTGCGTGTCGTGCCGTCTTGTGTCAGATGGCGTAAGGCAGCGGCGGTGCTTCGGCGATGCCGGCAGGGGCCACAAGGCGAGTCCCCAAAGAAAGGCGCATGTTCTGACCGACTACAAGAGGGCCCGTGCGATCCTCGGCAAAGAAAGCCCGCGCTTTACGATTGACAAGCCGCGGGGGGTGCGTAGTATGAGCCGCGGAGGTAATAGACAATGTCCACTAGCAGACGATCTCCGAAGGCGGACTGGGGTGAGTGCCCGTGCTCCGGGGCGACGCTGGCCAGGCTGATCCAGCCCGCGATCATGACGCTCCTGGCCGGCGGCCCGCTGCACGGCTACCGGATTGTGCAGCGGCTGGCGAAGACGCCCCTCGTGGGCGGGAGCCGCCCTGACCCGACGGGCGTCTATCGGATGCTCCGCCTCATGGAGAAGCGAGGGTTCGTTGTCTCCTCCTGGGACCTCTCTGACAGCGGCCCCGCCAAGAGACTGTACCGGCTGACCCCCGAAGGCCGCCAGTGCCTCGGCCGCTGGGTCAAGACTCTCACGGATTACCACCGGGCGCTCGGGGGGCTGCTGGCCGCCGCCCGGCAAGCGTCGGCCGGGCGGGCCACGCAACCGGGAGATCGGGACAAAGGGAGGACATGACTCTCAAAGGCAAAATCGCCATTCTCCCCTGCACGGGGATCGGGCAGGTCGTCGGCACCATAGCTCGCCAGGCGGCCTACCGGGTCTGCGAAGACTTGCGACCGCGCGAGACGGTGCTCGTCTGCCTGCCCGCCCTGGTGAAGGGCGTCCAGGAAGACCTCGACATGGTGGCCGAGTGTCCCGTCGTGGTCATCGAGGGATGCAAGGAGCGGTGTGCCACCTACGCCCTGGCCACGCGGGGCGGCACCCCCGCGGCGAAAATCTCGGTGCCGGAGGCCATGAAGGGCAAGGGCCTGAAGATCAAGCGTGAGGCCCGCCGGGGCCTGACCGATCCGGAACTGGCCGTGGTCGAGCTTGTCACAGAAGCCGTCGTGGCCCAAGTGGACCGGCTACGCGCGAAGGTGGAGACAGGAGAAGGCAAATGAAACTCCCAGGCAAGCTTGAGGCGGTCTTGGATAGCGCCTTGAACGGCCGCGCACCCACCAGGGAAGACTGCGTCTTCCTGCTGAACCTGCCTGAAGGGTCCCTTGAGGCGGCGGCGACCAGAGCTGTTGCTGACATCGTTTCGCGCAGGCGTTTCGGCAATCAGGCCATGCTGCTCGGACAGATCGGCATCGACACGGCGCCGTGTCCGGGCAACTGCAAGTTCTGCGTCTTCGGCAAGGACCACACCACGTTCGAGCGAAGCGAGCTCTCATTGGAGGATATCCTGGCACGGGCGCGTGCCTTCGCCGACGCGGGCGACCTATACGCTTTGTTTCTGATGACGATGCACGAGTTCGACTTGGAGCGGCTTCTTGGGATCAGCGCCGCAGTCAAACAGGAAATCCCTGCCCACACCCAGATCGTTGTCAACATCGGCGACTTTGACCTGTCGGCAGCCCGGCAACTCAAGGACACGGGCGTGAACGGAGCGTATCACGTCTGTCGCCTCCGCGAGGGCACGGATACGTCGCTCGACCCCAAAGCTCGGCAGCAGACGTTCCGCAGCATCCGCGATACGGGGCTGGACTTCTACTACTGCTGTGAGCCCATCGGCCCGGAGCATACCGCCGAGGAGCTCGTCGAGCAGATGTTCCTGGGCATCGAATACGGTTGCTTTCAGCACGCTGCCATGCGACGGGTCTACGTGCCGGCGGCCCCGCTGGCCCACTACGGCCAGATCACAGAGCGTCGCCTTGCACAGGTCGTCGCGGTGGTCGCACTGGCAACGCTGGCGTGCCCGGAAACACAGAACATCGCCGTTCATGAGCCGAACCTGTTGGGCCTGGCCGCCGGAGCCAATGTCGTCTATGCCGAGACCGGCGCAAACCCTCGTGACACGGAAACGGATACAACGGGCCATCGCGGGCTGGACATGAACGCTTGCCGCAAGATGCTCTACGAGGCAGGCTTCGGCTCGCTCCACCGCAGCGATGGTGTTGGAATCGACCTAAGCCTTCAGTACCTGCAACAGCAGACCTGACAGGCCGGGACGCGCTGCACGGCTACCGGATTGTGCAGCGGCTGGCGAAGACGCCCATGCTGGGCGGGGATCGCCCTGACCCGACGGGCATGTACCGGATGCTGCGAAGCATGGAGAAACGCGGCCTCGTGGTCTCCTCTGGGGGCCCCTCTGACAGCGGCCCCGCCAAGAGGCTGTACCGGCTGATCCCTGAAGGCCGCCAGTGCCTCGGCCGCTGGGTCAAGACCCTCGCGGATTACCACCGGGCGCTCGGGGGGCTGCTGGCCGCCGCCCGGCAAGCGTCGGCCGGGCGGGCCAGGCAGACGAGAGATCGGGACAAGGGGAGGACATGACTCTCAAAGGTACTTGACCTGCTAGATCCATCCTGGCTCCGTGCTGCCCTTCGCGGACGGTATCGCCTGCGCGTGTCATGTGGTGGGCGCGCTGGTTGCTGCGAGATCGAAAACCCGCACAAGGGGCGGCAAACATGCATACGCGGCATGACGCGCTCGGTTCCGACCCACTCGGTTCCGACCTTGCGGGCAGACCGTCCATATGGTACTTTGCGTGCGCAGGCGGGACTCTGAAGGGGGAATGCAAGAGGCAAGGGCAATGCTCATCTTCTACACGATGCACTTGTTGTGAATGCCGGCGACATGCCCGGCCGCGGCGGCCCGGCGAAAGAACCCCACATGGCTATTGAGGGCCAGTGCGACCTGCTCCAACTCACGGAGCATTGTGGCTGCGGGGCGAAACTCCCAGCGGCCGATCTCCGCGAGATTCTTTCGGGCCTCCCACCTTCGTACGATCCGCGCCTTCTAGTCGGTCCTGCAACCTTTGATGATGCCGCCGTCTATCGTCTCAGAGATGATTGTCTCCTCGTCCAAACGGTGGACTTTTTCCCGCCGGTGGCCAGCGACCCCGAAACCTTCGGGCGCGTTGCAGCCGCCAACGCCCTGAGCGACATCTATGCCATGGGCGGCCGCCCGCTAACGGCCCTTGCTCTGATGTGCCTTCCCTCAAAGCAGGTTCCATTGGGTGTGGCCCGCGCCATCGGGCCGCCAGCCCTCAGAGGACAACGGCCACGTGCAGACGTGCGCCGCGCATGCCCTCGTAGGGACAGATCCAGGAAAAGAGAACCATGGCACCACACCGCATGAAAGTTCTGGCCGTCGTCGTGTTGATCGCCGTCTGGCCGGCCGCACTTCGGGCGGAAGCGCCGCCGCCCGCAAAGCCCGCCGCGCTCCCGCCGGGCGAGAGCCCGGCCCCCGCGCGTTGGCACGACCAGTGGGCCACCGCCAGAGGCGAAGCCGAGGAATGGTACGCCCACGACGAGGAGGGACAAACTGATGACAGATGGTGGCGCCATGCCGAAACCGCGGTCCAGGGCCGTGCAGGCTCAAGAGTTGATCGAGGCCATTGACGCTCTTGTCAGTTGGGTGAAGAACCATCAAGACCAGGTCTTGGACTACTTTCGAGTGGTCAAGCCCCAGTTGCACCCGTTGGGCGCTCGGGTGGAGATGTTGGCCGAGGCGCTGGGGCTTGCCAGCCCTGAAGACCCCGTGTACCTGGCTGGGGAGCCGCAAGTTGAGCACGTCGGGCAAGGGGCAGGCGCTGCACCCGTCATGAGCCTCGTGCAGCACAAGACGTGGCCCGGGTGGGCGGAGCGGGGCAAAGACAAGAGGTGGTGGTACCATTTCCGCCGCATCACCATGTTCGAGTGTCCTTGGTATGACTGGATGGCGGCGTTGAGGCGAAAGGCCGAGATGATCCTGGCCAAGGAGGCCAACGCCCAGGCGCCTGTGCCCCCGCACGCTGCCGGCCCCGTGGCGCCTGCCATTGACAAAGGGCGATCCGGTAAGGACAGGCGGAAACGCAAGCGCGGCGGCAAGAAGCGCAAGCCGCGTGGCCGCGGCAGGCCGCCCATGCAGCCGCACAAACGGAGGCCGAATACACGTCGCGGCGACCCCGGTGGGGAACAAGGAGATAGTGAGAGTAAGGCAGCCCCCGAGTCTCGGACTGATGCGCCCCCCTCGGGGGAGTGGATTGGGCCGGTGACCAAGGCCGAGATGGCGCGGCGCGTCCTCAATGATCGCAAGGCGCGCTGGCGCAAGGTCGGGCCCATGTTCCCCCCCGAGCATGTTCAGAAGGTGACCGCCAAAACATTCCGCTTTCGGATTGACTTACTTGACACGCCAACGCGCGACCGCTGCCGCAACCAGCTCGCCCCCAGACCCCGCCCGTGAGTCCGATTTCTCAGCCCTTTTGGGCCATCTCAGCCACTACAAGCCAACACAGCCTGTAGGTGTCGGCGCCGTGCCTTCCCATGTCGTTTAAGACAGTGGACATGCTAAAGACGGCGTGCATGGACCGATGGCTGCAAGGGCAGAAGGACAAGGGCAAAGCGGTGCAGCCATGACCAAGGAACCATTACGACGGGTCACGCGAGCTAGCCCATGTCCTGTTTGCGGGCGGCCCGACTGGTGCACGGTCTCGGCCGATGGACATCTGGTCATCTGCATGCCCCAGGCAGAGTGGGCAGCTAAGCACAGTGCGACTGGTGGCTATGTGCATGTCCTGCGCAACACCCCCTTCCGTCGGGACGGCCTCAAGGTCCGCACGGTACGCATCGAAGGTTCAAAGTGCGGGTGGACGGACTTGGACCGCCTCGCTGAGCAGTGCCAGGAGGCCGTGGACAGTGCGGCGCTGCAGGCCCTTGCGGATTCGCTGGGTCTGTCGACCGGGTCCCTCAGGCGGCTACGAATCGGACGGGACTTACGCCGCCGGGCCTGGACATTTCCGATGGTCAACTCCGCCGGCCAAGTGGTGGGAATCCGACTTCGATTCCCCAATGGGCGGAAACTGGCGGTGACGGGCGGGCATGAAGGGCTTTTCATCCCCGACGGCCTGGACTATGCCGGCCCGCTTATCATGGCCGAAGGTCCGACCGACTGCGCGGCGCTGCTTGACATGGAGTTCTCTGTCATTGGTCGGCCCTCATGCAGCGGGGGCGTTCGACACTGCATCGAAGTTGCCCGTGCGTATTGGCCCGTCGATGTGGTTGTCATGGCCGACGGTGATCAGCCAGGTCAGCGAGGGGCGGAATCGCTCGCATCAGCCCTGCTCGCCGTCGCAAGGAGCGTCCGCGTGATTTGGCCCCCGCAAGGACTCAAGGACGGCCGGGCGTGGAGACAGGCGGGTGCAACGCGGGTGGATGTGGAGCGCGCCATCGAGGCTGCACCCGTACGGAAACTAGCGGTTCGCTGTGGCGCGACCGGCATTGCGAAAGGCAGATGACCGATGGAACACGAGGAAGGACTCACAATCTCGCACATCACCGTCGGCAAGACCGGCAAAGCGGCGCTTACGGTGAGGCTGAACGGCCAAGTGCTCAAGACCGACACTGTGAACGTCCTCAAGGAGTCAGACCGGAAGGCGTTCGGGCGAGCGATTCAAGAAGCTGCCCCTGCCCTTGGCGAAGCTGACTTGGCGGCGCAACTCGAAAAGGTGCTGCTGGGCATCGCCGAGGGGGTGGCTCGTCAGCTTGCGGAGGTGCGCGGCGCCGATAGCGAAGGTGCGGGCGGCGATACCATTGCTGGTCCGCAAGAACTGCTCAAGACAATGCCAGAGGATGTTCGCCGAGAGGGAGAGGCCCTCCTTGCTGATCCCGATCTGCTCCGACACGTCGTTGAAGACATCGCGGCGATGGGTGTAGCCGGGGAGTGCGAACTGGCGGCGACGGTGTATCTGGTCGGCACGTCGCGTCTGTTGGATGATCCTCTTGCAGCCATTGTGCAAGGGCTGAGTAGTAGCGGCAAGAGCTATGTCAACCGAAAGACGTCGGAACTCTTCCCGCCCGAAGCCGTCATGCACGCGACGAAGTTAACGCCGCAGGCGCTTTTCCACATGCCCCCCGGCGCGCTCGCCCACCGCTTTGTTGTCGCGGGCGAACGCTCGCGCGTTGTCAACGATGAGGCGGCTGAGGCAACCCGAGCGCTGCGAGAGATGCTGTCGGAGGGGCGGCTGGACAAGTGGATGCCAGTCAAGACGGACGGGCACATTGTGACGGAGCATATCGAGCAGGAAGGGCCGATAGCCTACGTCGAATCAACGACCCTGACTCGAATTGACGACGAAGACCTGAACCGCTGCATCCTCCTCAGCACGGACGAGCGACCCGACCAGACACAGCGAATCCTCAAGCGGCTCGCGGCGGAGAGAATCCCCGGTGGATGGACCGTGGATACCATGCGAATCACTCTCAGGCACCATGCCGCCCAGCGGATGCTACTGGCCTTGCCCGTGTCGATCCCCTACGCGGGACGGCTGGCCGACCGCTTTCCCTCGAAGCGCGTCGAGGCACGACGGATGTTCGGGCACCTGCTCCACATGATCCAGGCAGTCACGCTTTTGCACCAGAGGCAGCGAACGCACGATGAAGACGGCCGGTTCCTAGCGACACCTGACGACTACCGAGTCGCCAGTCGTCTGCTGAGCGGTCCCATCGCGCGGCAGCTTGGCGGGCGCGTTTCAGATGCGGCCAGACGATTCTACGACCGCATGCGGAGTCGGGATTTGCCGTCGCGTTTCACGGCGCAGGACTTGGCTCGGGCCGAAAGCCTGACCGATCGCTGCGTGCGAGGCCACTTCGCCGAGCTATCGGCGCGGTTACATCAAGGTTGTAGAACCACCTCGCGGGTCGGTGCCGTGCAAGTGGGAAATGGCCCCAGTTGCAGAGGATGAGTCCACCTGGGCCGGACTCCCCAGCGCCGAGAAGATGATGTTGGATACCGACTTCCGGCTTTCCGACAAGGCGCAAGTGTCGCTGCCTGCGGGGGTTATGTCGGAAGAGGCAGAGTTTCCGGGAAATTCCGGCTAGGATGGGGTGAGGCATGTCGGAAATACCGGGAAATTGGTCCGGTTCCGACTTAACTCCTTATGTGACAAGGAGTTAGTGCTTGTCGGAATGCCGGAAGTGAGGATGCGGAGGATCACGCCCATGATTGATCTCGAACTGATGTTCAGCCCGGAGGCCGTGGAGTTCGGGGCGCGGCTCCGGTACGGGCGGCCCCTTGATCTCGACGACTTGCCGGGCGACTGGCGGGTGTGGTTCGAGGAACGCGCCGCGATCATGGAATACGACGGGGGGCTGCCGCGAGAACACGCGGAGGCGGAGGCCCTGGCCGAAACGGTCAGGGAAATGCAGCGAGAGGCTGCCGGTCGTACCGGTTGCTCTTGCCAGAATGGGTGAGAAGGAAGACGTGTCGTAATGGCGTCAGACCTAGACAACCAGCCAGACTCCGAGGCGGCTCCTGAGAAAGCCGCACGAGGGAGGCCGCGCCGGAGACTCACTACCCGGACGCAGTTCTCCTCGACACCGATGTCCGGTCAGGACGTCCATGTCGTGGAGGAGATTCTGGCCCGGCTGGTGGCAAGGGCCTACGCCGCCGACCACCCGGATGTCTTCGTTCGGCGGGTGGAGACTGAGGCCGACCGAAAAAACCGCGCCGGATTCCCCTTGACTGTATGCCACCATGATTGTATTGTACCATCAGGAGGTGGCGATCATGGTGACGCTGACATTGCGACTGCCGGACGAGTTGCACGAGAGACTGCGGTGGCTCGCGTTCAAGGAGCGGCGAAGCCAGCATGCGATCCTCCTGGAACTGGTGGAGAAAGGGCTGTCGAAGGTCGAGGTGCCCAAGGAGGTGACGGATGAACGCTCCCGAAAGCCTCGTTGAATCCCTGACGTGCGGCTCGGTGGTCGGCGGCGAGACGGCACTGGCTGGCAAGGTGAAAGCCTTCGCATGGGCTCGCGTGTCAACCGACATGCAGGAGGATCGCGGTCTGTCGATGCCCCAGCAACTCCGTGAGATTCGGACCTACGCCGGGGACCACGAGATCGAGATCGTCGAGGAGTTCAGCGAGGCCGCGAGCGCATTCCAGCGGGAGGAGAAGCGGGTCGAGTTCCGCCGCATGATCGACAGGGCCAAGACTGGGTGCGAAGTTGCCGCGATTCTGGTCCACGACCTCAGTCGGTTCTCGCGTGACAGCGCGCGGGCGAAGATGCTGCTGCGCGACCTGCATGCGGCTGGCGTTCGCGTGATCTCGCTGAACGACCCCGTTATGGACCCCGAGACGGTGGCCGGCGTCTACATGGAGGCCATCACGTTCGCCAAGAACGAGGCATACTCCCGCGAGGTGGCGTTCCACACCCGCAAAGGATGCCGGGCCAATGCCCAGACGCGAGACCCTGAAACCGGATGGTGCTACAAGAACGGCGGGCAGCCGCTCTGGGGATACCGCAGCGAACGGCTGACGCGGGGAACGGACAAGCGGGGCAGGCCCGAATTCAAGAGCATCTGGGTGAAGGACGAGACAGTCGTTGCGGGACGGCCGGTTCACGAATGGGATCGGCATTGCCTGCTGGAACTGGCCGGGAAGGGGGCCACGCTCGATCAACTGCGGGACTTCTGCAACGAGCACGGACTGCCCGGTCGGCGGAAGCAGTACTGGGGCACGTCCACCTGGAACGCCCTCCTTCAGCCGCACGTGCTGCTCGAATACTGCGGCTACGGCGTCTGGAACGTCCACGGCAATCACGGGCGGGAGCGGCCTGTGTCGGAGTGGGTGGTTGTGCCGAACGCGCACCCGGCCATCATCACCGAGGAGGAGGCGAAGGCGATTGCCGCCGCCCGGCGCCAGCGCCGTGAGGAGAACCGCCGGTTCGACGGGGGATGCCGGAGAAGCCAGACGTCCTCCTACCTGCTGAGCGGCGGGTTGTTCAAGTGCGGGCGTTGCGGCAGCAACATGATTGGGTTCCGCACGAGCAAGGGCCACTACTACGTCTGCGGAAGCCAACCGTACCGGCGGGGGATGGGATGTGGCTCGGGGGTCTACGTCCCGCAGGAGGAGGTCGAGGCCGAGGTCGTGCGGGGCCTCGAAGGGATGATGTCGGTGTGTCTCGACCCGAAAGGCTTCACGCGCCGCGTGAATGAGGAGTTGCGGCGGCTGTGGGCGGAATCCACGGACCACAATCCCCAGGCCGCGGAGCAGTTGAAGCAGGTGGAAGCGAAGATCGCCCATATCCGCCGGGCGATTGAGGACGGTCTCGGGGATGCACAGTGGGCAAACGGCCGGTTACGTGAACTGGCTGTGGAGGGGGAGCGGTTGGGAAGACACGCAACGGCGTCCACGCGGCCGCCGCAGATCGACGTTGGAACGGTGATGGCCTATCGGGAACAGGTCGGGAGGCTCTTTGCGCAGGGCAAACCGATCGAGAAGAAGCAGCTCTTGAGGAAGTGCGTCGAGGGGATGAAACTGGCCCCGGAACGCTTGGAGGTGGAAATCACCTACCGCATTCCGGAGCCTGTCATGAATAGCGTGGTAGCGGGGGCAGGATTTGAACCTGCGACCTTCGGGTTATGAGCTGCATCAGCGGCTCGCCCGCAAACCCCTGTCAATGCGTAAGTTACAGGATTGACAGGCTCTTAGGCTTCAGCTCTTCGATCACCAGGATAGCCAATTTCGCCAGGATGTGCAAGGTTTTAGTTGCACTTTAGTTGCAGCGCTGGGGCGCATGATGTGACGTGCGAGCCTACACCTGTGCGTCCCGAAAACTCCATCCGGGGTCTGCAAGGTAAGTGGCGGGTGTCAACGGCTGTGATCTCCGGTAGCCGGTTACTTCTCCGTCGCGGGTCGCAGGACCTCCCATCGCAAGTTGCGGAACTCGCGCGGGCCTTGCCACGGCTTGCCGCCGAGCTTGACCTCTCTGCCGTTCCTCATCGCGGTGCCGCTGGGGCTGAGGCTGAACTCCGTCACGGTCTGCCACGTGGTAAGCGGCGGCGGCGAATTGTCCTTCTTGTCGGCCGCCGGCAGAAGTTCATCGAGGCCGACCGACACGGTCTGCCACTCATCGGACGCCTTCAGCGTCTTCTCCATCGTGTGCACGCCCGCGGGCTTGCCAGGGAACGCATTCCAGTCGTTGCAGTGGAACGTGAAGACCAGCGTGCTGTCGCCGGTCGCCTTCACGTCCACCGCCAGATGCGCGCCCTCGGGGCCGCGCCACTTCGGATCGTGCAGCTTGCGTGTGAGCGCCTGCCACAGCGGCGGGTGGCCCCAGTTGAGCTGGTACCAGTCATGCCAGCCGCGCGAGCCGTCGTCGATCGCGAGCGACGGCTGGTCGGTTGCCTTCACCCCCGCGGCCTTCAGTTGGGCCGGGCCAACCGAGAGCAAACGCGAACTGATCGCGAAGGTGTCCGTCTTCTCCGCCGTCTGGTAAGGCCTAGGCAACTCATAGAAGACGTTCGCCAGAACGAACAGCGGCTCTTCGGTGCTCATGATGGGGCAGGCGGCCGTCCACGTGTCGCCCCGGCGTGCGGCCCCGGCGTCGCGCCAGAAGCGGGTTGTGACGAGCGGGGAGATCGAGCAATACACGTCCACGCGCTTGATGGGCCGGGAGGCGTCGGGCGTCACCGTCACGGCGGGCACACCGTCGGCGGTCGCGAGCGCTAGTTCGATCTTCGGCGTCGCGGGCATTGCGAACTTGCCCTTCAGGTGCTGCTCGAACCAGAGCACCCGCGCGACCTCAAACTCCGGCGCGTGGCGGTGGTTCATGTGCGGCGTGATGGCGTAGCGCACCCGTTCGGTCGGCAGGCCGCGCCACGTGTAGTACATGTTGTCCAGGTGGCCGTTGAAGTCGTTGGTCGGGCCCATGTACAAGATGGGGCATGTGATGCGTTCGATGTATGGATTATCGGCGATGCAGTTCATCTCGAACGGCGGCAGCGTCTTCTTGACGCAGCCGGGCACATCGGCCAGGTTCTCCGGCACCTCGCCCGAACCGCCGCATGACGGCGTGGCCGCCTTGATACGCTTGTCGATACCCGCCAAGTCGGTGGTCAGCTTGCCGCCCATCGAGTGCCCGTAAACGCCGATCCGCTGCGGGTCCACTTCCGGCTGTTGCTCCAGGAAGGTGATGGCTCGCCGCAGGCCGATAATCACGATGAACCAGTTGCTGTTGCGGGGCGACTCCACGGCGTCCAGCGTGTAGGCGTCCGGGGCCGGCGGCCCGGCGAAATGGTTCTTGGGATTCCTCTGCGGCGGATGGGTGCAGTCGAGCGCTCCCCAGTCGGTGTTGGGGCCGTCGTACTTCACGTCGCCCAGCCGCAGCGGGTTGCCGCCCCAGTTGACCGAGATGCAGGCGTAGCCGCGCTTGGCGTCGTCGATGGCGGCGCTGAGGCTTGCCGCCTGCCCGCCGCCGTGTACCTGCACCAGCCCCGGCAGCTTGCTCCCACCTTTTGGAAATGCGTAGATCGCGGCCATGATCGACTTCGTGCCCTTGAAGACTCCGACGCGGTATCGCCCCAGGCGGCAGACGACGCCGTCGGCCTCCCATTCTTTCGCGACCTCGACCTCGAGCGGCTCCTTTCTCGGGTCGTAGCCGCCCCAGAGCTCATCCAGATCTTGCGGTGCCTTGCCGCTCACCAGCGGCGGTAGGGAATCCGCCGCCGGGGAGGGTGGGGGCCATGCCGCCAGCGCGAGGCCGATAAGAACCAGCATCAGCAGGTTGGCCGGCGGTTGCGCCATTCAGCGGCTCCTTGGCCTGCGGCTCCAAGCGGCCATATTCTAACGCCGTTTCCGGAAATGCACCAGGGCTTTCGCGTGCGTTGGCAGGGCGAACGCATCTTAATCTGGGCCGCCGCCGTGGATTTGGCCGATTTTCCCTTCCACGGGAGACCCACAGTGTTCGAGGGTCATGCCCCGCCTCGGCATAGGCCCGTCGCAATTGTGCCCGCGAGCGCAGGGCCGTGGGGTTGCCACAAGTCCAGGCGTGGCTCTCATAGGGCCAGTGCCGGTAGCGCGAGCACGTCCACGATCACACTACCCGGCGCCAGAGCCGGCTCGGAGCTTGACCGCGCGACTTCATCGCCGCCGCCAAAGACAAGCGGCACGGCATCGACCGTTGCCGAGTCGATCGTGAGCAGGGCGCCGAAACCATCGGCATCAGGAGCCGCCGTCGCTGGCGGTGCCATGCCCGGCGCCGCCAAGGCCGGCGCCGCACTTGCCGGGGTGGCCTTGCTCAGAACCAGGGCCAAGGCCGGGGCATCGAGCGCCGCCGGTTGATCGACGAGTATCGGCGGGGCGAGCGACGCGGCAGCGGAGAGCACCACCGGCGCTGGCGCGGCCGTCGCGACCGCCGGCATCGCCGCCGGCTCCGGCGCCGCGCCCACCGGGCTGGAGCCCAGCGGATTGCCAACGCCCAGGCCGTACGTCAGGCCCAGGATCGCCACATCGTTGTCGTCGATCCGACCGTCGTAGCCGAAGAGGTCGCCCTGGCTCCAGCGGTGGCTCGTCGTGGCCCCATTGTCGTAGAAGAGGCCAAGGATGGACACGTCGTTGTCGTCGACGCGGCCGTCGAGGTTCAGGTCACCGGCATAGGTGTACTTCACGAGGACGCAGCTTGAGTCCACCGGTTGCCCGGCGAAGTTGTTGTATGGGGCAAAGAGCATGTCATTCTGTGCGTACCCCACGCCGTAGATGATGGGATTGGCCGCCGCCGCACTCGACGTGATGCCGTTGCCCGTCCAGGTCATGCCGTTGTATCCCTCCGCAATCCACCGCTTGACATCCGCCAACGGCGATGCCGCGCCGTCGTCATAACCTACGATGAGCGCCCCGCTGCCGATATCCAACCTTGCCGTCGGCGCGCTACCCGCCTCGGCGACGTTGAGGCTCTTCGTCACGAGCGTCTTCGGCGCCCCCGGCGCAAACGCAAGCACCGCGCCGCTCCCAAGATCGAGGCCCCGCACTGTCTGATTCTGATACAGAACAGGCTGCCGCGCCGCCGCGCCACTGATACGCACCTGTGTCTGCAGCCCCGGCACGATGCCGGCCCACCAGTTGGCGCCGTTCTCCCAATGGTCGCTGATAGTGCCAGTCCAATCCATTGGAGCGGAAGTCACAGAGATGGTGATCGCTTTCTCAAGGGAAAGCCCGCCGTCGTCCGTGGTCTTGACGCGGATGCTGTACCGGTCCTTGACGCTGCAGTTGAAGACCGCCGCCGTCCTCAGCGTGTTCACGCTGATCGTGAACGACCCGTTGTCTGTGCTCCCCGTCCCCGACACCAGAGTATAGGTGAACGCGTTGCCCGCGTCCGGGTCCGCCGTGCCGAAGGCACCCACCGTCGTACCGACCGGCTGATTCTCCGGCACGGTGGTGTTCGACAGCGTCAGGTCCGTCGGCGGCTCGTTGACATTCTGGACTGTAATCGTGAAGACCTTCTCGGTGTACAAGCCGCCCTGGTCGGTCGAGCGGACGCGGACGCTGTAGGAGTTCTTCGTCTCGTAGTCGAAGCTGGCGGCGGTCAGAAGCGTGCTGCCGCTGATGGAGAACAAAGCGTTGTCCGTACTGCCGGTGCCGCTGACCAAGGCGTAGGTGAAGGTGTTGCCCGTATCAGGATCAGTCGTGCTCAGCGTGCCCACTGTGGTTCCCGCGGGGAGGTTCTCGGCGACCGTGGACGTGGAGAGCGCGATGTCGGTGGGGGCCTGGTTACTGGCCGCGGCGTTCGCCGCCCCGGGCGTGACCGTTGTCATGGCCTGCCAGGCGCCGGTGCCGTTGGGGTATCGGCCGTAGGAAACGTTGGTCGTTTGGGCGCCGTAGGTGACCGTATCGACACGGGTGACGCCGTCGATGTCGTACAGCGAGATGGTTCCACCCGTGGAACTCACCGTGAAGTTCGTGTGCCGGCTGCCCAAGGTGGTATTGTTGTCGGCCCAGAAGAGGAGATATCCCCCGGCCGGGATCAAGACGCCGGTGGGAATCTGGAACTTCTTAGGCGTGCTTGCGTCGTTCGTCAGGTACATGCCGCTCATGTCCACGGCCGCGGCGGTCGGGTTGCGCAGCTCGATCCAGTCGGGATACGTTTCGATCTTGCCGCTCGGGCTCAAGGTGCGGCCGGCGAAGGCAGCGTAGGTGGCCGGGTACTTCATAGCGCGAAACACGGCCGTCATGTAGCCACCGACCTTGTTGGCATCGGCCGGAAGGCTGGAACCTTGTTCCAGGGCGCCCGTATCGCAGACCGGATTTTGGTACTGCCAGACGATCTGGCCGGCGGCGGTGACCTCGAAGAGTCTCCCGGTATTGCCCTCGCAGATGAAAGTGTCGCCGTTGGGAAGCCGTTGGGCGCCGGAGATCTCGGCGGAGTAGAAACTGGTGGGCGGGCTGGCGACGTAGGTCCACGTCAGACCGCTTGGCCCGTAGGCGGAACCCGCGGTGCGGGTGTAGTTCCCCGAGGCATCCACCGGCGGGGCGAACTCGTCGATGGTCGAATAGGCGCCGGCAGGCCGCCCCAGGCCATTGTTGAACACCAGGATGTGCCCCGCGCCGGGGCAGTCGCTGGCGATCCACTGGGTGTTGTGCTGCTGGTAGAGCATCTCGTTGGCGGCCGTGCCGGTCTTGTACTGCAGGGGGTCGCCCCAGCGGTAGAGCAGATCGCCGCCCTTGCCGTGCGCGCCGCCGCTATGGCCGGCCGCCTGGGCGGTGGTGGTGCTGTGGTCGATCACCCACACCTCGTTCTGGTTCCGAGCGCTGAGCATGATCTGGTCCAGCGAGGCGTTGTAGTCGATCCCGTTGAGGTGGTTCCAGAATTCGGGGATCTTGATGCCTGGGCCATTGGCGTCGATCAGTTCGGGATGCTGGGACACGACGCCGTAGTTGGACTTGCTGGAGCTGTAGTCCTGGATCAGGTGGTCCCACACGTGCCACTGCCATACCACCGTTCCGCCGGAGCCGGCGGTCGGCTGGATCTCGACGACCGAGTCGGGCACCATGAAGCCGTCGGTGGTGATGGCTGTATCCAACAGGGCGGGGTTGAACCCGGCCGCGATGACGTCGGCATACAGCTTTTTCTCCGCGACGATCATGAGGATGTTGCCGTTGGGCAGGACCTTGAAGTCGTGGTGCATC
>Ga0315282_10009792_pt1 | contig 15175 bp, 9 predicted proteins | sample YL17G07_20_MG_FD_203693 | JGI IMG/M metagenome (GOLD analysis project Ga0315282, IMG submission 203693) | Sediment microbial communities from Yellowstone Lake, YNP, Wyoming, USA - YL17G07_20 | ecosystem: Environmental > Aquatic > Freshwater > Lake > Sediment | place: USA: Wyoming | collected... | reverse complement strand
CCCAGTAACGCGAACCACAACACGATCGCGTGGAACCACATCTACCGGATCGGGCAGGGCGTCCTCAGCGACATGGGCGGGATATACACGCTCGGCATAGCGGATGGGTCGGTGCTCCATCACAACCACATCCACGATGTCGAGTCGTTCGAGTACGGCGGCTGGGGCATCTACTTCGACGAGGGCACGACGCACATGCTCGCCGAGAACAACCTTGTCTACCGCGTGAAGACGGGGACGTTCCACCAGCACTACGGGCGCGAGAACGAGGCGAGGAACAACATCCTCGCATTCGCCCGTACGGGCGGGCAACTCATCAGGACCCGAGTCGAGGAGCACCTGTCCTTCACGCTCGACCACAACATCGTCTACTGGGACGAGGGCCCGCTGCTGGGCTCGAACTGGGGCGGCGACAAGTACAGGCTCGACCACAACCTCTACTGGCAGGCGCGCGGTGAGCCGTTCGACTTCGCCGGGATGACCTTCGAGCAATGGCAGGCGAAGGGCCAGGACGTGCACTCGAAGATCGCGGATCCGCTGTTCGTCGACCCCGAGCACAACGACTTCAGGCTGAAGCCCGGCTCGCCGGCACTCGAGCTCGGTTTCGTGCCGTTCGACGTTAACGACGCGGGATGCCACCTGCCCAAGGACGTTCTTCCGCCCACCAACGTGCCGAGCGCGTTCCCAACGACGCCGGCGCCGCCGCCACCTCCGCCGGTGAGCGCCAGGCCCCCGAGCATGGCCGCCGCCGCTGTCGGCCTGGCATCCCAGGGGAAGGAGCTCGATCCCTCGAAGGCGACCGAGGCGGACGGACTTACAGCGCGCTACGGCACGGGAACAAGGGTCATCGTCAACGCCTCCGTCCCGCCGATCGACTGCCACCGGCCTACCGTGATGGCCCTTCAAGCGCTGGCGGAGCAGTACCCGGACGCGCTGACCGTCAACGTGTGCCGCCTGCGGACCCCGGCAGGCGATGCGGTCACGAAGCCCCTCGGGATGCAGTGTGCCGCGTACCTGATCAACGGCAGCGCGGAGTTCGGTTACGACATCCCGGACGTGGGCAAGCGGACGGCCGTGTTTGCTCACTTCCCTGGCGGGACGTACACACTGGATGAGCTGCGCGGGGCCGTCCTGTCGGCCCTTAAGGACGCTGGTGTGGATGTGAAGGAGGACCCCATCGCCGCGACGGGGCCCACCGAGTGGCCGAACGAGAAGAGCAGCGTGAACTCGGATGCTTGGCTCATCCAGAACCACGACAGGCTCCGCCGGATGAAGCCGCGCGTCCTCGTCCTCAACTTCGCCAACGGCTACGCGCCGCCGCAGGCGGAGGACATCGTCACGCGCTTCGCCAAGGCCATCTCGGAGAGCTCCCGGTACCATGGCTACAAGGACCCGTCGGCCCCCGCGTTCCTGGAGTACCAGATCGTGAAGATCGCCGACCTGTGCGACAAGCCGATGATACCGGGGCGCGAGAAGAAGAACAGCCGCTGGTGGCCGCGCGACGGAGACAAGAAGGGTAGTGTCGATTACGGCAAATTCTTCACCGACGAGTACACGAAGCTCATCGACTTCCGCACCGAGGACTCGCCCGATGAGCCGGTCAGCATCGCCGATCTGGTGAACGACGGGCGGATCAACGAGCTGTGGTTCATCGGCTCACACAACGAGGAGGACGCGGCATTCGAGTCGGTCGAGCTTAAGCAGGTGTATGACGACATGTTCCAGCCCAATGAGGGCGAGCACCGCCAGGCGGGCAACGGCGGCGACGATCGCCAGCCGTGGCTGGGCCGCAGCATGCGCATCTGCTGGATCAACCCCGACCGCGGCATCGGCTGCGCGATGGAGAACCTCGGCCACTCTCTCGAGGGAATGGCACACGCGAATGTTATCCCCTACTTCACACGCTACTTCTACGACTACGCCGGCTTTGATCTCGACAAGCGATACGGCCTGCCGGTGAACTCCTTCTATGCTTGCGGCTACGAAGGTGGCGACATGGTGGAGTGGCTCTCGCCCACCAGCATCAAGGTCCACGTGGGCGACAAGACCTACACCGTCGACGACTACGTGCCCGCGGGCGGCAACGTCCACTTCCCGCCGAACGGGCGGCATCACTACGACATAGGCAACAGCTTCAAGGTCATGTCCACCATCGAGAACTACCGGCTGCACAACGGGGCGGACGGGAAGGACCTGGCGACCGAATGGTCCCCCGATGCCTACGCACAGTACCAGACCGTGGCGCCTGACTGCATGGGCCCGTGGCTGGTGTACTGGAGGCAGAACATGCCCGGCCTGGGCAGCAAGTGCGTTGACGACGACGGCCGGCCGATGAAGAACTGGTGGCCGTTCTTGTTCTACTGAGCTTGCTCCCGCTCCGGCCGCGTTCATCCCCGAACAACAGCTATACCATCTGAGCAAAGCTCTCCGGAGCGGCTGATACCCACTAGCGAGCATGACCGTCGCTCCGACAACCCGCGACTCACGACCAACCTTGCCCCGTCGCGTCGTGCCCGAGCGCTCACGAGTCTCCCGACAACAGCTCCCGAAGTGCGTTGATCTCCAGGTCCCGCTCTGCCACCAGGCGCTTCAGCCGCGAGTTCTCCTGCTCAAGCTCCCGCAGCCGACGCGTCTCCGGAACGCTCAGTCCCGCGTACTTCCGGCGCCACCTGTGGATCGTGTTGTCTCCCACACCGTAAGCCCGAGCCACCTCCGCCACACTTCGGTCGGGGCGCTCCGCCTCAAGCACGATCCGCACGATCTGCTCCTCGCTGAAGCGCTTCTTCCGCGTCTCCGGACCTCCCGCTCTCAGGAGATCCTACCATCCCCACTGGTCCCAAAATCGGGGGCAGGTCAGGTCAACGCGAACGAGGTCGTGTCCTGAGCCACTACTACCCACGGCTCTTTGCCACAGCGCTCTGCCGTCCCCCTCACGTGTCCGGAGATCACGCCCGCCGGGCTCACTCAAGGCGCGCCCTCCACCGTCTTGGCTCCGAAGTACCGATGCGCCGCTTGCCGCAGCGCAGAACCCAGAACCGCCGTACACGACCGACCGCCCTTGCCAAGCAGGCGATCCAGGAGCGTAACCAAGTTCGGGCGCTGATCCCAACGCATTCCGCCGGCCGTCGGCGGCTCCGCCTCCGACCACACTGCTCCTGCTGCTGCCATCGGAGCACCTCCTTACCCACGGTGCTTCCTCAACCCAACATCCACGGATCGCGGCTGGTCGCATCTCCCTACACTATGCTAAGTGAACCGAGATGAGCCCGGAGGGAGAGGGCGCTGCTACGTCAACACCCGGTGCGCGCTCGCCAGGCGGGCCGGGATGTCGAGGCGCGCCTTGCAGCCCGCAACGCACGTGCCGCAGTCGGTGCAAGACAGGGCGTTTCGCGAGTCCCCGAGCATCGCGTACTGCGCACGCGCGTCCCTTCGCCAACCGTAGTCTACCGCGTACATCTCGTAGCGGAGGATGTCACGGACCGACACTCCGCTGGGGCAGACGCGGGTGCAGTTGTCACACGAGGAGCAGATCCGCCCGACGGCCGCGGCGACCATCGCGGTCTCCTTCTCCTCGTCGACGAGCTTCTCCCACCCGAGGGCTGTCTTGCCGAGCAGGTCCACATCGTCGTCAGTGATGACGGACCAGCAGACGGTGGTCCACCAGTCCTTGCTGAGCATGTTGGCCCAGACGGCGGGCGCCTGTGTGGCGGCGTTCGCGCGGTCGATGCCCGCCAGCGACTTCATGACCATGCCGCCGATCTTCCGCTCCTTCGCCTTCTCCATGATCGGGTCGAGCTGCTCCATGTTGCCGCTGTTGTAGCCGGGCATGAACACATCGAACCACCCGGCGTCCAGCCCCGCCGAGAGCACCGCGGCCTGGTTCCCGTGGCACGTGAGCCCCAGGCCCTTGGTCATTCCGTCGGCCTTCAGGCGATCGAACTTGTCCTTCACCCAGGTCTGACGCGGCTCGGAGTCGTCGGTAGTATGGAAGTAGGTGATGTCAACGTGATCGGTGCCGAGGATCTCCAGGTCGGACTTGACCGAGTCGTAGTCCAGGCGGGTTTTGATCCCCAGGATGTACTTGTCCCGCTGGTCCTTGATGGCCTTGGCTACCTCGCGGATGGCCTTGCCGCCGCCATAGTCCGAGCAGGTGTGGACGAAGCGCAGGTCCCAGTCGAGCCCGCGAAGGATCGGGGCGTAGTCGGTGAGTGGGACGGTCCCGAGGCACATGATGGGGACCTCTAGGTCGAGCTTCTCGAACTTGCGTTTCGGAACGGCCCGCGGCTCCGCGTCCTGGGCCAACACGCGCCCGGCCGAAGCGCCTAGTAGGAGCGCGCCACCACCCACAGCAGCCCCACGGACGAACTCACGTCTAGTCCAACGCACGTCGCGTACCTCCTTCACGGGTTCTGACAGCCAGACTCCTAACGATTGGCCCTCGGGTACCGAATCCCTCTCTGCGCGTCACCCTTTGCCGGGCCGCGCGTCTGAGTGCCCATAGAGCGGCGCAGGCGAACCGCGCCCCTCGGGCGAACCGACTATCGGCCCAGCGGAGAGACGCCGTCGAGGGGAGGTTCCGTATGGGACTCCTCGAGAGAATTAAGAACGCCATTCGCACCAACCTTGCCGACATCGCCGACCGGGTCGATGAGCCCGAGCGACGACTGCGGCAGCTCATCGGCCGCATGGACGCCGACCTAGCGGACGCGCGCCTGGAGCTGGGGGCCGTCGTCCGGGAAGAGGACCGTCTGAACAAGGAGAAGGCCGCCGCCGAGGCCGAGGCAGCCTACATGACCGAGAAGGCCCGGATCGCGCTACGCGACTATGAAGACGAAGAGCTCGCCAAGGAGGCGCTACGCCGATGCGACTCCGCCTCCGAGCGGGCAGAGGCCGCGGGGCGGGAAGCCGACCTCCAACGGACTACCACCGAGATGTTTCGCGCGCACGTCCTCGCGCTCGAGCGCAAGCTCGAGCAGGCAAGACGCCAGCTCGAGATGGTGGAAGCGCGCCGTAGGCTCGCGGACGCACAGAAGTCGATCGGCCGACGCGCGGTCACCGGCCATGAGCTGTCCATTGCACTGCAGACGCGGATCGACGAGCTGGACGCCGAGACCCAGGCAGTCCACGAAGTGCTCGCGGTAGCTCGTGCGGAGGCTACGGGCGAGGACGCGCGCATCGAGCAGCGCCTGGCGGAGCTCAGGGCCGAGCTGCGCGGCGACGGTCGGCCCGCCGATCGCGAGGGGGTGTGAACATGGACCCTTACATGACGGCGTATACGGTCATGCTGGTTGTCGGGGGTTTCTTCCTCGCGGTGCTCTCCTTCGCGGGGCACCTCCACATCGGCGGTGGCGACCATGACATGCAGGTCGGCCACGCCGGCACGGACGTCGCCGTCGCGGGACACGGCGAGGTAGACGTTCACGCCCACGCGGGTGAGTCCCATGCTGGCACGGGACACGGACACGACGCTCACGACGACGGCAGTAGCGGCTTCAGCCTCATGAGCCCGTTCGTCTGGTCCACGTTCATTGCCATGAGCGGCCTTGGCGGAATCGTCACCACCAAAGCCGGCCTGGTGGGCCCCTGGAGCGCGCCGCCGGCCTTTGGCTCCGGTCTGGTCGTCGCCCTGGCAACCATGTTCGGGTTCAACGCCCTGCTCGACAAGATCGAGGGTTCGTCGCACTTCCGCATGGCGGACTCGGTCGAGCTCGAGGGCGAGGTCATCACCAGCATCCCCGCGGCGGGCGTCGGCGAGGTCGCGTTCACCGCGAAGGGTGCTCGGAGAGGCGGGCCCGCGCGTTCGGCGGACGCGGTGGACCTCCCCCAGGGGACCCGCGTCGCGATCGTTCGGACCGAGGGCACGTGCCTGTTCGTGAGGCCGACGACGGAGGAGAGGCTGAGGCTGCTAGGTCCCACAGCGCAAACACGGACGGGCCTGGCTGTCGCCGACGCGGATGTGCCGGCTCAGGATACTCCTCAGGCGGATGCGGAGCAGGAATGCTAGCAATGGCGCAGGGGTGAGAGGCCGTTGCAGAACGACGACATCGTGCCGTGCTGGGCCGTGGCCGTGGTTCTGTCCGCGGGATGCCTCTTCTGGGTCGGAGTGGGCGCATTCCTGGCGTCGAGGTACAAGAGGGCGACTCCGGGCAAGGCGCTCGTCGTCTGGGGCAAGAGGAGCTTCAGCTTCGCAGTCGTCGGCGGGAGGTTCGTCTACCCCGTCATTGAGCACTACGCGAGGCTGCCGCTCGACGGTCTGCACGTCGACCTTCACTTGGTGAGCGTGCGGACCGCGGACGGCGCTGACATGACGATCGAGGCTGAGGCAAGGGTCAAGATCGAGCCTTCCGAGGGTATGCTCGGAGCGGCGGCCGAGCATCTGCTCGGCAAGACGAAGGACGAGATCGCCGTTCTCGCGGGCGCCGTCATTGAGCGCGGCTGCCGCCAGGCCGTGCGTTACCTGTCAGCCGCTGAGGCGTCCGATGATGAGGCCGCCGTCGCGACCAAGGCGGGAGAACTGTCGGAGCCTGAGCTGACGGCCGTGGGACTCGTGGTCGTCGGCACTACAGTGCGTAGCGTGTCCGTTGCATAGGCAGCGTCGGCCGTCACCGGGCCGGATGCCGGACTGGCATGAAAGGAGTGGGGGCAATGGGAGAGTTCACTGCATGGGCAGTCGGCGGAGTCTGTGTCTTCATCTTCTTCATCATCGCCTTCTGGGCGTCGAGGTACCACAAGTCGCCGCCCAACCAGGCGCTGATAATCTACGGCAAGCGCGGCTTCCGATGCGTGGTCGGGGGCGGCAGGTTCGTCTACCCCGTCATCGAGCAGGTCTCGCGGATCTCGCTCGAGGTTATGACCCTCGACGTGAACACACCGGAGGTCTACACCGGTCAGGGCGTCGCCATTATGGTCGACGGTGTCGCCCAGGTGAAGATCGACGGGTCGGAGGAGATGATCCGCACCGCGGCCGAGCAGTTCCTCGACAAGAACCCGACCCAGATCATGCAGATCGCGCTGCAGACCGTGGAGGGTCACCTCCGCGCCATCCTGGGAACGATGACCGTCGAGGAGGCCTACTCGAACCGCGACGCCTTCGCTCAGCGCGTACAGGAAGTCGCCGCCGGCGACCTCGCCAACATGGGCTTGCGAATCGTCAGCTTCACCATCAGGGACATCCGCGACAAGCAGGGATACTTGGAGGCTCTCGGCAAGCCCCGCATCGCCCAGGTCAAGCGCGACGCGGTCATCGGGCAGGCGGAGGCCGACCGGGACGCCAACATCAAGTCGGCCCAGGCGAGGCAATCGGGTGAGGAAGCCAAGTTCGCGGCCGAGGCCAAGATCGCCGAGGCACAGCGCGACTACCAAGTGAAGGCCGCCGACTACAAGAAGACGGTCCAACAAGCCCAGGCGGACGCCGACCTGTCATATGAACTCCAGAAGAACAAGACGTCTCAGGACGTGAAGCGTGAGGAGATCCAGGTCCAGGTCGTCGAGAAGCAGGGCCTGATCGACGTCGAGAGCAAGGAGATCGAGCGCCGCCAGAAGGAGCTGCAGGCGGACGTTGAGCGGCCCGCCGATGCGGAGAAGTACCGCATCGAGGCGCTTGCCGGGGCGGAGCGGTCGAAGCTCACAATGGAGGCCGAAGGCAGGGCCACGGCGGCCCGTTCGATAGGGACCGCCGAGGCAGACGCGAACAAGGCCCGCGGTCTGGCGGAAGCCGATGTCCAGAAGGCGAAGGGTCTCGCGGAGGCCGACGTCCGCAGGGCGAAGGGTCTCGCCGAGGGCGACGCCACAAAGGCGCTGGGCTTCGCCGAGGCCGAGGCGATGGCCAAGAAGGCTGAGGCCTGGCGGAACTACAACCAGGCGGCCATCATCGAGCGCGTCGTCCAGGTGCTCCCGGAGATCGCTCAGGCGATCGCCTCTCCGCTCGCCAAGACCGACAAGATAGTGATGATCAACACGGGCGGCACCGGCTCCGGCGCGGCGAAGATCACCGAGGACGTCACCTCGATGATCGCCCAGCTCCCGCCGGTGGTCGAGGCGCTCGCGGGTGTGGACCTTCACAAGCTGATCCAGTCGGTGCCGGGCCTCAGCGCCGCGCCGCCCGCACCGGCGCCCCAGAAGGACGCGGGGCCGGAGGAGGCGTAGGGGCGGCCAAGTACTGCTGAGGAAGAAGCATCACCGGCCCGGCGCCCGGGATGGGCGCCGGGCCGGTTGCATTGTGGCGCTACCGCAGGAGCTGGAGGACCGTCTGCGGGAGCTGGTTTGACTGAGCCAGCATCGCGGTGGCGGCCTGGACCATCATCTGGTCCCGCGTGAACTTCACCGTCTGCTGCGCCATGTCCAGATCACGGATCCGGCTCTCGGATGCGCTCATGTTCTCCTGGGTGATGTCCAGGATGTTGGTGGTCGAGTTGAGCCGACTAACATACGCGCCGATGCGCGCTCGCTGGCTCGAGACGTACGCGATCGCCTTGTCGACTCGCGAGATAGCCTCCTCCGCGACTTCGCGGTCGACGAGGACGAGCTTGTCCAGCTCGAGACCGTACCTGGTCATCTCGCCCACGATGGCGTCGAGCTGCTGACCGGGGTTAGCGCCCACCTGAAGCGTCAGCGGGTTGGCCACCACGTGGACGTGCGCGGTCGCGATACCGAAGTCGGAGGTGAACGTGAACGTGCGTGCGGCGGAATCCCAATCGACACGCACGTCGGACCCGGTGCTTATCATGACGCCGACGCCGGGGATGGCCGACCTCAGAACGCCGTCGTTGGCCCTCTCGCGGCCGAGCCAATTGCCCGTGTGGGCGTCGTATATGTTCACGTCGAGCAGCCCGAGGTCGGCCTTCCGCACCTCAGCCCATGAGAACGCGCTCAGGAGGCGCTCGTCGCCGGAGAAGAAGAACCGGCCGTCCGGGCTCGGGATCGTCGAGCGGATGATGAGCGTACCCGGCACGGCCTCGTCGGTGTTGGCGTCGCCGTCAGTGATGTAGATGGCCGTGTTGCCGTCGACGCCGGTTGCGGACAGATCACGGTCGACCCCCATTCCCAGCCCACTCTCCGCGACGGAGCCCGTGATGGCCTTGCGGAGCTTGGCGGCCACCTGTTCCAGCGTATCGCGCGCTTCGAGCACGATCTCCGACTTGCTCCCGTTGCCGTAGATCGTCAGCGTGCTGGCGCCCAGGTCGAACAGGGACGAAGAGACCCGGAACCGGTCGACCCACTGAAGCTCGGTCACGCGCTCGGCGAGATCGGTCTCCATAAGGTTGACGTCGACCTGCTGGGTCGGCTGAGCGGTGAACCTGACCATCCCGGTGCCTACGTGAACGCTGCCGTCGTCGTCCAGCCAGGCGATGGACTGCGCGAAGCTCTCGCCGCTCGTGTATGCCTCGGCCGCCGGGGCGCTGATCCTCGCGCCGACGCGATTCGCGAGCCAGCCGCCGCTGACACTGGCGCCGCTGTAGTCGAGCGTGTAACTGCCCGTGTCGCCTAGGTTCTGGGTGGTCCACACCGCTCCCGCGCTGTACTGTGCCGCGTTGTCGTAGAGGAGTAGGACCCGGTCGCCGACCGTGACGGTATTGCCGGCCGCGCCGAGCCTTACGGAGGTGTTGCTGTAGCTTCCGTCGAGGCCGGCGAACCCGGGCCCGTCGAGGATGTCATTCGAGGTGACCCACTGTGACGCGTCCATCTCGAAGCTCTTCTGCTGGATCGCCTTGCCGTCGCGGCTGTATGTCGTGGCGCGCATCTGGATCCTTTGCGCGGGCGCGCCGCCGCTGAGCAAGGACGGGTCCAGGACCATGCGATCGCCCTGAATGGAGTACTGCGCCGTCGGGTCGGTCACCCGCAGGCCCACCACCTCCAGGATCACATAGGGAGCCCGATCTGTGTACTCGTCATGCCCCAGGGCGCCGACGCGAGCCAACTGGAAGTTGTTCCAGTTGGCTTCGGTCTTGTAGTCGATGACGCCGAAGCGGTCCGGCGACAGGGACGGCTGAGTCGGCAGGTTAGGAGACGCCGTGGCCGTGCCCGCGCCCGTGAGCGTGTAGCTGGTCGTGACGGTGGCGACGTACTCGAGGTTGGCCACTGTGGGGTCGACGTAGTACACCCGATAGCCGGCGGCACCCGAGACCCCGTCCCACGACAGCGCCACAGTCTGGTTCGCGTTGGCCGTTATCACGGCGTTCACGGTCCCGGATCGCCCGATCTCCACGCCGTTCGCGTCGTACGCGATGACGGTGATGTTGGTCGTGCCGTTCGCGGTCCAGGCCCCCGAGCCCGCGCTCGTCACGACGGCCGCGGTGAGCCCGGAGACGGTCTGGTGGCCGAACTGGTACTGGACCGAGAAGTCGTTCTTGGTGTTGCCCGATCCGGGGAACCTAGAGTCATCAGGAGCCTTGGAGAAGTCCAGATCCTGCCAGAGCGTGAAGTCGGCTCCGGTGGGTCTGCTGGCGTCGGTGACCCAGAAGCCGGAGCGTGTGAAATCGAGCTGTGTCTCCTCGCCCACCGAGCTGGTCGCCGGCAGTATCGCCTGTGTGAGCACCTGCTCTGTCGCGGCTGTGCCGTCCGACCGCACCCTTGTAATGGCATAGTTGGTCGCCGCGTTGCCGGTGTACGTATCGGAGAGGAAGTACACCCAGTCGCCATCGGTTGACCAGGCCAGGTCGATCTGAACAGCCGTGTTGCCCCCGTTCGCACTCGATGCGGCGGTCTGGAGTTGCGATGACCCGTCAGAACTCATCACCCAGATGCGGTAGTCGTTGTTGGCGGTCGCGTCGACGTCGCGGACGTAGGCGATCCGCGACCCATCGGGCGACCATGCCGCCCGGGCCGCCGTCGTATTCGCGGGCATGCTTGTGAGCTGGGTCAGCATGGCTGCGTCGAGGTCGTACACGAAGATGTCGGCACCGTTGTCGTATAGCACCCGATTGCCGTCGGGGGACCAGCTCGCGTTGGCCGAGTTGGCATCCCCGAGGCTGGTTACCACCGTTCCGTCCGCCTCGATGACCGCGAGCCCCGTCACCGTGTCCGCCAGGATGCGGCTCCCCGATGGCGACCAGTAGGCCGCGGTGGCGTTGGAGAGCGCTCCGCCCACGTTAGTCCCGGGAGACGGGGTGGTGACGTGTGCGTCGATCGTGTAGACGTCGTTGTTCGAGAGGAACAGCAGCGTGCGTCCGTCGGCGGCCCACTGGGGCAGGGTGGCCGCCGCCGCCGCCGCGGAGACCTGAACCGGCGCGGCCGTGACCGTGCCGATCTGGGTCAGATCGAAAGTGAACACCTGCGCCACGCCCGCGACCTGCCGCGTGTAGGCGACCTTGCTGCCGTCGGGCGAGACGACGGGGCTTAAGGCGGTGTTGTTGGTGTCGACCGTCCACTCCTGACCGGCGGCGTTTCGGACCACGATGTCGGTGTCGCCGCCGCCGTAGTCGCGCCGGAAGGCCATGAAGTCGGTCAGAGGTGTGATGTCCTGCGCGGAGCCGCGAGTACCCAGCCTGTACTGCTCGCCCCTCACAATGCGGAAAATGTCCGACTTGAGCACCTGCGCTTGGCCGGGCGTGGCCTGTACCTCGAGGCGATAGTTGCCTTCGCGGACCTTGTCCCCGTTCATGATGGGGCGCAGCAGGCCGCTGTCCGTCGACGCGAGAGCCGACAGCGACCCGTTGAGCAGGGGCTTCGTGTTGAACTCGGTGGCCAGCGCGGTGCGGTCGACCTCCGAGAGGAGCTGTTCGACCTCGTGTTGGATCTCCACGCGGTCGTTGGCTGTGAGGGTTCCACTGGCCGCCTGGATGGCGAGCTCGCGGATGCGCTGCAGTATGGTCTGTATCTCGCCCAGGGCGGACTCCGCCGTCTGGAGCAGCGACACACCGTCTTGGGCGTTCATCGACGCCCGAGCTAGGCCCTTAACCTGCGTGCGGATCTTCTCCGTGATAGCGAGGCCCGCCGGATCGTCCTGGGCGTGGTTGATGCGCAGCCCGCTCGAGAGCCGCTCGACTGAGTCGTGCAGGTCATCGGTGGCCGCGCTGAGGTTCCGCCAGGCATTGCTGGCGGTGTAGTTCGTGTTGATGCGGATACCCATCAGGTATCTCCCTCCATGCAGTTGGCTGTGGAAGCCTGGCTGCCGCCTCCTTGTGGCAGCCGTGCGTCGACGCCGTCGCTAGGCCGACCAAGTCGGCACTCGACTCGTTGCCGGACAACGGGCTCATGCCGGGCAATGGGCCTGAGCCCATTGCCCGCGCAGGGCGGCCGGGCAGGACACCCGACCGGCCCGTCCCTGACGCGTTGGACGCGGCACGGTCCTCTCGTCGGTCCTCGTGGCACATGCCACGGGCTACCCCTGCATACGGCGGGCGCGACCCACCGAACGCCCCGGTACCGCGCGCACCGGTGGCGGGTTGTGTGGGTGGGGATCATGGGTGTGTCCTCTCGGGACGGCACGCTGAGCCGCCGGCCTAAGCCAACAGCCTCGCCACCCTCCGGGGCGCTCTGCTGATGCGAAGCACCAGGTCGGTCGCGGCCTGCGCTCTCAGCTCGTCGCGTATGCGACCGAGCGCGCGCCACGCGCTGTCGATGTCGGCGACCACCGCCGGGTCGGCCGGCGGGACGCTGGGAGGCTGCGAAGCGGCCCCATCGGGACGCTCCGCTGTGAGGAAGGCGCCATGGTCCCGATGTGGGGCTCGGGACGGAGGCCCGCCCGGCGGGCGCGCCGGGCCCTTGCGTGCCAGCTTGGCCTGCTCGGAGGCAACGGCGCTGAGGACGGCCGGGCTCTCAGGGTCGGGACGCGCTCGAAGTGCTATCAGGCGGTCGGTGGCCGGGGCTGGATCGGTGCCCCGGGCATCGGGATCGGCCGCGCGCGACGGGGCCGGAGCCGGGTCACACGCGTGCTGTAACACACGCCTGAGCTGCCACGGGTCGGTGGCGTTCCGCGAAGTACTCCACACACTGGCGCTCACGGCGAGTCATCTCCTTTCTTCACGATAGGGCCGCGAAAGGGCGGCCCGGGTCGACCCGAGCGAGGAGCGCCGGGTCGACCGCGGGGGCCGCACCGTCAGGGGGCTACTTGAGGAGCTGGAGCACCGACTGCGGCAGCACGTTGGCCTGCGCCAGCATGGCCGTGGCCGCCTGGGTCATGATCTGGTCTCTGGTGAACGCTACCGTCTGCTGCGCCATGTCGAGGTCACGGATGCGGCTCTCGGACGCCTGCATGTTCTCCTGGGTGATGTCGATAATGTTGATCGTGGAGTCTAGCCGACCGATGTAGGCGCCGAGCCTGGCGCGCTGGCTCGCCACGAACGTCACCGCCGCGTCGATCTGCATGATCGCCTCCTCGGCGGCCGGCTTGCTCACCACCAGCAGGTTCTCGAGCTGCATCCCCTTCCTGGTGATGGCGCCGATGCGGACCTCCAGCGACTGGCCCGGGTTGGCGCCGAGCTGAAGGCTGAGGGGGTTGTCCACGACGTGCAGATGGGCGGTCTCCTTGCCGAAGTCCGAGTAGTACTCGAAGATCCGGCGATCGGAGTTCCAGGCCACGCGGACGTCGGCGTTCTGCTGGATCTTCACGTCAACGCCCGAGATGATGCCGCGCAGAACGCCGTCATTCACCTGCTGCCGGCCGATGAGGCGGCTCGTGTGAGCGTCGTAGACCGTCACGTCGAGCATGTTGACCGTGGGGGCCTTGGTCTCGGCCCAGGAAAACCCCTCAATCAGCCGGTCGTCGCCTGAGAACCAGATGCGTCCCTGCTGCCCGGGCACTGTCGAGCGGAGCACGAGGGTGCCGGCGAGCGCTTCGTCAGTGCCGACGGCCGGGTCGGTCACGAAGATGCACGAGTTGCCGTCCACGCCATTCCGCGAGTCGTCGCCGTCGACGCCCAGGCCGAGCCCGCCCGAAGTGATGGAGGACGTAAGTACCTGGCGGAGCTTGCTGGCGACCTCCTCGAGCGTTGTGCCAGCCTGGAGGACGAGGCGCGCGCGCTGGCCGCCGGTGTAGAGCTGGATGGTCTGCGCACCGGTGTCGAGCAGCGAGATGCCCCGCTGGAACCTGTCGACCCACTTGAGCTGTGTGACGCGCTCCCCGAGGTCGGTCTCGAAGAGATTGAAGCCCACCGCCTGAGTCGCCTGGTCGGTGTATCGCACCCGGCCCGTGCCGAGATGCACGTTGCCGTCGAGCTGGCTGATCCAGGCGATCGACTGGTCGAGCTCGGCGCCCGGGAGGAACTGCGACAGCGTCGGGGCATTGGCCCTGGCGCCGACGCGGTCGGCGCGAGTTCCCGCGCGGAGGGACCAGCCGGTCTCGTCGAGGTCCATGCTGCCGGTGTCGGTCAGGTTCTGGCTGGTCCAGACCGTGCCGCCTCCGTACTGGGCCGCCGCATCATAGAGGAGCAGGAGCTTGTCGCCCACGACCACCGTGTTGCCGTCCGCACCCATCTTGGCGGTCGTGCGACCATAGTCTCCGTCGAGGTTGGCGAAGCCGGCGCCATCCAGCACGTCGCAGCCCGTGACCCAGTCCCCCGCCGTCATCTCGAAGGTCTTCTGCTGCAGCGCCGCACCCGTCCGTGAGTAGACGGTGGCGCGAAGCTGCACACGCTGCGTAGCGATCCCTCCATCGAGCAGCGAGCTATCGATGATCATCTGGTCGCCCTGGACCGAGTAGCCCGCGGCCTGGTTTGTCACCCTGACGCCGACTACCTCGAGCTCGACATACGGGCCGGCCTTGGTGCTGGTGTCGGAGCCGAGGATGCCCGTGCGGGTGAGCTCGAACCCGTTCCATCTGCTCTCGGTCTTGTAGTCGATCACCCCGAAACGGTCAGGCGTGGAAGCGGGCCGGTTGGGCAGCGTGCCCGCGAAGATGGGTGACACGATGGTCGGGTCGTTGATCGTAACGTTCGTGCCGGTCGCGCGGTAGTAGCGGTCGGCCGCAGCGCCCGATGGGTTGAAGTACACCCGGTACGTCGTGGCGCCGGAGACGGCCTGCCACGACAGCGACACCTGATCGGTGGCATTGACGGTGGTGACGGAGATCGCCGCCGATCGTCCGACCTCGAGACCGCTGGCGTCGAGGCCGACGACCGTCAAGGTGACCGCGGTGTTGGCGGTCCAGTTCGCGCCGAGACCGGTCGCGAGCGCCTGCCCGCGGAAGCTGGTGATGGTCTGTTGCCCCGGAGCGAACTGGGTGCTGAAGTCCTGCCTG
>Ga0315282_10009791_pt1 | contig 15175 bp, 11 predicted proteins | sample YL17G07_20_MG_FD_203693 | JGI IMG/M metagenome (GOLD analysis project Ga0315282, IMG submission 203693) | Sediment microbial communities from Yellowstone Lake, YNP, Wyoming, USA - YL17G07_20 | ecosystem: Environmental > Aquatic > Freshwater > Lake > Sediment | place: USA: Wyoming | collected... | reverse complement strand
GCTTCGTGGGAGGAGCCAGCTCGCGAAGGTCTGCAGCTTATTCAGGGTTCCGGTCACGCTGATGCGCTTGCCCGCATCGAAATCTCTCAGGCCAATGCGCACGCACTCTTCGGCGCTCATCGCGCGCCGCCGGCGTATGCTTTCGGCCGGCTCTCCCGCCACTTCCTGGAATTCCGTCCTCGTGTAGCCGGGGCAGAGAGCCATCACCCGCACTCCGGAGTCGTGCAACTCTTCGGCGAGGCCTTCCGTGAAGCTCAGCACGTAGGCTTTGGTTGCTGCGTAAACGCTCATGAAGGGAACCGCTTGGAAGCCCGCTGTGGACGCGACATTGATGATTGCGCCGGACCGCTTCGTTATCAGAATCTTCGCTGCTTCCAGGGACAGCTCGGTCAACGCGCTGATATTGAGCTGGATCATTTCGAGGCTTCTCGCCAGAGGAACATCCACTGCAGGTTTGGTGGCGCCGAATCCGGCGTTATTGATCAAGAGCTGGAATCTGTCGCGCTCGATCCCGATTCTTGCCATGAGCTGCTGCCGTTCCTCATGCGCCGCCAGATCGAGCGCCAAGATGTCCGCCTTTACCCGGCCCTCCGACTCGATCTGACTTGCCAGATCCCTGAGCCGGCCCTCCCTGCGCGCGACGAGGAGCAGGTGGTAGCCGCGCGCTGCCAACTGCTTTCCCATCTCCCACCCGATCCCCGAAGAAGCCCCTGTTACCACTGCGAGTCCACTCGTCACGTCATCCTCCCCGCAAGCCGCGCGGTTTGCTTTTCAACCTGCCAGGCGATTACCATAGCAGCGGCAGGGGGCGGAAGTCGAGATGAACCGGACCATTCTGCATGTGGACATGGACGCCTTTTTTGCGGCGGTGGAGCAGCGCGACCATCCCGAGTACCGGGGCAAACCTCTGATTGTCGGAGCCGATCCCAAGAACGGCAGGGGTCGCGGGATTGTGGCTACCTGTTCCTATGAGGCGCGCAAGTTCGGAGTGCACTCGGCGCAGCCGATTTCGCAGGCGTGGCGCTGCTGCCCGCAAGGCATCTACGTGCGGGGCGAAATGAGCAAGTACGCGCGCGTTTCCGATCGTATCATGTCCATCCTTCTCCAGTTCACCGACCTCGTGGAGCAGGTGAGCATTGACGAGGCATTTCTGGACGTGAGCGGCAGCCGCAGACTTCTGGGCTCGGGCGTCGAGATCGCCCGCAAGATCAAAGCCAGAATCTCCCAGGAGTTGGGCCTGACGGCATCGGTAGGAGTGTCCGCCAACAAGTTTGTTGCCAAGGTGGCGTCTGACCTGCAGAAGCCGGACGGACTGGTCGTAGTCGAGCCGGGGCATGAGAAGGAGTTTCTTGCGCCTCTTCCCATCGGGCGGCTGTGGGGAGTCGGCGCCAAGACCGAAGCGCTGCTCAGCCGTCTCGGCATCCGGCAGATCGGCGATCTCCCACGGTTTGGGCGCGCCGAGCTGGTTCGGCAGTTTGGCCAAAGCGGCGAGCGCCTGTGGCAGCTCGCGCGCGGGATCGACGGCCGGCCTGTTTCGCCCGAAGAAGGTTTCAAGTCGATCGGCCATGAAACAACGTTTGAGCGCGACACGGCCGGCCGGCAGCTGCTCCACGACACGCTGCTGGAGCTGACGGAGAAGGTGGCGCAGCGTTTGCGCGCTCACCAAGCGCGCGGGCGCACCATCACGGTCAAGCTGCGGGAAGCTGATTTTTCGACATCTACGCGGCGGGCAACCCTGCCGGTGCCGGTCGACACCACGGAGAAGATGTTTCCGGCAGCGTGGAAACTGTTGCAGACGCTCATCCGCGAAGGAAAGCGGGTGCGCCTGATCGGCATTTACGCCAGCAACCCGACAACGCCGGAGGATGCGGGACAGCTCGAACTCTTCGGCCGCCCCCCGGCTAAAGATCGAAAGCTCGCAGAAGCTCTCGACAGCATCACGCGTCGCTACGGCGACCGCGCCATCACGCGCGCTACCCTCGTTGCCCCTACTTCCCAATCCCGGGTACGCGGCCGAAAAGTGGTTGACAGCGCCGCGCGGGGCAAGGGATAAACAATTCGACAATTTCTGGATGCTCCCAGGAGGAGAAGCAATGACCGCCAGGCTACTGAAGGGCGCTGATGTGGCGAAGGAGATTCGGGAGGAGCTCAAGGCAGAGGTCGCGCGACTTCGCGAGACGCATGGCGTGGCGCCCGGGCTGGTGACAGTGCTGGTAGGGAACAATCCTGCGTCGGAGAGCTACGTCAGGGCCAAGCAGCAGGCAGCCCACGAACTCGGATTTTACTCGGTGCAGGAAAACCAGCCTGACAGCATCACGGATGAGCAGTTGCTGGCGCTCATCGATAGATACAATCGGGACGATCGGATCCATGGCATCCTGGTCCAACTGCCGCTGCCGCGCCAGATCAACGAGGCCAGGGTGCTTTACGCCGTTGATCCCAAGAAGGACGTCGATGCGTTCCATCCCGTGAACGTCGGCAAGCTCGTGATGGGCAACCCGGACTACCTCCCTTGCACGCCCGCGGGCATCCAGGAATTGATCGTTCGCTCCGGCGTCGACACTGCCGGCGCCGAAGTGGTCGTCATCGGGCGCTCCAACATTGTGGGCAAGCCGATCGCCAACATGCTGCTGCAGAAGGCCAAAGGCGCAAATGCCACCGTGACCGTCTGCCACACCAAAACCAGGGACATGGCGGCGCATTCGAGACGCGCCGACATCCTGATCGTGGCCGCCGGCACGCCGGAATACGTCCGGGGGCACATGATCAAGCCCGGCGCGGTAGTGATTGACGTGGGCGTCAACGAGGTGGGACGAACGCCGGAAGGGAAGAGAATCCTGAAGGGTGACGTGGCATTCAATGAAGCGGTCGAAGTCGCCGGCGCGATCACGCCGGTTCCCGGGGGCGTGGGACCGATGACCATAACCATGCTCATGAAAAATACCGTGCGCGCGTGCAAGGTCCACCTGGCAGCGACCGGCGGAGGAAATTAAGAAATTGCATTTTTCTGACTGAGCCCTGACGCTTCCGCTGTTTACTCGGCACTCAGTGCTCAGCACTCAGCACTGTGACCAGCATGTCGGGAAATTTTCTCAAATCTGCGTTGGATCGAGGCGAGTTTTTCATCTCGGCGGAGCTCGTGCTTGGCCGCGATCATGCCGTCCCTGAGGCGGAAACCTTCGTCCAGGACGCATCCCGAGAGCGAGACGGCATCAAGATCATCAGCATCACCGATCTGCCCGGAGGCAATCCAGCCCTGCCTCCCGAGTCTTTCGCAGCCTTCGTTGCCGACAAGGGCTTGACGCCGCTGGCCCACATCGCCGGCAAGGACGGCAATCGCGGCTTCCTCGAAGGCCGCCTTCATGCTCTGGCGCGCATGGGCGTCGAATGTGTCCTGGCGCTGACGGGAGACGCCCAGAAGGACGGGTTTCTGGGCAGGCCCAAGCCGGTCTTTGATCTCGATTCCGTGCTGTTGCTCGGCCTCATAAATGCCGTAAGCGCCGGCATTGAGTATAACCTAGGATCTCGCGCAGTGCGCTCGACGCCTTTTGCCTTTTTCCCAGGCGCGGTTGTCAACCCATACAAGACCACCGAGCCCGACCAAATGATGCAGTTCTACAAGCTGCGGATGAAAGTGGCCGCGGGCGCGCGGTTCATCATCGCTCAGTTGGGATTCAATCTGCGCAAGCTTTATGAGGTGAAGCAGTACCTGGAGAGAGAAAAGCTGGGCAGCGTGCCGGTCGTGGCCAATGTCTATGTGCCGACTGCAACCATCGCGCGGATGATGAGGGAAGGTGAAGTTGCCGGATGCGTCATTCCCGACGCGCTGATTGGGCGGCTGGAGAAGGAAAAGAAACCGGAACGGCTCGAGCGCGCGGCGTTGATGGTAGCCGCGGCGAAGGACCTCGGCTTTGCCGGGGCTCACGTAGGTGGGTTCCGCTTGTCCCACGCCGACTTCATGGCCATTCGCGACCGCGCTCTGGAAATCGGCGCCGATTGGCGTCGCAGGATGGAGGAACTGGTCTTTGCCTACCCCGGTGAATTCTATCTTCTTCCGCCGGGCGAGGACGGCTTGAGCGATCCGTCCGGCGCTTACCAGACGGCCGGCAAAACGCGCCGGACCTGGCTGCAACGCCTGACTATGGCTTTTCATGAGCACGTCGTTGCCGAAGATTCCGCCGGCGCGCGCTTCCTCTCTGCGAGGCTCCGTGCTGCCGGGCGCAAGGCCGACGATGAATCGTGGCGCCGCGGGTTCTGGTATCGGCTGCTGGGAATGGCAACGGTTTATCGCCAGGCCGTGCTGGGATGCGTCAAGTGCGGCGACTGCCTGCAGGATCACCTGAACTACTCGGGATGCACCATGCGCTGGTGCTACAAAGAGCTGCGCAACGGCCCTTGCGGCGGCTCGCGGGTGGATGGCAACTGCGAGGCGCAGGCGGACATCCCTTGCGCGTGGAGGCAGGCGTACTTGAACGCTCTGGCGGCCGGCGAAGACCCGGCAAAATTCGCTCGCACCTGGATCCCGCCCAGAGACTGGCGCCTGGACCGGACCAACGCCCTGGCGAATCGTCTCGCAGGAGTCGACAATTACCCGCGCCGGAAGAAGCTTTAGTCCCTTGTCGGTGAAGTTTTTGCTGCCTCGGGCAAGAATTGGAAAAGGAAGAGCCCCGATGCTTGCTATTGCTCTCAGCTTTCAGCCGTCAGCCTTCAGGCGCCAGGTTGCAGCCGCTAAATGAGAGCTGCAGTATGAACGGGGAAGCAGTCGTTGTCGGATCAGCGACTGAAAGCTTCGAAAGCTGATTGCTGGTGCAAAGCTGAATGCTGAGGGCTGATTGCTGACGGCACTGGCTTAACCCAAAGGATACCCGAAGGGCACGGCCCTGCGTTTGTTCCGGCTCGTCCGGCTTAGGACTCAGGCGCGAAAATCTCCGGGAAGCAGGGAACCAGGGGAATTTCCTTGGACTTTTTGCGGTCTTCGCAGGCTGCATCGGATAGGGAGCGCGACGCATGACGGAACAGGCTGGTGAATCGTTGACCGATACCGACAAGATGGAATTGCTGAACCGGGTAGAGAAAAAGGCTGGCGCGTACATGCACAAGTATAGCGGCTGTGGCCAGTGCGTCCTGCTCGCGCTGCAAGAAGAGCTGGGGCTCCCCGGCGGGCAAGTGGTGTTGAAAGCGGCGTGTTTTACCAACCTGGGAATTGTGCTGACGCAAAACATATGCGGCGCCCTGCTGGGCTGCATTATGGCAATGGGATTGGCCTGCGGACGTGAGGATCTATCCGATCCTATCTATCCCGAGCCCCAAGTGGTTGATGAGATTTACGGACTGCCTCGCTCTCTCATGCTGATTCGTGGCTTCTATCAGCGCTTCATACAGGAGTTCGGCAGCTCGTCCTGCCGCGAGCTGCAAATCCGTGTTTTCGGTAGGAGCTTCGATACGGTGATTCTGGAAGAGGAAGAAAAGTTTCGCCTGGCAGGCGGGCACACTGCTTGCGTCCCTCTCGTCGCCAAGGCGGCGCGCCTGGCAGCGGAGACGATCCTGGAACTGCCCCGCCGCTGACGCCGGCGCTATTTCATCAGGGTTCTGGCCAGCCGGGCGGCTGAGGCGGCGTCGGGAGCGTAGCCGTCGGCGCCGTATTCGTCTGCGAGTCGCTGGTTCAGGACAGCGCCGCCGACCATAACCTTCACTTTATCCCTCAAACACTCCTTTTGAAGTGCTTGGACGACTCCCTTCATATGGGGGGCGGTCGTTGTCAGCAACGCTGACATTCCCAATATGTCGGGGCTCTTCGTCTTGACGGCGTTGACGAAGTCAGCGGCCGGGACATCGGCCCCGAGGCTGAGGACTTCGAAGCCGGATCCTTCCAGCATGATGCAGACCATCCTCTGGCCGATGTCGTGCACGTCGCCCTCGACAGTCCCCATGACGACTTTGCCGGACTTTTTCACATCGGAGCGGGCGAGCTGCGGTTTCAGCAACTCGAGTGCAGCGGTCATTGCTTCTGAGGCCATGAGCATCTCGGGAATGAATTTCTGACCCTGTTCGTACTGGTCCCCGACCATCTCCATTGCCGGAATGAGGGATTTGTTCAGGATCTCCTCGGCCGCATGATCCGCCAGGGCCCGTTTGGTCAGTTCAACGGCTTTCTGATCTTCCATGTTGACGATGCTGAGCTTGATACCTTCCAGTATGTCATCGGCGGGAGCCATTCCAACCTCCTCGTGATATTGGAAAACCGGTGACAGTCACCTTATTTCAAAATCCAAGAATCCGACCAGGGGAGGCAGTGCCTGAAATAAGGTGACTGTCACCGGTTTTCCTGTCACAGCCGGCCGTGCTTCCTGGCCGCGTAGACCACTGCATCAATGTTGACAAATGGCACACCCTGGGGGGTCCAGCAATTCGGGCCGAGGATGCTGCGCAGGCCGCTCCCTTCGACGACCCGGATGATCTCTCTGCATTCGGCCTCGATCGCGTCCGGTGTGCCTGAAGCCAGTGTTGTGGCATAGGGCAGAGGCGTTTTCTTGTCCGCAGTGCACGGCGAGGTCGCTCCTATGTTGCCGTTGATGGCCTTGGCGCGCGCTTTGCCGGCCTTGTTCTGCTCGACGATTTTTTCGACGCAGAGCCGGATGTCCATCGGACCGAGAAAATAGGCGTCGGCCTGGTTCTGAGCAATCAGGTCCAGCCGGTCGTGCCAATTGCCACAAGGATGGAAAATGATCGGCACGCCCGTCTCTCTCCGGATTGCCTCGATAAACTTCCTTTCCATCGGCTGCGTGAGTTTCTCGTATGCCTCTCGCGATATGCAATCGCCGGAGGACACCGGATCGTTGACCCAGACCAGATCGGCGCCTGACTCCACTTCCGCCTTCACCATTTCCAGCCACGGATCGAGCGCCAGCTCCATGAGCTCCTGCGCCCAATCCGGATCGCGCACGACGATGGTGAACCATTTCTGGAAGCCGAGCAGGCAGCCGACGGTTCGCGAGGGGCAGCTACCCCACGTCATGATCGGAACGTGCTGCTTCCCGCCGCCCCTCTTGAGTAATTCCTCTTTGAGCCTGCGGATGACGTAGAGGACCTTGGGCATGTTGCCGTCTTTCCGAGGATCGATTTTCCAATGGATCCGGCTCATGTCCTCCTTCGTCCGGATGGCAGGCTCTTTGACCATGGGCACGTCGTTTTCCGGATACTTCAACACCGTGCCCAAGGCCTCTTCGACGGGGCCCATCATGTCGTAGTCGATCACGCAGTCGTACTGGAACCTCTCCTGACCCACGATCTGGGCTTTGACATACAGGTCAGGAGTCTCCCACGTCTGGAGGAAATTCAGTCTCAGATACTCGAGCGGGGCCCAGCGCGGGTAGATGTGTACCGGCACTCTGTCGGGTATTGCGCCGGCGAGCGCGGCCGTCATCCGTTCCATGGGCGTCATTTCGGTTACTTGGTTGTATAGGTAGAACATGTGCCTGATTTCTCCTGTCAACAGCTCACTGGGGCCGCGGCGGCTCAAGCTTGCCGCTCCGATAGGCTTGAAGGTAAGCCTTGCAGTGAGCGTCGCGCCCGCCGAGCGCTTCCGCCGCCAGTATCCGGGCCATCAAGCCTGCGTCGCAGGGATCGATGATGGCGGCATCCATTCCTCGTCCCAGGAGCATCAGCAGAAAGACCTCGTTCAGCAGCTTGCGCACAGGCATGCCGTAGGACACGTTGCTCACTCCGCAGCTCGTGTGAACGCCGGGGCACTGAGCCCGTATCCGGCTGATCGCATCAAGCACCGCCGGGCCGTGTTGCGAGCCGGTGCCGATGGGAAAGACGCAGGGATCCACATAGATGTTCTCCGGCGCAATCCCCTCGGCGGTCAGCCGTTCGACCAGGCTGACTGCGGTGGTTACGCGGTCCTCGAGGCCTTGGGGAGGAGCCGCCGCCGAAAGACAGAGGGCGATCACCTTCGTGCCGTGCTTCTTTACCAGCGGCGCGAGTGCCCGGAACCGCTCAGGCTCGTCGGTGATCGAGTTGATCATCGGCGGTTGCCGGCACAGCGGCAGTGCCTGTCGCAGCGCCTCCGCATCCGCGCTGTCCAGGCAAAGGGGAACTTGCACAACCTCCTGTACTGTATTCACGAGCCACACCAGGTTTTCCACTTCCTGGCCGGCGATGCCGCCGTTGACGTCCAGCATGTGCGCTCCGGCCTCCACTTGTTTCCTGGCCTCTTCCTTGATGAATTCAGCGTCCCTCCTGATGACTGCCTCGCCGATGCGCTTGCGGGTTGCGTTGATGCGCTCTCCGATAATGAGCACGTTTTCCCCCTTCCTGAGATCAGGCCGCGAAATGCATGAGAGCTCGTCCATGTATTTCGCGCGTTGTTTGATGGATTCTCATCCGCCGTATCCGTAGCGGGGTGGTTCTCTGTCCGCGTGTGCCGCGGTGATCTGGCGGTAGCTCTCCACCAGACGCTCACCGAGCATTCTTGCCAGACGCCGGAACAGGAGGTAGCCGCAAGCCGGATAGCGGTCAAAAATCTCGTTTAGCTTGTCCCTTCGGATCCGGATCAGCCTGGCATCCGTCAGGCATTCGGCCGAGCTCGAGTAGATGTCGCGGCCCACAAGGCTGGACCAGCCCAGTGCATCGCCCTCTTTCTCCACGATCTGAGTGACGATGCCGCGATCCCCTGCACTCAACCGAACCCTGCCCCCCTCAATCACGTAGAGAGTGTCAGCCGGATCCCCGGCTTTAAAGACGAAGTCTCCTTTCTTTCGAGATTCGTAAACCAGGCTTCTCGAGATGTCGCTCATGAATTCCGGACTCATTCCATGGAAAAGATATGCCTTCTCGATAAGCATGACCCCTCCCTCTGTTATCCCGCGCCGAGTTTCAGCAGTTTGAATGCAGATGAAACCATGACGCTGTCTCTTTCCCGGTTGTGCCCGGGGTTTTTCACGAGCGCCGGCGACCCGTGAATCAGAACAGGCCCTTGACCTCCCCGGTGTTAGTGTCCACGTCGATGCGCCGGAAGCCCGGATTCGAACCCGTTCCGGGCATCAGGCTGATGCTGCCCGCAAGCGGGCACAGGAACTTGGCGCCCGAGAAGATCAATATGTCACGAATGGGAAGGACCCAGCCCTTTGGAACGCCCTTGAGTGCCGGATCATGGCTGAGGCTCAAGTGAGTCTTCACCATGAGAGTCGCATAGTCGGCGTATTTCGGGTCAGACTCGAGCGTTTCGGCCTTAGCCTTGGCTTCGGGCGTCCATGCGACGCCGTTGGCGCCGTAGACCTCCTGCGCGATAGTCTCGACGCGGTCTCTCAGCTTTCTTTCCAGTGGGTAGAGAAAGTGAAAATCGTTCTTTTCGTTGCAGGCCTCGATCACGGCTTCAGCGAGTTCAATGGCGCCCTCTCCGCCTCTGGCCCACTGGTCGGACACGGCGCAACGTGCGCCCGCTGCTTCCGCCGCTCTTTGCACCATGGCGACCTCATCCCTGGTGTCCGAAGCGAACCGGTTGATGCACACAACCGGATTGATTCCCGCTTTGCGGATGATGCCTATATGATGGACCATATTGGGAAGCCCTTTCTCCAGCAGGTCCAGGTTCTCTTTGGTGTATTCTTCGGCCAATGGGATGCCGGGGACAACAGCCGGGCCGTTGCCGTGCATCTTGAGGGCCCGGATGGTGGCGGTGAGCACCGAGGTGCTCGGGACCAGCCCGGCGTAGCGGCACTTGACATTCCAAAACTTTTCAAAGCCGATGTCGGCCCCGAATCCGCTTTCTGTGACGTGGTAGTCGAACAGCTTGAGTCCGACCCGGTCGCCGATGATTGAGGACTGGCCGACTGCGATATTGGCAAACGGTCCGGCGTGCACCATGCAGGGCTGGTATTCGGCCGTGCTGCACAGAGTCGGGTTGATCGCGTTGCGCATCCATGCGCACATGGCGCCATCCACTTCGAGATCCCTCGTCGTGACGGGGTTGCCGCTGCGGTCGAAGGCCAGAGTGATGTTTGCCAGACGCTCTCTCAAGTCCGCCAGGTCGCGCACGATGGCAAGGATGGCCATGAGCTCGGAGCTTGGTGTGATGTTGAACTGGGACTTCAGCATGAAGCCGTCGTTTCTGCCGCCGATGCCGATGATGATGTTGCGCAGGGCCTGGGCGCAGAAGTCTATGACCCACGTGAACTCGACCCGAGTCGGATCAACATCGAGGCGGCGCATCTTGGTCAGCTTCTGCAACTGCTCGTCGCTGTAATTCCGCTCGTGCTGCATGCGCGCGGTCAGCGCCACCATTGCCAGGTTGTGGGCATTCATGATGTCGTTGAGGTCGCCGGTGAGCCCCAGCGAGAACTCCGTCATCGGGATCAGCAGCGCGTTTCCTCCGCCGGCAGCAGTCCCCTTGATGTTCATGGTAGGGCCGCCGGAAGGCTGTCGCAGGCACCCGCCGACATTCTTGCCCAGTTTTCCCAACCCCTCGATGAGACCGAGGGATGTGGTTGTCTTTCCTTCCCCCAAGGGCGTGGGTGTTATGGCCGTGACCTCGACATACCTGCCGTCGGGGCGCTCCTTGAAACGCTCAATGATCTTAAGAAAATCAAGCTTGCAGACTCTCCCCATTGGGAGGACTTCGTCCTCCCGCAGGCCCAAACGTTCTCTCCAGGCAGCAGGGGAGGGCAGGTTCTTCTCAGCTGCTTGCGCAATCTGCCAGTCCGCCATCCTGGTTGCATCGTAAGGCATGCTGTGCTCTCCACGATCCCATGGGTACGCGCGCCCTGTTGTCAACCGCCAAGACAAGGATCCCAGACGCCAGGCTTGGCTGGTTTTGTCGCGAAATTCCCCGCCTGGGCCGAAAGGCCCCTCGATCTAACAGATCAGTGGGGGCGGGCTTTAGCCCGTTCCCGGCGCTCCCAAATGGGAACACTAACGAATTAAATCCCGTTTACTTCTTCAGCAGTTCGCAGAATCGCTCGTATTCCTCATCCGGCATCTGGAACCAGTTCTCAGGTTGCGGGAAGCGGCGTTCGGTCACCTCGCTGACGTACTGCTGGAGCCCTTCCAGAATAACCTTGCCGGCATCGGCGAAGACTTTGGCCATTCTAGGCTTGAATCTGGGGTACAGGCCGAACATGTCGTGGTAGATCAGGAGCTGGCCGTGGGCGTGAGGTCCTGAACCGAGGCTGATGATGAAACAGTTCTTGGCGCGCTCGGTGATCACCTTACAGACCCGGTCGGGAACCATCTCGAGCAGGATCGAATAAGCGCCTGCCTCTTCGAGCGCCTTGGCGTCGTCCACGATCTTTTTCGCTTGAGCCGCGCCCTTTCCCTGGACGCGAAACCCGCCCAGGGCGCTGGCGCTCTGAGGAGTCAATCCCAAGTGGCCCATCGTAGGGATCCCCGAGCGGACCAGAGCTGCGACGCGATCGGCCATCTCGACGCCCCCCTCGAGTTTGACGGCATTGCAGGCTGCCTCCGCCATGAAGCGCCCGGCGCTGCGGATGGTGGTTTCGATGCTCGGCTGATAGCTCATGTAAGGCATGTCTCCAATCAGCCAGGCGTTCGGAGAGCCGCGCCGCACGGCTTGAGCATGGCGGATCATGTCCTCCATGGTCACCGGCAGGGTGCTCTCGTAGCCCAGCATGGTCATGCCCAGGCTGTCTCCCACGAGGATGATGTCGATGCCGGCGCGCTCCTGCATCACGGCGGTGGGGAAGTCATAGCAGGTGAGCATGGTGATTGGCTGCCCATCGGCGACTTTCTTGAAGAGCGATGGCAGCGTCGCTTGCTTTCTTTCGGTCATAGCCCCTCCATGAAGCTCGTGTCAAAGTAGTATGCCAGACGATCTAAGTCATCGCATCTGTCCCTATTATGGCGGGAAGCGCCGTTGATATCATCCGGTTTTTCGAATGTCAAGCGCCACGGCAAAGCCGTTCGCGGAGCCCTGAAGGCAGGAGGTTTCCGCTGATCGCGGCACATCTGCCAAGGGAGACATTCGGGGTCGGGATCGGAATCGCTATCGGCGTCGACCATAGGAACGGCGAGGCACGCGTCAGACTAAAGGCCGATTCCGATGCCGATACCGATTCCGGCCCCGAGAATCACAACTTTGCCGCAGCCCTGTGTCAAGCGCCGGAATTTGGGACAGTGACCGGGTGTTGATGTTAGAATCCAAGGTCGGCACAGCGCGCGAGGAGGTCTCAGAACTGCTGTTGCTCCGATTTTTCGGGAGGCGGAGCTTCAAGGAGGTTTTTCATGGGAGAGTCGATCCAGAAACTGCTCGAGATTCCACAGGAACGATTGGCTAAGATTAATGCTGTCTTGCTTGATCCGAATATTCGCGTCATTCGGGATCTCCTCGAAGTAGTGGCCCGTTACGGAACGCCCGCCGAAATCAACCGGAAAGCAGCGCAGGCCGGCGAACTGCCTTCTTTGCTCCGGCGCGTCCGTGAGATCAAACCCGAGTACCTCGACTCGCTGCGCTGGTTGGGGGAGCAGAGGGATCGCGGCGCCTTCATCAGCATTCGAGACTACCGGCACAAGGTCCTGGGCGAGCGCGCCGCGTCCATGCGATTCAAGGACGATTTCGCCGTGACGCTCGAGATCAGCGCGGCGCAGTACTTCCCGTGGGTGATTGCCATCGCCGAGCGGGCGATTGCCCAGGGTTTGCTGATGCCGGGGCGATTCATCCGCGTGCGCAAAATGAAGGAACAGGAGGCCGACGGCGATCTGCCTGCTTTTGCCGCCGCCATGCAGATCATCGGCGCCAGCTTTGTCGAGACGTTGGATACCAAGGGGACCGACGGTTCGAATGTCCACCTTGGCGGTCCCGAAACCATCACGGGGTACTTCGGCGGCGTGGGACAGCCGAATGAACACGTGCTTCAGTGGGTCGATGAATTCCTTTACTACTACACCAACTATGGCATCCGCCAGGTGCTGAACATCAATCCCGGCACGGTGCTGGCCGCATATCTGCTTCATCGCCTCGGCATCGACATTGAGTTCAAGATCTCCGTTTTCATGGGAAACGATAATGCCTACGCTGCCCTGTGGACCTTGATCGGCGCCAGCCTTTTTTCACGGAGCGACGGCCGCACGCCGCTGATCGGCTTCAACTGGAGCAATTCCGTCAACAACGAGACTATGGAGATCACGGCGCAGTTCCGCAAGGCGCTGGGCTTTGAAGACATCGTGCGCTTCGAGCACCACATCCTTGAAACCTATAGGAATATTGTGCGCCAGCCTTACAATCGCCGGCAGGAGCTGGTGGAGATCGCTGACCACGTCGCGAACATTTCGGCCAAACATGAGGGAGGGGACCTGGAGGTCGAGCAAACCCGCGCGCACACCTCCGACATTCTGGACTACTTCCGCGATAAGCAGGAGGTCATTGCTTCCGGAGACTGGGATCACTTGCTGCAAAACTTTCTCGACAAGCTTGATGCCACCAACCGGACCGCCTGGGCTCTGACGGAGCGTGGGCTGTCTTTCGTGGCCGCCCAGAAGCTGCATCCGACAGCGGTGTAACGCAGAATCAGACCGCCAAGGCCCCAAAGAACGTGTGAAAAAACTCAAAGTCGGCCCCGGCAGAGGGCTTGAGAGATTAGCCCGGGGTGAGCGAAGCGAACCCCGGGTAGAAGACGACAGAGTCATCGAGCCCTGGCAAGGGCGACAGAAGTGCGTGTATCCAATGATCTTCTGTCGCCCCGTCGGGGCTCTCGATGAGGTTGACCTCCGACCCCGGGCTGCGCTTCGCTGGCCCGGGGCTAATCTCTGGGCGCCGCTCCGCGGCTCGTTTGTCGATCTTTTCACAGCTTCAAAGACCCTAAAGACCTGAAATAGAGCCTTCGTAGTCTTTCGGGTCTTTGCGGTTGGTTTGATAGAATTAAAGCCGCAGAACATGGCCGCTCAAATCTGTATCGCCGTTCGGGAACCCACCACCCAGAAGGCCGTTGAATCGGCTGCGCGTGCCGCCGAATGGGCCGACCTGGTGGAAATCCGCGCCGATTTCATCCAGGACCTGGACCTCGGACTTCTGCTGCGGGCAAAGCCGCGGCCCGTGATCTTCACGCTGCGGTCGCGAGAGCAGGGAGGCGCATACCAAGGATCGGAGCGGCGGCGGCTGGAGACGATTCTGCAGGCGGCACGGTCTGGCGCGGACTACGTGGATGTGGAATTCTCCGCTCCCTGGCAGGTGGTCCTGCAAGGCGTGCCGCGCGAGAGGGTGATCCTGTCGCATCACGACTTTCAAAGGACTCCTATGGATCTCGATGCGCTGGCTGACGGCATGGCGGCTTCGGGCGCGGGAATCCTTAAGATCGCCGTGCGCGCCTGCTGCCTCGCCGACAATGTGCGCGTTGCGGAGCTGCTGGAACGGTGCCGTGAACGAAAGCTGAAGCTCTGCGCGCTGGCCATGGGAAACGCGGGTCTGCCCAGTCGAATCCTCGGATCCCTGTGGGGGTCGTGGATGGCATTCGCCAGCCTGCCCGGAGGGGAGGAGACTGCCGAGGGCCAGGTGCCCGCCGATGTGATGACGCGCCAGTTTCGCGTGCGCCAGATTTCACCCGCCACCCAGCTTTACGCTGTCGTGGGGAAGCCTTTGATGCATTCCCTGTCTCCGCGCATCCACAACGCTGCTTTCGCCGCGCGTGCCAGGGATGCTGTGTTTCTTCCTCTGGAGGCGGCCAGCTTCGAGGATTTCCTCCAATTTCACTCAAAGTTTCCGTTGCAGGGCGTCGCGGTGACGATTCCTTACAAAGGAGATGCCCAGAGGATCGCGCACAGCCTGTCGGTTGCGGCTGAACAAACCCAAGCAGCCAACACCCTGATTCTCAAAGGGAGCTGCTGGCACGGAGAAAACACCGACGTCGAAGGGTTTCTTCGTCCTCTCAAGCGGCGCATGCATCCGGGCAAAATGCGGGCGGCCGTGCTGGGAGCAGGCGGGGCTGCGCGCGCCGCCGTTTATGCGCTTCGTTCGCAGGGCGCCGATGTCTGCGTAGTGGCTCGTGACGCCGCGAAGGCCAGGGTTCTTGCAAGCAAGTTTGATGCGTCGCACGCGAGCTGGGACCGGCTCGAGAGCCTGCAGTGGGACCTTCTGGTCAACGCGACCCCCGTAGGCATGTATCCCGAGACCGACGCATCTCCGGTTCCCGCAGGGCTTCTGACGGGGCAATGGGTCTACGACCTG
>Ga0315282_10009790_pt1 | contig 15177 bp, 12 predicted proteins | sample YL17G07_20_MG_FD_203693 | JGI IMG/M metagenome (GOLD analysis project Ga0315282, IMG submission 203693) | Sediment microbial communities from Yellowstone Lake, YNP, Wyoming, USA - YL17G07_20 | ecosystem: Environmental > Aquatic > Freshwater > Lake > Sediment | place: USA: Wyoming | collected... | reverse complement strand
CTGCGTCGGATACATCTCCATGAAGCCCACCAGCGTCACCGGGTGATCCATGACCACTCCTCCCTCGAGACCGCCTACGCAAGAGAGGATAGAGAGCCCACCGGACGTAAGGGGATGATCAGTCATCCTTGATAAGCCCCATCATCGTCAGCGGTGTCTCTCGAGGAAGTCGATCGATTGCCTCAGCCTCAACAGCGACGAGGTAGTCCATGAACCTGCTGATCCGCAGGACTCTCAGTGACATCCGCTCTGCGATGTCGCTGCACCTCTCAATCTTCTCGGTGAGGTCGGACAGACTCGACCAACTCCCCGCATCGTCAATCGCAGTGTCTAGGAGGACGGCCTCACAGTAGGGAAACGTTCGACATAGGTCTTGGAGGTAGTAGCCCCCGCACCGTGTCAGCACTACCCTCGCCTCGGAATCCACTGCCTCCGCACTCACTGCGCGTATCAGTCCGTACTTGGCCAGGAACGCCAAGACATCAACAACTTGCCCTTCCGATGCCCCAACTCCGCCGAGCGCCTCTGCCAGTTCGCAGACAGGAGTCTCCACCGTGTCGGCGCTCCGCGCTCTCTCATACAGGAGGCGCACGATGAACAGGCGCAGAAGCGACAGGCGCTTCGAGCCGAGTCTCGCGTCAAAGAGGTTGGCGCATTCGGCCCGACCCTCGCGATAGTGTTTCCACTGTGCAAGCATCATCCCCTTGAAGATCTCGTGCTTCGGGAACCGATACTCGGTCTCGCCCTGGATGTAGCAGCCGATTGCCCGATCCGCCTGGATGTGACCGGATGTCAGGAAGTTAGTCACGAGTTCAAGCCCTTTGCGGATGTTGGTGTCCGCGAATGCGGCGATGTGGTCGCCGGTGCGGCCCAGAAGAATGCTTCTTTGGACGATGTCGAAGAACTGACCGAGATCCGGCACGTCGAGTTCCATCGAGTTTGACAGCGGGACCTTGACATGTTCGTTCTTGAGGATGGCCCGGGAGTAGGACAATCTCGAAGCCAAGACCGTCTTGAGCGGTGGAGGGTCAAGCCAGAGCTTTCGCAGCTCAAACGCATTGAACGTGGAGTCTGTCTTGTGCTTGACGAACGTCGAATCACGCAGCGACACGATGACGTGAGCACGGAGCCTCTTTGACAGAGCCAAGCCCTCGGAGAACACGGTGGTCTCAAGCTCGTCATTCTCGTACAGGTCGACGTTGTCCAACACCACAACGCAGAGATCCCTCTTGGCGAGGCGGGCGAACACGCGGTCCACATAGGGCTCAACGTCTTGGTAGTCGCGGCTGATGTACTCGGAAATCTTCTCCTGAAACAGACCGCGATTCGACTTGATCGGAGCCAGCGGTCCCCTGGCCATGCTCTCGATGGCGTCCTCGTAGGCGGGCGCAACGAGACTTTGGAAGTCCATGTTGCGCCCCTTGTGCTCCATTCCAAGATAGGAACGCAACCGCTCATACATGAATGCCCGCGGGTTCCCTAGTTCGCCAAGCTCTTCGAAGTCGACATAGACCCAATGAGCCTGGGTGTCCGTAAGGACGCGGGCGCCCGACACCAACTCGAAGTGCTTGAGATAGGTACTCTTCCCCGCGCCGACGGGACCAATGATGAGCGTCACGGGCGGAGCGTGGCTCGGCACGCCAGACTCCAAGACCGAGGCGAGATCACCGTGCTCCCGTCCTGTGCGAATCCGCTGTGCTGGGGCAACTAGTGGTGACTTCGTATCAGCCAAGTGCATGCCGAGCCGGGAGTCAAACTTGGTCCTCGCCTCCGTTGTGACGAAGCACTTTTCAAGCGAGGCAGGGTTCTGCAGCACAGCATCGGCATACAGGGCCTCATTCAATGCCGGCATCAAGAAGTCGGCGAGGTTGTTGCGGTCCACCCTTGCGTCCGCATCGGCCACAATGGACAAGAGGCGGTTCTCTGTCCTCGGCAGATCGTTGGCGATCTCAGCAACACTGCCGCTCTCGACCGCCGAAAGTGAGAGCAGCGCGAACAGACGAACAGCATCGGCGCCGTCGTCGAACGGTGACAGCAGATACGCGTACGAGTCCGAGTAGTCTTCCTCGCGCGCGAATACGCACCAAGACCTTCCATTGGTCACAGTCACCACTCGGCATTCGGCTGAGGAGGCGTATTCCTGAGCCTGCTTGATTGCCTTCGCCACGGGGTTCGACCCCAGAACGCTTCCGGTGAGTTTCAGCCGTTTGCGCCGAGACGGTGTCGGAAAGGCAGATCCGGCCCTCTTCGCCTCCACTAGGATTCGCTGATCACTCGAATGAAGCACGTAGTCAATGTAGGAATCGCCATCCTCAGTTCGATCCTCCACGGCTATCTGGCCGTGTGGCCAAGAGAGGACTTGGGTGATGATGCGATCGACAACGTCGAACCGAGTCTGCGCCTCGTTGGCGAGGGACAGGTCGCGGTCCTGGACGAACGCCTTCAGCTCATCAAAGTCGACCGACGCCTCGCCCCAATCCGCATGCGGATGAGTAGACTTGGCTGCCATCGCACCCCCTCCGCGACATGAGTTGCGGTTCGAATTCAGGCGGTTTGGTCGACACATCTTAGCAACAACCCCCCGCGTCTCGACGTTGACCGCTCAAGAACGCGGCGAGTTCAGGAAGCTCGTCGAGAGGCGCCCGGACCGTGCCACTCGACCTGGCTCCGACCCACCACGCCTGTAGAATCGGGTTGACCAAGCGACGCTGCGTCGAGAGGCGGCTGGGGGAGTGTTCGAACAAGCCTTCAAGAACATCGACGATGTCCTCTGGAAGGAGGCTGGCTGCACGACCGAGCTCGACTACACCGAGCAGACGTCGTGGCTGCTCTTCCTGAAGTACCTCGACGGGCTCGAGCAAGACCTCGCCGATGAGGCGGCACTCGAGGGCAAGACCTACACCTATATCCTCGACGAGCCCTATCGCTGGGAGTCGTGGGCTGCCCCCAAGGGCGCCGACGGCAAGCTCGACCACAACAGGGCTCTGACGGGCGACGACCTGCGCGACTTCGTCAACGAGAAGCTCTTCCCCTACCTGCATAGCTTCAAGGAGAAGGCCAGCGGCTCGAACACGATTGAGTACAAGATCGGGGAGATCTTCGGGGAGATCAAGAACAAGATCCAAAGCGGCTACAACATGCGAGAGATCATCGACCAGATCGATGAGCTGCGCTTCCGCTCGCAGGCCGAGAAGCACGAGCTCTCGCACCTCTACGAAGCCAAGATTCGCAACATGGGGAACGCAGGGCGCAACGGTGGTGAGTACTACACTCCGCGCCCGCTGATCCGCGCCATCGTGCGCGTGACCGCGCCCCAGCTCGGCGAGCGCATCTACGACGGCGCCGTCGGTTCGGCCGGCTTCCTCTGCGAGGCCTACGACTACCTCAAGGCGGCCAACCCCAGGCGCACCACCGCCCAGGACCGCACCCTCCAGGAGAGCACCTTCTACGGCAAGGAGAAGAAGTCGCTCGCCTACGTGATCGCGATCATGAACATGATCCTGCACGGCATCGAGGCGCCCAACATCATCCACACCAACACGCTCACCGAGAACCTCGCCGACATCCAGGAGAAGGACCGCTACGACGTGGTGCTGGCCAACCCGCCCTTCGGCGGCAAGGAGCGAAGGGAGGTGCAACAGAACTTCCCCATCCGCACCGGCGAGACGGCGTTCCTCTTCCTGCAGCACTTCATCAAGATGCTCAAGGCCGGCGGGCGCGGCGGCGTGGTCATCAAGAACACCTTCCTCTCCAACACCGACAACGCCTCGGTGAGCCTGCGCAAGCTGCTGCTCGAGAGCTGCAACCTGCACACCGTGCTCGACTGCCCCAGCGGCACCTTCCAGGGCGCGGGTGTGAAGACCGTGGTGCTCTTCTTCGAGAAGGGCGCGCCGACGCGCAGGATCTGGTTCTACCAGCTCGACCCGGGCCGCAACCTCGGCAAGACCAACCCGCTCAACGACGATGACCTAGCCGAGTTCGTCGAGCTGCAGAAGACCAAGGCCGACTCGCCCAAGAGCTGGAGTGTGGACGCTGCTGATATCGACCCGAGCACATGGGACCTCTCCGTGAAGAACCCCGACGGCGGCGAGGAGATCGTGCACCGCAGCCCGCAGGCGATCATGGATGAGATCGCGGCGCTGGATGCGGAGAGTGCGGAGGTGCTGGGGAAGATCAGGGCGTTGTTGTGAGGGAGAGGTGGGAGATCAAGACGCTGGGCGAAGTGCTCCAGAAGACCAGCACGGTTGACCCGCGTCAGGACCCGGAAGCGAAGTTCGAGTACATCGACGTATCGAGCGTCTCCAACTCGACATTTCAGATCGAAGAGACCCAGCGACTAAAGGGCAAGGATGCGCCAAGCCGCGCCCGGCGGCTCGTGAGGGCTAACGACGTGCTATTCGCAACGGTGCGGCCAACGCTGCAGAGAATCGCCGTTGTGCCAGAGCCCCTCGACGGCCAAGTGTGCAGCACCGGCTACATCGTTCTTCGACCGAAGGCCGAGATTGACTATCGCTTCATGTTCTACTCGCTCTTCACCGAGGACTTCGTGGGCCAGATGGAAAGCCTCCAGAAGGGGGCCAGCTATCCTGCGGTGACCGACAGCGAGGTCAAATCCCAGCGCATTCCCGTTCCCCCGCTCCCCGAACAGCAGCGGATCGTCGGAATCCTCGACGAAGCATTTGAGGGCATCGCTACCGCCAAAGCCAACGCCGAGAAGAACCTCCAGAACGCCCGCGGCCTCTTCGAAAGCCACCTCCAATCCGTCTTCACTCAGGGCGGCGAGGGGTGGGTGGAGAAGCGGCTGGGGGATGTGTGTGAGTTGCACCAGGGACTATGCATCAATGCCAAGACTAAGCACTTGCTTGTCGAGAAGAGCAGTCTGCCTCTGTTGCGAATCAAGGACCTTCGCGAGAATTCGGTTGAGCAGTATGTCGCAGAAAGCGGGTGGCCAGAGAATGCACGCGTGACCGAGTCGGAGATCATCTACACAAGAACCGGGCAGATCGGCCTGGTCTTCCGCGGGCGAGTCGGCGTTCTCCACAACAACTGCTTCAAAGTCAGGCCGAGTGCTGCCCTTAACGAGGGTTATCTCTTCTGGTGGCTACAGAATCCCGGATTTCGAGCACGGATTACGGTCTTGGCCTCGAAGGCGGCTCAGCCAGACATAACGCACTCGTTGTTCAAGGCCCAGCCAATCATGGTGCCACCGCGCGCATACCAGGATCAGGCAATCGCCCTCATCGAAGATGCTCACCACAAGACTCAGCGCCTCGCATCCCTCTACCAGCGCAAGCGCACCGCCCTCGATGAGTTGAAGAAGTCGCTCCTCCATCAGGCCTTCAGTGGCCAGCTCTAGCCGACGGGATCAATGACTTGACCGACGCTTGACTGACGGGAGCCTAGCCTTGGCGGTTGGCCGGCCATATTCAAGGTTGGACAAGGAACTTGACTCATTACTTGACTCATGCTTGACTGACCGCGTGGCCTACGAACCGCACTTCGCGATCAGCCCTCGCCTGCTCTCCCTGGTAGAGGCGATCGCCGCGCTGCGCGAACGCATCCAGGGAGCGGCGGTCGAGTTCTCGTGGATCCCCGCGTTGCAGAAGGACACGCGCACGCGCAACGTCCACGCCTCCACGGCCATCGAAGGCAATCCGTTGACGCTCGAGGAGGTGCGCGCGCTGGAGGAGGGCCGCGCAGCGGCCCTCCCAGAAGCGCGCGCGCAGCGCGAGGCGCTCAACTATTTCGCCGGACTTCGCTACATCGAGAAGCATGCCGGCAAGGAGACCCTTGGCCACGACGACGTCCTGGCACTTCACCGCATCCTCGCCCAAGGCGTGATGGACCAGGATCAGCCGGGCCGCTACCGCACGATCATGGTCCGCGTCGGCCCGTACGTTCCGCCTGCGCCCACTGAGATCTCCGGACTGATGCACGAACTCCTCGACTGGTGGAACGGGGCCGCGAGCGAGCTCTCGCCGGTGCTCAGCTCAGCGGTGCTGCACTACCGCTTCGAAGCCATCCATCCCTTTGGCGACATCAACGGACGCACCGGCCGCGCCCTCGCGCTCTGGGAGCTGTACCGGCGCGGCTTCGACACCCACCACATCTTCTCGGTCGACGAGTACTTCTGGGAGGACCGCCCGCACTACTACGCGGCGCTGCAGGCGGTTCGCCAACAGGGCGACGACCTCGCCGCCTGGCTCGAGTACTGCGCCGAAGGGCTGCGCCAGACGCTGGAGAACGTGTGGCTGCGCATGCAGACCCTCAACGTCGACACCTCTCAGAAGCTCGTTCTGCGCCCTCGTCAGGAGCGGCTACTGCAGCTCCTGCGCGATCAGGGCAGCATGGCGCCGGCCGAGATCTGGGCGGCGCTCGACGTGTCCAAGCAAGGGGCCATGGATCTGCTCCGCCCGCTGCTCGAGGCAGGGCTGGTCGAGAAGATCGGCACCAAGAAGACGGGGCGCTACGCGCTGAGGCGGCTGTGAACGTCGTCGTCGTCGTCGTCGACGACAACAACATCATCATCATCGACATCATCGGGGCTTCTCCACCGAGCCTTCGCCGGCCAACCTAGAGGCGCCGGAATCGCTGCGGCCTTGACACGGCGACCATCTGAGCACATATTCAGCGTTATCGCTATATTCATGGCAGTCATGAATATCCCACATAGGCTGAATATCCGTAATGCAGAAGGATAAGACAAGAGAGCTCGAAGCGGCGTTCCGCGAGGCTGGCCTTGTGCTCGCGGAGGCTCATGCGGATCATGTTCGCATCCCGCTCGCGGACGCTGAACTTGCCGTGCGCCCGGTCGGCGCCGGCCACGGCCGGCCGCACGAAGTGCGCGATGCTCTCATGCGGATTCGAGAAGACGATCAGCCGCGAGCCGCGGCCGCCTTGGTCGCAGAGCACTTCACGACCGGCGCGCTCAAGCTCTTGCATGGCGAGGGAGTCAACTTCCTTGACGACTGCCGGTTCGTGTTTCGTAGCGACGCGCCTTTCATCGCCATAGACCGCGACCGGCCTTGCGGCCGAGCGCTGAAGCCTGTGCGAGAGCCAAGCCTTGACGGCAAGATCGGTATCGCCGTTCAGGAGATGCTGCTGGGAGACATCGAGTGGTGGGGGGTCACCGAGCTCGCCGACGCGGCGAAGGTGGCGCCTGGAACAGCGCAGGCCGCGCTCAAGCGTCTTGAGGCGCTGGAGCTGGTAGACGTCCAAGGGAGCGGGCCCAACAAGCGCCGACGACTCCGTGACAAGGGCGCCGTTCTCGATGCTTGGACACCTCATGCGCGTCGAGAACGGCGCCGCCTTGTGGCAACCTTCGTGCTCGCCCAAGGACCGGCCGACCTCGCAAGGCAGGTGTCCCAGCGGCTGGCCGAGGGTCAGATCGTGCATGCCGTCACCGGTGCGTGCGCCGCGCTACTTGTCGCGCCGCACGTGACGGACGTGCGGACCTGCGAGGTGTGGGTCGACCGAGCGGCCAGCGAAAGCCTGGTCGCCGGCGCTCTGGGAACCGCGCCGGTTGAGAAGGGCGGCAATGTCATCGTGATGCGAGCGAAGACGGATGCGCCGCTGTTCGCCGCCCGAGAGGTCGAAGACTCAGTGGTGGCGAATCCGTTGAGACTGTACGCGGACCTGCTCGAGGATCCCCGGCGTGGCGAGGAGCAGGCGACATTCCTGCGAGAGACGGTGCTGGGCATCTAGATGACTGAGATACCGCGCGCGATCGACTACGACGACTACACGACCGCCCTGTGCGAGCGCGCCGCGCTCACGCTTCTCAAGTGCGCGGGTCCGTGGTGGGAGCGCATCTATCTGGCCGGGGGGCTGGTGCCCCGCTACCTGCTCCCCGAGCTGCCCGAGCTGGCCAGGCCGCATGTCGGCACCACCGACATCGACCTGGTCGTCGGGGTCGCCGTGGTCGACGAGGGACCCGAGCCATACGACACGCTCGTGGCCAACATGCGCAGAGCCGGCTTCGACATCTCCAAGGATGACGCCGGCCGGCAGCAGTCGTTCCGGTGGTGGATATCCATCGCCGGCAAGACGGTGCTCATCGAGTTCATGACCGAGCAGGGCGGAGAGCCGGGTTCCATCGCCCGACCACGACAGAACACGGGCGCAAAGCTTGGCGCCTTCGAGGCGCGCGGGGCGAGTCTCGTCGCCTTGGACTACGTCGAGCGCGAGATCAGAGGTCAGCTCCAGGACGGTAGCGAAAGCTTCGGCACCATCCGTGTGGCGAACCTCGTCCCGTTTCTCACACTGAAGTCGCTGGCGCTTCACGAGCGTGGCGCCGTGAAGTACAAGGACGCCTACGACATCGTCTTCACCTTGGGCAATTGGCCGGGGGGACCCGCCGGAGCAGCGGCTGCAGCAGCCAAGAGCCCCGTGATCGGTCGCGAGGTCGTTCGCGATGCCCTCGCCAAGCTGGATGGCCATTTCGAGCATGCGGGGATGGACGCGCCCGGGCACTACAGCAAGTTCCTCTTCGACGAAGCGGTGGACGACGACCAGGAGGAGGAGCGCCTGCGGCTAGAAGCAGTTGCGGTCGTACGCGGATTCTTCGATGCGCTGGCTGGACCGACAAAGTGATGAACGAAGCCGAGACCCGAGCCGAGCACATCGACCCTGCCCTCGCGGCGGCGGGCTGGGGCGTGGTCGAGGGCAGTCGCATCCTGCGCGAGTATCCAATCGCGCCGGGCCGCATCGAAGGGGCGGGCCGGCGCGGCACGCCGCTCGCCGCCGACTATGTCCTCGTCTACCGCAACACCAAGCTGGCCGTAATCGAGGCCAAGGCGTGGGACAAGCCGCTCACCGAGGGCGTTGGCCAGGCCAAGGACTACGCCGGCAAGATGGCCGTGCGCTTCGCGTACGCCACCAACGGCCAGGGCATCTACGCAATCGACATGCAGACCGGCAAGGAGGGCGAGGCGACGCAGTGGCCCTCGCCCGACGAGCTCTGGGCGCTGACCTTCGCCGAGGCCAATGCCTGGCGTGATCGCTTCGCCGCCGTGCCCTTCGAGGACAAAGGCGGCTCGCACCCCAGCCGCTACTATCAAGATGTCGCCGTCGAGCGCGTGATGGAGGCGATCTCTAGCGACAAGCAGCGCATCCTGCTCACGCTCGCCACCGGTACCGGCAAGACCTTCATCGCTTTCCAGATCGCGTGGAAGCTGTTCCACAGCCGCTGGAACCTGAGCCGCGAGCCCTCACGACGGCCGCGCATCCTCTTCCTCGCCGACCGCAATGTTCTCGCCAATCAGGCCTACAACGCCTTCTCGGCCTTCCCCGAAGACGCGATGGTGCGCATCGAGCCGGCCGACATCCGCAAGAAGGGCAAGGTGCCCACAAACGGCAGCCTCTTCTTCACCATCTTCCAGACCTTCATGAGCGGCCCGCCCAAGGACGGCCACCCCTCGCCGTACTTCGGTGAGTACCCGCCCGACTTCTTCGACTTCATCGTCATCGACGAGTGCCATCGCGGCGGCGCCAACGACGAGAGCAACTGGCGCGGAATCATGGAGTACTTCGCCCCCGCCGTACAGCTCGGCCTGACCGCCACCCCCAAGCGCAGGGACAACGTCGACACCTACGCATACTTCGGCGAGCCGGTCTACATCTACTCCCTCAGAGAGGGCATCAACGACGGCTTCCTCACGCCGTTCCGCGTGAAGCAGATCTCCACGACGCTCGACGAGTACGTCTACACACCCGACGACATGGTGGTCGAGGGCGAGATCGAAGAAGGCAAGATCTACGAGGAGACCGATTTCAACCGCATCATCGAGATCAAGGCGCGCGAGAAGAAGCGCGTCGAGATCATGATGGCCGAGATCGATCAGAGCGAGAAGACGCTGGTCTTCTGCGCCACGCAGGACCACGCCCTGGCCGTGCGCGACCTCATCAACCAGATGAAGACCAGCAGCGACCCCAACTACTGCCAGCGCGTCACCGCCAACGACGGCGCCCTCGGCGACCAGCACCTGCGCGAGTTTCAGGACAACGAGAAGACGATCCCCACGATCCTGACCACATCGCAGAAGCTGTCCACCGGCGTGGATGCGCGCAACATCCGCAACATCGTCCTGATGCGGCCGATCAACTCGATGATCGAGTTCAAGCAGATCATTGGCCGCGGCACGCGCCTCTACGACGGCAAGGACTACTTCACGATCTACGACTTCGTGAAGGCGCACCACCACTTCAGCGATCCGGAGTGGGACGGGGAGCCGCTCGAGCCGGTGGCCGTGGAGGTGTGCGAGGTGTGCGGCCAGCGGCCGTGCGTGTGCCCGGAAGAGGACTGCCCGGAGTGCGGGGAGCAGCCGTGCGTGTGCCCGTGCCCTGACTGCGGCGAGCACCCGTGCGTGTGCCCGTGCCCGAAGTGCGGTGCGTATCCGTGCGAGTGCCCCTGTCCCAGGTGCGGCGAGTGGCCCTGCGTGTGCGAGAGGAGGGGCAAGGCGAAGGTGAGGCTCGCCGACGGCAAGGAGCGCACCATCCAGCACATGATGTGCACCACCTTCTGGCACCCGGATGGCAAGCCGATGTCGGCCCGGCAATTCATGGAGGAGCTCTTCGGCAAGCTGCCCGAGTTCTTCGCCGACGAGGCCGAGCTACGCGCTCTGTGGAGCGAGCCCGAGACGAGGAAGCGGTTGTTGCAGGGGCTCGCCGAGAAGGGCTTCGGTGGCGACCAGCTCACTGAGATGCAGAAGATCATCGAGGCCGAGAAGAGCGACCTCTTCGACGTGCTCGCCTACGTCGCGTGGGCGCTACCGCCCGTCACGCGCGAAGAGCGCGCCGAGCAGGCCAAGGTCGTGATCAGCACGCACTTCAACAGTAAGCAGCGAGTCTTCCTCGACTTCGTGCTGTCGCACTACGTCAGCGTGGGCGTGCAAGAGCTCGACCAGGACAAGCTCGGCCCGCTGTTGAAGCTGAAGTACCACGACTCAATCGCCGACGCAGTGGCCGACTTGGGCGCCGCCGACGAGATCGGGCGGGTGTTCGCGGGGTTCCAGAAGTGGCTGTACGTGGAGCCGGTGGCGGCGTGAGGCGGTCGGCGGGCTAGCCGGCAACGGGGACCGAGCTCGTGGCCTTCAAGATTTCCGAATTCCTCCACCTAAGGCCGTTCGTCTATCACGTCACTGACCGGGCCAATCTGCCGCGTCTGCAGACGGATCGTGGCATGCGACCCGCGGAATCGTGGCTGGCCGACGCGAAGCGTCGCGACCTGCTCGGCACATGGCGTCCGGATTCCACGGCCCTGCCTCTTGACGGAGGCGTGGTGGTCCTGAAGGACCAGAAGCCACTCATCGAGGCCAACACGCTTCTCACGGGCGGTTGGACGTTCGGCGACTTCGTCACGTACCTCAATCGGCACGTGTTCTTCTGGCCGGGCAGGGCAGATGGGCCGATCGGGCCGGGCAGTCGCCTCCTACAGCACTACGAGGCTGAAGGCCCGGCTGTGCTGCGGCTCCCCACTGCCGAACTCCTCGCGGTCAACTCGTCCGTTGCCCCGCTCTTCTGCGCCTTCAACTCCGGTTCGCCCCGTTGCCAGCACGGCGGGCGCGTGCCGCGCGGGCCCAACCTATTCACTTCGGCGGGTCGCTTCCCGCGCCGCGCCAGCCAGGTCGTGGAGCTTGCCTTCGCGGCGGAGATCCGGCTTCCAGCGTCGACTGAGCTTCGCGCCGACGACGGTTGGGTGAGCCTGTTCGAGGCCGGCGGCTGATCAGGTTCCTCTCCCGCGCGCGGCCGGCGGCAGGGATGTCGGCTAGAGCCGGCCGAGCAAGTCAACGCACGTCGCAAACGCATCGTCGAACGACGCGTCGTCGTCGTCACGGACGAGGCCGACGATGTGACGCTCCCAGCTTGCGGCGAACTCCTCTCGGCGCGAAGCGAATCGCTCAGCGCATCCGGCGAGATCGAGGTTCTTGTGCGCCGCCTTCACTGGGACGGCGGAAAGCGCGGCATCGATGTCGACCGACTCGGCGGTGAGGCGTGCGACGTCGTAGACATCGCGCGCCACAGCGTACCGACGCTGTCCGGCGATGGCTCTCAGCTTCTCGGCCATCACTTCCTCAAGGGCATACGCCTGTAGCTCGCATGCGACGCTCGTCGCGTCCGAGTACGGATGAAGCAGCGGTCTCTTCACGGGCGCGAAGCACAACATTTCGTCGGCGCTCACGTCGAACTGCAGGACGCGCGGATCGCCGGTCCGCACGACGGCGCCCCGGTACGGCACTCGTGCTTTGACGTTCTGCTGCCCGTAGTCATCGCTCTCGGCGGCACATCGAAGCTGATCGAGCAGCACGTCGATGCCGAGCGACGATGCCGATTCGGCTGCAGACCGTATGCGCCCCGCCACCGACTCGGGGCTGATGGGCTGATCGGCCGTGAAGTCGAGATCCTCGGAGAACCGGTAGCCCTCGAAGTATGCTTTCCTCAGACACGTCCCGCCCTTGAACACCCAGCCCCAATCGTCGAGACCCACTTCTGTCAGCGACCAGAGAGCGATCCCCAGCGCGTGGTCTAGGTCGATCACGAGTGGATCGACACTGTGGAGCCGGGCGATCCGCTTCGCCTCAGCGTCTGGGATCAAGCCAGCCCCTCAGCGGGTGCATCACCAACGGGCTCGACGAAGCCGGAGGCGTTGACCCTCAGTCGCCAGCGCCGCAGGTACCTTCCCGACTTCGCACCTCCCCGCTCGAGATCGCTTGTTCCCGCGCCCATGAGGCTTCGCATCTGCTCGAGGAACCCTGGGGGAGTTCCCAGGCCAAGGTGCTCGGCGAGGAACCCGAGTCGCTTGGGTGCCGTGCCGCCGCGGAACCTGACCACGTACGCCAAGAGCCGGTCATGGTCGATCTCGGCCCAGGCGGCAGCCATACTCTCGACCACCTCGGCGATGCCCCCACAGAGATCGGGCCTGTCCATCATGTCGACTACCGTGCGCTCCCGGTCTGTCACCCGCACCTGCATGGAGCCCTCGCGCGATGCCGTGATCCCGAACACGCGGTCGCGCCGCACCAACACGAGGCGGTACTCCACTCCTAGCACAACGGGGCGGTGATTCCGTCGTCGTCGTGGTGTCGCGAAGGTGACGATTCGCGGCGACTGGGTCGTCCAGTTCCAGTGCCGCACCGCAGTCCAGTAGGCGCCGTACGCCTCGGGTGCCAGTGCGCACCCGACCGCCAACGAGTCCTCGCTCCAGAGACGCTCGACGCCGGCCTCGAGGGGGATGATCAGATACGACCCCCTCTCGAGTCTCTCGAGCCAGCCCTTGCTCTCCAGACGGGACAGGACCTTCCAGCCGTACTCTCTCGAGCCCCAGAACGCCGCTGCCTGCTTGGCTGTGAGGATCCGGCCCCGCTCCGCGAAATGGGCGAGGAACTCGACCTCTCGGGGACCCAGCTCTGTTATAGTTCGTGTCACGGTCCTACCCTTCTCAATGGTAGTTGCGTGTTACTAACTATAACACCGAGCCCACGATTCCTGCGCCGCGGTACCCTTGGCGCGAGCAATCGAGGCCCGTTGCGACCGACCACTCCAGCAGAATCTGGTCAATGCCGACGCGGCGGCTGACCCAGACGTGGGGGTGCGACGCGAAGACCTATCTCAAGTCTAAGAGACCCGACGCTTGAACGCAGCGCCGGCTGGGAGCTCGCGCTTCACACCCTGACGAAGGTGGGCTCGCTGATCGTGGCCGCGACGTTGGCCGCCCACTCTCCGATGGCCCCCCAATCCCGATCGTCGTGCGCCTCCAGCCCGTGCAACGGGCTCGCGGGCGGCGCCGCGACCAGCTTGTCGGCGAAGCGCAGCTTGGCCGGGTCGTACTTCCCCACGAACATTTCCGCCGCGACCGGCTCGAGCCAGGGCATCTTTGCCAGCGCCTTGGCGAGCTGCTTGCTCGCTTCCGCAAGGTCGTCATCGGCGCTCGTGGGGCCGAGCGCGAAGATCGCGATCGGCCTGTCTTCGAGCGCCGCTCGCTGCTGCTCCAGAAACTTGCGTCCCTCCTTGAGCATCGAGCCCAGGTAGAACGGCGTCCCGAAGACCACGGAGTCGTAGCCGTCGAGCGAGCGCGCCTCCTTGACCGGCTTCACGTCGACCGCCAGCCCCTGCTCGGTCAGCCGCTCACCGACCGCCTGGGCGACCTCACCGGTCGATCCGTACCGCGTCGCGTAGGCGACCAGCACCTTCCCTTCCATGACTTCCTCCTTGTTGTGCGCGCGAGGCGCGGGTATGCGGGGTGGGGCGTGCGGCGCCGGCATCAGCCGGCGACCAGACGCCGCAGGCCGTCGAGCAGCGCTTCTTCGGGATGACTCGTCGGGTCGTCGCGGATCATCCGCACGGCCTCCATACCCATGGCCATGACGAAGGCGGCTGTCGCGTCGGGGTCGGGCACGTCGAACTCGCCGGCTGCCACGCCCTCGACCAGCAGGTCGCGGACCATCGGCCCGTAGACCAGGGCGTTGACCTGCGCCTGCATCTCGGGCGGCTCGACCATCTCCGCGTTGGGGCCCGACTCGTAGAAGCGCCGCGCGTCGGCCAGGGCGATGCTCACCACCTGCACCACGCGACCGAGCGCCGTCGTCTCGGTCACCACGCTCTCGACGCGGGCGCGCTGCCCGCGGGCGCCGAGCTCGAGCGCATAGCGCATGAGGTCCTCTTTGCTCGAGAAGTGCTCGTAGATCGTCTTCTTGGAGATGTGTAGCTCGCGGGCCACGTCTTCGACTGCGGTGCGGCGGTAGCCGAAGCGAAAAGCCAGCTCCATGAACTTAGCGGCAATCTCGTCTTTGGTGGCCGGCATGATCCTCCGTCTGGCGTAGTGTGTACCGGTAAACGATTTCCGTTTGCGCGTACATCATAGAGAACAACGCGGGTAGGGTCAACCGTCTTTGGTGAGAAGTAGATTCGAGACCGATGCGCAAGGCTGAAGCACACGCCCGCGACCGACCTCAGCAGCACGACAGCTCGAAAGGAGACACGATGGATGACGTTCGCGCCGGCGGCTCGCCGGACGAGACCGCGGCCTGGCAAGCCGCGGCATGGACACCCGACGACGCGGCCATGGAGGAACTCGATCGCGGCGTGGCGCACTGGTTCGGCGCCCGCGTGGCAACCGACGTCACCGCCTTGCGCGACACCGAGAGGACGACCGGCGAGCGGGCTGCCGACTGGCTGGCGAGG
>Ga0315282_10009789_pt1 | contig 15179 bp, 14 predicted proteins | sample YL17G07_20_MG_FD_203693 | JGI IMG/M metagenome (GOLD analysis project Ga0315282, IMG submission 203693) | Sediment microbial communities from Yellowstone Lake, YNP, Wyoming, USA - YL17G07_20 | ecosystem: Environmental > Aquatic > Freshwater > Lake > Sediment | place: USA: Wyoming | collected... | reverse complement strand
GGGAATGTTGGTGCTACAATTGCACTTCTTGTTGTGCAATCAGGCACTGCAGATGTTGTCCTTTTTGATATAGTAGAAGGAATGCCTCAGGGAAAGGCACTCGACCTCGCAGAGGCATGCCCGCTGTGGAATTCATCATCTACAATTAGAGGAACAAATGATTACTCTGATACCGCAGATTCTAATATTATTGTTATTACTGCCGGGTTTGCCAGAAAACCAGGAATGTCAAGAAGTGATCTCCTTCATGCAAATGCTAACGTAGTCAGGGGAGCATGCATTGAGATTGCCAAGACTTCTCCAAATTCTATTATCATCGTTGTAACTAATCCGATGGACGTTATGGCGCAACTTGCATGGAAGACCACTGAGTTTTCCTGCAAGCGAGTTATGGGTATGGGCGGTATACTCGATGCCTCGAGACTAACAGCATTCCTCTCATGGGAATTGAATGTGTCACCTGAAGATACAGAAGCACTTGTGTTTGGAGGACATGGTGATGAAATGGTCCCGCTTCCAAGGTTTACAACTGTAAAAGGCATACCGGTTACAGAACTTCTGCCTAAAAAGAAAATTGAGATATTAATAGACAGGACAAGGAATGGCGGTGCAGAAATAGTCTCTTTACTTAAATCAGGAAGTGCATATTATGCCCCGGCAGCAGCTACATTTCAAATGATTAAGTCAATCCTCCTTGATGAGAAGCGCATGCTTCCATGCGCTGCATATCTGAATGGAGAATATGCCATCAAAGATTTGTATATGGGAGTACCTGTTATCCTCGGGAAAGAAGGCGTTGAAAAGGTTATAGAGGTAAAACTGACTAAGGAAGAAAAAGCACAATTCAGGAGATCGTGTACACATGTTAGAAAATTAATAAAAAGACTATTAATATAGTTGGAGGAATGATGGAGAGAACACTATCAATAGTTAAACCGGACGGCGTCAAGAAAAATCTAATCGGTGAAGTCATAAAGAGATTTGAGCAACGAGGACTCAGAATTGCAGCGCTTAAGGTGCTAAAGCTGTCCAAAGATGATGCTAAAGGATTTTATATTGTGCATAAAGAAAGACCTTTCTATGAAAGTCTTACCAGCTTTATGTCGGAAGGCCCGATTGTTGTAATGGTTGTTGAAGGTAAAAACACGATTAATAAAGTTAGAGAGATTATGGGCGCAACGAACCCAAAGGATGCCGTTCCAGGCACAATCAGGTCTGATTTTGCCTCAGATATCGAGCATAATATAGTCCATGGCTCGGATTCAAAAGAATCAGCTTCTTATGAGATACCCTTCTTTTTTTCTTCTCTCGAGATTCAATGACACGTTATTGACTTTCAGTATCTAAAAAAAGTATATTTAGGTTAGATGTATTAGAAGTTGTCAGCAGGAGGCAGAATGTTTGAGAAGTTTACAGAGCGTGGAAGAAAGATAATTATATACGCTAAGGAAGAAGCTGAAAAACGTCAAAACGACTACCTTGGCACAGAACATCTTTTGCTTGCTGTTCTAAAAGAAGAAGACGGCCTGCCTATAGCAATCCTGAAAAGGATGGGTATAACTCCGGAAGAAGTTCGTCTGGAGATAGAAAGAAACCTGCCTCAGGGGACAAACCTCATGACCTTCGGTGATATACCTTTTACGCCTCGGGCAAAAAAAGTCCTTGAACTTGCCGTTGAAGAAGCTCGGCTGCTCGGTCATAATTATATTGGAAGTGAACATATCCTTCTTGGTCTGATAAGGGAAGAGGAGGGTATAGGAGGTAAGATATTACGAAACTTCGGTGCCAACCTCCTTGGAGCAAGACAGCTAACAATTAACTTTTCAATAAGGGCACATACACACGTAAGAGAAAAAAGGAGCACAACCCCTGCACTCGACGAGTTCGGGAGAGACTTGACGCTCCTGGCAAAAGAAGGAAAACTCGATCCTGTTATAAGCAGAGAAGATGAGATAGAACGTCTAATCCAGATACTTGGCAGGAGGATTAAAAACAACCCTGTAATTATTGGTGAACCCGGTGTTGGAAAGACAGCAATAGTTGAAGGGCTTGCCCAGAAGATTGTTTCGGGTGATATCCCTGACAGCCTGTTAGGTAAGCGCATCGTCTCCCTTGATCTCGGTGCATTAATTGCAGGGACAAAATACAGAGGCCAATTCGAAGAAAGGCTCAAGATTGTTATGAAGGAGATTATACAGTCAGACAATATTATCCTTTTTATTGACGAGCTGCATACACTTATAGGCGCAGGTGCTGCAGAGGGTTCTGTAGACGCATCGAGCATGCTTAAACCTGCCCTCTCCAGGGGTGAGATACAGTGTATCGGAGCAACTACACCTGATGAGTACAGAAAATACATAGAAAAAGATGGTGCCCTCGAACGCAGGTTCCAGCCAATTAATGTTCAGCCCCCGAATATAGAAAACACAATAAATATTTTAAAAGGGCTGAAGTCCAGATACGAGTCTTATCACAAGGTCAAGATAAGCGATGACGCAATAGAAGTTGCAGCAAGGTTATCTGACAGATATATCTCAGACAGATATTTACCTGATAAGGCAATAGATGTTATTGATGAGACAGGGTCGAGGATTAAACTAAAGCGATATACCCCTCCTCAGGAATTAAAAGAACTTGAGACTGATATACAAAGGTTTTCAAGAGAGAAGAATCTATATATAAAGCTCCACGACCTTGAAAAAGCCTCATCTGTCCGGTTAGAGGAAGAAAGACTCAAACGGCTACATGAACAGTTACACAAACAGTGGATAGATAATTTAAATAAAGAGATACCTTCTGTGATGGAGGAGGATGTTGAATATACAGTATCTAAGATGACGGGTATACCACTCTCAAAACTCGAAGAAAAAGAATCAGAGAAACTTATAAAGATGGAGGGAAACCTCCACAAGAGGATAATAGGGCAGGAAGAAGCAATAAAAGCTGTCTCAAAAGCAATAAGACGGTCAAGGGCGGGACTTAAGTCAAGTAAAAAACCAATAGGCTCATTCTTCTTCCTTGGCCCAACAGGTGTAGGCAAGACAGAACTTGCGAAGGCCTTAGCATGGTTTATGTTTAACGACGAGACCTCACTTGTAAAGATAGACATGTCAGAATACATGGAGAGGTTTAATGTCTCCAAACTTACAGGAGCCCCGCCAGGCTATGTCGGTTACGAAGAAGGAGGTCAACTAACAGAAAGAATAAGGAAGAGGCCATATTCTGTGGTACTCTTCGATGAGATAGAGAAGGCACATCCTGATGTCTTCAATATACTCCTCCAGGTTCTTGATGAAGGAGTATTGACAGACAGTTTTGGAAGGAAAGTAGATTTCAGGAATACCGTAATTATTATGACTTCAAACCTCGGGGCAAGGATAATAGCAAATGCAACACCTCTCGGTTTCCGGACAACTTCATCTGAGGCCGTGTATGAAAAAATAAAAGACAACGTACTGAATGAACTTAAGAAGACATTTAATCCCGAGTTCCTCAACCGCGTTGATGAAACAGTGGTATTCCATCCCCTTGAAAAAGAGCATTTATCATCCATTATTGATTTACTCGTGGAAGAGACAAACATGATGCTGCTTGAACAGGGACTTGTAATCGAAGTATCCCAGGAAGTAAAGGAATGGATAATAAAGCGCTTTTATCAGCCCACATATGGTGCAAGGCCTATGAGGAGAGCTGTACAAAAGGTAATAGAGGACCCCCTTTCTGAAGAGATCCTTAAAGGAAGATTTAGAGGCATACATAAAATAAATGTTATCCTTGAAAGCGACACGCCTATATTTATAGAGGCCGAGGAAGCCATCCCTATCCTATCCGGTGCTAACTAATTCCCTAATAAAGAATTCATATCTTGAAAAATAAGGCTCTTATCCTTTTGATAATCTTAATTTCCGGAATTACTATCGTTTTTTTTATTGTAAGGCATCAGTATAGTCCAAGAGTAGCAACAATCTGGGAGATTGAACTCTTTGATATCAATAAAAACAAATTAAAACTTTCCGAACTGAAAGGCTCGGTTTTGTTTGTTAATTTCTGGGCTACATGGTGCGAGTCATGCATTGAGGAATTGCCGGCTATTGAAGGGTTGTTCAGAAATCTGTCAGAAAACCCTAAATTCAAATTAATAACCATTCTCTATAAAGATAATGGGGACAGGGCTTTCAGCTATATGAAAGAAAATGGCTACACTTTTCCTATATATCTCAATCCTGATGGTTCTGCTGCAAAAAAATTCGGGATTACAGGTGTGCCTGAGACGTTCATAATTGATAAGAAAGGCGTCCTCAGAGACAAGGTAATAGGACCTGAAGATTGGAACTCTCCGGGTGCTATAGAAAAATTCCAGACTCTTATTAATGAAGAATAACCATGGGTCGGCACGACTCGATTCCGAGGAAAGTCAAGTATCCTGAACCTTCGCTACTCTTTATAGGGTTACTGTATGCTGATCCGGGAACATTTAATCATTCAAAAGAAATACTCGAGAAAAACTTTGGGGACATTTTACATACAAGTCCTTCTATACCATGGGACTATTCTTCTTACTATAAGGATGAACTCGGCTGGCCATTATTCAGACAGTTTATATTCTTTAAAAACTTAATTGACCCTGGAATTCTTGCAGATATTAAATCAAAGACTAATGAAATTGAAGATGCACTGTCTTCCGAAGATAAAAGACGTATTAATCTTGACCCTGGTTATCTTACACTCTCCAAGATAGTCCTTGCATCAACAAAAAACTATGCACACCGAATATATTTAGGGAAAGGGATCTATGGAGAGGTAACGCTTATTTATAAAGACGGTACGTACAACCCCCACCTCTATACGTATAGGGATTATCAAGATAAGACGGGTATTGATATATTCATGAATGCAAGGGCACTTTTGAAGAAAATGTTGGGTTAATTGTGTTTAAAAACCAGGTTCATAAAAAATCTTTTAACCCCTTCCCATTCTATCTGATTGACGGGATGAGGATAGGAATAAAAAGAATTTAATTTGTTCAGGAAATCTAAGATTGGATAAAGATCCCAAGGAGGTCTGGGCTGAAAACCATTTGGAATGATATCGAAGAACAATAGGCAATTGACGTTAGTCATCCTCAAATTTTATTATAACAACTATGCTACAACCCGAAAAACAACTTGAGGTAATAAAAAGAGGTGCTGTTGAGATAATTATCGAGGCTGACCTTCTTAAGAAGCTTGAGAAATCATATGATGAAAAAAAGCCGCTTAAGATTAAGGCAGGTTTTGATCCAACTGCACCTGACATACATCTCGGTCATACAGTCTTGCTTGAAAAGATGCGGCAGTTTCAGGAACTCGGACATGAGATTATATTTCTCATAGGTGACTTCACTGGCATGATAGGTGATCCAACGGGAAGGGCGGTGACAAGGATACCTTTGACAAAAGAAGACGTGATAAAGAATGCAGAGACCTATAAAAAGCAGGTATTTAAGATATTGGACCCGGAAAAGACACAGGTCAGATTTAACAGCGAATGGCTTTCAAAGATGAATGTAATGGACCTTGTGAGACTTGGGTCAATGCAGACAGTTGCAAGGATGCTTGAAAGAGAGGATTTCAAAAAGAGATATGAAAGCCGGCAGGATATAACAATACTTGAATTTTATTATCCATTATTCCAGGCATACGATTCAGTCTATCTCAGATCAGATATAGAGCTTGGCGGAACCGACCAGAAGTTCAATATATTGATGGGAAGGACTTTGCAGAGAAAGATGGGGGTTGAAGAGCAGGCTGTTGTTTTGATGCCGTTGCTTGAGGGGCTCGATGGAGTAAACAAGATGTCTAAAAGCCTCGGCAATTACATTGGCATCACCGAACCTTCCAAGGAGATGTACGGAAAATTAATGTCTATAAGCGACGAACTCATGCTCAGGTACTATGAACTGCTAAGCCATATTTCTCTTGTAGAATTCAACTTATTAAAAGAAGGATTAAAAACTGGTAAGATTCACCCAAAACATACTAAAGAAAATCTTGCACTCGAGATTGTTGAAAGATATTGGGGAAAAGACGAGGCTCTAAAAGCAAGGGAAGAATTTGAGCATATCTTTAAACAAAAAGGCTTGCCGGATGAGATCCCTGTAGCTGAGCTTGAATGGGAAGAAGATGAAATGTGGTTGCCGAAGCTTATGAAACTATCTGGATTAACAACAAGTACAGGCGAAGCAATAAGGCTTATCAAACAGGGAGGGGTCACGATTAATGACGCAAAGTATAATAATCCTGATGGAAAACTGGCAAGGGGGAGTTATTTATTTAAAGTAGGGAAAAGGAAGTTCATTAGGGTAAATTCAAAAACTTAAGTGTCTCTTTGCAAGCTCTATAAGGCCAAGGATCTTTAAATCAATATAGTTCCCTTCTGATCGAAAAGCATCCAATTTTTGATATAGGGGGATGAAGGGGGATTACTTATAAAGGGGAATCATAACATGGAAGGTTGTAGAATCAGTGTCAGTAAAAACCTCAAGCTTCCCATGTGTTGCCTGTATAAAGCGATAAATAATATTTAGACCCCGTCCCTTAACCTCGCCCATTCTGATCTGCTCGATATTCTCTTCAGGTATTCTTCCAGTGTTCCGAATTTCAAAACACGCCATCCCTCCGCTTTGATAACTCTTTATGGACAATTTCCCTCCTTGCTCAGGTATGGCCTTTGTAGCATTATCAAGAAGATTGTCCAGAACCCGTTCAAACCCAAAGGGGGAACAATATATTAATAATCCGGGTTGTAACTCATCCTGTATAAGTTTGATATTTATTCTTTTCTGTTCCCTGATAGCCTCTTCATTAATCCTGAAACGGCTTTTAAGAACCTCTGTCAGGTCAATAACCCTTTCGCGGCCTTCAATATTTGGATAGATAGCCAGTTCCTGCATTCTAATAGTTTCTTTAATAACGATATCCAGATATTCGGCTATTTTATCTTTTACACTCTCGATATCTCCTGTTTCGAGAAATTTTTTTGCCCTCTTGGCAAAGCCGGCAATGGCAATTCCAGGATTCTTAAAGTCATGCAAAACGTCATCAAGTTTCTCAATCCTTAAAGCCTTCATGATTTCTTTACCCAGAAAGCTCAATAGTTCAATCTCCTGCTCCGTGAATTCCTGGCGGCGGTCTGTAGCATAAAAAACCAGAAAATAATTAATCTCATCCCCGGCCTTGAGCGGAATCAACAATACAGAATTGACATTATGCTTTGATGCATATCTTTTCAATTCCTCATTCGACAACCTGCTATTTAAAGGGTCCTTAATCAGGATATATGATAAATCGATCCTCTCGTGTTCATAATCACCACGTTTTTCTGTACCATTGATTAAGGCATCTAAATAAGCATGCTCTTTTATTGCGAACATACAGCCTGCCTCATGACTTTCCTGCTCCACAGGATATTCAAGTTCAATTTGAACATGACTTCTGTCCGGCATAATAGAGTAGAGCGAACAGCTTTGTATATGTATAATATTTGTCAATTCCGGGATTATCATCCTGAATACATCCTTCATCTTGATTCCTTCCCGATGGCTGAGTTTCACAAAGATTTTTTCAACAATCTTCTCTTTCTGGAGATTAAGTTTTTGAAGGTCTAAAATATGCTTTTTTGCCAGCACATAACTGACCCTCCTGGCCAGTAACTCAGCGTTTGTTACCTCGAGAGGATCAAATTCCCTGTTTATCTCTTTGTAATATATCTGAATAGTGCCATGGATATCCGGTTCGTTCTCAATAAATCCGGGGATATTTAACGGCACCGCCATAAGAGAGTTAAACCCATGCTCTTTGACTACATCCTTATTAATGTAATCCGGTTCTAACAGAATATTCGATACAAGATAACTTTTACCGCTCTTTATTACCTTCCCCGCTACAGACTTCTCAACAGGAATACTTTTCAATCTGTGGGTATCTGCATACTGATATGAACCAAAAGCAACAAGCCTGTCTGACTCTGGGTTAAAGATACGGATAGAGGCTGCCTCTGCATGAAGAAACTCAACAATCTTTTTTGCAGCAGCCTCCAGTATATCTTTCCAATCAAGGGCTGGATTTATACTTATTACCTCTTCTACTATCCTTACTATATCTTCAACATGTGCTGAAATAGAATGCTTAAGGTCTCCAACGAGTTCGTTGAATTCCTGCTCGGATAGATTATATTTAGCAAGCGTTGGACTTGCTTTCAGATATTTTAATAATTTATATTGCATGGTATTTTGTAAATTCTAAAATTACAGGGATTTTTTACATAATATCAAAGAATGGTGTCTTCTTCAACATCTTATATCGGCGAGTTTATAAGAATTAAGGGTAAGGCCTGTGCGTATGCATATGCCTTTTAAAACAAAATCCCCCTTCACCCCTTTTATTAAAGGGGGTGAAGGGGGATTTTAGATTAATGAGCTTTTTTAACGGGGGCTGCTTTTGAAAGCTCCATCATCTCGATTTTTCCAGTTGTGATGTTGTATTCACCTGCAACAATTTTTAATTTATCCTCTTGCACAAGATGGCTAATTATCTTACTCTTCATAACGTCTTTGTATACATTTTTTACGTTCTCCTTAATGGCTGTTTCAAGGACTTCATCCTTGGTCCCGCCCTTCTTCTTTGCCTTTTCAGCAGCAGGCATAATCTTTTTGGCTAATGGGCAAGGTTCTCCTTTTGTTTCAAGTATCTCGAGTGTTGCAGTAACGGCACCGCACTTTGTATGTCCAAGTATGAATAATAAAGGAGCATTAAGATGTTCTGCACCATACTCAATGCTTCTTAAAACTATCGGATCAACAACATTTCCAGCAACCCTTATTATAAAGATATCACCGAGGCCCTGGTCAAAAAGAATCTCAGGCGGAACCCTCGAATCAGAACAGGTTAATACTATAGCAAACGGTTTCTGACCTTTAGTAGATAATTCTTTTCTCTTTGTCTCGCCTATATCTTTCTTCATAAGACTATCTGAAACATACCTTTTGTTACCATCCATCAATTTTTGCAAAGCCTCATCACCAGCGCTACCTGCAAAGACAAACCCTGAAAAAAGTACAACTACAAATAAAGCCAAAACTACTCTGAACTGCTTCATAACCTTCCCCTCCTTTGTTTTAGATAAATAGGCCCCTCAAAGAGAGCGCCGATAGTTAATCTACCTATGCAGCTTTTGCCTTTTTCTTTGCCGCAGCAGCAATGACCTCGGCAACATTGAATGTGCCGTCTATCGCCTGCACAGGGCACTTCGCTGTGCAGATGCCACAGCCGATACATTTAGTCTGATCAATAACGTGTAGTTCCTTCTGTTCACCTGATGGTGCATTCACAGGACAGACCTTTGTGCAGATCCGGCAGCCAATGCAATTATCCAAAACAAATGCCTTTGACCTATGTGGTATAAAGTCGGTAATGGCATTTGTGGGACATTTTAGGACACAGAGGCCGCATACTTTACATTTATCAAGGTCTATCCTTGACAAATTTTTTTCAACAGAGGGCGCATCAAAAGGGCAGACCTTAGCACAAATACCGCATGCAATACAACCTACCTGACAATTTTTCTTTGTCTCGCCACCTTTATCTTTTGAATGGCATGTAACAATAACCTGTCTTGATGCCGGAAGAACCTCGATAACCTTTGTAGGGCATGCTGTTTCACATTTTCTGCAACCAGTACACTTTGTTATGTCAACATATGGAAGATGGTTATACGTCATGGTTATAGCATCAAATGGACATACCCTCGAACATGTTCCATATCCTAAACAGCCGTATCTGCATGCTTTATCACCACCGCCTGCGAGTATAACAGCTCTGCAATCCTGAATACCTTCGTATTTGAATTTTTTTACTGCCCGGTTCCAATCACCCTGACACATAATCCTTGCAAAGTCAGGTTCTCTTGCCAGAGCCTTCTTCCCTGTGATTAAAGCAACTGCCTCACAGGTTCTTTCACCGCCGGGGATACAGAGATTTGGTGGGACATCCGGTTTGCATACCACTGCTTCTGCATACTGTTCGCAGCCCGCATACCCACATGCTCCACAGTGTGCATGTGCAAGCACATCCTTTACCTGTTCTACTTTTGGGTCAATCTTCACAGAATACTTTTTTGCTGCAAGGGCAAGCCCGAGGCCTAATACTGTACCAATGCCTGCAAGGAAGATTAATGTGGATTTAATCAATGGCATTAATTCAACATGCTCTTTTGCCTCAACCCCTCCACCAACACCAATTTGTGGAATCAGAAAGTGAGATATGTCAGTTAGGTGAAGCAACCCTAAAATATCTGTTATTATTCTTTGAACGTCATACATTTTTAATCATTTATTTTAACACGCTATAATTTTATTAATCCTGAAAACCCTGTAAATGCAAGGGCAATCAATCCGGTAACTACAAAGGCAATAGGCAATCCTTTGAATGGCGCAGGAACATCAGCAAGTTCAAGCTTTTCACGGATGCTTGCCATTATGACCAATGCCAGTGCAAATCCGATTCCTGAACCAAAGGCAAAGGCAAGACTCTCAATAAAACTATAATGCTCACCTGCATTAATCAAAGGTACTGCAAGTATTATACAATTAGTTGATATCAGAGCAAGATATATACCAAGTTTGTAATAAAGCCCCGGCGAAACCTTACGCATAATTGTATCGGATGCCTGTACAAATCCAGCCACAATCCCGATAAAAACAATAATCTTCAAAAATGTGATTTCAAGGGGTACCATCACATAATTAAAAATGAGCCAGCTCAGTGCCGCACTTATCATCATAACTGCGGTAAAGGTAATACTCATACCAACAGCGGTCTCCATCTTTTTTGAGACGCCGAAAAATATACAGAGGCCGAGGAACCTTGTGAAAACAAAATTATTTATAAGAGATGCCGCAATAACGAGCTCAAAGAGTTTTGAGAAATCCATAATTATTCGTTGCTCCTTTTTAAATCAGGCATTAGTCATTTGCTTTTTTCTGTCATTCTCCCGAAAGCTTTCGGGATTCGGAATCCTTCTTACGATTACGAAAAGATTCCCGACAAGCGGGAATGACAACCCGACAGCTTTGTTCTTCTTTGTGCTAATTTCTGACTTTTGTCTAATGACTCTTCTCATGTCTCATGCTCATCCAGTTGAAAAAAGCCATTAATATCCCTACGGCAAAAAACCCGCCTGCCGGCAAAATCATTATAAGAAGGGGTTTCGCATGAATAATTGGAAAGCTCCATAATGATCCTTTGCCCAGCAGTTCCCTGAAAAAGCTTATTACAGTTAGTGCAAATAAGAAACCCAGTCCCATGCCGATACCGTCGAACATGGAAGGGGTAACCTTATTTTTACTTGCAAACATCTCGGCCCTGGCAAGGATTGATGCAAAGGCAACAATCAACTGTATATACAGCCCCATCTGCTTATATGCTTCCCGTGCAAAGGCTGCCATCGTTAAATCAGTTACAGTCACCCAGCCTGAGATTACAAGCATGAAGATGGGTAGCCGTATCCTCGGGTGGATAATTTTTCGCATTAGCGAAATAGTAATATTAACCATTACCTGTACAAAGAGAACTGCAGTGCCCATTAAAACACCGTTTCTCAGGTTGTTTGTCACTGCAATGGAAGGGCAGAGGCTGAGTGCAAGCTTAAAAATGGTATTTTCTTTAAAAATCCCATTTTTTATAAGATCAAGGTACCTAACTGTGCTTGTCTGAGCCATGCTCATCATCTCCTCTGTTTTTTATTGCTTTCTTGAGAAAATCCACCCCATTTCTTACAGCATCTTCAGTAACAGCTCTACTGGAAATAGTTGCTCCTGATATTGCCTGTATATATTCCGTTGTCTCTGTCTTTAATACCTTTAAATGTTCAACATCCTTGTCCTTAAACTGGTTTTTAAAACTGTCTGTTTCAATCTCGTCTCCCAACCCCGGTGTTTCCGCATGTCCGAGAACATTTATCCTTTGAACCCTGAAATCCTTATCCACTGCAATCAATGTATTTATATAGCTTGAATAACCCTTACCAAAAGACTGAATAATGTAACCAATAATATTATCTCCTTTTTTGGCAACAAAGTACTCTGAATGTTTTTCGTGTATGGACCAGTCGCCTATTTTTTCAATTTTATCAGCATCTGGCATAAGTTTTTTCAACGCTGCTTCTTTTTCAATAACAGCATTTTTAAACATTATAGGCGAAGTCCTGGCATAAACCACAGCAAGGATAAGCCCGCCTATAAGATATATGACAACAAGGTTGAGGGTTATTTTAATTATATCTTTTACAGTCATTATTAAATTTCCATTTATTTTTTCTTAGCACCAAATACCTTTGTCTTAAAGCCTCTGTCTATGAGGGGCGCAAAACAGTTCATTATGAGTATGGCAAACATCACACCTTCCGGATAACCACCTTTAAGCCTTATAAGCATGGTTAAAAACCCGCAGCCAATGCCGAAGAGTATCTGTCCGTTCTTTATCGAAGGGCAGGTAACATAATCAGTTGCCATAAAGAAGGCCCCGAGTATCATACCACCGCTCAGGAGGTGTAAGAGAGGGTCTCCGGCAAACAGGGCACCCTTTGCGCCGAATATCCATGCAATTATTGCTGCTGTTCCGAGAAATGATACAGGTATATGCCATGAAATATATCCTTTATAAAAAAGAAATGCAGCACCGATGAGTAATGCTATCACAGACGTCTCACCAATAGAGCCTGCTCTGTGACCAACAAGAAGCTGCGTATAAAGGTTAATCTTATCTCCAAATACCTCAACTAATTTTGCCGCGCCTTCCTCCTTCAGGATACCCAGCGGCGTTGCAGTGGTAACTGCATCCATTTTAATAAAAGCTGCTTCTGGATTACTCCAGATAGTCATCAGTTTAGGAAAGGAAATGAGCAGGAATGCCCTCCCAATCAGTGCAGGATTAAAAACATTGTAACCCAGGCCTCCAAATAGTTGTTTAGCAATGATTACGGCAATAAAAGAACCTATGATTGGAATGTAAAACGGTACAGACGGCGGTAAATTCATGCCGAGCAATAAGCCGGTAAGAAAGGCGCTGCCGTCACTGACAGTAATCTTCTTTTTCAGTGCCTTCTGAAATACTTGCTCGGAGAGCATTGCAGATAATATACAAAGGGCAACCGTAAAAATCGCACGCGGTCCGAAGAAATAAAAACCCATTATTGTAGCTGGAAGAAGCGAAGCGGACACAGTCCACATAATCCTGCTTGTTGTTTCTTCGCTTTTCACATGGGGACTTACAGATACAATTAGAGGTTTTTCCTGTTTCATTTATGGCTTAACCATTGATTTTGCAAGCCTTATAAGCTGAACTATCGGCCTTTTAGAAGGACAGACGAATGCACATGAGCCGCATTCAAAACAATCAAATAAGTTATATTCCTTTGCGCCTTCGTAAAAACCCTTCTCTGAATAAATACTGAGCATCGAAGGCATAAGCCCCATCGGGCATATATCAATACATCTGCCGCATCTTATGCATGGTTGAAATTCCTCAGCATGTACTATCTCACGCTCTGTTAATACAACTATGCCTGATGTGCCCTTTGTAACAGGCACATTTAGAGAAGAAATGGCAAAGCCCATCATCGGTCCTCCAGCAATAACCTTTAAGCCTTCATCTTTAAGGCCGCCACACTCATCAATAAGATGAGATACTAATGTCCCAATTTTTACTAACAGATTCTTGGGCTCGTTTATGCCTTCTCCTGTTACAGTCACAACCCTCTCTATTAAAGGTTTCCCATATCTGGCAGCCTCATAAATGGCAATTGTTGTTCCCACATTCTGCACAACAACACCCACATCCATTGGCAGGCCAGGTGGTGGAGGAACTTCCCTGCCGGTGATTGCCTTTATAAGCATCTTTTCAGCACCCTGAGGATACTTAACCTCAAGTGCCCATACTTCGATATTTAGTTCATTTCTTGTTGCTTCCTTCATCTTCTCAATAGCAGCAGGCTTATTATTCTCTATGCCCACGAACCCTTTGTTCACGCCGAGGACCTTCATCAGAATCTTCAGCCCTTCAATAATCTCATTCGGTTTTTCTACCATTAATCTATAATCCGCAGTGAGGTAAGGCTCGCATTCAGCGCCATTAATGATTACTGTATCTATGGGCTTTTCCTTTGGGGGTGAGAGTTTCACAACGGTAGGGAACGCCGCACCTCCCATACCAACAATGCCTGCTGATTTTATCTTCTCCTTGAGCTTGTCAGCAGGAAGATTTACATAGTCAGGATTATCTGTTAGGGTAGTCCATTCCTCTTTTCCGTCATTTTCTATTACAACTGAGGCAACCATCCTCCCCATTGCATTAGGGAACTCTCCAATTGCAATCACCTTGCCGGATAGAGATGAATGGACAGCTGCTGATACAAAACCACCTGGTTCTCCTATCATCTCACCTTTTTTGACTTCCTGGTTGATGGTTACTAATGGTTTGCAGGGTGCTCCTAAATGCTGGCTTAAAGGGATTATTACTCTTTTTGGTGGTTTTGCTTCTACTATTGGCTTGTCTGCCGATAGCTCTTTTTTATCAGGCGGATGTATTCCGCCCTTAAAGGTTGATATACCCATTACACACTCTCCTACAGTACACGGATTCATTAAGAAAAGTTTTTATTAATAACACGTGGTATTTATAGAAGTCAAGTTTCATACCCATCCGAACCCCAGTGATAAGAGTTGTCATTGCGAGTACAACGAAGCAATCCCTCTGTTTTCGGGGAGATTACCATGCACCTTTTAAGTGCTCGCAATGACCGGTATATCAAGGGATTGCACTTTTTATCGTTGGATTTGGGTCCATCCTGCTTCTTTTACATTTTTCTGAACCATGTCCTTTAATGCTCCTATAAAAACAGGATGAGTATTCAACGATTCCACCCTCTTAAGTTTTATACCAAGTTTTTCAGCAAGATTTTTATACAGTATATCTATTTCATACAGTGTCTCAATATGGTCTGAAACAAAACTTATCGGGACTACAAGAACGTTCTTAACTCCCTCTCCGGCAAGCTCTTTAAGTTTTTCATCCGTAGATGGCTCAAGCCACCTGACCGGGCCGCTTTTAGATTGATAACTCAGATGCCATTTTATTGATATCCGT
>Ga0315282_10009788_pt1 | contig 15180 bp, 12 predicted proteins | sample YL17G07_20_MG_FD_203693 | JGI IMG/M metagenome (GOLD analysis project Ga0315282, IMG submission 203693) | Sediment microbial communities from Yellowstone Lake, YNP, Wyoming, USA - YL17G07_20 | ecosystem: Environmental > Aquatic > Freshwater > Lake > Sediment | place: USA: Wyoming | collected... | reverse complement strand
ATGCATATCAGAAAGAGTTTGACGCAAGAGTGGTTTCCATAAGCGGCAAAGAAGCCGTTCTGGATCAGACATGTTTTTACCCAACTGGCGGCGGACAGATCAGCGATACCGGAGAAATCAACGGAACAAAAGTTCTGGAGGCAAGAAAAGATGAGAATGATATTGTCACTCATTTTCTCGAAACCGAGACAAACTTCAAAGCCGGAGATTTGGTTCACGGAAAGATCGACTGGGACAGAAGATACAACATAATGAAACTGCATACATCAGCACACATCATAGATATTCCTTTGAGGACTGATTACGGAAATGTCATGTTCACAGGAAGCCAGATCTATCCTGACAGGGCGAGGATGGACTTCAACATTGAAAAGTTGGACGACGAAATTGTAAAAAACATAGAAGAGAAATCGAATGAAATTGTAAAAATGAATTTAGACGTGATCTCAAAAATTATTTCGAGGGAAGAACTTGAAGCGAATCCTGATTTGAAAAGATTGGCTGATACCACGCACTATGAAAAGTACAAAACCTTCCGCGTTGTAGAGATAAGGGGTACTGATGCGCAACTGGACGGCGGAACGCATGTTGCAAAAACGGGCGAGATCGGCAAAATAAAAATTATAAAACGGGAAAATAAAGGTAAAAATAATCGTAGAATCACAATAATTGTAGAATAAAATGGCATATGAAACCAAAATCTTCAAAAACGAAGAACTGCTGTTTCCTGAATATCTGCCAGACTTCCTCCCTCACAGAGAAAACCAGATTCAAGTAATAAGCAGGAATCTCAAGCCGGCAATAACAGGAAGAAAGCCACAGAATACTTTTGTTTTTGGCACGCCGGGCATTGGGAAAACTCACGCGACTAGATTTGTTTTCAAAGAACTGGAAAACACCAGCGAAAAAATAAAAACTGTTTACATAAACTGCTGGGACTACAAAACAGCAACCGCACTTTTGTCGAAGATCGCGCTTGAAATGGGCGCTTTTGTGCAGCGAAGGGGCGTGAGCAAGGATGAAGTTCTTGAAAGGCTCGTCGAGAGTCTGAACAAGTCGTCCAAGAACCCGCTGATCTGTCTTGACGAGGTTGACCAACTGATAAGGAATGACCAAGAGGCTTTATACGATATTCTCAGGATAAACCAGTATGGGAAAAAATTCTTAGGAATTGTGTTCATTTCAAATGATCCGCATGTCTTTGCAAACGTTGAACCGAGAATTTCAAGCAGCCTCAACATGGAGGAGCTTGAGTTCAAATCCTACACTCTGGAAGAAATGAAAGATATTCTTGAAAACAGGGCGGAAGATGCCTTGCAGAAAATTGAAAGCGGCGTGATAATTTTGTGCGCGAATCAGGCGGTGAAGAAGGGCGGAGATGTAAGGACTGGACTTGATTGCCTCTTGAAGGCCGCTAGGAATTCCGAATCATCGGGAAAAGATACTGTAACTGTTGATGATGTGAAAGAAATTTTGAAGGAAGTCAAAAAAACGAAGCCCGAAATTCTGAAAAAAAAGATCAGTGACGAGGAAAAGATGCTTTTGGAAACAATAAAACAAAACGAAAAGATTCAATCGGGAGAACTTTACGAAATTTGCAAAAATAGATACAATTTCAGCGAGCGCTTTGCAAGAAGCATGGTGGAGCATCTGTCGGAACTTAAGCTAATTAAGGTGAAAGAAATCAAAGGCGGGATGCGAGGGAAGACAAGAATCTTTTCAACCGCATAAAATACCACCGAACACAGTGGTAAAATAAGTTTTAATGTGGCCTTTTTCTTAATTAAATTATGGAAAGGAAGGAAGTACTAGAAATTTTGGACAAGTTTGGCATGAGCGAATACGAAGCAAGGGTGTATTCGACTATGGTCATTATAGGTCCGAATAAAGCCGGGACAATAAGCAAGGAGTCAAAGGTTCCGCAATCAAAAATTTATGAGGTGCTCGACCAACTAATAGAAAAGCAGCTAGTGGAATTTCTCGGAGGCAGACCGAAAGAGTTTCGCGCCATTCCGCCCCAGTTTGCTTTGAGAACTCTGATACAGGACAGGGAAAAGAGTGTTGCAGAACTGAGGAACCTTGTAACACAGCTAAATGGATTTTTGAAACCAAACGAATCTTACGAAGAGGTAACCGAAGGAATATGGGTTACCAAGGGGAGGGGATTCATCGAGTTCTTTGACAAATTGTCGCAAATGATGGACAATTCGAAGAAGTATGTTTATGCCATAACGCGCGATTTTTCCTACTCGCCGCAATTGAGGGAGGCGGTGAAAAGTTGCAAAAGAAGAAAAATAGATTTGAAAATCATGGGCATGGGGGCGATAGACGATGCAAATTACTTTCGAGCAAAATGGTATGATGCGCACGGAATTCAACTCAAGGTTTTCAAGGCGGAAGTCCATCCGAGGATTGTTGTGGTAGATGGAAAAGAAGTTTTAATAAGGCTTGACCACGATCCCCTGAAAAAGAGATTTGCGTTTCATTCTCTGTGGTCCGAAGATCCGAGCCTTGTGAAAGTCATGGATGTTTACATGAAAAACCTGTGGAAGACAGCGGAGATAGTCGATTTCAAAAGAATTCCTAAGCCGAATTTAAATTAGAGAGCTCTTTTCAAAGAATTTTTTTAAAAATATTCCAAAATTTTTGTTTTCCTTGATTAACGAAAGCGCCTTGTCGCTTTCGGAAAATACCTCAAAACTGTTCGAGATTTCCTTTGCAATAAAGTTTGGTATTCCTTTCGAATCGAGTGTTTTCAAATCCTTGCTCAGAGTATCCTGAATCTTTTCGCGCGCTGTGATGAATTTCCGTTTGATTTCGACTGTCCAAAAGTCATTTTCAATATAAGGACCGTTCAAAGTGTTTTTGCTGTATTTCTCCAGAAATCTCTTTGAATCATCCAAATCAGTAACCCTTGGTCCGGTTCTTTTTTGCACAATTGGAAGCTTTGAGACCTCCATTTCGAGCAGGACAACTGCTAAATCCTTTTCATCTGTGAAAATATCTTTTCGAAGCACCTTGAATTCATATCTTGTTTCTTCCAGAATAGACTGCAGCCTATCAGAGAATCTCCTCAGCTGCGGCCACAGAATATCCGGAACCGTGTTTGGCGGCTTGAACTTTACGAAAATTAGTTCGGTTCTCCTCTGAATTTGGTTCAAAATAAATTCATTCTCAGTTATAGGCATTTCGTGCCTAGCAAAAAAGTATTCCTTCAAGGGGTTTTTCAGAAAATCTTGCGCTAGCTTTCTGAATTTGAAAAAGTTTGCGCTTGAAACCGCCGCAGTTGTGTTTCTTTTTTTGTCCGTGGGGTCAATGACAATCAGGATTTTTTGGTATTCCTTTATAAGTTGTCTGTATTCCTTTTTGTCATAAAATCTTTCAATGTCGATTATTTCAATCGGCTTCCATTTCGCAGCAGCCTTCAAGGCGTTGAGGAAATTTTTATATTTTATAATCAGCAGTTCGCAGACATAACCTGAATAACCAAGCGTTTTTGCATCCGCCCCATATAGATTTTGAGAAGTGAGGAGCTGTTTCAATAGACGAACCTGTGGAGACATGTTTTTTTTCAGCTTCCTCTGAATGTAACGAACATGGAAAGGAGTCCTGTCAACGGCAGACTGAAGGTGATCTGAAGATTTAACATTGTAGCTTGGAACTATGTCGACTTCTATTCCATCAATATCTCCAGAAAGATACGGGTGCTGCGCATAATCGATTCTCCATTTGCCACTGAGTTTTGCAAAAACTTTTTTGCCCAGTTCAAGACCTTTTTTCTCCAAGTCCTTCTGCTTCGTTTTTGGAGGAAACAGTACAAAAAGATCGAATTCTTTTTTCCCACTGAGCCAAGTATCGCGGGTTATGCTTCCTGCAAGAATGGCGTCAGCATGAAATTTTTTCGCCTCTTTTTTAGTAGCGGCCAAAACTTTTTTCGCAACTTCGTGCAGTTTTTTTGTTTCTTCTTTGCCGGGCGTCACTTCAGAGAGAACTTCCTTGAGAACTTTCTGGTAATTTTTGGCCATATAATAAATTTCAATTCGTTAATTTAAACACTTAGAAACATACGGACCGTCATAGGTGAATCCCTGTTTGAGAAAATATTCTTTGACTCCTGTTCCTGCGATAACCACTATTTTCTTTTTGTCGAACTCCTCGCTGGAAATTTTCCCTGCTTCAATCAAAAGATTTTTTCCAAACCCCCTGTGCTGAAATTCGTTTGACAGAGAATTTATCGGAACATGGCTCCCGTAAGTATGCATCTCCCTGACAACTGAAGCATTTTTAATTTCTTTTCTATGGCAATTCTGCGAAGGAATTCTGAGCCTGAGCAAAGCAATCAACACATCATTTTTCGTATCCTCAAAAGAAAGAAAAATTTCCTTCCCATTGCCAGCGTCGTAATCCCTTCTTACCAAAGAAATAAAATCAGGATTGACATCAATGCCATAAATTTTTTTCGCATGATTTGGTTCTCTGCAGCGCGTGCATTTGCACCTCAGTCCTTTTTGCTTCAGCCTTTGCAGAGCCAATTCCCGTATGTTGCTTTTCTTCGGTCCGGACGCAACAGTCAGAGCAGAAAAGTCTCTGAGAATTCTTCTTATTCTGACGAATGGTGGAATGTTTTTTTTGATTTCTACTAACATATCCAAAGTTTGCTCGTTTGTCATAGGAGCAAAATCTCCTTTCTCCCACATTCTGTGAAGTTTTGTTCCGGGCATGACCATGACCGGATAGATTTTCAAATCATCGGGCATGAAATCCGGATTCGAGAAAATTTCTTTGAACATTTTCAAATCCCTGTCAAAATCGGACAAAGGAAGGCCCGGCATCATGTGATAGACAATTTTGTATCCCGCATCGCGTGCAATTCTTGTCGCTTCGATGGAATCCTGAACCGTATGATCCCTTTCCGCAAACTTTACAACATCCTCATAAATGGACTGCACTCCAATCTCCACTCTAGTAATGCCATATGAAAGCATTTCGTCGACATGTTTTTCTTTGCAATACTCCGGTTTTGTCTCAATAGTCATTCCGATGCATCTGTTGTTAGCCGTTTCGTTGGATTTTTTTGCAGACTCCAAATTTTCAGAGGCAAATCCGTTCAATCCATCGTAAATACCTTTGATGAATTCTTCTTTGTAGTCCTTTTGCAAGGCAAGAAAAGTTCCGCCCAAAACAATAACATCAAATTTGCTGCCGAAATCAGAAATATGCCCCATTAATTTGTACTGATTCAATCTGTCCTGAATTTGATTAGCAGGATTGAATTTTCTTCTTATTGCGCGTTGAATTGCCGGCTCAAATCCAGTATAGCTTTTTGGCACGCCGGAGGCAGAAGGGCAAAAAATGCAGTTTGAAACGCAACCCATTGGCTTTGTGGCAACTGTTATTATTGCAACACCGGATGTGTTCCTGACCGGTTTCACCTTAAGATGTTTTTCCAGCTTCTTTCTTTCCTCAATGTCGCAAGCCTGGAGAAGTTCGATGTGGTTCGGAACAGACGAATAACCATATTTTTTTGAAACCCTTTTAACAACATGCCAAATCTGATTTTTTGAAAGATTTTCTTCCCGAACGAGCTGCTCGATTGTTTCCTTCAAAAAAGTCTGGGAAAATGTCATAAGTGTTAATATGTCTGCAAATGTAAAAAATACCTTCAAAGAAAAATGCATTTAATACAAAGTAGTAATTTATTAACTACTACAAGATAGTAAAGTTTATATAGTATCACCACTATTAAGTAACATATGAATGGGAAGAACTTCGAGAACATCCAGTTTTTTGAAGAGCAGCTCTTCGAAGCCAGGCAGGCTTTGTTTGAAGCAAAAACAGTGCGAGAAATCAAATTTCTGCAGACGAAAATAAAATACCTTTCCCAAAGGGTTCAAGAGCTGGAAAAGTAGTTGATTCAAATGTCAGCGAAAACAAAAATTTTCGAGCTCACATCTTATTCAATAATTTTGGCTGTGCTTGTTGTGATGACATACACTCTAGCGCTGATTTATTTTTACAACACTGTTCAAGTTCTAGAACCAAATAAATTTATTTTGATAAATGAAATCGGATTGACGATGTTTGCAAGTGGATTTTCTTTGTACAAAATCAGAAAATTATTCTAAGTTTTTTGTAGCCCCAATCGGATTCGAACCGATGTCCTCAGCTCCAGAGGCTGATGTCCTGTCGACTGACATTTGTCATTGGCCGCTAGACGATGGGGCTTTGCCAATATATTTGTGACATTTATTTATGTAATGATTGTTCGTATCAGTATAAATTTCGAATATCAAGATTACAATATGATTAAGCATTAAAAAATCAGATGATAAAGTGATAAATATGGAATTAAAAAGAAATCCATTTTGCAGATTGGGCATCATTAAGGAAATTGAATTATGTTCATTGTATTCTTTAGGATTTAGCACATGGATGTTGAGCAGATTTTATAAAACAAGTCAATGGTCGCAATGTAATGCAACTCATAAATATCGTAAACTTGGCATAGTGGAAAAAATCAGAAATAATGAAGAATCAACAAGATCGAGATATTCATTAGAAGGAAAAGCAACGATAATTCCAAGTTTTCCAGCTTCTGATTTAATACCAAACGTAATAGAAAAAGGGTTTAATAAACATTTAGATTGTTTAATCTGCGTAATGTTGCTAACTGATGGGACTGCCTTGCCAAATCACATTCAAATGACTAATGACTGTGAAATAATGCACAAAGTTTTCTTTGATCTAATGTTTTGTAAATTTGGTATTACTCCTACCAGTTTTAGAAAAACTAAAAGAAAAAATCAAACAACTTATGTTAGAAAAGAAATCACAGGAATTTTTAAGAAACTAAACAAATTTACAGCTAGTTTTAAAACATCTCCTTTAAATGGTCAAAGTGCTGATGAATATTTGCTTGAGCCCCAACCATCTTTAGATTTTTTGTTAAAATCACCGAAGGAAATTCAGATAGAGGCATTTAGACTGGGTATGTGCGCAGAAGGTTCTATAACGCCAACAATACAAAAAAATTATCTAAATAAAAACTATGTTAGAGGCGTCCTTGAATTTGCATGTGCTCATCCAAATTTAGCAGAACAATGGCTTGAAATAACCAAGAATATTGGATTTTCGGGATTTCATATAACAAAGAATAAAGAAAGATGGTCTGGAATACATGGGATAAGGAGTGATTCCAAAAAAGATTTAGAAGATTTTTTCAATCTGGGTGGTTTTTTAAATGGTGCAAAGGTAGGAAGAGGTAGTCCGTATTATTCTGGTTTAGATAAGCAAGAAGTATTAACTTCTCTATTGAAATTCATGAAAATCAATAAAACTGTTGATAGCCTTAAAGAACTCCATTCAAATATTAGATATCTAGCAGAAAATTCAAAGTGATTAAATGAGAATACTTCAACAACATGCTGAATTTATAGAATTTCAGCCTACAGAAAAGGAAATTGAATTCGCCGAGCAAACTGAGAAAAAGCTGTTTAGATATGAAAATATTGTCGTTTTATTTACTTGTGTGGAAAAAGATGATAAAAAAGATGTTGCAAAGAGGGTAATAAAAGACCTAAAATCATATTTGGAAAAGTTAAAATTAAACAAAATTTTAATTTATCCTTTCGCTCACCTGAGCAGAAATTTAGCTAAACCTTCAGAGGCTCTGGAAATTATAAAAGAGATTGAAAAACAGGCGAAGAGTTTAGGTATTGAGGTTTATCGAGCACCTTTCGGTTGGACAAAACAATATTCCTTAAAAATTAAAGGGCACCCGCTTGCTGAGACTGCAAAAATATATACACTGGAAGAAGTAAAAGAAACAAAAATAGAAAAAAAAGTCCAGAGAGAAGTAAAAAATCCCAAATCATTGTTAAAAAGAAGTGATTTTACTGGATTGAGTGAAAAGGACCACAGAATAATCGGCGAGCAGATGGATCTGTTCAGTTTTCAGGAAGTTGCTCCGGGAATGGTCTATTTGCATCCGAAGGGGCTTATTCTAGAAAATATTTTGATTGATTTTTGGAGAAGGGAACATCAGAAAAGAGGTTATCAGGAAATCTCTGCACCAGCTCTTTTGAATAATGCAGTATGGCATGTGAGCGGGCATATGGATCATTACAGAGAGAACATGTTCTTTTCAGAAATTGAGGGACAGGGATTCGCACTTAAGCCTATGAACTGCGCAAATGCGATTCTTGTATTCAAAAGCAAATCAAGAAGCTACAGAGATTTACCATTCAGAATTAACGAAATGGGACTTGTACATAGAAACGAGCTGAGCGGTGTTTTATCTGGATTATTCAGGCTTCGCGCATTCGTTCAGGATGATGCACATATTTTTGTTAATGAAAAAAATATTGAACAAGAAATAATTTCGATAATTGACATGATAAAATATTTTTATGATATTTTCGGTTTCCGATATTCGTTGGAACTTTCTGGAATGCCTGAGAAAGCCATGGGCGACAAGAAAATCTGGCAAAAAGCAGAAGCTATTTTGGAAAAAGTTTTGAAGGATGCAAAACTGGATTACAAAAGAAATCCTGGAGAAGGAGCTTTCTACGGGCCCAAAATCGATTTCCACATAAAAGATTCCATAGGAAGGAAGTGGCAACTAGCTACTATCCAAGTTGATTTTTTCATGCCAGAAAGATTTGATGCAAAGTATATTGGAGAAGATGGAAAGGAACATGTTCCGATACTGATTCATAGGGTCATCTATGGAGCATTGGAAAGATTTCTTGGAATTCTTGTCGAACATTATCAAGGAAAATTTCCATTATGGCTTTCACCAATTCAAGTTAGAGTTCTCTCAATTTCTGACGACAATATCCAGTATGCAAAAAAAATTGTTGATGAATTGCATGAAAATGAAATAAGAGTCGAAGAAGATTTTGAGGCGCACAAGATTGAATACAAAATCAGAGAGGCGCAATTGCAGAAAATTAATTATATGGTAATTATTGGAAAGAAGGAAGAGGAAAGCAAAAGCATAGCCGTTCGTGACAGAGAGGGAAAAGTAAAATACAAAGTCAGGTTAGAAGATTTCCTAAAGCAACTAAAGAAAGAAGTTGAAGATAAGAAATAATTTTTCATCAAATTGGTTTTGAATTTTTCCAAACTAGTTTGAAAAGCGGGGACAAAACGTCGCTTGCCGCATGCTCGCTCTTGCTCCAGAATGCCATGTCCTGAGTAGAATGCGCGCTCATGTCTGTCAGCGCAAAAACAAGTTCTTTTTCGTCAACAACAAAAAATCGTCCTGCGATTGGAGCCTCCTTTTCATCAACGTTTCTTATTTCTGCAAAGTCGCCGAATGCCTTTATCGCTTCAGATGACTTTTCAGTTCCCGCTGTTGCGATTTTGATGTGCACCCCTCTTTCCTTTGCCTTCTTCAGAGAATCAAGATGATTTGAAAACAATTCATTAAGGCCTTCCGGCGTTGTAACAATGCTTATGTTTTTGTTCGCATCTTTGAACATGCTTTCCAATTGCTGATGCATGGAATACTTTCCTCTCAATGCGCCGGTCATCTCTTCCGGATTTACCATCTTCAATCCAGATGAAAACACTTCGTTCAGTTCTTTCATCACAGGAGATTTTTTCAATTCTGCAATTCTATCAATCGTCTCTTCTATTTCCTCTTGCATTTTTTGACTTGCTTTCTCCAATGCCTCTTCAGGAGCAATTGCAACATACCTTATCGGTTTTGCATTTTGAACAACAACAAATCCCTTGCCAGCAAGACTTTGCAAAACATCATAAGCCCTTGAACGAGGAACGGAAGCGATTTCAGAAAGTTCTCCTGCGGTCGATGTTCCTCTTGCAAGCAATGCTACCCATAGTTTTCTTTCATAAAGATTCAATCCGATTCCTTTCAATGCATCCATCGCTTTTGAAGAGGCTAACATCAAACTATCTCCATGTTTTAACTAAGTAGTAATTTACTATATAAGCTTTTATATTTGCCAAGTAGTGAAAACGAATTTAAAAAAGTTTTCAGAAAATTTGTTTCAATTAAAAAAATTTCTCTTTGCCATAAATGAAATAAATGTTTGATATTAGAGAGCAGAATAGAAAATTCATCCGGATTTTCCTTGGGATTTGAACAGGCTCTCGAGCCTTTCTATTGTGTCGACGTCATCAGTTCCCTTGTCGGGGCGTATTCTGACCAGTCTTGGAAAGCGAAGTGCATATCCAGACGCGTAATTTGTAGATTTTTGAATTTCCTGATAACCTACTTCGACAACTATTTTCGGTTTTATCTCAACTGTTCGTCCTTCGGATTTTACTATAAGCGGCTGCAGCGTTTTCGTCATGGTTTCGTATTCTTCCTCAGTCAATCCGGTGCCCATCATTCCGCATTCCAAGAATTTTCCTGTGCTTGGATCCCGAATTGCAATAACATATGAGCTCAACCACTCTGCTCTTGTTCCTTCTCCCCATGTAGCTCCGATAATTGCCACGTCAAGCGTCTCCATTATCGGTTTTATTTTGTACCAGCCGCCCACATGCCTTCCAAAAACATATTGCGAGTCAAGAACTTTCAGGAACAGACCCTCTTGCTTTGCATTCAGCGCTTCTTTGTAGAACTTGTCCAGCTTGCTAACGTCATCGCTTACAATCTGCTTGGCTAGTTGGAATTTTTTCGGAATTATTTTCACGATCTTTTCCAAAATTTTTCTTCTCTCAGAAAATTCTTTTTCAACAAGCATTTCGCCGTCAAGATATATAACATCAAAAAGATTCATTTGAATCGGGATTTCTTTTGAAATTTCCAGTATGTCGTACTTTCTTTGAATGCGCTGGGATAATGATTGAAACGGAAGCGGCTCGTCGGTTTTTTTATTTATTCCGAGAACCTCTCCTTCAACAATGCATTCCTTGGCCTTCAGCCCCCTTTTGCAGAGTTCTACCAAATCCGGAAACTGTTTTTTCACATCCTCAAGCCTTCTTGTGAAAACCCATATTTCATCCCCGCTTTTATGAATCTGCGCGCGCATTCCATCATACTTGTACTCGGCTGCAACCTTTCCGAAATCATCAACAATTTCCTTTATCGACTCCGCCTTCTCTCCAAGCATTACCTGGATTGGATTCCCGAGGCGGACTTTTGCTTTTTTCAGTCCAGCAAGACCTTTTTCCTTTGCAATCTTTGCGATTTCTCCAAAATCGGAGAAAACGTTGTATGCATAATCAACAGCTTCAGTAAGCTCTTTCTTTTTTTCCTTTGACATTTTTTCTTCAAACAGAAATGCTTTCACAATAGCATCCCGAATAATTCCCTCGGCTGTTCCGATTCTCAGCTCGCCTAAAGTTGTTCTTACAATGTATCTCGCTTCCTTGGGTTTGGCGGAAACCAAAAGCTCAGCGATTAGTTTCAGTTTTTTTTCCTGCGAACCCGCACCAGTTATGAAAGCCAGCTCCTGCAGGTTTGTGAAAATAAAATCAATCGTAAGTTTTTTCTTTAAAAGGGTTGATTGTTTTTTTGACTTGACAACTTCTTCTGCAACAAGACCCAAATCTCCGGTTTTTTTGAACTTATCCTCGATTTCCTTTTCCCTAAATCCGCTTGCTTTCGAAATTGCCTTTATCATCATCTGCGTTGCGATTCCGAGATAGTTGCCTGAAAAATGGGGAAAGACTGTTCCCTGCACGAGCAGAACCAACTTTGGCAAATCCTCGATTGAAGTTTTTTTCATCAAATCCGCAAGAATGTCTGTCTTTGTCAGTTTCGAGGGAACCGACTCGAGTTTTTCATAAGTATCGGCAAGAATTGAATAATCCATAATTCATTTTTAAGTTTCAGCAAGTTAATATTTACAATACTGATTTAATGCCGGTGTATGAAACTTGGACTTTTGGCGTGTGCGAATATTGCCAGAAGAATATGCACAGAGAAGTGAAAATGAAAAGGGAAAAAATAGTTGGATACAGCAACAAGCCGCAGCAGGTGTGGGTGTGTCCAGTATGTGGCTCCAGCAAAGGATTATAGTTCATTTTTTCAAAGAATATATAAAGTAATATTAAAAATTTAAGATTTTTTAACAATCGAAGATTAATTTCTTCAAATTTTTCTATTAGATAGTAAATTAAACATTGTTAAATCTTCTAGATTTAATGATGCCGATATTATATCACTTTGGTTAAACATTTAAGATTTAATTAACACTTCCGTCTAAAACTTATACCAAAAACCTTTAATCATTGAAATAAAATCTTCTATTAGAGAGAATGAATATATTCGAAGCTATAGTGAGCTGGCGGCCGGCGAAAAAATTTGAAAGCAAGCACGTAGACGACAAGCTTGTCGGCGTAATGCTCCACATGGCAACGCATACAGTTTCCGCTGGGAACATTCAGGAATGGCAGTTCATAGTTGTTCGCGATCATGAAATAAAAAAGAAGCTTTCTTCAGCAGCTCTGGACCAGACGCAAATAATTCAAGCACCCGTTGACATTGTCGTTTGCGCTGATTTGGAAAAGGCGAATTTGAGATATGCGACCAGAGGAGAAGTTTTTTATGCGATTCAGGACACAGCTGCTGCAGCTCAGATAATTCTTTTCACAGCAAACGCGCTTGGGCTGGGATCGGATTGGATAAAAGCATTCGATGAAAACAAAGTAAAAAATGCTCTCGGACTTACAAATAATATCAGGCCTGTTGCGATAATCCCAGTTGGTTATGCGAGTGAAGAAGTGTCCGAAAGAAAGCTTATGCCTTTCGAACACATGACATGGGAAAACAAATACGGCAAGAAGTACGAGCTTTCCTACATAACACAGCCGGGAGTTCCGCGCGAGACAAGCTGGAAGCCCATCGGCAACTATATTGAGGAGCTTTTTGAAAAAAGGAAGAAGGAAAAGCCAAAAACCGAAAAACTCAGCCTTGCACAGCTTCTGAAAAAACTGAAAAAATGAAAAAGCACACTTAAATTCTGAAAAACCGAATTACAAATTAGGCGGTAGTTTGAAATCTAATATTGTTTTAATGAGCACTATAATTTCTCTAATTTTGCTTAGCACAATTTCTTCTGCGCAAGTCGCCGTTTATGTAAGCAATTCAAATATAATCCTGAATTCGAGCGAGACTAGATCTGTTGAAGTGACTGTAAACAATGCAGGATCTTCGGATAAATTTTCCTTCAGAGTATTTCCTCCATTTGCGCCAAGCGGAAACGGCCAGATAACAACCGATATGGATAAGACAACTGCTGTGATTGATTCGCACCAGAATGCAACTTTTGAACTTACTTTCTCTGCAAGCGCGTGCATTGCCGACTATTCAACAAATGTTTTCACAGTGACTGCATCGTCAATATTAAATCCAAACACTCAAGGAAATGCAAGCATACAAGTTACGACAGTGAGAAGATTTCCAGTTTGCATTTCGAAAGTAGCTTTGAGCAACGACACACTTATTCCGCAACAAACGATGACAATAACGACTCAGATAGAAAATCCTTCTGACGTGGCATCAACGCCGTTCAACCTCATAATAAACATAAAAAACAGCAGCGATGCTCTTGTCTTTGATCCTGTGATAAATCCTATTGACATAATCCAATCCAAGAGTACCAAAACTGTTTCAAACACTTTCACAATACCGCAATCCATTGGCTACGGAAGATTCAACGTGGAACTTGTTCTGCAGAATACTCAGACAAGGGAACTGAGCACGCAAACAGTTTCGTTTGTTGTTCAGCAGTTCGAAAAGCCGATGGTCCAAAAAATGGTGAACTACGGGTTGCTGACGCAGGACGTTTTCCTGAATGTGAGAAATGATGGGAATTCTGCTGTAAATGCAAGCACCTCTGAAACAATTCCTCTGTTTATGAAAACTTTTGTAAGTCTTGTGGACAAACCTGCAACAGAGCAGACTGTGGGAAGCAATGTCATTTACACTTGGCTGTTTTTCAACCTCCAGCCAGGAGAAGAAAGGACAATAAAATATCAAATCAATTTGTGGCAAATAGTTCTGCTCTCGGTTATTATAATTGTCGCTGTTGCATATGCGTTTTCATATGTTTTCACAATAGGAATAGTGAAAAAACACAGACTTTTCGGCCCCGTTGCCGGAAGCAAAGAAGTTGTGATAACGCTTGAAGTGAAGAACAGAGCGCGCCATATGATTCGCGATGTATACGTAAGGGACTTCCTTCCTTCTTTTGCAACTGTCGTGGAAAGGTTCGAAACTGTGAAACCGATGGTGAGAAAAGTTGCGGGCGGAACTGAAATAATTTGGAAGTTTGATTCTCTGAGGAGCATGGACGAAAGGGTTTTGACGTACAGGATAAAACCGAACATGGAAATTTTGGGCGAAATAAAATTGCCAAGAGCAGTTATAAGGTACTCGGACAAGAAAAAACAACTGCAGAAAGTTTTGTCAAAAAGCATTTCGATAAAGATCTAGGTTCAATTCAGATTTCCGAATAAATGCATAAATTACCTGAAAGCATTTCTATACATTCAGAAGATTAAATTAGTTAAATGTAAAAAATAACTAATAATTATGAAAGCGAAAGAAAAGCTTTTGGTTTTTTCGGTTTTCATCGTTGTTTTTAGTTTGTTTCAATTTCAGATGCAACCAAGACATGCAATTGCTGGACAAATTCCTGCGCAAAACCTACCATCATGTGGTGATTTAGTCGCCCAAATTGGAGGAGATCCGAACTATAATTATTGCAGATATTTACCTCAGACGTGTGATCCTTTGACTGAATATAATTTAGGTGATACTTCTGATTGCGATTATTGCTGTGCTCCTATTAATTCAGAACCGAGTCCGTCTCTAGATCCCTGCACGATTAATGGTGATCCAAATGGCGGTCCAAATCCATATGAAAGATACGAATGCCAAGCAGGTCAAACAGGAGTGATTGGCGGAACTTTTAATTGCATCAACAATGTCAATAACCTTGTGCTCGGTTCTAGATCTTGCGATTCAAATCAAAATGAAATATGTCAAGGCCCTACATATGGTAGTTGGCCATGTACAAAGCAATCCTCAGGCGGTACAATAAACATTGAAGTGAGGCAGGCGGTCGGCCAAGGTTCTACAGACCCGCCAACAGGAACTTACACATATAACATTGGTGATTCCATTACGTTCACTGCTAATCCTGATTCTGGATGGAGTTTTGTAAAATGGCAAGGAAGTGGTGGCGAATCAACACT
>Ga0315282_10009787_pt1 | contig 15180 bp, 11 predicted proteins | sample YL17G07_20_MG_FD_203693 | JGI IMG/M metagenome (GOLD analysis project Ga0315282, IMG submission 203693) | Sediment microbial communities from Yellowstone Lake, YNP, Wyoming, USA - YL17G07_20 | ecosystem: Environmental > Aquatic > Freshwater > Lake > Sediment | place: USA: Wyoming | collected... | reverse complement strand
CGGCCAGATGAGCGCGAGGAAAATTGCCCCTGCGGCGAGGATCAGTAGCCAACGTCCGATTTTGGCCGATCTGAGAAACCACGCCACAGGCAATGCCGCGGCCGCCACCGCCAGAGCCGACCTGGCATAATTGGCGGTGTCCCGGATGGCGCCGGCCCCGATCCAGGTCAAGATCATCACCAACCCCCAGCCAATCAATCGGAGAATCCGTCTGCGGGAAAAATCTGCCTGGATCAACAGATACCAAAACCGGTACATCGCCAGGAAAAAAAGCAGGATGAAAAAGAGGAACAGGATGTCCTTCATCACCATCATCCCCCAAAGCCAGAAACCGGTATAGAACGCAGTCAACCAACCGGCCCAACGCGCGGGAACCGGGCCTAGCAGGATCGCGCCGATCCGATAGATCAGGTACGCCGCGAGCGCTCCCAATACCGCATTGAAAGCGACCGCCGCTCCCGGTGACCGGCCGACGACATAATACAATCCGGCCAGAGCGCGGGGATACATATCGTCCTGAATCCAAGCCAACCGGCCCAACGGCTCCGGGAGGATTCCATGGTTGTGCCAGGCCTGGGCCAGGATCCAAGCCACCCTTTCGTAACCGGTGGCATCTTTATAGAGATATTGTGGATCGCCGGCGGTCGCCCAATAGAACAATACGGTTGCCAAAAGCCGGACCCCTAACGCCACAAGGAACAAACGGAGCACGAAACGCCGTTCTTCCATCGGCGAATCCCGAAGCACCCAGCCGAGTGCCGCCGCGCCGGTCAGGAGGACCATCAACAAGGGCGCGCCCGCCGTCTCCCATGGGAGGAAACCAATCGTGAGCGCTCCGGCGACCACCAGGGGAAGCGAAATCCAAAGCCATCCATAGCTCCGGATCCGGTCAGAAATCACGCGCATGCCAATGACCCCGGGAATTTTCGTAGCCCATAAATTCGTTTAATATTCATCTTCCGTTAACCGGAAAAGATCCGGTCCGACATTCAGGATGCCGATTCCAGCACTTCGCGATATATCGAGCGGGTTCCCGCGATCATGCGGTCCAGAGTATACTCCCGCGCACTTGCATATCCCTCGCGACCCATGGATAAGCGTGTTTCCGAATCTTCCGCAAGCCGGATCATGGCTCCGGCCAGTTCCTGCGGGTTATTTTTAGGAACGAGGCAACCGGTTCGTTCCGGATCGATCAGGTCGCGATTCCCCCCGACGTCCGTGGCAATGCTCGGCAGACCGCAGGCCATCGCCTCAAGCAGCGTGTAGGAAAAACTTTCGAACCATGAAGGCAGCACAAATACATCCGATGCGCGCATCAGGTCCCGCGCCTCCTCGCGGGAAACCCGGCCCGGGAGGGTCAAGCGAGCAGCCCATCCGCCGCGTTCGGCGGCGCGAACAAGCTCCTCCCGCTTCGGACCTTCTCCCGCCGCAAGCAACCGCGCGCCAGGCAATCGTCCAGCGACGATATTAAAAGCCGTCGACAGGTTTTCCATTCCCTTTTCGCGAGCCAGCCGGCCGACATATAAAAAACGGACTTCCCCGTCGCCCCGCTTCTTGCGCGGAACCGGTTCGAACCAGTCCGGTTCCAAACCGTTCGGGACAAGACAGGCCTTCTTCGGTTGCACGAGTCCGCCATCCAGATATATCTTTTGAATCGTCCGGGAAACGAAAATCACCTTTTGGCTGGCCCATTGATTGAGCGATCGTTCCGCCAGCCGGTACAACCCGACGACGGCCGGGTTCTGCGGCAGGAAGAACGAAGGGGTGTGGACCGTATGCAAGGCTTTCTTCCCGGCGGCGCGGGCCGCCAGGCGTCCGATCAGACCGCCGCGGGTATCATGGGTGTGGACCAGCGCAATATCCCGGGCGAGGAATTCTTTTCGCAGCCGGATCAGCGCCGCCGGGCTGGCCTTCCCGGTTTGCGGCAGCACGACGCACCGTGCGCCGACCTGTTCCGCCAGAGAGAGAAACGGCTCACCCAACGAGCCGAAAACCTGGAATTCGTATTCGGCTCCCAGCCCGCGGAACAGCTGCAAGAGATGGGTTTCTATGCCACCGATCGACAGCGGGGAGAAGGAAACGATCGCGACGGTCGGCCGGCTCATCGGTTTCCTCCCGCTGTTTCTTCGGAAGCAAAATAGAACGTCCCTCGTGGGGTTTCGATGAAACCGGTCACGCCGGCGGCTTCATTTAATATCCACCCTCGCAGACAGGTAAGCCTTCCCGCGCGCAAGGGAAAGCGGGGTCGGGAGAACACCGGACGAAAATCACGATTGTCGTGGAAGCGCAGAAAACTGTTCATCGGGTTTTCCGGAGTTCCTCATACAGGGATTCGTATTTACGGGCCATGAGACGCGTGGAGAATCTTCCTTCGACGAACGAGCGCGCCGCGCGACCCATCGCCACTCGGCGTTCGGGCGGCAGGTCGATGGCTTTCCGCAGGCAGGCGATCAGCGCCAGCACGTCCCCCGCCGGAAAAACATAACCGGTTTCCCCTTCCGACACGATCTGCTCCGCATTCGCCGCGTTGGAGACGATCACCGGCTTCCCGCAGGCCATGGCCTCTAGAACTGAGTTTGGAAATCCTTCCGATCGCGAGGGCAGGATCAGCCAGTCCAGCGCGGCATAGACTTGTTCCACATTCTTCATAACGCCCATCGGCCGGACAATCTGATCCAATTTCTGCTCCCGGATCTGTTCATCCACCCGCTGGCGCGCATCCGCATAGGTGGTGCCGCCGACCAGAATCAACTTCCCAAAATCGGGCCAGGCGCCCGAATTTCTCATCTGCGCCACGGCGGTGAGCAGCGTCGCATGATCCTTCACCGGCGAATACCGAGCAACCATTCCAAATATCAAGTCGGAGGCGGAGAGCCCGAAGGCCGCGCGCGGCGCTCGCCAATCGAGGCCGGGCGTAAACCGCTCCAGGTCGACGCCATTGGGAATAACTTCCAGCCGGGAGGGTGGAATATGCAACAGATCCTCCGCTTCGCGCGCGGAAACCTTGGAGTTGGAGATGATGCGCGCGCTGGCATGCCAGAGAATTCGTTCTGCCCACTGCCAGGGTCTGGGATAAAAACCCACGATGCGGGTCCGCAACGAGGTGACGATGCGGCGATGGCCGGCCAACGGTCCGGCGATCCGTGCGTACAGATCGGCTGAACGCAGGAATGACTGCAACACCACCGGCCGCTCGCGTAGGATCAATCGCCAGAGACGGAACAGGGCGACCAGATTCCCGAGCTTGCCGAGCGGTTTGCGCAAGCTGATCAACCGCGCATCCTGAAGCGGGATTTCCAGCGGAACTCGATCGAACCCGTAGATCACGGCCACGATCGGTTCGAACCGCTCGCGGTCCAAATGGCGGATCAGTTCGGCCGCCTGACGTTCAGTTCCGCCGGAGGCGAGGGTGGGGATGAGGTAGAGGATTTTTTCTTTTAGAGAACTCGATGGCTTCGGATGCATGATTCTCGTTTCCTACCGCCTAGCCCGCGGTTCGCAGGGATTGGGAAGCCAGCGGTGTGCTTGCGCGTCAAACTGAAAAGAATACATTCGCCATGTACCAGGCATAAACAACCTGGGTCAGGAACCCGAATCCGATCAGAACACACAAGGCTGTCGTCCGAAACCGTTGCGGGGTAAAACCAAACAGCCTGTCGCGGTAGAGGATCAATGGCAGGATGAGAATTTTGCTAAATCTCACCACCGCCCAGATCTCATGCTGGTTGAGCGCGACGGCCATCCCCAGCACAACGGCCGGGATGAGGGCAGAAATAATCTTTTGATACAGCTCCCGTCCGTTCTTCGACGCAGTGCGATCCGACAAAACGAGGACAAGAATGTAGCCGGCTGTCAATACAACCAGCGAGAGAATTCCGACTTTCGCCCATCCCGAGATTCCTTTTCCCATCACGGTGCCGACCCATCCGTCCAGAATTGTCAGCGTTCCCTGGGAAACCACTTGCGCTTTAAAAATGGACGCAATGGTCCACAATGGATCCCCGGTGACGGCAGTTTGCCAGAGCCAAAGGACGATCATCGGAGCAACCGCCAACCCCGTCATCGCCAAGAGTTCCCGCCCGTTCATGTGCCCCGCAAAAGACGGCGAACGTCGCTTCTCCCATGTCCAGATCCCCCACGGCACAAGCAACAGAAGCGGCCCAAAAATCCAGGCGACCGGATGCATCAGCATCGCTGCCCCCCAGGCGGCTCCTGCCAAAATCCAGCGGTTCTCCAAGGACAGAAGGATACCCAGGATCAGAAGAAACAGGACGATGGAGTCAATCTGCGGAAAGATAGCATACAGGCTTCCCACGAACGGCCAGGCGATGAAGAGAAATGCCATCCACCATCCCCGTTCCGGGGTACCTTCCCGATTGCAGATGGGAACCATCAAGAGCGCCCCGCCCATAAGGAAGATAAAGGAGAAGGTCTGCATGGTTTGGAGCGGCGTCAGCCACGCGCCCGCCAGCAAATGCAGCATCGCGACCAGCCACGGGTACCCCGGAGGATGATGGGGATGGAACGGCAATCCCCAGGTGAGGCTTTCCTTCCAGTATTCGTAGACGTCTCCGCCGGGATTGAGGAAATCGAATTTCCAAACACCGGCCATCCATGCCGTGAGGCCCGCGAAGAAGAAAAAACAAACGGCGATAAAAAAGACCGGTGGCGCGTATCGCTTCCACGAATTGGGCATGGTCATCCTCGAAGAATTGACCCTACCGGCTTCCTGCCGTCAGTATGTCTAGAATATTCACGGCTCGTCGCTCCCAGGTGTATTCCTCCACGTCCCGGCGCGCTTGCCGGGAAATTCTCCCGGCCAACCCGGGGTCATCCAGCAACCGCCGAATGCCTGCGGCGAGCGCCGGAGGGCTATCCGGCGCCACCAGGAGCGCATTCTCCCCGTCGCGGAGCACCTCCCGCAGGGTCGGAAAGTCGGTCGCCACAATCGGCCGATGAGCCGCCATGTACTCGAACATCTTCATCGGCGAGATCGAACGCATGATCGGCGTGCGCGTGGTATACGGCATCACCAGAACATCCGCCGCCCAGAGATAAAGCGGGATCTTCCCATTCGGCACCATCCCCTCGAACCGGACCCGGTCCGTAACCCCGCGCTGGGCCGCGACGGCGCGCACGCGCTCGATATCCTCGGGCTTGCCGCCGGCGAACAGCAGCCGCGCCCCGGAGATTCCAGCAACCGCTGCGACCAGTTCTTCCCCGCCACGCCCTTCATACAGGTGGCCGGCGTGCACGATCCAATCCCCCTTTTCCTCCAGACCCAGCGCGCTTCTCGCCTCGGCTTTCCTCATCGGTTTCTGAAACCGCTGCAGGTCCACGCCGTCCGGCGCGACATAGAGAATTTCGGATCTAGCGCCTGCTATTCTTGAATCTTCCAGGAGTTGCTGAGTGATGCAAAATATACCCCGCAGGGCGGGAGAAAGCGACGGATCGGAGACCAGTTTATGCCAGATCGGATACCTCCGGTCCTCCTTTAAATCATGAGACTCGAAACCCACCCTGATCCCGGAACGGGCGAGCCAATAGGCGGCCCATGGATCCCGGGTGTATGCAAGGCGGTATCCCCGCAAGCGCGCGTAGGCTACAGCCGCGAAGGCGAATCCCCGTACCGCAAACCGTTTTCCCCAATGAGGATACACCAGCCAGCGCACCTTGAATGGCCGCGCCAGGGCAAAGCGCTCCCCGAGCGAATCCTTCTGGCGGGCGTCCTCCGGAAAGTAGGGCGCCGCCAGCTCCACGTCGGCGCGGGCGGCGAACCCGGCGCACATCTTCAACACCTGGACGCAATTGGCCTGGTCGGAAGGAATCCGCGCCCGGGCGATGTATAGGAGTCTATCCGGTATCACCGCCGCTCCTTGTCATGCTCGAGTGCAAACTCCATAATCGCGTGGATTCGGTTGCGCCAGGTAAACGGCCGGACATCCCGGCGCGCCCGCTCCGCCAGGCGCCGGGCCCGGACCCTCGCGCGCTTCGCCTTTTCCAGCGCCTGAACCCAAGGGTCAAGCGCATCGCAGGGAAGCAGGACGCTGTTGGTTTCGTTCAGGATCACCCGCAAAGCCGGCAGATCGCTGGCCAGGATCAGCCGCCCCGCGGCCATGTATTCATAAAGTTTCAGCGGGCTCATGATGTCCGCGGTATTGCCCCTGTCTTGCACGGTCACCTGCCGCTGGTAAGGCATCAACAACGCATCGCAAGCGGCCTGATAGAGCGGCAATTTCGCATTTGGAACGTGACCCATCCAGCGGACGTTTTCTCGTTCCGCCGTCCGCCGCTTCCATCGGGGAACGGATAGCTCATCGCCGCCGAGAATGAGAAACGAAACATCCGGAAGCCGGCCTGCCAGCTCGAGAATCTGTTCCACCCCGCGCCCCGCTACCAGGCCTCCGGAATAGCCGGCGGTAAATCTTTTCGGTGGCAACCCCAGAAGGGCGCGGGCTTTTTCCGGCGGGGGGAGTTTTTTATACCGCTCCAGGTCGACTGCATCCGGCGCGACCAGGATCGGACGGTTGGCCAGCGCGGGATATCTTTTCCGCAGCAATGCCTCGAGCGGGTGGCTGATGGCGAGTATCCGCACGGACGGAAATCGCAAAAGCCGCCGCAGATAGAAGGGTCCGAACCAGCCGGTTGGCGGAGAATGAATTTCCACCACCGTGTGCAAGCCGCGCGCGGCGGCCGCCCAACCGATATCGATCCCGCGCGTGTAGGCCATCTCCGGCGCGAGCCGCGCGGCTTCGTTGGCCAGCGCCCGCGCCAGGCCCCGCCGTCCGAGGATCGGCGGCAACTCCACGGGGCGGATCTCAAAACGGATGTTCACTCCGTACATCCGATTTAATGCGTCCACCGGTGACGGCTTGCCGGCGGGCGGAAGCATCAGGGTTACGGCGTGTCCTTCCTGCTCCATCGCCTGGCACATTTTCATCACCTGCAGGCTGTGCGCGGAGTTTGAGGGCACTGCGGCGGAACTTAAATACGCGATCTTCATTTTCCCGTCGATCTACTTTCCGAATTCCCCGTCGTCGCGCCCGAGAGCGCCCTTTGATACACGGCCGATTGCTGGCGGGCATACCGTTCCCACGTCAGCTCCTCGGCCCGCGTCCTCCCGGCCATCCCCATTTTTCGGGAGAGAGCCTTATCTTCCGTCAATCGAATCATCGCCTGCGCAATGCCTTCGACGTCGTCCGACGGAAGCAAAAATCCGTTGCCCCCATCGGCGATTGCGTCTGGGATGCCCCCCGTGCGTGTGCCGATCACCGGCAATCCATAGGCGCCGGCTTCGAGAAAAACAAATACGAATCCTTCGAAATGGTCGCCCTCCTCCTGCGAGGCCATCACCAACATGCTCGCATCGCGATAGAGCGGGTCGAGCTGCTCCCAGGTCTGCGTTCCGCGGAATTCCACGTTGCGGATTCCCTCGTGCTCGATGAGGGCGAGCAGGTCGCGATGGTACTCGTTGCCCGTATCCCCGCCGGCGATGACGTAGCGGGCCTGCGGGAATTTCCGCTGCAGCGCGGCGAACGCGCGCAGGCTCACGGGATATCCCTTGCGCGGTTTGATCGCTCCGACGGAAAGCACAACCGGCGAGCGCGGGAATCGTTTCGATTGGGCAATTTTGCGATCGACGCGACGGGCGAACTCGCTGCCCTGCAGCACCACTTCGATCCGTGTGGTTGCCAACGCATCCGGAAACCGGGCCCGCATCCGCTCCGCGGTTCCGCTGGACATCGGGCAGACGCAGGCGGCGCGCCGTAAAACGCCGGAATAGATCCGCGCGGCGGCCGGCCAGCGGTGCCAGATCACTCCGTAAGTGCCGAACGCGGTGAGCACGTGCGGCACGTGCGCCTTTCCGGCGAGCGCATCCCCCACCCAACCGCAGGGGAACATCTCCAGCGAGTGGATCAGGTCCGCGCGGACCGGTGGCATCCGTTGCAGGGCAAGCATCGTCGGGGCCATGCGCGCCATCACGCGCAACGAACCGCCCGCCATGGGTTGGATCTCCGGCAGAACGTGGGTCTCGGTGTCCGGAAATAGCTCGCGCGCGGCGGATGCATCCGCCGCCGATACGACCAGCAGCGGGTCGGCGAATCCCCTCAACGAACTAATGATTCCGATTGCGCCCGTCGGCCAACCGCCCCGTCCACGCAAAAGCGGTATGACGAATGCAATCCGCAAGCGCCGGGAGGATTTTGGCATCCCTTTTTTCATGCGAGGAAAATATCCGTCATGATTCTATCGAAATACTTTCCATCGGAATATCCGTGGAAACCTGGTCCCGGGTTGGAAGATCCGTCACCGATTCAGCATCCGGCGATATTCGCCCCACTGTTCCTCGGCAAACCGGTTCCAGGACAGCCGCTCGGCGCGCTCGCGTCCGGCCAGCCCCAAACGGCGGGAGAGCGCCGGATCCTCCGCCAGCCGGATCATCGCCCGCCCGGCCGCGTCCGAATCCTCGGAATTGACCAGGAACCCCGTCTCCCCGTCGATCACCGCGTCGGGGATCCCCCCGCTGATGGTTCCCACGACGGGCAGTCCATACGCGCCGGCTTCTAGATACACCAGGCCGAACCCCTCGAAGCGCAGATCCAAATCCTGTGAAAGTAGAATGAAGATCGACGCTTCCCGGTAGAGTTGATCCAACCGGGTGTCGTCGACCATTCCGAGAAATTGAACGCCGCGCAGTTTCTCCTGGTGGATGATGCTCTTCAATAGAGTGCGGTATTCCCCGTCCGGAGGCGCACCGGCAATGCGGTAGACCGCGCCGGGGAACCGCCTGCGAAGCGCGGCAAACGCGTGCAGGCTGAGGTGATATCCCTTGCGCGGCTTGGCCATGCCGACCGAAAGGACCACGGGATCCTCCGGTTTTCGCCTGTTGCGGGCCACCTCGGGCGGCACCAGTTCGGCCGCGCGGGTTCCGCACAACACCGTGCGAACGGCCGTCTTGGAGAGGTCGGGGCCGTACATATCCCACAGTTTGGCCTCCGTGCCGTGCGAGATGGGATAGATTGCCGCAGCGCGACGCAAAATCCCGCGGTAGAAATAATCCAACGTCCGCCACTTGCGCCAAAGCACGGTGTAGGTTCCGATCGCGGTGAGCACGTGCGGGATTCGCTGGGAGCGGGCGAGCGCATCCCCGACCCATCCGGTGGGGAACATCTCCAGCGAATGAACAAGACTCACCCTCAGCCGCGGCATTCGGCGGGCGGCCCACAGAGCCGGAAGCATCCGACGCAGCAGGGAGGCCGTCGTACCGCTCCATTCCTCCGCCTGCACCGTGGGGAGCGTCAGCCGCTCCAGCGTGGGGAACTTCGCTTTGGCCGCCGCTTCGTCGCCCCGCGAAACCAGCAGCACCGGCACGACGAATTTCTGCAACGATCGGATGGCCCCATCGACGAAGCTGACCCACCCGCGGTATCCCCGCAGCGACGGGATCAGATAGGCGATGCGCGGTTTCGTTCCGGTGGAGGCGGATGGACTGGCGGGCATTGCGAACACCTGCTGTCGAAAAGATCGTACCCTAAAAACCCTTCCACGGAAACTGTGGCGACCGGGCCGGATTGTTCAGCGCCGGCCGCCCAAGCGTTTCAACTCCTCCACCAGGCACTTCGACCCGTTTTGTATATCCTTCCCCCAGACGAGTTCACGGCGCTTCCGAAGTTCCGCATCCTGTCCGGCAACGGCCCGACGGATCGCGGCGGGCAATTCCTCCGGAGCCGTAGCCGCCTCGGCCAGATGTTCTTCCACCAATTCGCATCCATAGGCCCGCGAGGTTTTCATCCAGACGATCGGCACCATCGCCAAGACGGCCTCATACAGCACCGTGCTGTAGGTGCCCACCGCCACGTCCACCTGTTCCAACGCCTCATAGACGGTTCCGGTCTGCAACAGGCGCACCCGTTCTGCGGGCAGCCCATATTCCTTCAAACTCCGATCGGATTCCCCGGGCCGCAACTTCAGGCAGAGTTCGAACTGCGGATCACGCAACAGCGCCCGCAAGAAGGGCGCCACTTCCTGTTTCCGCGCGAGCGGTTCGGATACCACCAATACGCGGATCCCCTTCGTGGAACGGGTTGCCCCGTCCGCCGGATGCCTGCCGGTCTGCCGGGTCGATGTCTCCTCGGGCGGCCGCACCGGCCCGGAAACAAACACCCGGTCCGGACCGTACAAGGTGCTGTCGCGCAACAGACGCTCACGGAACAAGTCGCTCCACACTCCGTACCGATCGAACGCATGCGGACGTCCTCCGGAAAAGCCGAAGGCCATCAACCCGGCATGAAATTTGTTGAATACACCGTGCTGGAATCCGAGAACCGGGATTCCGAGCGAAAGGCAAGCGGCCACCAATTCATGATTGTGGCGGTTGTCGTCGAAAATCACCGCCCGTTGCGCGCGTTGGAATTGCAACCCCCGTTTCAGGATCCGTTGCCGGGCGATCGAGAGGGCGCAACTTTCCAAAACGGTCGTAACCAGCGCCCAAAGCGCCCGGTCCTCAAGCCCATTCGCGGCGGGCGGTCCGTTCCGCGGATCGGATGCCGGGGCCGCTTTTTCGAATGGGTTCGAGACCACAGGCGCCGTAATCCGCTGGCCGGTCCACCGGGCCCATACGTCCGAGGATTCCAGGAAAAACACCGGCCTTCGGCGGCGGACAAAATTCCCCAGCGCCTGACGTGGCAAAAGGGTGTGGGCGTATTCGGCATATCGAAACCCGAGGCGGTCGAACTCGCGATAGAGCGGGGCAAACCGGAAATCATGGCGCAGGCCCGGGCTGACGTGATCGACGATAAAAAAAACCGTGTCCCGCCGGGCGAGTCGGAAAGCCGCCAGCGATGCCAGCGTGACGGCGAGCATTCCCCCGTCACCAACGTACCCTTTGAGGGAACGCGACGCGGCGGGTGACGGCAAGGAAGGAAAACCAGATTTTCCGGCGATGGCCGCGAGTACCCTGGCCAGATCCGGAGGGGCTCCCGTGACGCGGATGCTTTCCACGCCGAGCGCGGCTTCGAGGAGCGGGAAAATTTGGGTGAGCGGAACGAGTAAGAAGCGCAGCAACCGGTCCTGGGCGTACCACCATGGTTCAAAACCGTCTTCGACCATGCGGGAGGAAATTCTCCGGCCGGAAGAATCCCTCAGCGCGTTGATTTTTTTTAGAAGCTCCAAAGCGCGATCCCAATCCGGAGCGGGTACGGAGATGGCAGCGCCGTCGGGCGTCTCGAACGCACCGTCGGTTTGGGGGTTCGGGCGGAAACGAAGGGTGAGCGGAGTTCCGCCGCGCACAGTCAAGTCGCCCTCAACCCTGCGCGGGTTTTTGGATCACCCGTTCGAAAGCGGCGCCAAAATTTTCGTTCAGTTCCTCTACGTGCAGCGCCTCCTCGGGCGAGGTGGGATTGGGCCCGTCGTGGAGTACATATTCGATAAACTGGTTGATGACGTGCTCGTGCGGAGACGGCGGGGCTTTCGGTTTGGCATGGGGAATGATTCTCGTCGCCACCCAGCGGCGGAGCAGATCCATGGAGATCTTGGCGTTCGGCCGTTCGGCCAGTGCGAAAGCGGTTTTATACGAAAACATATAGGACGCTTTGGTGCCGTGTAACACGTTGATCCGGCGTTTGATTTCTTCGGGGTTGGCGGACATGCGGATGTTGACGTACCCGTCCCGGCTTTCCAGCACCACGTCCACTTCGTCGGCGCTCATCCATGGCCACTTGGCGGTGGTCTTGCGCGCCGCAACGCTCAGGAGCCGCATTTCCCCCACCAGGGCGTAGGCGATGTACAGTTGGTGAGGCAGGCTCTCAGCCCAACGCCCGCCGGGAATCTTGTGGCACCAGAAATTCGGATCGATCACCATCCGGTCGCGGTCGCCGTTGGTCATCCAGGTCAGGCCGACGTGCAGCACGCGGCCGGCTTCGCCCCGGCGGACGATTTCCGTCATGCGCAGGATTCCCGCCATAAACTTGTTTTGGTGCACGACCGAGAGTTTGCGGCCGGTTCGTTGCTGGACGGCCACGATCTGGCGGGCTTCCTCCAGGGTGACGGCGAACGGCTTTTCCATCAGCACGTCCGCACCGCGTTCAAAGGCGAAGATGGCCAGATCCTTGTGGGTCTGCGGCGGGGTGCAAATCGAGACAATGCGCGCGCCGGTCTGGCGCAGGCCTTCTTCCAGGGAGGAATAGGCGCCGGGGATTCCATTTTCGGCCGCCACGCGCCGGGCCCGCTCGAGGTCCGGATCGCACATTCCCGCCAATGTCACCTGCGGGTTGTTCTTAAAAAAAGGAAGGTGTCGGATCGCGCCGGCAACGCCGCTGCCGACGATCAGAACCTTGGGTTTTTCCATTGCGTCTCCGTTTGCGGGGGAGGTCTTGCGCCACCCGGGTTGTGAATTATACCAGTCCCCCACCGGCGGCCGATTTCCTCCGCCGATTTGTTGTATCATGAAATTAACGGGATCCGCCATCCGGATCCGGCGGGAAAGGACGTACTATGTGGCAGATTTTCCGGCACCCCGATAAACCCGACGCGGAATTTTCCGCTGTATTGCAGGATCTGCAGCGATCGACAGGACGGTCGATTCTCTATTCTATCTTCGCCGTCTGTCTGGCCGGTTTTTTTTCCGTCGTCATTACATCGCCGTTCTCCTGGAGTTTCTGGCTGGTGATGGGAATCGCATTCGTTTCCTGTGCCGCATCCTATCTCGTCTTGAACCGGTCGATCGTGACGTCCCACCTCCTGCTGATCGCCGGATTGCTCGCCGCGATCGGTCTGGCGACGGTGTATTTTCGATTTCCGATGATCATCTTATTGAGCGCGTTCCTTCCGATGTTATCCGCCATCGCCGTTGGATGGCAGATTTCGCTCATCACCGAGGCGGCCGTACTGGGATTGTTCCTGCTGCTCTCAGGAATTCCCGGAGGACAAGGGTTTCCGCCGCTTTATCTCTTTCTCCTGGTGGCTGGCGGCCTGCTGGGCGGATTGCTTGGCTGGTCGTCCACCCGGTCCCTGCTCACCATTGTTTCCTGGTCGACCTACCACTACGAACTGGCCCAGAACAACATGCAGGAGGCCCGCCGGCACCGCGGCCGCATGGCCCAGGCGTTAAAGGACCTCGACCTTGCCTATTACCGCCTGGAACGGTCGAATGCGGCGCTGGCGGCCGCCTGGAGCGCGGCCGAGGAAGCGGAGCGATTCAAAACCGAATTCGTCACCAACATCAGTCACGAACTGCGCACGCCGCTCAATCTGATCGTCGGGTTCAGCGAAATGATGCTCACCTCCCCCGAATCATACGACGGGTTTCCGCTGCCCGGTCCGTACCGCAGCGATCTGAACTCCATCTTCCAGAGCTCCCGGCACCTGCTGGCACTGGTGGATGACATCCTCGATCTTTCCCGGATCGAAGTCGGGAAGATCATCCTCAACCGTTCCGATGTCGATCTGGCGGATTTGGTCATCGAAACGGCCGCGATGGTCTCGGATTACATTCACACCAAGGGATTGGATCTGCAAATCGAGGTCTCTCCCGACATCCCCCCGCTCTGGATCGATCCGCTGCGCATCCGCCAGGTGATTCTCAACCTGATGGTGAATGCGGCCCGGTTCACGGAACGGGGCTGGATCCGGCTGGCCGTCAGCCGGACGGGGGATTCGGTCCGCGTGACGGTCTCCGATTCCGGAAAAGGCATCCCAGCCCAGGATCTGCCGAAGGTTTTCGAGGCCTTCCGTACCACCGAGCAGCCGATTTCCGCCTGGCACAGCGGAACCGGCTTGGGGCTGCCGATCAGCAAAAAATTCGTCGAGCTTCACCGCGGACAGATGGGAGTGGAAAGCCGCTCGGGCGAAGGGACGACCTTCTGGTTCACGCTCCCGTACGTGCAGACGCGCACGCCGGCGATCGGCCGCGTGGAAACCACCGCGCCTTCGGCCGCCTCCCCCGCCGTCGAGCGGATTCTCATCGTGGTCAGCAACGATCCGCACCGGGCCAACCTAATCCACCGATACCTGCCGGATTACCGGATCGCCAGGGTGGCGGACCTTCCGGAAGGGATCGCCTTGGCGGCCGAAAGCCAAGCCGACGCGATTCTTACCGACGAATCGATTTTGGAAACACCGCCCGAATCCAAAGTGCCGATTTTATTCTGTCCTCTTCCGAACGAACATCGGGAAGCGGTGGCCCTGGGAGCATCGGATCTGCTGGTCAAACCGATCTCATCAGCCGATCTTCTGGCTTCGGTGGATCGTCTCCATCATTCCGTTCAGCGGGTTCTGATCGCCGATGAAGATCCCGACTTATCCCGCCTGTTCCGGCGGATATTGCGCGGACGTTTTGAAGACGGCCAAATCCTGGAAGCCTACCATGGCGAGGAAGCCGAACGGTTGATCGGAGCGGCTAAACCGGATTTGCTGATTCTCAGCGATGCCCTGCCCGGAATGGAATGGAAGCAATTCACCCCCACGGTCGACAAGGACATTGCGGTGATCCTGACGTCCTCCACCTTTCCGGTCCGCGCGACTTCCTCCGAGACCGGCCCACTGCGAATTTTCAATCCCGGCGGTTTTTCTATGGCGGAGACACTTCAGATTGCACAGGGGGTTCTTCGCGTTTTGGTTCCGGGACGGGTTCTTCCGGGGTCCAGGGAGACAGCGCCTGAAGCAGCGCCTGCTGGGTGACCGGTTTGGTCAAATAGGCATCCGCTCCCAACGAAGCCGCAAGTTGCGGCTCGGAGAGCACGGAACAGACGATCACCGGGATGTCCCGGGTGTCCTTCCGGGATTTTACGTCCATGAGGAATTCCCAACCATCCTGGCGGGGCATCATCACGTCGAGGAGAATCACCGACGGCCGCTTCCGGGAAATTTCGGCGTAGGCCGCCTCGCTGTCCGCGGCGCCAATCACCTCCCAGTGGTGCACGGTAAGGAACCGGCGGAAGAGGTTGGCAAATTCCTGATTGTCGTCTATCACCAGAAGCGTACGGGGTCGGGACGAGCCCCAGATCAGGTGTGTGTTCCATTCCTCGGCGCTCCGGTCGTCCACGACCAGCCCCACTCCCATGTCCCGGACCAGCCGCCGGCATACCTCCAGACCCACACCCTGGCGCGAACTGGCTTCATTGACGGCGTTCTCCACCCGGATCCATAACCGTTTTTCGTCGCCGTTGCAAACCCCGCGCACCG
>Ga0315282_10009786_pt1 | contig 15182 bp, 16 predicted proteins | sample YL17G07_20_MG_FD_203693 | JGI IMG/M metagenome (GOLD analysis project Ga0315282, IMG submission 203693) | Sediment microbial communities from Yellowstone Lake, YNP, Wyoming, USA - YL17G07_20 | ecosystem: Environmental > Aquatic > Freshwater > Lake > Sediment | place: USA: Wyoming | collected... | reverse complement strand
CCATCTTTCAGGAAGAGGTCCGGCGGTTTCTTCAGGGCTCGGGCATCCAGGGTATGAATTCCCACGGGGGATGCAATTTGATTCCCCACCTCTTCCAGGGCCCCGATATGGTCCATATGGCCATGGGTAATCAGGATATACTGTACCTCTGTTCCTACCGTTTCCTGCAAGATGCGTTTGGCTTCCGCCGCCGGGTCGATGATCACACTTTGGCGTGTTTGCCGGCAGATCAAAATATAACAATTGTTCTCAAAAAACCCCACTTCCAGCCTTTTGATTTCCAATCTGTTCTCCTAAACTTCCTCCGCCTTTTTCGATGTCCTATTCTTGATGAACTCGTAAAAAGTCAAAATTTTCTGATCTTGTCATTCTTGCGAAAGCGGGAATCCAGTAAAACCAACAATTTCTGGACTCCCGCTTTCACAGGAGCGACGGTTATGAGACCTTTTAAGAGACAATCATGGTCTATACTTGCTGCTCATTCAAAAACCCGCGAAGGGTACTGGAATGAAAGTTAGGATGAAAATGGCTACGGTCAACCAGCCGATAACCTTGCGCTTCCGGTCCAGAGTCACCGACCAATCCAATGGGGGAGGGTGGCGGAAGCCCATGATGAAAAGAAGAAGACCCCAGAAGAGCCAGCCCTGCCAGCCGATAACCCCCAGAACCAAAAGGGCCAGAAAAACATACCTGGAGATTTTGTTCTGCCTCTCCCCCAGAAGGGCATAGGCCACATGTCCCCCATCCAGTTGGCCGATGGGCAAAAGGTTGAGAGAAGTGACCAGGAGGCCGATCCACCCGGCGAAACCGACGGGATGGATGACGATGTCATACCCTGCGGGGAGCGGGCCGACCACCAGCCGACTCATCAGGGAAAGCAAAAGGGAAGACCCCAGGGTGGCTCCCATCTGCCCCTGGACCATTTTTACCTCCGACAGTCTAAGGCCTAAAATGAGAAAAGGGATGGAAACCGCCGCCCCAACCAGAGGGCCGGCTGCCCCCACATCCAGGAGCATTCGCCGGTCTCGCACAGGAGAGCGCATCTTGATGAAAGCCCCGAAGGTTCCGATCAAGGAAGGAGCGGGGATGAAATAGGGCAAGGTCACTTCTAACCCGTGCTTTCGCGAAATCAGGTAATGACCCAGCTCGTGGGCCGAAAGAATCCCCATCAAGGCGAAGGCAAAGGGAATCCCCCTGAAAATTTGCTCGGGGTTTTTCAAGGGATTTACCCCCTCTTGCAAGGCCCCAGCCAGGATGGTTGTCGCCAGGGTGAGAAAGAAGAGAAAGATGTTTACCGAGATGCGGGGCTTATTGGGCGAAGAGATTTCCAGAGGACTTTCACCCAAGCCTTCCGGCCAACGCCGCATCCTCCTCCTTCCTGGCCAGAATTTCTTAAGATCCATCTTCTTCAGACCTTCGGGTCCCTAAGACCTTTTGCCGCCCTTCAAATTTTCGTTGCTGGGATTCCAGAAAGAGCTCTATTGCCTTTCTTAGTTGGGTTTCCCCGAACAACTTCTCCCGCCCGTGGAAGTACTCGCAGGGAGACAGGGGCCTGGGAAAATCTTCGATATCTTCCTGGATCCGCTCCATCTCCCGCAAGAAATCCTTTTCATCCATCTGCCAACTCTTTTCCAAAACAGAACATTTGACCAAGGCCCGAAAGATGCCTTGCTCCGCTGCTTGAGGGCCCAGGATCACTTTAACGCTTGTTCCTTATACTTTAAAAATAACAAAAGGTTTCCATTGAAGCAAGATCAAATTAGGCTCCCCCGACCATTTCTTCTTGAATAAATTCGCTGGCCGGGGTATAAAATAACACAAGGCAGCGCATGAACAACCTGGATATCGTTTTTCTGATTCTCATCGCGGCTTCCGTCCTCTACAGCCTGATCCGCGGGCTGGTGCGAGAAATCTTTTCCTTCCTGGCGATTATCCTTGGGTTCCTCGGCGCCAGTCGCGGATATACAACCGTGGCCCTCTGGCTGACAAACTGGGTTGAGAACCAGACCCTGGCCCACATCATCAGTTTTGCCGCCCTCTTCCTTCTTATCGCTCTCATCATCGGTTTCCTGGGGAGGGGTCTTTCCAGGTTGGTAAAAAAGGGTGACTTGCGCTGGGCCGATCGTTTGGGCGGAGCTGCCTTTGGCCTCCTGAAGGCCATTCTGCTCATCGCCATCATCCTGCTCATCCTCACGGCCTTTCTGCCACCGAAGAGCAAGCTCCTCTCGGAGTCGAAGGTCTCCCCATACGCCCTGGCGATAGCCAAAGGTCTCTCCTTGCTGGTTCCCGAGAACCTCCAGGTCCTGTACGCAGAAAAGGAAAAGGAGCTTAAGAAATACTGGGCCATCCAGGAGCTAATGGGTGTGAAAATTGAAACAAAAGGAGAGAAGAAACGATGAAAGGGCTGACTCAATGGGGTAGGAAACAAGACGCCCCCTGCCAACGTCGAGGGTCGATCTCCTCGGGTTGCCTTTTGTTCCTTCTCCTCATGATCGCGCTGGGATATGTGGGGCTGAAGGTGGGCGCGGCTTACTGGAGCTATTTCGAGGCCCGGGAAAAAATCCGCGAAGCCTTGGTCTGGGCGGCCGCGGGCCAGCCAAAGTCGGAGGAAGAGATCGTTGGCCGGATCATTGCCAAAGCCCGTGAGGTCGAGGTGGAATTGTCCTCCCAGGACATCCGGCTCAAGCAAGGGTCAGATACTCTGACCGCCAACGTCACCTGGGTTGAAGACGTAGAGTTTCCTTACTATACGCTTCCGTTACGTTTTAAGGTCAGCGTGACCAAAGAGAGAAGATGGCCTAAAGTGGGGTGAAGGCCTGACGATCTCCCGCAGGGCAGGAATGAGAGAAAAGAGTAACTCTCCCCCACCAACACCCCCCCCGGAAAAGCTTCCCTGGTTGGGGGGCTTTGGCCGGCGCCAAATTCTCGATGGCTGGATGACCCCCTTAAAACTATACAGTCTTAAACCATTTAGAATCACCAGCACCGTAACCCCGATATCGGCAAAAATCCCAAAGCCAGGTTACTCAATTCGCCGACATCCCATTTCCGACCATGGCCACAGATTTAAATTTATGGATGAGTCTAACTAATTCCTCGACCTTCTGATTTGGTAGGAGTGCCCCTTAAACTTGTTCGATCCCCAGTTGCCGGGCGACGAATCTTGCCGAAGATTCATTGTCCCCGTCAGGATCACTTAAACGTTGCCCAGATATTCGCATATCGCAGGTTTGTCATTCCCGCGAAAGCGGGAATCCAGGGAATATGGATGAAACGAATTTGAGCCTGAAATGGAAAGAGATCGACGGTCAGCGATGAAATATCTTGCATTTAGAAGATGAATCGCGTATCATACGTTGGTTTTAAAAGAGGAGTGCCGATCTGTTAGGGAAGCTTTTTCGGCCTTGCCTCGGAGAGGCCATTTTGGATAGAATGGCGCCAACCAAAAGGACCGGGAGATGGCCAGTATCGGATTTATCGGAGCCGGAACCGTGGGTACTGCCTTGGCAGTGCGTTTGTCAGAGCGGGGATATGCGGTCCTTGCCATCGCCAGCCGCACCCGAGACTCGGCGGAAAAGTTAGCCCGCAGAATATCCAATTGTCGCCTGGCGGAAAGCAACCAGGAAGTGGCCTCGCTCACGGACCTGGTTTTTATTGCCACTTCGGATGACGCGATTGCCCCTGTGGTTAACGCGGTGCAATGGCGGCAGGGGCAGAGCGTGGTGCACTGCAGTGGCTCAGCCTCCACAGATATTCTCGAGAGAGCCCGGCGAGCCGGCGCCCGCGTCGGCGGTTTCCATCCGTTGCAGACTTTTGCCAGCCTAAACGAAGCGCTGGAAAATCTGCCGGGTTCCACCTTCGCCGTAGAAGCAGAAGACCCACTCTACAGTGTCCTCACCAAAATGGCCCAGGATCTTGACGGCCGGAGCATCCGTCTGACTGCGCCTGAAAAGGTGCTCTACCATGCGGCAGCAGTCATCACTTCCAACTACACGGTGACGCTGATGAAGATGGCTACCGACCTTTGGGGCGCCTTCGGAGTACCCACGGCGGAGGCTACTGAGGCCCTGCTTCCTCTTCTGCGGGGCACCGTAAACAATATCGCCAAGGTTGGGCTTCCCAATTGCCTGACCGGCCCGATTGCCCGCGGGGACATCGGCACCCTCCGCCAGCACTTAGCTTCTTTACAGGAACGGGCTCCCGGGGTACTGGGAGCATATCGCCAACTGGGCTTGCAGGCTATCCCTGTAGCCCTTGCCAAGGGAAAGATCGATCGGGAGACGGCCGGGAAAATGAAAGCCATCCTGGAGGGAAAGGAGAGTTAACTGCGGGCCGGGTTCTCACCGCTTTTAACGAACCGGGGGACTGACTCAGGAATGGCCTTCACCGCCGAAATTCCGTCTTTCCCATAATCATTCAGGAGGAAAAATGCGTGTTACCTTGAGTCAGATCAAAGAGATGAAACGTAAGGGCGAACGAATCGCCATGCTTACGGCCTATGATTACACTACAGCCCAATTGCTGGACCTGGCTGGAATAGACATGCTCCTGGTAGGCGACAGCCTCGGGATGGTTGTGCTGGGGTATGAATCCACGTTGCCGGTGACCATGGAAGATATGATCCACCATACCCGGGCGGTTACGCGAGGGACCAAGAGAGCCCTCGTCGTCGCCGACATGCCTTTCATGACTTACCACGCCAGCATTCCGGAGGCCGTCCGCAATGCCGGCCGTTTCCTGCAGGAGACAGGCGCGCAGGCCGTGAAGTTGGAGGGAGGCGTGTCCATGGCGGAGACGATCAAACGCATTGTCGACTGCGGCATTCCGGTCATGGGCCACATCGGTCTCACGCCCCAGTCCATCAACCAATTAGGCGGCTTTAAGGTGCAGGGGAAAACCAGCGAGGCCGCTGCCCGCCTGATTGCTGACGCCAAGGCGCTGGAGGAAGCAGGCACGTTCGCCATCGTGCTCGAGTGCGTTCCGGCCCCACTTTCCAAGCTGATTACCGAAAGGGTGAGCGTGCCTACGATCGGCATAGGCGCCGGTGTCCACTGCGACGGCCAGGTGCAGGTGATCAGCGACCTCATTGGGCTTTTCTCCGACTTCGTCCCCAAACATGCCAAACAGTATGTAAAGCTGGGAGAGGAGATTCGAGGCGCAGTTGGCCGGTATATCGGAGAGGTCAAAAGCGATGCTTTCCCCACGGCAAAGGAAAGCTTCGCCATGGATGAGAGTATTCTTTCCGGTCTGTAGTCGGTAATCACCCGGAAGCTGAAGGGTAGAAAAAATGAAAATTGTGCGTTCCATACCCGATCTGAAGGCCGCCCGGCGGACAATGCAGGGGTCGCTTGGTTGCGTGCCCACCATGGGTTACCTGCATGAGGGCCACCTGTCCCTGGTGCGCCGGGCGAAGGCGGAAAACGACAACACCGCCGTAAGTATCTTTGTCAACCCTACCCAGTTTCTGCCCAATGAAGATTTCAAGACCTATCCCCGGGATGAAAGGCGAGACCTAACTCTCCTGGAGAAAGAGGCCGTAGACCTCGTCTTCCTGCCAGAGGTTCGGGACATGTATTCAGAGGACCACCGCACCTTCGTTATCATAGAAGGTCTCAGCGATGTCCTGGAGGGTGCCATCCGGCCGGGTCATTTCCGCGGTGTAGCCACCGTAGTGGCCAAGCTCTTCAACCTCATGGAGCCCACGGGAGCCTACTTCGGCCAAAAAGATGCCCAGCAGGTGCTGGTGATCAAAAAAATGGTCGTCGATTTGAACATGAACCTCAAAATCATCGCCTGCCCCACCATTCGCGAGGAAGACGGGCTGGCGATGAGCAGTCGAAACGTTTATCTCAACCCTGATGAACGTCGCAAGGCCCGCATCATCCCGCAGGCCCTCCTGGCGGCGCGGGAACTCTGGCTGGCCGGCGAGCGCAACGCCGATATCCTCCGGCATCGGATGCGGCAAATGATCGAGGGTGTTGCAGGAGCCCGGATTGACTATGTCAGCGTGGCCGATCCGGAAACCCTGGCCGAGTTGGGACAAGACACAAGGGCGGCTCTCGCCTCCCTGGCCGTGAAATTCGGCCGAACGCGGCTCATCGATAACGTTATCCTGGACTGATTGTAAACACTCCGTCCTTCGCCGGCGACAAAAGCAGTTGACGGAGCCGGGTATTCGGTAGATAATAGGGTTCCTTAAGGAAGGAAATGTCGATCAACTGGGCGATTAGCTCAGGTGGATAGAGCGTTGGTCTCCGGAACCAAAGGCCGTGGGTTCGAGTCCCGCATCGCCCACCATAATAAAATAAATAACTTTGATGTTAATTTGCTTTCCGGAATAACCCCAGATAAGAACTACTCCCAACACCATTCCCAACAAAAAATCCTGATATTTCACCGAAGAAAATTACCACGAAAATAAATTCTCGGTACGCCAAATAGGCGTCCGCCCCCTAAAATAAAAAGGCCCCAAGGAATTCCCTGGAGCCTTTGCCGGTCTACCGTTTCATCCTGTCCCACCCTACCAGGAGGCCCAGGACAGGACTTTTGCCTTCGGGTAGGGATTGCTAAGGCCCCGGTGGGCATCATGTGCACCGCACTGGGACCTGTTCATGGCGTACAGCTTAGTTACTCTTCACGGCCTTCAATTTTTTGATTTGGATTCCCCCCCGATACTTCAAAAGGGTCGGCTGTCCTATCTTGGTCAATTCTGTGATTGGTCTAATGCTCCAAGGATTAACTCTATTCAAACGGAAGGTTCAGGATTTTGGCCATATCCTCGATCAGCGGCCTTTCCCAGTCGGGAGATAAAAAAGCGGTAGCGACAAGGCGCTTGCTTATAATCTCGACGATATATCTATTGGACCCGATCTTTGACTTTGAAATGAATATGCCGACAATTTCTCCATAACTCATCCCTGATCCATCATTTTGAGCCTTGATCATTCCGCCCTCTTTTGACGATTCAACAACCCAGAAATTATTTTTCTTGAGTGCCTTTTGCGCCGCATCCCAGATTTCTTCTTGGGTGCGATTTTCAAAAATGATCTTAGTTCCATTTCCAGGCTTAAGGCTGGCATAGGTGGCGCAGCCGAAAAGAAAAGCCATTATCATGAAGAAGTAAAATGATCTTTTCATTGCGGTTCCTCCTCCTTATGGATTTTAGACCCCCCTTCCTGTTCAAATCATTTTGCAAACAAAGGCAGTTCTCCAAAAAATAAAAACCCCATATCCTTTTCAGAATTGGGGTTTAATTTTTCTCCGAGTCATTGAGGATTCCTCCTGCGATGGAAGCAGGGGTACGGATCACATTTGGGAGATTGAGGAAATTATTTCATTGATGAATAGCTAATCAAGGATTGGCGGGTATCCGTGCTTTCTAAAATATTCCTCTCTCTCCGAATCATTTTTGTCTCTTATCGCTCTTAGATTTGGCTTGTTTATCAAAGCAAGAATTCTATCGGCGGGTATTACCATACTCATGCCGCTAAACCCCTTGATATCATTTCCTTTGCCGTCTTTCCAGATTTCTGGGAATTGCCCCCAATGTATGCCAAGTAGATACATAAATGACGAAAAATCCAAGGGTGATTTAGTAAGATCATCTCCGAGGGTGCGGTATACAAAAACGGGAGAACCTGAATATCCCGTCCTTGAGTGCATATCTATACAATAGCTTTCTCCCTTGGAGATATTACTTTCCGGCATTTGGGTGGGCATCGTACTAATATTCCCGAATCTAACAGCGGGCAAATTTGTTTTGCCTCCATCGTGATCCACAAATCTACCGATCATAAAAACATTATCGCCAACGTTTATTTTCTTCTCGGCAATTATCTTATCAGTAGCAAATCCCTTAACTTCGATGCAACATACAGAATGCGCATCTTCTATCTTCAGGATTGGCGAAATCGCAATATCTCCACCTCCGGGAATGAAATCCCATTCGGAGGGATCGTAATCGAATATGTCTGTGGTCCCATCCGTTTTATTTGCCCTAATAACCGAGGCTGCATCATTGATGGCAACATGCCAGTTACTTACCCCGTAAATATATAAATGTCTTGGGTGCTTTTCTGACGGAACGCCAACATAAAAACCAGTTCCTCCAATTTCTACTCCCCTTTCTGCGTCTTCATAACTTTTGTATAAATAGAAAGCAATATTAAGAGAATTTTCTGGTATCTTAGGCATACCAACCCTCACCCAGCGGGGGTATTTTATTCCAGATGATGAATCGTTCAACTTGGAAGGGAAAACGAATGGCAAGAGGTTCATCCGCAACGGTTAAAAAGTTAATATCCTCACATTGGGTTTCTACTCTTCGGTAAACACCGTCCTGGCTACCGTATTTTTCGATGAATCCTTCTCCATGGAGACGGTGAAGGATTTGGCGTATGTTGTCACGCCTTGTCACGGGAGTCACGGATTGAAGGGATTTGAAGCATTCTGTCACGGAAAAGTAACCATTTGTCACGCTCACCCATGCCCGGACCTCTTCTGCAAGGTTAAAATATCGCCTCTCAGAACGCTTCAATGCGGATTCGACTTTGGTCTTTATTTCGTCAAGAGGGAATGGGGGATCACAAGATTTTGCAAGAAGTTCAAGAACTTGTATTGCCTCGCCTTCTCGCATCCCGCCTTTAATGAGAGAATTGGCAACATGGAAAAGGTCATTATCCCGCCGTCCCAGAGTGAACAGCGTGATATTTTCCGTGACAATTCCCTTATAAGTAACTGCATTATTCTTTAATATAAAATTCAAGTACGCAGGGGGCAGGGCTGGAGGCTCCACTTCGGCAATGCTAAGACCTGGAAGCCATGTATACGGCTTGCCTGTACCGTTCATCGATGGTGGGGCTATAATGTAGCCGCCCTCACCCCTAAAATCACAGCCGGGGATGACTCTGGCATTATTGCCTATGGAGGGATTAGGAGTCTTGAAATAGAGGTGCTGGCCACCTCCTGGCGTCTGGGAGGTGGGGATTAGAAGAGAATCGGGAATATACTTCTGGATTTCCTCTTGGCCTCTTAATTCATCAATATCAATAACAGATATCCCTGAAATGCTCCCGGTGACGATGCCGATCATAGCCTTGGGGTAGTCAGTCCACCATCGCCTTATCTCTTCCAGGGTAGCTCTCCGTCTTTGAAATTGCTCCCATTTGAGATACGGCTTTTTGTCTGACTGCACCGGAATAACGGAAAAGCCTTTTTGTGCATACCCCAGGGCTGCGTCAAGAAAAATCTGGACCACTTTCATCTCTCCCCGAAAGAGTGCGGGTAGGGAAGTGTTCGGGGCACTTCCCAATTAAGCCCGATGAACACCCGCCGTTGAAACCTTGCCTAATCCATTCTTGAAGCTGCTCCGTTTCCCGGTCCGAATCCCCGCCCAGGTAGAAAGTCGGTATACCGTTATCCTGAAAAATTATGAAAATCGTCGGGCTCATTCCCCGGCTTTTGGCTCGACGTGGACGGCTTCCATAAATTGGATGACAGCCTCGCGAGGATAGCGAATGGCCCTTCCGCCGGGCTTTACATAGGCCGGGCCTTTCCCAATAAATCTCCAATTCCGCAAGGTAGGCAAGGCAAATCCAGTGATCTTAGAAACTTCGGTTTCCTTGAGGTGCCTATTCCGGTGATTCCGGCCACCCATTCCGGAGCATTCCGGCCACCTGTTCCGATCCATTCCGGCCGCCTATTCCGGAGGATTCCGGCCACCCCACCGGGGGGGCGGCGCTGGGGATAGATGATTCTCCGGCAAGGATCAGGTGGAGTCAAGTTTAATCTTTTTTCTCATGGAACCTCCTTTCAAGTTGATGCGGTGGGCATTGTGAATCAGGCGGTCGAGGATGGCGTCAGCGATGGTGGGGTCCCCGATGTGCTCATGCCAGTTTTCGATGGGAAGTTGACTGGTCAGAAGGGTAGAGGTAGCGCCGTGGCGGTCTTCGATCACCTCCAGAAGGTCCCTTCTCTCCGGGTCGGTTAAGGGGGCCAGGCCAAAGTCGTCAAGGACGAGGATTTGGGTTTTGAATAGCTTTTTCATGGTTTTGGGGTAGCTCCCGTCCGCTTTGGCGAGAGCCAGGTGGTAGAACAGTTTGGGGATGCGGATGTAGAAGGCCCGGTATCCTTGCCGGCAGGCCTTCTGGGCCAGAGCGCAGGCGAGGAAGGTTTTGCCGACTCCGGTGGGGCCGGAGATGATCACGTTTTGATGCTTCTGGATCCAGTCGCAGGACAGAAGCCGGGTCATCACGGATTTATCGATTCCCCGGGGGTTTTTGTAGTCGATGTCTTCGGCGCAGGCCTGGATTTTGAGTTTGGCGTCTTTGAGGAGCCGTTGGAGGCGGCAATCTTCTTTGAAAGTCCACTGGCGGTCGACGAGCAGGCCGAAGCGTTCTTCGAAGGAGAGGTCGTTAAGATTCGGTTGTTGGAGTTGTTCTTTAAAGCCTTCGGCCATGCCGAAGAGTTTCAGTCCGTAGAGCTTATCGAAGGTCTGTTCGTTGAGCATGGAGGTTTTTCCTTTCACTGGTAATATTCTTTTCCCCGGATGTTGGGGTGATCGAAGGGTAAGGGCTGGGTGGGTTTTTCCCTTTGGGGGAGAAGGGTGTGCTTCTGGTCCAGTCCGTTTTTCAGGATGGATTGAACACTTTTGTAGAAGAAGCCGTGGATGGAGAGGGCATAGGCGCAGGCGGCTTCCAGGCGTTCTTGGGAGTATTGTTTTCCCAGGCGGATGATGCCCAGGCAGGAGCGGAAACCCTGCTGGGGATGGGGTTTGCTCTCCAAGATCTGAGTGACCAGTTTTTCGGTGTGGGGGCCGGTTTGGGCCGCCCAGCGGATGATTCGGGAGGGGGTCCATTCCAGGTATTGCTGATGGGCTTTGGGCATGTGTTCTTTAAGAGTGGTGAAGCCGCCCCGGCGGTAACTGCGGGCGTGGCTGGCGACCCTTCGGTTTTTGAATAGGGCTTCGACGGTGGTCGAAGTGAAGCGGATCTCCACGGATTCTTTGACCAGCTGATAGGGAACGCTGTAGTAGTGGCCATCGACTTCGATATGGTAGTCGATGTTGACCTTGGCCTTTTTCCAATCGGCATATTCGTAGGGTTTTTCGGGGAGTGGTTTTAAAGCGGGCCGGTCGAGGTTTGCAAAGAGTTCTCGGCGGGTGGTGTTTAGCTTTTGGAACTTTCGGTGGTTGAACTCTTTGAGTTTTTCGGTGATGGCTTGATTTGCCTCGGCCAGGCTGAAGAAGCGGTGGTTGCGGAGGGCGGCCAGGATCCAGCGTTCGGCGATGAGGACGGCGGATTCCACTTTGGCCTTGTCTTTGGGCTTTGCGATCCGGGTGGGAATGACGACGGTCCCATAATGTTCGGCCAGGTCTGAATAGGTGGGGTTGATATCGGGCTCATAGCGGCAGGGGTGAGTCACTCCGGTCTTCAAATTATCGGGCACCAGGATTTCGGCGACCCCGTTAAAAAACTCGAAGGCGTGGACGTGGGATTGGATCCAGGAGGGAAGATCCTGGGTCAAGGTGGCTTCGGCAAAGGTGTAGTTGCTGGCGCCCAGGGTGGCCACAAAGAGATAGGCTTCCCGGTTCCCGCCGGTTTGGGGATCCTGGATCGGAATGGTCTGGCCGGCATAATCGACAAAGAGCTTTTCGCCCGCCCGATGTTCTTGGCGAAGACAGACGTCGAGCTTATCGACCCATTTGCGGTACAGCTCGCAGAACTGGCTGTACTGATATCCCTCGGGGTTGGCTTCTTTATATTCGTGCCAGAGGAGTTGCAGGGTAACGCCCTTCTTTTTGCGTTCCTGGTGAAGATACTCCATCGGAGGCATCTGGCGTTTTTCTGGGGAAATCAAGGGGATGGGAGGAAAGAGCCGGTTCTCCAAAGCGGCGTCATCCCATTCTGCGGGTAAGGGCCAGGGGATCCCTGTTTTCTGGACTCGGTCGAGGTATTCTTTAACGGTGCTGCGGGCGATGTCGCAGCTTTTGGCGATCTGTCGGGTGGATTGTTGATGTTCAAAGCGGAGTCGTAGGACTTCCTTGATTTTGCGCATGGATAATCTCTCCTTAGCCATTTTCACCTCCTGAAAAATCTCAGGCGGGTACTGTAATGGGTCAGGGTTTAATTATCCAGCGCCGCTCTCATGTCCCCTCGGGGGGTGGCCGGAATGCTCCGGAATGGGTGGCCGGAATCAATCGGAATGCCCGGCCGGAATGGATCGGAATAGGTGGCCGGAATGCGTCGGAATACGCACTTGAGGTACTGCGGGAAGCTCTGTTGCACTTTTTTCCCCCCCTTTTTTAGATTTATTAACCTGGTGATACCCCTGGAAGGGTCGGAATAAAGGAGGAGCTTATTCCGTAGAAACAAAAAAGCCCCGGACATAGCCAGGGCTTTGAATTGCGGGGATTTTAATATTTATCTATTGCTTGTCAGAAGTCTTTCTCCTTTTTTTTCTTCTATCTGGCTGATAGCGGGTCTTATCCATATATTCAATCGTTTTAAGACTTTTTTCTCTACCTGCAATTTGTAAATATTCCTGGCAGGGAATCCATTCACCACTCTTTTTATAACAAAGAGCGCCATGTGGACATTTTGAACATAATTCGTCCGCCTTTCTGCGTTTTTTTTCCGTGGTATATTTCGAATTTGGGTCATAAGGTTTCCCTTTTATTTTTTCATAAGCCTGATGCCATTGACTTTTAACCGTTGAAACTGGACGTTTAACTTTTTCTGATATTCGTTTGAAAGTCTTTTGCCACGGTTGTTGACCTGCCCGATCGTGAAGGTCCCATACTTCGAGAAGATCATCGACGATGGGAAGCCATTTGAACCGCTTTTGCGGAATATCTTCTAAACCTAAACCTGTTTTATCTTGGTGCTGTTTAACGAGTTCGGCAACCTCCTCACGGATTACTTCTTTCGTACGGCTCAGGTCGATTCCAACCAATAAATATTTTGAGGGCTGTCCGTTGGTCAGTTCACTGAAGATTTCCCGCGCATTCCGGCAAAGATAATCAAGGAATTTTGCGTTCAGGCTGTCTTTGGTCAGGCAACCAACATCTTCTCCACCACGAGCCATGATCTGATATTGATAATCCATTACGAATCGACTAAAGTGCCAACCTGTATTAGCCGCGGGCAGAGTTTTGATTTTCGTGAGTTTTTTTTTGAAATCTTCATCGAACAGACATTCTTGCAGAAAAAAGTCCCATGCCTTTTTAATTTTCTGGTTATTCCCAGAATAGGATGCTAAAGCGGTCGCAAATTTATTGCGCTTTTTTCCGTTCTGGTTGAATAGTTTTTCTACCTTCCGATATTCTTTGGGGTTGCGCTTTAAAAATTCTAACCGTGCTCGGTTCAGTTCTGCTGTCTGTTCCTTTGGATTGATTTTCTTTGACATCGCCTTTTCCTCTCAAAGCGCCCTCATGGTGATCCGAGGGGAAGCGGGTAGGGGATCCCCACGTGTCGGTCGGCTGGACCTATCCCCGGTTTTCTTCTGTTGGCCTTTCCATTCTAATAATCTTCGCTTCCGTCCCTTCAACCGCTGCCTGAGTTATCAGATCCCCGGCCAGGTTCGCAGCCCGTTTCAGACTTTCGTCTCTTAGGTGGGCATACCGCATTGTCATCTTGGGATCTTTCTGAGTAAGCAATCTTTGAAGGGTGTAAAGATCAACCTTTCCGCTCGACGCCAGCATTGAGGCGTAAAGATGCCTGAGACCATGAAGAGGCCGAAAATCCCTTGGTAGCCCCGCTTTTTTCTTGATTTCATTTATTCCCCTTTTTACCTCAACCCTCTGATTCCCATTTCGCCCAGGGAACACGAACTCGCTCTTGGTCCGTGGATGTTTCTCTAAAAATTCCCTGGCCGCATCATTAAGGGGAATTGTCTGATCTTCCCCGCCCTTGGGATCCCGGATGTGAATTTGCGCTCGATGGAAATCTACATCCGCCCATTTCAGGCGGAACAGTTCGCCGCGTCTCAGGCCGGTATAAAGGGCAAGCTTCATCATAGGCCCCGCCTGTGGGTGCGTGTCTTTGTCGATGACTTCCAAAAGGGTCTTAAGTTGCTTCGCGGTTAGGTCTTCGGTCTTTAGGTTGTTCACCTTGGGCATTTCGATGATGAAGGGGAGAGGGGCAGACAGCCTCTTCCTCACACCGAAAAGGATAATGCGTCTGAGGAGGGCCAGGGTAAGCTTGCAGGTCTGAGGGCTCTTAGTCTTCAGAAGTTTTACCCTCACACGGTCGATGTCCAGGGGTATTAATTCATGCGGTTCCTTGCCCTCAAAATAGGGCTTCAGATAGAGATTGTACCTATTCTCATCCTGGACTATTCCCTTCAGGGTTTTCTGGCTCTTATACTCTTCCCAAAGGCGACCGATGGTCCAGGTAGGGATCTTCGCCTTTATCTCGGCTTCCCGCCGCTCGCGGTTAGTGGGCTGATCCCGATTGATCCTTTGGGTTCTTATATTCGCAGCGCGGGCAGGAGTCATGTCATCTTGGAATTGTCGCCCAGCCTTCTCTTCGATCAGCTTCCCATCTTTCCGGTAGATGATGTAAAAGATCCGCTCTGACTTTGCAGATCCAATTGATTCCCCCTCAATGTAGTAGACGCCGGGGTATTTGGTTTTGAAGCGTTGCTTTGCTGGCATATAACCTCCTTCGGAAGACCAAAGGTCGGGCATTCCCAACACCATACCCAACATGGTTCATAAATATCACAGTAAAATGGAGTATGTCAAGCGAAATCGTTTCGAGTAATACTGGCTTGATATTTAAGAAGATTTAGAAGAAATGGTATGGTGAAGTAAAAAGTGGTAAGCGTTTATTTTTGGTCTCCGGAACCAAAGGCCGTGGGTTCGAGTCCCGCATCGCCCACCAGGGAATTCAAGGGGTTAGAAATAACCCCTTTTTCATTTTCAGCCTCTGGTGTCAAAATAGTGCCAAACTCTCGGCTCGGAAGGATGTCGTCAAGAAGTTTCACCGCCCCCTGAAGTTGATCGGGCGATAGATGGGAATATCTCTGGGTCATTTTAATGTCCTTGTGGCCCAGGAGTTCCTGAAGTGCTCGCATGTGGACCCCCCTCATGGCCAAATGACTCGCACAGGTATGTCTCAGGTCATGAAACCTGAAATTCTCAATTTTGGCAATTCTGCAGGCCGTATGAAAGCTCCGTTTAA
>Ga0315282_10009785_pt1 | contig 15184 bp, 11 predicted proteins | sample YL17G07_20_MG_FD_203693 | JGI IMG/M metagenome (GOLD analysis project Ga0315282, IMG submission 203693) | Sediment microbial communities from Yellowstone Lake, YNP, Wyoming, USA - YL17G07_20 | ecosystem: Environmental > Aquatic > Freshwater > Lake > Sediment | place: USA: Wyoming | collected... | reverse complement strand
GTTGGTGAGCATGGCGTAGAGGAACGAGAGCAGCGCGTTCATCGAATCCAGCGGCGGCCGGCGGCTGCGCTCGCGAAAGTAGAAGCACTCCTTCTGCGACACAATTAGGTGGTCGAAGACACCGAAGTACGTCCGCGCCGCCTCGCCCTCCAGCCCGCGCACGATGTCGAGCGGTTGTATGGCCTGCAGACCGGCCAGTTGCCGCGCCAGGACACCGGCGGCTGTGGTCAACGCTGAAGCGCCCGTGCAGTCGGCGTGGTCGCGCACTGCTCTCTGCAGAACCGTCCGGCAGTTCGCCACCTTGCCGGTGACGACAGAACGGGCGATGGCCGCAGTGACAGCCGCATCATCGGCGCACCGATACTGATTCCGCCGCAGCAGCACGTTGCCCGACACCGGCCCCTGCACCCGGCCAAGGAACTTCCCATGCTCGCTATGGAATGAAATGAGCACGTTCCGCTCGCCACACAGACCCATCAGCGGCGGGCTGCACATGACCTGCCCAAAGCAGACGATGCTGCCCAGCGTGTGAATCGGCACCTTCAGCTTCGTCTCCCGCTCCACCCGAACAAGCACGGTCTCGCCTTCTCGGCTGAGATACGCGCCTTGGGTAGTTACGAAGAGCGTATTCAGGTGTTGTCTCATGCACCCTCACCCTTCCCCTCTCCCATTAAGGGAGAGGGCTGCGGCGACTCCTCGCCGCTGGTGGCCCGCTTGAGGTATCCGCTGACGCGAGCCTTGCCGTCCGAGACCTCCGGCACACATCGCTCGAACAGCGAACACTGACGGCACTTGTTCTTTACGAACACGGCTTTCGGGGTCACACCGGCGCGGAACAACTCGTGCAGCCTCACGGCGGCGGCCTCGGTGTCGCGGCGAAGCTCCTCGTCGAACGTCACCGGCTGGCGACGCGCGGTCTTACCGTAGAACAGCGCGCCCTCGGGCACAGAGACACTGAGCATCTCCTCAAGACAGAGCGCCTGCGCACAAAGCTGGACCTCGTAGCTCCGTTCGTGCCGCAGCCTGCCGCGCTTGTACTCCACCGGGAACGGCCGCCAGCGGCCGGAGACGCCGGGCAAAACCGCACCCGACGCCTCCGGTTCGCCATCGGCCAGAAGACGGAACTCGACCACATCGGTCTTGCCCGAAAGCCCTAGTCGCAGCGACCGCAGCAGCAGCCCGCGTGCGGCCCGAACATCACCCCGCGACTCGGTCCCGGCATCATGCGAACGCTCGTGGAAGTTCTGCCCCTCGATGGTCGCGACGTTCTCTTCCCAGTGGCGCTCGATGTGCCTCAGGGCGCACCTACGTTCGCAGAACGTGATGTCCTGAAGTGCTGACACGGGCAGCAGGTCGTCTTCGTCGTACACGCTATCAGTCGCGGGTGGTCAACGGTCTCTACGCGCCCGGCTTCGGGTAGCCGGTTGTGCCCGCAACGAGGAACGAAACTTCGACGCCTTTGGGCAACCCGGCCTTGTCGAACGCGACGGTGTAGTCCTCATACTTGCGCGGCGCTTCGACCCCGGTCTTCTTCTGCACTTTCACGAGGTCAAAGAGCTTGTGCGCAGGTGCGCAGCCGAGAATCGCCTGCTGCTTCCGCTGCTCGGCATTGCCGTCATCGGTTCCGACGTGCTTGAACACGAACACCTCGCGCACCGACATCAGACCCTTACTGGCGGAACGGTCGTGCTCGTACATATTCAGTAACGCTTCCCAGAACAGCTTCAGGTCGTCCTCCGAGAAGCCGGTTCCCTCGGCCAAGTGCGCGCTGATGAATCCCTTGCCGACGTAGAGGCCGTAAGGAATCAGCGACTTCCGGCCCATGGTGCGGAGTTCGGCCTCCGGCTCCTTGGACGTCCACTCCTCGTAGGCCTTGCTCGAAGCAAGAACTCCGTCCGGCTTCGCTATCGCCACACGCGTGATTGAAGCATCGAGCGGAAGTATCGGGTCGAGTGACCGGGCAAAGGAGAACTGCACCGGTCCGCGCACCTGCCCAGCGTTGGCGCCGGTACTCATGACCGCACCAAACGTACGGACGTCGTAGAAGTTCTCACACATCCAGTTCCTTGCCTTCTCGACTCTGTCCTTGGTAGCTCCCTTCTCGACCTTACTCCCGGTCTTCTCGTGCGCCAGCGCGATTGGAGTGTTCAGGTTTGACGAGTGCCTCACGAAGATGGCGTTGGGCATCTTGATCTGCACGTAGTTGCGGACGCGGCGCTTCTGGGCGACATCGGACACCAGCCCACGCATGTCCTGCGGGTCAACACGCGGGGCGTTGCCTGAATCCGGGTCGCCATTCGGATTGCCGTTCTCACAGTCAAACAGAAACAGGAACTCGTAGCGGTTCTTGATTGCATCACTCATTTGTCTTCTCCTCTGCATCTGCATCATCGGACTTCCTGAACGCCAACTGCTGATAGTAGCCGAGGGCGAACAGGCTCTGTTCTTCGAGGGTAAGTGCCTTCGGCAACGCCCTCGGGTCTATCCTGCTGTGGATGCTCGCCATGGTCTGGTCATACCACACGGCCAAGCCGGGCTTGTCTTTGCCGAGGCTGCCCAAGTGGAACTTGCTAAGGCGTTCCAGGCGACCCAACACCAACGCGGGTGTTGCGGAAGCGGCTGCGTAGTAGCGTTGAACCACACCAGTCTTGACCTCTGGCATCACCGTTCTCTGCAATCTTGCCATGACAGCCATCAGCCTGCCGCAGTGGTAGGCGGCCGATGGGTGTTCTTCGTCCAGAAAGGGCTTCAAGTATCCTCCTGTATTCGTCTTCCTCAAATGATAGGCTTTCATCAGACCCATGCGCACTTGCAGCAAACTGACGGCATCGCGCTTGGCCTTCGGTTCGTTGCCCTTCAGGGCTTCCTCTAGCGTGCCAGTGACTGTGAAACTGCGGTTCTGAAGTACGAGCCTGCCCAACGCGTTGAGCGGTATCGGACCGCGACGCACGGCCGCGCGCCAGAGCGCGAACCGCTCGGACCCTATCGGCCTCACCCAAGCATCGTATTCCTGCCTTGCCCCGCGCGGCGGCAACAGACTCGTGATGATGTGCTCAATCCCAGGCGGCTTGCCATCGTTGCCAAAGATGTCTTGAATCAACAGGTCGCCGAACCAGCAACCGATGTTGGCGACCAAGTCCTCGAATGGCCCTTCCATCCAATCACGCACCATGACTCGACCGCCAGTGCCCGAGAGCGTCAACGCGTAGTAACGGTTGCCCGCCAAGGAGGGCCGCCTTCCGACGCGGATGGCGTCGAGCAGTTCCTTGGCTCGCTGCTGTGCGGTCATCTCTTGCACCGCAGGTGGGTCCTCTAGCCACGAGAGCAAGTCGCACTCGGGCTCGACGTTGTCTCTGTACCAGTGGGCCACCTTGGCGCCGGCGAGCATCGCGCTGTGCTTGTCTAGCAGGTGGCTCAAAACTCCACGGTAAGTGTACGCAGCCCCCTCCGACGCAGCGGCGTTCTCCGACTGGTCTAGTCCGTATGAAAGAAACGCATCCTTGTCGAACCCAGCCAATACGGGCGGCGACGTGGCCCCGACGTCCGAGAGCCAGTCAATCGGCGGATGAGTCAACTTCGCCTTCACGATGTCCCCGCTCACGAGGCACACTGAGTCGCGCCCGGGCGCGCCTTGCAGGGACCTCCAGAATTCCTGCCACCAGAAGTGCCAGCAGTCCGAGTCCACTGGGAACATGTCGCCAACGCGGAGAGTCACCTTCTCGTACGGCTTGACCTTGGCCTCTTTAAGGGCTGCGCCAATCTTCGCCAGCGCGTTGGGGTCATCTAGCATCTGGGCTGCGGGCATCAACTCAGGCATGGTCTTGCTCGCCTCGCGAAGAAGGCCGACAAAGTACGCATGCTTGGCCTGCGTCGCCTTGCTGGAGGCCTCGTTGCCGTACAAGGCAACGACGGCTGCTGTTTCGACAAGGAACTGGCTCTTTGTGGTGTTGCCCGCGTTCATCTCGGCTGGAGACAAGTCAGGACAGTGCCGGAACTCTTGACCCGGATTCCTCTTCGCGGACGTATCCCCCAAAGGACCCAGCACGTCGGGGAATCGCCCCTGTGCATCGCAGGCAATCGCCCAACGCACGTACTTCGGCTTGAATCCTGGCCTTGTTTCGACCTCTGGATGCTTGCGGGCATACTCGACCAGTAACTCAAGCATCGCCGCCTCCTCGCGGGACCTTGATGACATCCATGCTCTCATACGGCGGAACGCCGAGTATTCCATTACGTACCGCCGCCCGAAACAAGCTGATACTCAGCGTGCCGTCGGGATTTCCCTTGCGAGACGTGTCGAGCGATTCGTGCGGCGTGGACAAGTCGAAGACGTCGTAGAGCATCAAGCCTATGTCGAGGTCGAACGGCTCGACCTGCGGCGGCGGTGCGCCGACCTCTACCAACTCGAAGTATGCCGGGAACTCGCGGCAGCCGAGGTATGGCTGGTAGATGCACTTGCCCTTGCTGGCGCGACGGCGGAACTCGTTCTCGTATCCCGGCAATCTGGGCTCGAAGTCCTTGTCTTTGGTCTTGTACGGCCGAATCTCCGCGTGCAGCCGATAGTGCACATCTCGGAGTGCCATGGTCTGGCGCTGAGTACGACCCTTGTCGCGGGATTCGCTGCCGTCGGCCCAGATCGGCTCTGGCGGCGACTCACCCTTCATCCAGCCCTGCACGTTCCTGACGCTGACCTTGTCCTTCACTTCGTTTCGGCGCAGGGCGATGTACTGGATCGGGTCCGGTCTCTTCTCTTTGGTCTTCAGTATCTCGACTTTTGTCACCTGCCAGCGGAACTCGTGTCGGTTGCAGTAGATGGCGTCGTAGATGCCACGTACTGCCGAAGGGGTCGGCACGGGATAGCTGAAGCGTTCTACCTTCAACTCTGGTCGAGTGAAGCAGGCGAAGTCGCCCCAGACATCCAGCGCCTGGTCTTTCGGTTGCATCGTTCCTCCTTTCGGTCTCAGGCTATAAGCAAACGCTCAATCGGACCGGCCACTGTCAGGCCGGTCTTTGGGTCGTAGTCCTTCGCGTCACCGACGTACTCAAACCAGTCGTCCGACTCTTCGCCGCGCCCTGCCGGGAGCGGCACGATTCGGTCCCGAATCGGCGCGCCCCGCTTCGGGCGGTACAGGCTGACCGCATAGGGCCGCGCCCGGAGAATCCAGTCACGAGTTAGCCCCACGTAGCCTCTTGCACCTTCGGCGAGCTTCTTGAACTCAACCGGCTGATAAGGCACGAGCACGTTGACGGCATCCTGCTCTATGACGCGGTACAGACGGGCAACGTCGGCGAAGTCCTTGCGCAGGATAGCGTCGGTCAGTTCCGGGTTGCGGTCCTCCGGCCGCGAGATGCCGTAGAGTTGCTGGAAGTACTCCAGGAACATGGCCGGGTCGTCAATGTCCAGCGCTCTGGTCCCGGCAATCACGCGGGTGACAGCCGCGGCTTGCTGATACGCGCCCGGCGGGTACCGCTCGTCGTCGGGCATGAACACGCGCACTTCTCCCATCTCAAGCAGGCCGTTTCGGTTGCAGCGTCCCGCTGCCTGCGCGATGCTGTCGAACGGGCCCCAAGCGCGATACACGACAGGGAAATCCAAGTCCACGCCGGCCTCAACACACTGGGTCGACACAAGCCGGCAAGGCCTCCCGTCTTTGAGCCGCTGCCCGACTTCATCGAGCACGGCCTTCCGGTGTGCAGGGCACATGTTGGTCGAGAGATGGAACAGGCTGTCTTTGTCAACCTTGTCGCGGAGCTTCTGGAATAGCTCTAACGCGTGCCGCTTCAGGTTGACGACGCAGAGCGACCGACGGCAGTCGTCGGACGCGAGGCTGCCGGCAAGCTCGTCCCAACTGGTCCTGCGCTCAGGCTCGGGCCATTCGACCTTTGTACGCCGCGCACGCTCGAAGAGCTTGAGTGCGGGCGGTACAATCTCTTCGGGCTGCCAGCCGCAGGCGCAATACTCCTTCACCTTGTCGTGCAGGTGGCTGAATGCGGGTTGAGTGGCCGTGGCGAATACGACGGTTGCTTGATATCGTTCAACCAGGCGCGACAGCGTCGCCAAGGTAGGAATGGCAAGGCCGGTCGGCAGGGTCTGCACCTCGTCGAAGAGGATAACGCTCTGTGCCAGCCGGTGCAGCTTGCGGCAGGCAGATGGCCGGTTGGAGAACAGCGATTCAAGGAACTGCACGCTGGTCGTAACCACAACCGGTGCATCCCAGTTCTCGGCCTTCAGACGCGCGGATTCGACGACCCCGTCCGCGCCGCCATCGTCGCCGTGCGTGCCGGCCAGGCTGTGATGCTCCAGGACATATCCGTCGCCGAAGACTGGTTTCAGTGTCCCGCGATACACCCTCGCAGTCTGGTCAATGATGTTGAGGTAGGGAATCACCATTACGACCCGGCGCAGGTTGTGTTCGACCGCATGCTTGAGGGCGAACGCGAGCATGCTCAGCGTCTTACCCGAGCCGGTCGGAGCGGTCAGGGTAAATCGGCCCGGCGGGCCGGACGCCTTCTCCAGGCAGGCGTTGAGCAAGTCCGCGCGGAGCGAATCGACGCCTGTGGCAGCCTGCGACTCCTGCGCGACTTTCTTGATGTGGGTCAGCAGGACGTCGAGGGCACGCGCGGGCTCCAGCGCAAGGCCGGTCTCGCGGTACTGCTTCTTGCCGTTCTCTGCATCAAAGTGCGCCTCGGTTTCAATGAAGTCTGCGTCAACCAATGCTGAGAAGAGCATCCGTACGTCGAGCATGGCTGCAGCTTCCTTGGCGCTGTGACTGTAGATGGATGTAGCCGGGGCAGATGGTGACAGGCCGTCCGCGCGGAGCCGCTGCATCAGGATTTCCACATCGGACTCCGACAGCCTCCGCTGGTCGTGCATCCTTGCGTCCCACCTTGTCGGGTCCAGGGCTGCGAGCGCGGGCTTCTCCGCCTTCTGCAGGCCAACATGGTGCCCTTGAACCGCAAGCGCGGAGGCAAGTCCCTGCGTTTGACATAACGCCAGCGCCAGCCACGCACCGGCAGACCAGTGGTCAATGTGTTCAGCCTCACCCCGCAAGCGGCGCTGGAACAGCTCGCCGTACTTGCCGAGGTCGTGCAGCAGACCGGCCAGCCGCGCCTCATCGGCCGCACCGAACGCCGCAGCATACTCCGCGGCCCGTTCGGAGACGGCCTTCAGATGGTCGGCAACAGTGTCAATCCTGCTGCCATCTTTGCTCGGACTGTGCGCGAGCGCTGAACTGCACAAGGAACCTCCCTTTCGACTACCCGAATCCTAGACGCAAGCCAGCCCAAGTCAAGCAGGCGCGGAGTGGATTCCCGCTCCGTGGGACTTGCCGGCCTCGCGCGGGTGCAGGTTTCGGAGGTCGCGAGACGGGATTGAAACAGGCTGTGACAGATTCTAAGACGGAGTATTGGATGGAGTCTCTGTTGGAGTATCTGATGGAGTCTTTGTTGGAGTTTCTCTTAGGGTCTCTTTTGGAGTTTCTCTTGGAGTTTCTGTCGGAGCCTCTGTTGGATTCTCTGTTGGAGCCTCTTTTGGAGTCTAAGTTGAAGTTTCTGTTGGAGTTTCTCTTGGAGCCTAAGGTGAAGTTTCTGTTGGAGTCTCTGTTGGATTCTCTGATGGAGCCTATTTTGGAGTTTCTCTTGGAGTTTCTGTCGAAGTCTCTCTCGGAGTATCGATTGAATTTGGTCTTGGAGCCACGTTTGGAGCCACTCCCCCCGTCGGGGGCGGGGTACGTATTCTAGATTCCAGATTCAAGATTGAAGATTGCGGAAGGGGTTATAGATTGCGGAAATAAGAACACTTAGCGAGGCGCGTCGCGCCGCACGCGTCCTTTTCTCGGGCTGGACGACGGCCGGCCGAAGGTAGGTGCATTATTCTGGGGGCCAGGATGCAGATTGCTCTGTGAGGGCCACAAGTGAAGTCCGAAGTTCGAAGTCCGAATGACGAAGTCCGGAGTCAAGAGGACGAAGTGGCTGACCGGCCGGGTGAAGCGGAGGCACGTGGCCATTGGAGGTTTTGTTGGTGCAGGTGCCGAAGCGGGGGCTGGCCCGCCTGCTGGTGCGCGGGCAGGAGCGGGGCTCCCCCTGCCGTCCAGGGGACAGGAAGACGAGATAGCAGACGAAGTCAGAAGTCAGAATGCAGATACCAGAAGTCAGAATTCTCGGCACGGCTTGGGAAGAATGGATGAAGGATAAGTGATGAACGATTGGCGAGTTAGACAGTTTGGTGGTTTGGAGAATCGCGGGGACACGGTAGGCGTTCCTGACGCGCGAGTGGCCAGTTGCCGTTAATCTACATGTAGTGGTCAGGGACAGCCGGAACCACAATTCTCCCGTGGAGTGGGCGGCCCAGGGACTGCCCCCGGGGTAGCATTCGCCGCAGCGTCGCGCGGTACGCCAAGCCCTTCAACTTCGGGTTCTTGAAACCCTACAACGCGCGGAACGACGACGAGAACGGCTTCTTGAACGACCTCTTGAACGGCTTCGTGAGCAGCTTCGGATTCAGCGCCGGATGCGACCAGAGGTTCAGGTTGAGGTTGAGGTCGAGATTCAGGTGCAGACGCACGTGCCGACGCAGGTCACGATACAGTTCAGCATAGGTCCAGACGAACACCGAGAGATACTTCGAGAGACGCAAGGGGTTTTGGATTTTGGATTTTGGATTGACGATTGGCGGGCGGCGGACCGGAGTCTGCGTAATCTGCGGAATCTGCGGATGGCCCTTTCGGACCGGCGGCCCGCCATCGTGACTCCTCGGCCCGGCCCGCGCACGTTGCCGCGCATCGCCACATGAACGGGCTGCCCGCAACCACGCGGGCAGCCTTGAACCAAAGGGTAATTCCGGGGACGCAATAAAGAATTACCGACCTCGGCCGCGCACCCGTGGCCCACTCAGAGTGGGAAATCCCAAATCCCAAGTCCTAAATCCCAAAGCCCGCGTTCCGCGGGAGACTCCAAACATCAAATCCCAAGCCTCGCTCTGAGCGGGAAATCACAAATCACAAGCACCAAATCCCAAACCTAGAATCGGGGCAGGCAGGCAACCTAGCCGCTGCGCGGAAATCCCAAACACGCGCGGCAGAGCCGCGAGTTTGCAGTTTCCAGGAGAGACCCATTCGACTCGCTCCGCTCGCTCAGGGCGACTCGGCGTCGGTTAGCAGTGAGCAGTTAGTCGCTCCCTGCGGGCGCGAGCCAACCCATTGTAGATTTTGGATTGGAGATTTCAGATTGGCGGACACTACGGCCGGCCTCGGTTAGCAGTTCGCAGTTGTCGGCTCCGCACTTCTGCATTCTGCCTTCTGAGCCCTGCCTAGACCTCGGCGGCTACTGGCGGACGTGGCGTGATTTGACGGACGGCCAAGAATTGGCTATCATCTGGCCAGAATGGAGTTCCGGGTAGTCTTCTCCCCCGAAGCTCGTGACGACTTCCGTGCGTTGTCGAGTCGCGTCCGGGCCGAAGTCAGAGATGCCATCAACCGCCATCTCCGGCACCAGCCGACGCAGGTCAGCCGGAGTCGCATCAAGCGCCTGCGGGGCACCCGGAAGCCGCAGTACCGGTTGCGCGTCGGCGACATAAGGGTCTTCTATGACGTGCAGCCGGGCGCGGTCGATGTGTTGGGGATCGTCGAGAAGGCACGCGCGTCGGATTGGCTGGAGGCACAAGGAGTATACGATGAAGAAAGTAGCACTGGCTGAGGTCAAGGACCACCTGTCCGAGTATCTCAATGACGCGGCCGAGGAGGAGATAATCATCACGCGCCACGGCCGGCCCGCCGGCGTGCTCATCGGCTTTGCGGACGACGACGCGTGGTTCGATTTCCGGCTCGAGAATGATCCGCGCTTCCTTGCGCGAATCGCCCAGGCGCGCGCCAGCCTGCGCAAGGGACTAGGCATCCCATGGGACGAAGTGCAGGCGGAATCAGAATCGGCGGCAGCGGAGTTCACGGCCTCGGACAAGCCCGCAAGGCGCGCCCGCCGGCACACCGCGCGCAAGTAGACCCACGAGTCGGACCATTGCACATTCCAGATTCTAGATTCTAGATTCTAGATTCTAGATTTCAGATTGCAGATTGTCGGACATGACGCCCGCCCGTGGTCTGCAGTTCGTAGTTGTCGAAGCCTGCACTTGTGACGTCTAGCCCTGCTGCCCATGTCACGTGGTTCATTATAATGAACCACGGACCATAGGCCCTAAGCCGTCAGCCGTTAGCTGTCAAGAAGTCGAGGCACTTCCTGATTTCCTGCGTATCAGGCGCACGGCGAGCTTACGGCTGACAGCTTAAGGCCTACGGCCAACAGCGCCGTGAGGACGCGGAAGTCCCAAGCACCAAATCCTGAACCCCACGCGCTGCGCGCGAGTTTCCAGTGACCAGTCTGCAGTTGGCAGGGGCGGAGAGGACGGCGGGCGATCTAGCGGCGAGGACGGCGGCGAGGTCGGTCGTGGGCGATAGAGTCTGAGCCCGAACCGGTGTGACCGGGCCGGTCGTCATCCGTGACGAACCCAATCCGTTTCCTCTTCGGTTCGGGCGGCTGCATGAGCTGCTTGATTGCCGCGAAGACGACCTGGAAGTTCTTGTCGTGGGCCGCCAGCGTGTGTTCCAGCTCGGCCAGCTTGAGGGCAAACCGGCGCTGGTCGGTAAGCATTCTCCTCATGCGGATGAACGCCCGTACCACGAAGACGCTGACTTCAACTGCCCGCCTCGACTTCAAGACGCTCGCAAGCATCACGGCCCCATGCTCTGTGAAGGCATATGGTGTACTTGACGAGTGCTTGAGCGCAGCCAACCGGTCGCATTTTGCGACCAGTTCGTCCTTCTCGTCGAGTGTCAGCTCGAACATGAAGCCTTCCGGAAATCGGTCCCGGTTGCGTCGGACTTGCTCTTTCAGCCGGCGTGTGGTGACGCCGTAAACGTCGGCAAGGTCAACGTCGAGCATCACCCGCTCGCCGCGTATCTCCAGAATGGCGCTGTCCAGCCGCTCGGTGGGTATCAGGTAGCCGGAGTCTTTGGGTGCGGTCGCGTCACGAGCTTCCATCTGCGAGGAATCTCTAGTGCTCCAGAAGGTCAGGGGTTCTGGGGTTGGCCTCGGCGGCCCCTGTCGGACAGTGCGCCTACTCCGCGCGGAGTCTTGCGTTCCTGCCCGCGGCGCTTATACTGACCGTCCAGATGCCAGCCGAAGACATATACATCGAAGAAGAGGAAGCGCAGACCCGGGGCCAGGGTTACCGGCTCCTGCCCCGGGTCTGGCCGTTCTTCCGCAAGTACCTGGACCGGACGATTGTCGCGGCGATTCTGCTGATTGGCTCGGCCGTGATGGGGCTTGCCGCCCCGCTGCTGGTCAAGCACGCCATCGACGTCAACATCCCGAACCGGGACGTCCGGGGCCTGCTGTACGTCGGCCTCGTCTACCTCGTCCTGCAGCTCGCCATCGGCGCGGCCGGCTACTTCCAGCAGACCCTGCTGGCCATCATCGGCGAGAACGCGATTGCCGACCTGAAGCATACGCTCTTCGGCCACATCGTACGCCTGCCCGCAAGCTTCTTCGACCGCAATCCCGTCGGGCGGCTCATCAGCCGGGTCGAAAGCGACTCCTCGGCGCTGCAGGAGATGTTCTCGTCCACCGCGGTCACCCTCGCCCGCAACCTCGTCATGCTGATCGGCATGTCGGTCGTGATGCTCTTGGTTAACTGGCGGCTGTTCCTCGTGATTGCCGGGCTCTTTCCGGTTACGATGGCCGGTTTCTACCTGCTGCAGAAGAAGTCGCGGCCTTTGTACCTCCAGATGCGCCGAATCGTGGCCGAGATCAACAACTTCATCACCGAGACGATGCGCAGCCTGCCGGTCGTGCAGGCCTTCAACCGCCAGGATTACTTCGCCGCCCGGATGGATGAGAAGGGACGCCGGCTCTACGGCGTGCGCAAACAAGAGCTGTTCATCTGGACATGGATCTGGCTGGTCTGGGACTTCGGTGAGATGGTCGGGGTTGCCCTGACCCTCGGTGTCGGCGGCGTCTTTGCCCTGAAAGGACAGTTGACCGTGGGCGGCCTGTTCCTGTTTTACAGCTATATCACGCGCTTCTTCGTCCCGATCCGCGCCGTGTCGGAACAGATCCACGTCATGCAGCGCGCCTTCGCCTCAGCCGAGCGCATGCTCGGAATTCTCGATACCGTACCCGAGCCGGACGGCGAACTGTCGTTCGCGGCCGGCAGCTTCCGGCGCGCGCTGCGGTTCGATGCAGTCGAGCTCGCCTACGAAGGACGGGGAACCGTGCTCAAGGACATCAACCTGGAGGTGCGCCGATGCGAGAAGGTTGCGCTGGTCGGCGAGACCGGCGGCGGCAAGACCTCCCTCGCCAGCCTCGCGCTCAAGTTCTACGAGCCCAAGTCCGGCCGTATCCTGCTCGACGAGACCGAGCTGCCCCGGATTCGGAACCAGTCCCTCCGCCGGCTGATCGGGTTCGTGCCCCAGGACGTCATCCTGTTCCCGGGATCGGTGCTCGATAACCTGCGCCTGTTCGATGAGACGGTCAGCGAAACCCGGGTGCACGACGCCGCCCGGCGGGCGCGGATGCACGAGCGAATCCTCCAGCTCCCGCAGGGCTACGCTACCAGTGTGATCGAGCGCGGCGTCAACCTCTCGCTGGGCGAGCGGCAATTGCTGGCCTTCACCCGGGCGCTTGTGCTCGACCCCGAGATACTGATTCTGGACGAGGCCACGTCGTCGGTTGACCCGCACACCGAGCATCTTATCCAGCAGGGCCTCGAGGAACTGCTCAAAGGCCGGACCGCGATTATCATCGCCCATCGCCTGGCGACCATTCGCATGGTCGACCGCATCGTCGTGGTCCACGCCGGGCACATCGTCCAGCAGGGAACCCACGACGAGCTCGTCGCCCAGGACGGCTACTACAGCCGGCTGTACAAACTGCAGTACCTCGCCCAGGAGCAGCCGTGAGCATGAACCTGGGAACCCCGCGCAGTGGACATAACCACAGAGGCCACAGAGAACGCAGAGTAGATGAAGCTCGGAGTCCGGTCCGTACCCTCAGTCTCTGTACAACAAACGTGCAACAACGGCGTTTTCTCGACGATGTCATTCCGAGGAGTGGGCGACGAGGAATCTCGTCTGTCGGCGGAGCAGAGCTTGCCCCCAAGCTTACAAGAGGGGCGAGATTCCTCGCTGCGTGCGGCTCCGCCGCCGTAGAAACGAACGGAATGACAGTCGTTCGGGGCACTTTGACCTTTGACACTTGCCCTTTGACTTGCGCGTCCTACGCGCGCTGCGCGCTCTGTGGTTCAATGTCGGGTTTGGAGATAGGGGAGTCGCCTCATGCCGGATAGCGCCGCCACCCCGAAGCCCCCGCGCCGGGCGATTACACTGTTCGACATGAAGCTCGTCCTCCGCTTCTGGCGACAGGACTGGAAGCAGTTCATCGGCCTGACCGCGCTGACGCTCTTCTACTCGGCCATCGCGATTGCCTATCCCCGGATCATCGGCTACATCATTGACGCGATCCAGCAGGGACTCACCGACCCGGCGCACTTCGTTATCAGCACGCTGTGGAATCTCGTGTTGCTGCTGGTCGCGGCCCGGGTCCTCGGTGCGCTGTCCGAGGACTTCCGCCCGCTCGCCTACATGGTCTCGAGCGCGCGCTTCATGATGCGGACGCGTAACTACGTCTTCCGTTCGGTGCTGGACCAGGGGTTCACTTTCACCAACCGCTACCCGTCCGGCGACGTCCAGGAACGGCTCGACCAGGACTTGACCGACGTCGCCCAGTTCTGCGCGTTCGGCATCTTCTGGCCCATGACCTCGGTCCTGACGATGTCCTTCGCACTCGTGATTCTCATCCGGATGAACTGGCTGCTGACCGTGGTCATCCTGGTGCCGACCGTTGCCAGCTTCTTCGTCTACCTCCGGATCGGCCCCAGCGTGGACAAGTGGTGGCGGGAATGGCGCGAGAAGATGTCGGAGACCAACAGCTTCCTCGAATCCTCATTCTCAGGTATCCGGCTGGTCAAGGCCTACACCATGGAAGAACGCAACGCCGCGCGCCTGCGCAAGATCCTCAATGAACGCATCCGCTCGGCGGTGCGCGGGGCCCGTTTGCGGGCCGCCTTCAACTCGACCTACGGCACGGTCGCCGGGCTCGGTTCGCTGGCCGTGCTCGTGCTCGGCGGCGTGTTCGTAATCCGGGGCAAGCTCAGCATCGGCGAGTTCGTAGCGTTCAACGCCTATGTGGACATGCTGGTCTGGCCGATGATCGGCATCGCCGACATGATTACCTGGGTCTGGCAGACCGGGGTAGAAGAACGGCGCGTCCGCGAGTTGGCCGAGTTCACGCCCGATGTCAAGGTAAACACCGGCACGCGACCGGCGGCGGACTTCCGCGAGGTGCGCCTGACGCAGGTCGGGTTCAGCTATGCTCCGGTTGCCGGGCCGGAATCCGGCGCCGGCAAAGACGCCGCACCGCCGCCCGCCGGTTCGCCGCAACCGGCGGCACAACCCAAGCCTTGTCCCCCCGCGCTGCAGGACATCGACATCGTCCTCACGCCCGGCGCTCGCATCGGCATCGCCGGCACCGTCGGCTCGGGCAAGAGCACCATCATGCGCCTGCTTGTCCGGGCCGCTGAGCCGACCAGCGGCGAGATTACAGTGGACGGCATCCCGCAGCCCGAGTTCGAGACAAGGTCGCTCCGTTCGCTCTTCGGCTACGCGCCCCAGGAGGCCGGCCTGTTCTCCGACACGATCCGCAACAACATCATCCTCGGCCGCACTGCGCCGGATACCGAGGAGCGATTGCGCGAGGTCGTGCGCATCGCCCAGCTTGAACCCGAGTTGAAGGCGATGCCCAAAGGGACCGAGGAACTCATCGGTGAACGCGGCCTGCGCCTGTCCGGCGGACAACAGGGACGCGTGTCTATCGCCCGGGCGCTCTTTGACCGCCCCCGGATTCTCCTGCTCGATGATGTAACCGCCAGTCTCGACGCCGAGACCGAGCAGCAGTTCATCCACGACGTGATTGGTTACATGCAGGGAGCAACGCTGGTTATCGTCTCGCACCGGCTTTCAATCCTGGCCGCGTGTGACATCGTCTATGTTCTCGACCAGGGACGGATTGTCGAATCCGGCAGGCACAGCGACCTGCTGGCCCGCCGTGGACTCTACTGGAAGCTGTACCAGCGCCA
>Ga0315282_10009784_pt1 | contig 15185 bp, 6 predicted proteins | sample YL17G07_20_MG_FD_203693 | JGI IMG/M metagenome (GOLD analysis project Ga0315282, IMG submission 203693) | Sediment microbial communities from Yellowstone Lake, YNP, Wyoming, USA - YL17G07_20 | ecosystem: Environmental > Aquatic > Freshwater > Lake > Sediment | place: USA: Wyoming | collected... | reverse complement strand
TATTCGAGGGACCATTCTCGCTCGAAGCTAAGAAAATCGCACTGCACGCTCTGAAGATGCCCCAGTACTTCGGCTCGGTCCGGGTCATGATCGTGGCGGGAAGCGAGGGAGCTTACGGTTTCACCGACAAAAGTGTTCCGGTCCGCCAGGATTTGATGATCCTTCCTACGCTTCCGCGGGTCGTGCGGCCCGAGGAACGCGTTGACGTGCCGATCGCTGTGTTTGTCGCGAATCCCGCGATTCGGGACGTTCAGATCGCCGTAGAGCCCAACGAAATGTTCCAGATGACATCTCCAGCCGGCCAGACCCTACAATTCTCGAAACCTGGTGACCAGATCGTGACCTTTGGATTGAAAGCCGCCCCTAAGCTCGGCCAGGGAAAGGTCCGCTTCCTGGCGACGTCCGGCACCCGCCGGGTCGAGGATTCGATATTCATTCCGGTTTTGAGCGCCAATCCTCGCGTCGTACAGGCCACGCGGTTCGATGTGGAACCGGGGAAATCCGGGGAAAAGACTGTCGTTCCTTTCGGCCTCGATGGAACCAATGAGGTGCTGGTCGAATTATCGGTTGTTCCTCCCATCAACCTGGAAAAGCGTCTCGACTTTTTGATCCAATATCCTCACGGTTGCCTTGAGCAGACGTTATCAACCGCATTCCCCCAGCTTTATCTGAAGAACTTGGTCAAGCTGGACGCGGAGACGCAGAAAGCCGTAGAGAAAAACGTCAGCGCGGCTATAGGCAAGATGACCCGTTTTCAAACGCCGGGCGGCGGATTTTCTTATTGGCCCGGGTTGTACGAAGCCCATAGCTGGACCTCAAGCTATGCGGCTTATTTCCTCCTCGAGGCATCGCGTCTGGGCTACCATGTGCCCGAGAGCATGTTCAATAAATGGAAGGTGCACCAGAGACAATTGACCAATTCATGGACCGCCGGGAACGAGACTGAAAAATTGAACCAGGCCTTCCGGCTCTTCACGCTGGCTCTGGCCCGCGATCCCGACCTTGGAGCCATGAACCGGCTGCGCGAGATGGAGCCTCTGTCCGGGATCGCGGCGCTTTTGCTGGCCTCGGCTTTCCATCTGAGCGGCCAGGCCGATGCCGCCGCCGACCTGGTTAAAGCAAGCGAGAAGACGGTTTCCGACTATCGCGACGACCGGTATACATTCGGTTCCGGCTTTCGAGACAAGGCTCTCATGGTGCGCACCCTGGTCCAGATGGGAAGAAGAGGTCAGGCCGAAACGATCATCCAGCAAATTGTCTCGCTGTTGGCCACGGATCAATGGCTTTCGACCCAGGAAACGGCCTTCGGTCTCATGGCCGTGTCCGACTTTTACGCCGGAACGGAAGCTAAGCCGATCCGGTTTCGCTTAGGTTGGAATGGAGATGCGCCCCAAGACATGGAATCGGGAGCGCCGTTTTTCCAGAAGCGCTACCCTGCCTTTCCGGCCAAGGGACGCACTCTGACCGTTGTCAATCCGGGTGAGGCGAAAATCTATGTCGCCGTGTATAAATTCGGCATCCCGCCGGCAAAAAGCGAGGAGGAGGTCCAAAGCAACCTGAAAATCACGGTCGATTATCGTGACCTGAAAGATGAAATCATCACTCCCGACGAAATCACGCAGGGGAAAGACTTTGTCGTATCCGTCAAGGTGGCCAATTTAAGCCAGCGGCGGGTGAACAATCTTGTCCTGACTCATATCGTTCCGGCGGGCTGCCAGATTTCCAATCCGCGCCTTTTTGTGGAAGCTCCGCTGCGAGGCTACTATGATTACCAGGATGTTCGCGACGACCGGATATTCACGTATTTCGGACTGGATGCGGGCGCCGAAAAAACCTTCCGGGTTGTTCTCAATGCTTCTTATGGCGGACGCTATTATTTACCGGGCATCGCCGTCGAATCCATGTATAACGCGTCCGTTCATGCCAACACCAAGGGCCGATGGGTCGATATCGTCAAATAGCGGCGTTTCTCCGCAGGCGCCGGAAAGTGATTCTCCTCGGGGGAGGATTAGGATTGGTTCTCCTCTACTTCTTTTGGACCTCTCTCCCGCGCGAACTCTTCCCCGATCCTCTTTCCCCGGTGCTTTTCTCCGACGACGGCCAACTGTTGGGCGCTCGCCTGGCCGCGGACGAACAGTGGCGATTTCCAAGAATGGAAGTCGTTCCGGAAAGGTTTTTCCGCGTACTCGTCGAGTACGAGGACAGGCGATTCTATTCTCATCCCGGAGTCGACATCCTCTCGATGGGGCGCGCACTGGCCCAGAATATCAAGCACGGCCGCGTCGTCCGCGGCGGCAGCACTCTGACCATGCAGGTCATCAGGCTCTCTCGCAAAGGACGCTCGCGCACCTTGTTGGAGAAATGCCGGGAGATAGTTCTTGCTTTGCGGCTGGAGTTCAGCCGTTCCAAAAAGGAAATCCTTTCTCTTTACGCGGCCCATGCTCCTTTTGGGGGCAACATCGTCGGCCTCGACGCCGCCTCCTGGTTTTATTTCGGCCGAGGCCCGGAAAAATTAAGCTGGGCCGAGGCGGCTTTCCTTGTCGTCCTTCCCAACGATCCTCGGCTCGTGGGATCACCCGAACGCCTGCTGCGACTCAAAGAAAAAAGAGACCGTCTGCTCCGCCGTTTGCGATCGAGAGGGATTATTTCTAATCTCGATTACCGATTGGCGGAAGCCGAATCCATTCCCAGGGGAATGCGGCAAATCCCGCGCTCGGCTCCGCATCTCCTGGATACCCTGGTCGTAAAAAAAAGGGGAGGGACACCGCTTTTTCGAACTTACGTCCAAAGCAGCCTCCAGGAGGCCTTATCCGTTCTTTTGCGCGAGAAGAATATAACGCTCTTCGCGCGGAATATTCGAAACGCCGCCGTTCTCGTTATCGACAACCGAAAGGCCGCGGTGATCGCCTATGTAGGCAATGCGGGCGGCGAACGCAAAGGGAATTTCGGCCAGGATGTAGACCTTGTCCAGAGCTCCCGCAGCACGGGCAGCATCCTCAAACCCTTCCTCTACGCCGTTATGTTGGCGGAGGGGAGTATCACCCCCAAAACTCTCATCCCCGACATCCCGGTCCACTACAGCGGCTACATCCCGGAAAATTTTGACCGACGCTTCCGCGGCGCTGTTCCGGCTCAGAGTGCCCTGGCTTGGTCCCTCAATGTGACGGCGGTGAAGATGCTGCAGCAGTTCGGCATTCCCCGATTCTATAACCAGTTGCGCCGATGGGGAATGTCCACTCTTTCCCGGTCTCCCAACGGCTACGGCCTGACTTTGATCCTCGGCGGCGCCGAGGGGACGCTTCTTGAGATCACCGGACTCTACGCAAAAATGGCTCAGTTGGCCATGCAGGCGGACGGAGGGGGCGAGGAAATCCGCCTGTTAAAAGATGAGCGGATCCAACGTTCGCGCATGGCCGGACTGGGACCCGGGGCGGCGTATTTGACCCTGGAAGCGCTGACCGAGGTGAACCGTCCCGACGAGGAGGGATACTGGAAAAATTTTTCCTCTTCCAAGTGGATAGCCTGGAAAACGGGGACCAGCTACGGCCTTCGCGATGCCTGGGCGGTCGGGGTGACGCCGGCCTACACGGTCGGTGTCTGGGCGGGAAACGCCGACGGAGAAGGAAACTCCGAGCTCACCGGATTGTCGATAGCCGCGCCCATCCTTTTTGACATCATCAACATGCTCGATACGGGCGGTGCGATCCGCCGCCCCAACCTCTTTCTAAAAGAGCTGTCCGTTTGCCGGGACTCGGGATATCTGCCGGCCGATCTGTGTCCGGTGGAGCGAACGTCGGTTCCCAGAGAGAGTCGTTTCAGTCTTGTCTGTCCACACCACCAAATAGTCCATCTTGACCGCGCGCGGCGTTTCCGCGTCGACAGCGGTTGCGAATCCGTTGAAAAGATGGTCCACGAAGCCTGGTTCGTCCTGCCGCCCGTTCAGGAGTTTTATTATCGCAAATATCATCCCGGGTATCGGATTCTTCCCCCGTTCCGTCCTGATTGCTCCGGATTCCTCCAAGCGGAAGCAGGCCGGCAGGTGATGAGTCTGATATACCCTGACCGGGATACGGAGGTCTACATCCCGATAGATTTGGACGGACGCCCCGGCCAAGCCGTGTTCGAAGCGGTCCACCGCGACGCGGAGGCTACGATCTATTGGCATCTGGATGAGCAGTTTATCGCGGCGACTCGCCATTTTCACCAGGTCTCCATCCGCCCCGATCCCGGAGAACATTTGTTGATCTTGGTCGACGAGGATGGCCGCCGTCTGGAGCGCAGCTTCCGCGTGCTCAACCCGGAAAAAACCGGCTTCTAAAAACTCGGGTTCATAAGAGGAAGGATTTTTAAATATTTAAGGAAGAGGAATTTCGTTTTTCGCGCTGCGCGACTTTCGCTCCCATCAAGATCGGAATAGATACCGCCCCTCACGAAAAAATGATACTCTTTGCCGAGAATCGATGTCGAGCACGCAAAGGCTCTGTGACGAATAGTGTGGTGAATTATAGGACCGCTGATTCATAAAAGACTATGCCAGACAATCATTAACTGTCTGATTCTATAAGTGATAATTTCTTTGAAAGCTGGTTCAATCGGGCTATTTTATGGGGAAATAAGGGCGATCAGAGGATCTGGACGTAAAAAAGCCCTTTTGCCCCATATAAGGGAAGAAATAGTTCTCATATCTACCACACTATTCGTTATAGAGCCCTTGGATTCCCCGACGATCGGCTCCCCGTGGCATGCCACCGAGCATATCGCCGATCGTCACAAGGGATTCATGAAAGGATAAATAAGCCCGCACCGAATTCCCGCGACTCCGGATTTATATTTATGACGCTTATTTATATACAGCGAGGAGTTCCGCTCACACCTCTATATTAAGGCATACCCTTCCTCTCAGACGGCCCTCCGTTCGGCGAAGGAAGAAAACGCTTTGGCTATTTATTGATGAGCTTATACAGCTCCTTGACCGAGAGACGAATGATCTCGGGATTTACTTGCAGGGTATTGTATACGCAGCTTCTATAATAGGTGACAACGAGGTGCTGTCCAAATTCGTCAGGGGCGCAGACCGGACTGCCGCAGGAAAAGAAATAGTTGATCGTCTCGGTGTTGGGGACGGTCCAAGTCGAGGTGAACCTCACCGTCCTCTTTTCACCGGGTCTGAAGGGCGCCGTGAGCGCCTGGCTCGTTTCCCATACCAAATTATCCACGGTGAAGGGTTTAGCCTTGAAGATATGGATAAAAGCCTTATAATACACCTCGCCGACGCATCCATAATTCCCGGTCGCGGTGTTTTCGAGTTCGAGGGAGATGGTCACTCTTTCGCCAACCTTGAACGGAAGGGGCGAAACCGTAATTTTTTTCACGTTGACAGGTGACGTGCCCTGGGCCAGGCCGAAGTCGACGGTGAGGAAAAGGCCTACAATTAAAAGAACGAGCAGATAAGGAAAAGAATTAAATTTTTTCATGGTTTTGTCCTCCTTTTCGAATTTTGGATTCTTCCCCTAAATTAAGCTTGATTCATGAATGCCGATTCATCACCCCCTTTTCTCTCATTTCCGGATATCATCTGAGGATTTCGGAATGACCGGCAGGGAGTTGGAGAAGGAGAAAAAGAAATAGCTTTTTTAAAAAGAACTCTTTTTATGGAAGTGCTCGAAAAAAGAAAATCCCATCCTTTCCTTTGGTCCACCACTCTAGATAACTCCGTATGACGATAATATATTCGGCATCGTATTAAGTCAATAGCACTGAAACGGCCAGATGTTGTTCAGGTAGGAATTCTGCTTTCGTAATCTTGATTAAGGACGGCGAAGCATCATCTGCTGACTTTATAATTTCTTGTCTCACCCGGAATTCCCCGGTATGATAGAAGGCAATCATGACGATCGAGATGGAAATATCTGGGGAAACAGGACTCTGTCCCCCGATTTCCTACGATAAATTCGCGCGGGCGAAAAAATGCCCTATCTGCCCGGGCCATCACCTCCGCGTCAGCGTATAGGCCGTAATATCGGACCGTGACCTGGCCGTTGTCGGGGATGTGCGAGGTGATGCGGGCGATGAACTCCAGATAATCCATCGCCTCTTGGGAGAGCGCGTCCTCGCCGGAGCGATATCCGACCTTGCCCTCGGGCTCCAGAAACGAAAGCCGTTCCAGCGACAGCACCGAGGGAAGGGAGAATCAAGAAACGCGCCAGGAAAGGGATCAAGGCCAAACTCCAGGGATGGCCAGGGGAAATCAAAAAAACAACGATGGGAAGAATGTCCCAAAGCGTCAACGGGAGTTGACGCCCCGAGGAGAGAAAACAGCCTTGGCGTCGATATCGCCCGGGCTCATATAAACGAAAATGATAATGGAGAAGGAGGCGAAGGTGATCTATCGGGCGGCAACGAGCCCGAGCTCGAAGCTGAGGTACGCGGTCGGCGCCGTCCGCGAGTTGCTTCGGCGTGAGCCACATGACAGTTGCCAGAGTCTGGGAGGCGCATGGTCTGCAACCGAACCGGATCACCAGATTCTCTCAAACCGCTGTCAACAGCACGCCAAAACACTAGATAATTCTCAATCACGGTTGCTTGGACGGCTTCTGCGTCGTCTCGATGAGCTTCGCCTCTTCCAGGCTCTTCGCCATGTTCAACATGTCTGCCGCATCGACCGGCGTGAATTCGAAGCTCAAGAGATTCCGGATCTGGCCGAGCGATCTTTTTCCATCGACCGAGATGAGCATTTCGACGATACAGTTGAAGCTATATTTAAGAAAAACGATTTTCTGAAGCTCAGGATTCTTCCGAAGAGCGCCGAGAAGATCTGTGTAGGGAAAACGATCTGCCATTCGGACCGGCTTGACTTTCCTGGGAATGATTTTTTCGAGCTTCAGCTCATCGGCGGTGGGTTTCGCAAATTCAGCCTGATAGCCGTATACACCCGCCATTCCCGTATAAATCCCCTTTAAAATATCACCGTAAGAAATACCGAGCTTCCCGAGCACGGCGTTGACAAGCTCGATGGATTTCGATGCTTTGGGCTTGTCCCGAACGAGCTCCTTTATCCCCCCGAGCGCTTCCTGGCTCAGCCGGACGGCCTCGCTCACATTATTGAGAGCGTTTTTGAAGGTCACCCCTTTATCCCCTGTTTTCAGCCGCTCAAGGTTTGAAGCGCCGCGTGCAACTACCTCCTGGATGAATATGAGCCGATCGGCTTGAGTCTCGCGGATGAGGCCCTCAAGGACGTCCTCTTTTCCGGAACACATCGAGAGCGCCGACGCGATAAACGCGACCCTCTTGAGCTGGGTGGGGTCAGACTTGTCCGGGAGGTCTTTGTCCGTATGATACGAAAGGTCCGGCCAAACGTTGAAGGATAGGGCGGGGATTCCGGCGTCCGATTCTATGAATAAGCCGTGGTCGCTTCCGCCCCGAAAAGACGTCATCCGATACCGGAAAGCCTGGAGAGTGCCGTTTTTCTCGACAATGGGAAAGGGCAGCGGCATCCAGGGCGTCGGCGCCTGGAAATCGCTCGTCGGCAAGTTGGCGACGAACACGAATTCGGCAAAATTTCTGACCGCGGAACTTAAGAAAGTCGACTTGGAATAGTAGGGATTTTCAATATTGAAGAAGGCGTGGTTTTCGTCCAGGTTCTCGCCGACCATATCCATATTAATGGCCCCAAAGATGCGGTTCTCCATTTCGGGATATTTCCGAAAGAAGGCCATGGTGCCCGCGCCCTCCTCGATCCAGAGAAAGTAGACCGAACGCTCGGGCCGCTCAATCCGGCCGTCGCGGATGAGCGCATTCAGAGTCCGTGCCACTTCGGCCAGGACGACGGCTCCGCTGATGTTATCGTTTGCGCCGATTTTCTGGGGGCGCTCAAAAAGATGGGCCGTGAACATCAGTCCTTTTTTCTCCGGGTTCGTCCCTTTGATGGCGGCGAACACCGTATCCAGCTTGAAGGGGAATTCCGCCGTCTTCGTCTTGGCGTGCAGCACAATTTTTTGGCCTTGCAGGATCAAGTCCCGGAGTTGGTAGCCAAGGCGCTGGGAGATCTGAAAGCTGAATACCTTGTTTTTGGTTTCCCCTTTATCGAGGCTCATATCAAACATGACCTGATCGGGGTCAGTGAGCGGGCTGATATAATTTGAATAAGATACGAGGCCCAGCGCTCCCTTCTGAAACGCCTCTGCAAACCAGGCGCTGGATTCAGGCGTCAGGATAATTTTTCCGGCCACGTCCATCTCTTTGACCCTCCGGACGTCCCGCCGGTCGATGAAAATAACTTAGCCTTCGCAGTCCACAGTGTCGCTGCCGCGTGTAACAAGGGCCGGCTCTTCGGACAGACGGCCGAGGAGCTGACGTTCGGGCTTCACCATCCACAGTTCGCCCTCAAAACACGCCCACCACATCCGGCCGGGCGTCAAACCTTTATCGAGGGATTCAAGCCGGATGTCGTCCAGGCCGTATTCCCGGAGCTTCTTGGCAAGGTAGTCGGCCTCATAAAAGTACGCCTCGTATTCCTCAGGGGCGCGCGGCGGCATATGGGCCGCAAGGGCCGCCTCATTGTTGAAGGCTAGCTGGCCAGAAACTTCATTAAGGATCAATTTGAGGACGTCAAGCGGCAGGGCTGTTTCCGGAAGCTTGAATCCAGTTCCCTGAGCTCGCAGTTGCCCTGACAAGACAAGGAGAACGGACAACGTCACTAGCCAGACACAAACACATTTAAGCTTTGACACGGTTACCTCCCTCGAAAATATCTCCATCCATCATTGTCGCTATTTCCGCGCATAATTCAAGAATCATCAGACGATTTTTGGAAATTGAGGAAAAAAAAGGAATTATCGGGGGCCGCCCTTCTACGATTTCGGATTTATGCTAAATTTGTGCCACTCTTCCGGCTTTTTCTCCGTTATGAGATATTGTCAGGTTTGTGCAATGCCATCCCGAGCCGATACCATCACGGCCCAAGGCCCGAGGGATTTTGCTTTTTGAAATCGCTTGAGATCTGTCGCCTCTAAGCCCCATTCCCATACTCCCCTGCACATAAAAATGCTATTTCCGACTGACGATCGATTTCAAGAACAAGGAAATGGCCGCGACGCAGGCCGTCCGGCAGAGGGGGCAGCGGATCCGGGCAAAACCGCAACGCGGATTGCCGCAATCCAGATATTTTTCCACCACCTCCCGGACGATAGGCCGGAAATAACCATAGGTCCGCTCGAAACGCTCCGTGTACTCGGCGACGAACCGCTCGAAGTGATGAAATAACATCCGGTAGAGGACGGAGCGTTCCGGATGGCGACCCAATCTCCGGATAGGGTATCTTGTCCCAAGGAATTCCGAGTCTATCGGGGCCAGTCAGACCGGAAATATTCTCTCCGTGATGGATTGAAGGAATAAACAGATTGTCATCAGCCGATTTTCAGTGGATCAATCCCTCGGCGGCATCATCCACACTAAGGGCCAGCCAGTAGATAAATTTTCTTTTCTGAGAATCGGTATAGGGAAAGCCAATCAATATCGGCTCCGTCGCTTTCACATCGATGATTCTGTCCAACAAGACTGCGGATTTTCCGGATATTTTCGAATCTCCGGATTGGGCGAGCTCGTACCTGAGGGCTAGGATCCATCTCTCCCCCCGCGTTGAAATGATGTCAAGATTGAGTTCGGTCGATTCCGAGGACGGATCAGATTGATCGGAAGTCAATGTGGCGGTACCGCTTTTCGTCAGTATGCCGGCCCGGAATATATAGATTCTCTTGCCGAACGGAATGGCAGGCAACCCTTCGGACAGGGAATCGCCGCACCTGAAAACAAAGTTTTTCTTCACCGCGAATCGAATCGTCTCGTCATTGAAGTTGGCTGGCCCACCGAGTTTTAGGAGGACGATCGCATCCGGAAACTGAGAAGTGACTTGGCCTCCGATCGTTTTACCAATGATGCCCCCTTTTCCATCCGATCCGCCCCACGTGGTTGAGACAATCGTTGGCGGAGTCTCATAGAGCACGGCGGTGATCATATAGGATTTTTGACTGGAAGGCAGAACCGGGATTGATCCCGATAAGCACAAGCAAGTCGCCGCTATCCAAATCGGTCTTTTCATTTTGTTTCCTCCTTATTCTTGATCATCATCAGGGCATGATCAGCTTTTGGCTCTCATTTCTAATACAATTTCAAACGGTAAATATTCCCGTCACGGCTGTTTTCTCTCCTCGGGGCATCAACTCCCGTTGACGCTTTGGGACATTTTTCCCATCGAGGGATAGGTTTGTTTTATGGAATCGCTTGAGATCTATCGCCTCTAAGCCCCATTCCCATACTCCCCTGCACATAAATCGGATTCAATTTCCCTAATTTTTTCGGCCAGGCGCTTGGCGCTGACGGGATAAGCCGTCTTGAGCTCGGGGGCAAAGAGCGAAACCTTGAATTCCTCGACCATCCAGCGGAATTCTTCGATCGCGCAAAGCTCCTCTCTCGACGTTTGAAGCCGAGAGGCCGTACCCGCGCGCGGCGCTAAAGACCCCAAAACAGCTTCAGAACGCTTAGAGGCGCCCTTGGGGAAACCTGATTCTCGCTCTGAAGAGGCTCCCCTTGCCTTCCTTTTCATTTTATCGAGCGCCTCGACGAACGGCTGAATCTGGGCGGCCTTTTTCCGGTCTTTTTCCGGGTCGTTTTTTGCCCGTTCGGCCCGCAATCGAAGAGCGTTTACGTAGCGGGGAAGATGGGCGATCCTGTCTAAAAAATAGATTTCGAGAAAATTTTTCGGAACGAGCGCTTCAAGCTCTTTCCGGATTTGGGCGCAGACAACCGCAACTGCTTTATTCGACGGACTGCCCTTTTCCGCCGTATCGAGAACAACAAGCGTTTGTTGATAAGTCTCGAGAACAGGCCGAGTCGCCTCCCATAGGGCATGTCCCTTTTCAAAAAGCGTTCTCACGACGGCGTCCGAGTAAGCCTTAAATTCTTGGCCGGAGCGCAGATTTTTTCTAAAGACCTCAGTTTTGAGGCGTTCAGCGAGCATTTTTTCAAATGCGGTTTTGCCGCCGAAAAAGAAGGCGATTTTGTGATATTCGACCGGAAGGACAAGATATCTTTCCATAAATTTCAGGTCTTTGGCGAATTTCAGAAGCAACAGCGTTTCGACACCCTTCTGATGACTCGCCAGGGCATCCTCCCGTTTGTTGAAAAGGCGGAGATTCACGCCATTCTCGGCCGGCTCAAAGCCGACGAACGCGATCATCCCGGGTCCGATCGATATTTCTTCCGGAAGCGCCTCGAAATCCCACGCTCTGACGCCTATTCTTTCCCATCTCAGCCGCGCCTTTTTCCAGACATCCGAATCCTCGCCCGCCGCCAAAGGCGCATCCGGCCGCATCCGCTTCAGCGCCTCGACATCCCGTCCCGCGGCCAACTCCTTTCCATGAGGATCGATGACGGCGACGCGAATTTTCAAATGCCGGGGAAGCTCAACTCCGGCCCATTCAGCGGCGGGAACGTCGGCGCGGAACCTTCGCTTGACGAACCGGGCTAAAGCTTCAAAAAGCGACGTCTGGGCGGGCTCCATTTCGTTCATGATGATGTCCACCGTATCGGAGACCGGCACCAGAAGCTTCCGGAATCTTTTCGGCAGGCCCTTGATGAGCGCCGTGATTTTTTCCCGCAAAAGCCCGGGCACGCTCCATTCGAGCGGCTCGGCCGGCACATCCGCCATTATCTGTGAGGGAATCTTTAAAGTGACCCCGTCGTCCTCATCGCCGGGCGCGAATTTATAGATGGCTCTGAAGCGATGGCCTCCGACGGCGAGCTCGTCCGGGAAGCGCTTCAACTGTTTTTCTTCCGGAAAAGACCGGAGAAGATCCGTCTCCCGCATCTTCAGGAATTCATCGCCGCCATGCCGCCGGATTCCGTCCTTCAGCCCACGGATATCATAAACGCCGTCAAGCCGCCGGGAATAGAATTCGGCCATGGCTTTTTCATCGACCAGGATGTCGCGGCGCCGCAATTTCTCCTCCATGGTCAACAGCCGTTTGTGTAAATCCAAGTTATGCTCAAGGAAATCGAAATGTTCTTTAACATGTCCTTCGACCAGCGCCGAGCGGACGAATATCTTGTGGGACTCGCCCGGGTTTATGGGCCCGTAGGGAACGATCCTGTTGGCGACGATTTCCAGGCCGTAAAGATGGACATGCTCGTCAGCCGCGACCTGGCTGCGGCCCCGGTCCCAGCGCGGGTCGGAATACGAATAACGGCAGAGGTCGCCGCCCAGCGCCTCGAGCCAGTCGGCGCTTATTTTCGCGGCCGTCCGCGCAAACAAGCGGCTTGTCTGGACCATCTCCGCGGCCGCGATCCAGGACGCGGATTTATTGAAGAGCGTCGAGCCGGGAAAGATCATGACCTCCCGTCCCTTGGCCGCCGTATAGATATTTTTCTCCTTATGGACGGCGATGTTGGATAGATACCCGCTCAAGATGGACTTATGAACTGCGGCGTAGAGCGATTTGGACATTTCCGTTTTTTGCGTCCGGCCGAGCGGAATCTTCAGCTCTTTTAGAATATCGAGAATCTGGTCATGGACGGAGGCCCACTCCCGCATCCGCGTGTAAGAGAGAAAATGATCGCGGCAGAATTTTCTTCTTTTATTCTGGGTGTCGAGCCTCTCAAAGTCGCTGTGATACCGGTTCCAGATGTTGAGCAAGGTGAGAAAGTCGGAATCGGGATCGCGGAAGGGCGCGTGCGTCGCGTCCGCCTGCGCCGCTTTTTCGGGCGGCCGTTCGCGCGGATCCCGGATGCTCAACGCGGCGGCGAGGACGGCCACTTCGTTCAGGCAGCCTTCTTGGTGCGCCTCAAGCAGCATGCGCGAAATGCGCGGGTCGAGCGGCATCCGGGCCATGTGGCGGCCCCGCTCGGTCAGCGTGAATTCACCGTCCGTCTTTCGAAGAGCGCCCAATTCGACAAGCGTCGCGTAGCCGTCCTCGATATTTTTCGTATGGGGCCGGTCGACGAAGGGAAACTTCAATGGATGGCCGAGGTTGAGGGCCAGCATCCGAAGAATGACTTCGGCCAGGTTCGATCGTAATATTTCGGGCGGCGTGAATTGCGGCCGCAATTCATAATCATCTTCGGAATACAGCCGGACGCATAAGCCTTTCTGGACGCGGCCGCAGCGGCCTTTTCTCTGATCGGCGCTGCTCTGGGAGATGGGCTTTATAGGCAGGCTGTTGATCCGAGCGCCAGGCAAATATTGCGAAATCCGCGCCAAGCCCGCGTCGATAACGTACTTGATCCCCGGAATTGTAAGCGAGGTTTCGGCAACATTCGTGGCGACGACGATCTTAGGCCCAGTGACCGAATAGACCCGGCCCTGCTGGGAGCCGGGAAGCCGGGCGTAGAGCGGCAAGACTGTAACGCCTAAGTATTTCCGGCCTTCGAGGCGGTCGCAGGCTTCTAAAATATCCTGCTCCGTAGGCATGAAAATCAGGATGTCCCCGCTCGGCTTTTCCTCCTTAAGATACTCCACGGTCTTGACGGCCGAATCCAGGTAGTCAAATTCATCGTCGTTCGGATCATCGGCATCCGACGGTCGATATTCAACATCCACCGGATAAAGCCGGCCGCTTACTTCGAGGACGGACGCGCTTTCAAAAGCCCTGGAAAATTTTTCGATATCGAGCGTCGCCGAGGTGATGATAAGCTTCAATTCCGGCCGGATGGGAAGCAGGGTTTTGACGATGCCCAGCAGGAAATCGATATTCAGGCTCCGCTCATGGGCCTCGTCGATCATTAGCGTGTCGTATTCGAAGAGCCGGGGATCGGACTGCGTTTCGGCCAGCAGCATGCCGTCGGTCAGGATTTTGATGCGCGCCTCCCGCGAGGTTCTGTCATCAAAGCGGATTTTGTAGCCGATGAACCGGCCGACAGGCCCGCCCAGCTCTTCGGCAATGCGGTGGGCGATGGTGATGGCGGCGATGCGGCGGGGCTGGGTGCAGCCGATCCGGCCGTGCCGGCCCCGGCCGGCTTCCAGACACATCTTCGGAATCTGCGTACTTTTTCCGCAGCCGGTCTCGCCGGAGATAATCACGACCTGGTTTTTCCGGATGGCCCGGACGATCTCCGCCCGCCTCGCCGTGATCGGCAGCTCGGGAGGATAGACGATTAATAGTTTTCTATCTTTGACATCGTGGCCGGTCTCTCCGTGCATGCTCTTAAAACCTTTATCCTTTTCTTATTATTTTCTCAAAATTATGCGTTTAACTAAAGTGACTGCGAGAAATTATCTGTAATAGATTGCAAGCCGAATATTCGACGATTTAAATATCCGCCAAAGGAGAGATTATTTGTCGGAAGAGGAATTATCCCTAAACGGCGGCCGAGGTCGACGTCATTCCCTCCTCGTTCGACCCTCTATCCTTGACCGAAAACGAGAGCGCGAAGATGACGATGCCCAGGACGCAGACGATGCCAGCCACGGCGATCACCGGAGAGAAAAGCCTGTCGATAATCTCCATCGGAATCCAGCCCGCCTTGTTCAGGATCAATTCTTGAAGCTCGGGTGACCAGCCGTGGGACCATCCTTCCCCGAAGGAGAAATGCCCGAATTTCGAAGCCCAGAGGGATGCGTGTTTGGCAAAAAGGGAAATTAGAAGCGCGGGTAGGCTCCCCAGGAAAACGGAGACTCCACTCCATCTCAGGAAATTGGACCGGGAATGAGCGGCGATGATGGCGCCCAGGAATATCAACAAAGCCGGCAACAGGAACAGCCCGTAGGATAGAACGGTTACCGCCTTGGATATGTTGGCCGGCAGGAACCGAACGTCTCTGAAGATCTCGACCTCGTCGGGAATATCCGTCATAGTTTCAGTCCGGGCCAGAGACAAGACCTTCTTGGCCGTTTCCATGTCCGGCCGGCAGGCGGGTAATTTCTTCAAGTCAAGGCGCCAATCCGACGTCTCCAGCCAGAGCCGGCTGTTTTCCTCGTCGCAGGGCGGAAGGTTTTCGACGATTCTCAGGAAGTACCGGTCGATGTCCCCCCTGCGGAGAATCTCTTTCAAGGGGCGAAGGTCCAGAAAAAGAGCCCTCGCCCTTTTCTCCCCGCTGAGGATTTCGCCCAATTCTTCCAGCGTTCCGGCGAGCTCTTTCTGGAGCCAATCCAGAAGGCCTGACTCCGCCAAAAATTTCTTGGGAGTGACGCCAGC
>Ga0315282_10009783_pt1 | contig 15186 bp, 9 predicted proteins | sample YL17G07_20_MG_FD_203693 | JGI IMG/M metagenome (GOLD analysis project Ga0315282, IMG submission 203693) | Sediment microbial communities from Yellowstone Lake, YNP, Wyoming, USA - YL17G07_20 | ecosystem: Environmental > Aquatic > Freshwater > Lake > Sediment | place: USA: Wyoming | collected... | reverse complement strand
CGCTCCGGCCCCTGGGCCTATCAGAGCACCTGGACTTATCGGAGCGCCTTATCGAGGCGCCAGGACCCCCGGGTGGACACTTTAATCAATAAATATGCCATGGCTTACGGGGTGGACCCGGCCCTGGTGCGGGCGGTGATGCGTAACGAATCCGGTTTCAACCCCGGGGCGGTCTCCCCCAAAGGGGCCCAGGGTCTGATGCAGTTGATGCCCGGCACCGCCGCCCTCATGGGCGTGCGCGACCCCTTCGACCCGGAGCAGAATATCGCCGGCGGGGTGGGCTATCTGCGCCACTGTCTGGACCGGTTCGGACACAACGTGCCCCTGGCGGTGGCGGCTTATAACGCCGGTCCGGAGGCGGTAGCCAGATATTGCACCATCCCGCCCTACCAGGAGACGCAGCTCTTCGTTAACAACGTCATGGGGACTTATGGCGCCTATGGCCCCAATCGGACGCTGGCCAGCCCTGCCGCGGCAGCCGCAGGGGTGAAGAAGGTCGATAAGGGCGCGGCAAGCAAACAGGCCGCGGCCCAGGGCAATGACCGGGACGAGAAAGTCCGCCGCCGCCCCAAGGCCAAGATCATTGAAGTCCGTTCTCATAAGGTCCAGACCAAGGCCATCAGCATCCTCAAAGATTGATCCCGCCAGAAAATAGGGACACCTCCCATTTTTGCTGAAAAAATGACTTCATAAGCCTAACCAGTCACAAAATTGCCTTTCCCAACCGCGGTAAAAATAGGAAGTGTCCCTATTTTTTTTCCGGCCAGTCCTTGAGGTGCAGGTCCCGCTGGGGAAAGGGCATCTCGATGCCGTGCTGCTGGAAGGTCTCCAGGATGGCGCTGTTCAGCTCATGGGTGGCGGGGACCCGGTCCGCCGGAGTCTTGAGGAAGACCCAGATGGTAAAATCCAGGGTGCTATCGCCGTAAGCGCTAAAATGGACCTGGGGCGGCGGCTTCTGCACCACCCGGTCATTGGCCAGGCAGATCTCCGTGAGCAATTGGGTGACCCGGCGCACGTCGGAATTGCAGGCGACCCCCACCTTCAAGCTGAGGCGGTTAATGCCCCGGCCGTAGTGGGTCCAATTGAGGACCTTCTCGGAAATGAGCTGCGAGTTGGGGATAATGAGCACCGAGCGCTCGGAGGTTTCGAAGACGGTGCTCCGGATCCGGATTTCCTTCACCTTGCCCCACTGGCCGTCAATGACCAGCAGGTCCCCCACCTTGATGGGGCGCTCGAAGAGCAGGATCAGGCCGCTGATGAAATTGTTGACGATGTTTTGGAGGCCGAAGCCGATGCCGACGCCCAGGGCCCCGGCCACCAGGGCCAGGTTGGTCAGGGGGAATCCCAACATCGTCAGGGCCACCAGGACCGCCAGGATCAAGATGACGTAGTGCAGGGTGGTGGAGATGGTGTACTGGACCCCGTGGTCCAGACCGGTGCGGGGGAAGATGCGCAAGCTCATGAGGCCCCGGAGCAGGCGGGAGAGCCAGAAACCCAGGTAAAGGGCCAGGCCGGCGGCGCCGATATTGAGAATGGTGAGCTTCACCGGCCCGAGGACCGGCCCCCAGGTGAGCCATTGGAAGGCCCAGGCCAGCCGTTCCGGCGGGATGCCCCAGGAGTTCAGGGCCCAGAAGATCACCGCCGCCCCCAGGATGAAGGAGAGCAACAGTCGGCAGAAATAATAAATCCTTTGGAGCATCTCCTGCTGCTCCGGATAACGCTGTTTGGCCCAGCCGAGGTCAGGGTGCAACAGGTGGCGGATGACGGATTCTCCGGCCAGCCACAAAAACCAGAAAATGAGGGTTACCAGGCCGGTCCAGACCGCGGCCTGGGCCACGTAGACCGCCAGGTTGGACAGGCCCAGGAAGTCCGCCAGGATGGTGACTGCCAGTAGAAAGAGCACCGTTCCTTTCAGGGCGCGGGCCACGGCCGGCCGGCGCACCCAGGCGGGGTCGGGCAGCACCGGCTGGAGCCGGGCCAGATGAGGCCGGCGCGGCAGCCATAAGATAAAGACCAGCAGGCCCACCAGAAAGAAGTGTGCCGCGAAGAGGCGGGAGGTTTCGGGGAAGTTAAGCAGCGGGGCGCTCTTTAGGGCAAAGAGTCCCAGAACCAGGTAGACGGCGAAGACTTTCAGGGAACGACGATAGAACCGGGCCGTGGTCGCATCCAGAGGCAACAGCCCAGCCGCGACCTCCCCGGCAAAGAAGGCCTGCACCAGGGCCAAAGCCAGGCGCCAGGCCCACCACGCTCCCAGGAGATAAAGGACAAATTGCGCCGGTTTGGAGCCCAGGATGTTGAAATCCCATAATATTACCCCGACCCAAAAGATCAAACCCAGGCGGAACAAGGAATCCACCAGGATCCGTCCCAGGACAAAAATGGGCAGGAGATCATGATCGGCGGTGCCGGCTCGCCAATCTTCGAAACGACTGGCCGCCAGACGCCGCAGGCGGCGGGTGCTCCAGCCCAACAGGGCCAGAAAAACCACCAGGCCCACCAAGTGGAGCAGATGGCCCCAGAAAAAGGCTTGCAGTTGCCCGGAGGCCGCCAGGGCCGTGAGCCAGAGCCAACCATGCCCGGGCACGGCGGCCAGGCCAACCCAAAGGTAGCCCAGTTGTTCCATCAGAGACTGCCGGGAAGGCGGCCTTTTGAGTAACTCCGTCTTCCAGGTCTCCTCCAGGTTTTTCAGGTCCGGCTGCAATCCGGCCAGCAGTTGCCGTTCCTGCTCCAGAATTTTTCGGGTCTGGTCCAGATTGTTCCATACCCGGCCCGCCAGTTGGTCCCGGCTATCGGCCAGTTGCAGGTAGCGGCTCAGAGCCTGCTGCATTTCCGGGGAGGTGGCGGTGGCGTCTCCGGCGGCCTGCAGGATGCCCACCTGAATCCTCAGGGTGTTTCCCGCCACCGTTTCGGCGGCCATCTCCTGCCTGAGCGCCTCGGTCTCCCCGGCCAGGGTCTTGGCGCGGTCCTGGGCTCGGGCTTCCAGAATGGCATAGCTGGCCAGCAACTCCTGCACCTGGGTTAGCGGAGGTTTGGTCACCGCCAGGGCGGCCCGCAGGGAAGCCACCGCCAACTGGAGATCCTTCAGGTCGCCGCCCCGTTCGGCCAGTTGTCGTTGGCTGTCAGCCAGCCGGGCTTCCAGGGCCTTGATTTTGCTTTCCAGGCCCGTGGCGCCCTCGGCCAGAATCATGGGCAGGGCCTCGGGGGAGATGGCCGCCGCCGCCAAATGCTCCAGCCGGGCCGGCGTTGTCGTGGCCGGCTGGGCCAGGCCGGGGGCCAGCGCGGCCAGCAAGAAAATCAGGCAGGGTAAGAGAAAAGACCGCAGAGACAAGCTAACGGGCATCGGTTCACCGGAGTTCGCTATTTTTGATATCAGATACTAACTCAACCGGGTGAGATACCGCAAATACCTTTATGATAGTTTAGGGCAGATATCAATCGGAGAGATTATACAACCAGCCTTAGCTTCGGAGAACCAAGGACCGCAGGATTAACAGCTCCTCCGGTCCCGGTTGCAGGGTTTGATTGGCTCAAAACCACAGGATTACACAACGGCTGCCTGGGGCAAACCGGGGTTGCCGCGGTGCGGCAGTCAGTCCAGCAGCAGCAGCAAGTCGACCGCGCCAAGGGGAATTTTATTAATGGTAAATGATTCAAATATGGTATAAGCCCCCGTATTTCCGCTATAACTGTTTACCGTCACCTTGCGGCCGGTGATATCCACTACGCTGAAATAATAGGTGTTGGCCGTATTGTAAACATGCCATAGGGTGGGGTTCACGGTGGGGGTACCCGTATTTACCGGGGCGCCGCAGGTGCCGCAGAGAAGCTGAACGACATTGTTTCGCCATGGGGGTAACGGCGGGGTCGGTGGGGTCGGCTGGGGGTTGGGGAGAATACTGCTGTCGATGGTCTTGCGGGAATAGAGATGGGTATGCCCGCAGAAATAGATGTCAAAACGGTTATTATCCAAGAGACTCCACAGGTTTGTAAGGGTAACGTTTTGGTTATTCTGATTCTCCAATATCAGGTAATAGGGCGGATGCATGAAAAGAAATTTATGGGTTGCCTTAGTCTGGGCCAGTTGGCCAACAAGCCAGCCCATTTGAATATCATCAACATTGCCGTGGAGGTCTGGGTTGGGAATATTCTGGGTAAGATAGTAACAATCCAATACGGCAAAAAAGGCGTCCCCACCGGGAGATTCAAAGGAATAGACCAAATGGTCGTAATTGGGTGGGCCGTTGTCGGGATTAATGAAATATGGAGTACTACTAAAGGCATTTTGGAATGCTTGTTGATTGCTGAGAAAAAAGCCGCCTTCTTGGTCGACATAGAGTTCATGGTTGCCAACCACCGTATATACTTGAATTCCGGCTGTGGCCAGGGGTTGCATGGATTGTTTCCAGGCACCGAAAGAATAATAGGGGGAACCGGAGAAGGTGAAACAGCCCCGATAGGCTTGGTCGCCGCCGAAGACCACAAAAGAGGGCCGGGGAGATAAATTCAGGATTTGCTGAACGATGGCGCCTAATACGGGCGTATTAATCGCCTCATCGAGGTGATCGGGGTCCGTCGGGGCGGTGTCTGAACGGCTGTCGGCAATAAAGACGAAGCGTAAATTTTCGCAATAACCGGAGACGGGCAGGAGCGCGGCCGCGCACAGGGCCGCAGCCAAACAGAGAACCGAGACGATTCTTTTAATTTTGTGAGCCATGTTTTTATCTCCTTTTATTACTTTGCAGAGGCAGCTGAGGTTTGGGCACCTAATCCGCCCGGTTCACTGATTATTGGCCTGCACAGTTACGAGTAGCAATCTCTCCGAAATTAGCGATTATTTTTATTTTATCAAAAAATTATATCTATTTCGGCCAATCATGACGGCTTAATCCTGTAACAATAGCAAGTAGAGTTGTGGCGCGATAGTTTTGGGCACCGCCTGCAAGCCAAAGCTGTTGCCGGTATAAATCGGCCGCCAGGATAAGGTCGGGGTGTCGGGGGTGACGATGATCCGGCTGAAGGTGCCGCTCAGGCCGCCGCTGGCGGTGATGATGATGTTGGGGAAAACCTGATTGGCCGCGGGAATAAAATCATTTTGCAGGTCTATGGAAAGGACGCCGTTCAGGTTGGCCGCGCCCGGGCTGCCGGTAATGTGGAGTCGCCCGTATTCGGTCGCCGAGGCGATGTTAACACCCAAAGTTCCTGTAGCGGTTTGGGCATAACTGCCGGTGACGCCCAAAATCCAGGGACCGTTGTAAAAGCCGGGACTGACATGGCCGTTATTAGTCAAAGTCCCGAAGACCGTGCCGTCGCCCACCAGGCTGCCGGCCGGATCGCTGGTCACCTGGTTCAGGCTGCCGCCGTGCAGCGCCGTCGTACCGCCACCATTCACCGTCACGGGGGCGCTGGCATAGTTACCGTAAACCCTCATTTTACCGGCGGATACCGTGATCGGCTCGGAATAGGGGCTATCCCCGGCATTTAAGGTCAGAGTGCCAGTGCCAATTTTATTAATAGCGATACCGGGATAATAGCCGGTGAGAATTTGCGGGTCCATCTGCTGGCTGACATTATTTAGCCCCAAGGTTTTGGAGGTAATGGTGTAACTGAAAGTTTCATAAGGCTCCCAGCGGGTAGGAACAGGAGGCAGGCCGGCATAATAGGTGATGCGGACCTGATTCCCGTCTATCGTAACCACGGCGTACCCGAATTGGTTTTCCAAGTGGTTCGCCAACGTCGTGGAAACCGCCTCGGGGGCCGGGGGGATGGGCTGGCCAGCCTGTGGCTGGTAAGGATGATAATTGCCGTCCCAATCCTCCAGCGGGCCTCCTCCCCCGCCGGCAATTATTTGGCTTATGGGAGGGGTGGTCTTACCATTGACGTCGGTAATGCTTATCGTGGCCCGGTTATAGAGATGGCTATGCCCGCAGAGATAGACCCGGCAGCCGCCACTGCCGAGGCTTTCCCAGAAGGCGTCCCGATTGAGGGGATAATAGGCCAAACTGGTCAGGTGATACGTGACTGCCACGGCGGGTAAATGGCCATAAACAAAGACGTGGGGCAGGATATTGGCGGACAACTGCTGATCCAACCAGTTCTGGTTGAGCCTATTCTCATTATCCGGCATGAATTCGTCCATTCCGACAAAAAAGGCATTCGCCTTGGTGAAGGAGTAGGTCATCCCCTTTTCTTCATCCGGACCGTTTAGGGGGAGGCCAAGAAACTGGGCGATGTAGAAATCCCAATAATAGGGGTAATACGGGGTGGAAATTTCACCATAGGTCTCATGATTGCCCCGCACCGGGTAGGAGATGGCTAAGATCGGCGCCATGGCAGTGAGCCAGTTTTGGTACATGGTCGGCAGGGGCGCCTCGGCGGAGCCAGAATGCCGCCCATGAATCTGGTCCCCGCCACACAGCACCAGAAAAACCCCCCTATTATGAATATCGTTGGCCATGGCTTGAATGACCTGGGTATTGACCCCCACGGTGCCATCGGCATCACGCTGATCCCCCAGCACCGCAAAACTCCAGGGTGCAGCCTCGGCCAAACTGGAGAATGATATTAGGGCCAAGGACAAAATTGCCAGCAGCAGCACCAGCCGCTGACGCCAGTTTGAATTTAAGCGGTTCAATTTATGGTCTCCTTTTCATGGCAAAAATGTGCCATTGCCTTGGCGCGAGTTCAACCCCTAAGAAGCCGTTATTCTTGCGGGCTACGAAAAACATATTAGCACAATATTTTGTAGAGGAAATCAATTTTATCCTGAGTTAGGGCAGACAAGACCATCGGAGACCAGGACCATCAATCCGCGGTTAATGGCGAGCCGCGAGGGAAAAACCACTATCGGAATTCGACTCGTTGACTTCTCATTTCCCCTGGTCTATATTGATCTTACCTCAGTTAGGTGAGGCTCCTGCATAAACACAGGCCACTGCCCAGAAACGTCGAGAGACGCCAACGGGCCGAACAGGTATCACCGGCTTAAGGTTTTACCTAATGTGGCTGAGTGTTTAACTCTACGTTATGCAGTGCCGAAGCTCCACGAGTGAGGAAGGTCGATAGTCGTCGTCTTTACTGAGGGCCTTCCGCCAACGTGGGAGGCCTTTTTTCTTTGCCGGTGGTCTTAAAGAGGAGTTGCAGCCATGAGTCACAAGGTCCAGGTTGAGGTGCTGGGAGAATTCTTCTTCAGCCAGATTCAGGGGGTCCCCATTTACGACCACGCCGGCAGGCAGGTGGGTGAGCTGCGGGATCTGGCCATCCGCTGGGACGGGGAGACCCCGAAGGCCACCGCCATCAAATATGCCAGGGGGGTCAACAAACTCATTCCCGTGGAGCAACTGGAACATTTTAGTCATGATGGCGTCAAGCTCAAGGGGTCCCTGGAGGAAGAGCACCTGGTCCCCTTGCAGCCCGATGAGATCTATATGGGCAAATGGTTGATGGACAAGCAGATCATCGACATCAAAGGGGCCAAGGTGGTTCGGGTCAATGACATCAAGATCTTCTGGCTGCAAACCGGAGAGCGCAAATATCTCCTGCCGGTGGCCGTGGACATCGGCCTGCGGGGCCTGGCCCGGCGCCTGGGGCTGGAGTTCCTCTTGAAGAAACGGGAGAACCACTTTGTCTGGTGGCACTCCATCCAGCACCTGGAGGAAAAGACGGCCAATCTGACGTTGGTCTCGGACCGGGCCCAATTGGATAAGCTGCACCCGGTCGACCTGGCGGATATCCTGGAGGACCTGGACTACAAGAAAAGAACCGACTTCATCGATGACCTGGACGTGGAGACCGTGGCGGAAGCCGTGGCGGAAATGGAGGCGGACACCCAGAAAGAGATCATCGAGCACCTGGATAGTCAGCAGGCCGCCGAACTGCTGCAGGAGATGCCCCCGGACGAAGCCGCCGACCTGCTGGGAGAATTGCCGGAGGAGAAATCCGACGAACTCTTAAACCTCATGGAACCGGAGGAGGCCCAGGATGTCCGGGAACTCATGGAGTACGAGGAAGGCACCGCCGGGGCCTTGATGACCACCGAATACATCGCCCTGGCGCCGGAGCTCAGCGCGGCCGAGGCCTTCCCGCAGCTGCGGAAACTGGCGGCGGAGGCGGAGACCATCTATTATCTATACATCCTGGGGGAAGGCGAGACCCTGCTGGGGGTCGTCTCCTTGCGGGAACTCCTGATCGCCGAGCCGGAAACCAGTTTGGAAGATCTGATGCAGACCCGGATCATTTCGGTGCTGCCCGAGGATCCGGACGAGCGGGTGACGGAACTCATCGACAAATATGCCCTGCTGGCCGTACCGGTGGTGGAGGAAAGCGGCAAGATGCTGGGCATCATCACGGTGGACGACGTCCTGGATATGATCATCCCGGACCGGGGCAGCCTGGATACCTTCGCCAAGTTATTTCTCAGCAAGCGCGCCATGAAGTGAGGCGGTAATTGAAATCTCCCATATTCCGCAGACTCTTTCTCTTCCTGGCGATTATGGGGCCCGGCATCATCACCTCCAATGTGGACAACGATGCCGGCGGCATTACCACCTATTCCGTGGCCGGCGCCGCCCTCGGCTATAAAATCCTCTGGGTCTTTCTCCCCATGATTGTGGCCCTGGTGGTCATCCAGGAGATGTGCACCCGCATGGGCGCCGTCACCGGCAAAGGCCTGGCCGACTTGATCCGGGAGCGCTTCGGCGTCAGAATCACTTTCTACGCCATGGTGGGTCTGCTCCTCGGCAACCTGGGCAACATTATGAGCGAATTTGCCGGGGTGGCGGCCAGCATGGAGCTTTTCGGGGTGAGCAAGTATGTGTCGTTGCCCCTGGCAGCCCTGTTCATCTGGTGGCTGGTGCTGCGGTGGTCTTATAAAGTGGTGGAAAGGGTCTTCCTGGCGGCCTGCCTCATCTATTTCTGCTACCTCTTCTCCGGCTACCTGGCCCACCCGCAATGGGGGGAGGTGGCCAAGGGACTGGTGCTGCCCAGTTTTTCCTTTGACAGTAAATATCTGATAATTCTCGTTGGCGTCATCGGCACCACCATCGCTCCCTGGATGCAGTTTTACATCCAGTCGGCGGTGGTGGAAAAGGGAATTACCGTAAAGGACTATGCTTATACGAAATACGATGTCATCGTGGGCAGCATCATGGTCAACCTGGTGGCCGTGTTTATCGTCATCTCCTGCGCGGCCACGCTGCACGTGAACGGCATCAAAGTCGAGTCGGCCAAGGAGGCGGCTATGGGTCTGGCCCCCCTGGCCGGCACCTGGGCCGCCTCCCTCTTTGCGATCGGCCTGTTGAATGCCTCCCTGTTTTCGGCTTCCATTTTACCCCTATCCACGGCGTATTTCCTTTGCGAGGCCTTCGGCATCGAGGCGGGCATCGACAAGTCCTGGGGAGAGGCCCCGGCCTTTTACTGGCTCTACACCATCCTCATCGTGGTTGGGGCCGGCGTCATTCTCATTCCCAAAATTTCTCTCATCATGGTGATGTTCTGGTCCCAGGTCCTCAACGGGGTCATGCTGCCCTTTGTCCTGATCTTTATGCTCATGTTGATCAACAATAAAGATATCATGGGAGATCACGTCAACACCCGGACCTATAATATTATCTCCTGGATTACGGTGGTGATTATGGTCGCCCTAACCCTGTTGATGGTGGTGACTTCTTTCTACCAGTCGTAGCATTATAATTCCTAAGGAATTGGTAAATCCGCGTCTCACCGTGGTGTAAAGGCGGGTTTCAAACCCGCCCCGGCGTTTTCACAGTTTAGGGTTAGCCCAGACTTAGGGCGGCCTGTATCCGCCATAAGTCGCGGCACATCCTTGCCCCCCGGTTCCGCAATGTTTACCTTTTCCACAGGTGGATTCAAAGCTTAAGCAGGTGCGAGGGTTAAATCATGAAAGTCTTTATGACCGGCGGCACCGGCTTTGTGGGCACCTATCTCTCCCGGGAACTGGCAGGCCAAGGCCATGAGGTCACCATCCTCACCCGAAGGGAAAGGCCGCCCGCTCCGGCCGCGCCCGGCATCAGCTTCATCACCGGGGACCCCACCCAGGAAGGGCCCTGGATGGGGGCGGTGCCGGAGCACGACTGGGTCATCAACCTGGCCGGGGCCTCCATCTTTAGGCGCTGGTCCACCGGCCACAAGCGGGAAATTTACGACAGCCGCATCCGCACCACCCGCAATCTGGTGATCGCCCTGGCCGCCGGCGACCGGCGGCAACTCTTGTGCAGCACCTCGGCGGTGGGCTATTACGGGCCCCGGGGCGATGAGATCCTCACCGAGGACTCGCCGCAGGATTCCTATTTCCTGGCCAGGCTGGCCGAGGATTGGGAGGCGGAGGCCTTAAAGGGCCAAGAGCTGGGAATCCGGGTGGTGATCACCCGCTTCGGCATCGTTTTAGGCAGGAGCGGTGGCGCCCTGAAGCAGATGGCCCCCATGTTCCGCAGATTTTTGGGCGGGCCCCTGGGTTCCGGGCAGCAGTGGTTTTCCTGGATTCACCAGGCGGACCAGGTCCGGGCCTTCAATTTCGTCCAGGAGCATCCCGAAATCCACGGCCCGGTGAACTTCACGGCGCCCCAGCCGGTGCGCAATTTTGAACTGACCAAGGCCCTGGGGAGAGTCTTGCACCGGCCAACTTTGCTGCCGGCCCCGGAGTTCATGATGCGCCTGGTGCTGGGGGAATTTGCCGACGCCTTGCTGACGGGTCAGCGGGTGATCCCGAAAAAACTGTTGGACGCGGGATTCAGGTTCAACTTCCCCACCATCGAGGAGGCGCTAAAGGACTTGCTGGAAAAATAGGGACACCTCCTATTTTTTACTTGTTTTATCCCCGCTAGACTAAAGTCTTGCCCTATAAAAATAGGAAGTGTCCCTATTTTTTCTTTCCTAAGAGGACACCGGCATCGGGGCCGGTCGAGATCTGCTCCGGGGCCGTCAGCCCTTCTTCCTGCAGCCATTCCGCCACCTCGCCATAGGTAAAGGCCCGCCCCCGGGGGGTGACGGCCAGCATGTGGACCCCGAACATGGCGGCGCCCGGCGGGGTGCAGCCGTCGGGGTTGAGGAAGAAGTCTTGTATAGCCAGAGTACCGCCGGGGACCAGGGCCGCCACCGCCTGCTTAATGATGCGCCGGCACTGCTCTTCGTTGTGGCTGTGGAGGATCTGGGAGATCCAGATGAAGTCATAGCCCGAGCCGATGTCGTGCTTGAGAAAGTTGCCCGCCAGGGTGTCGATCCGGGCGTCCAGGCCGTGTTTGGCGATGTTCTCCCGGGCGATCTTGATGGGGCCGGGCAGATCGAAGACCGTGGCCTGCATTTCCGGGTTCAGCTTGGCAAAGGTAATGGCATAAGTGGCCGGGCCGCCCCCCAGGTCCAGGAGGTGGCGCACGCCGGCTAAATTCAATTTGGGGGCCACCTGGGGCGCCAGGTCCCGGGCCAGGGCGTCCATGCCGCAGATGAAGGAGCGCACCTCGGTTTCATCCCGCTCCGGCCGGGTGGCGACCCAGGTCTCCGGGTCCACGTCCTTGGGGCGGCCCACCAGGACCGTGGTCTTAAGGTCGTTCCAGCCCCGCTCCCAGGTGTGCTCCATGTGTTTGATGATGGTCCCCCGGTAGTCGTCCCGGCCCCGCACCAGGAAGCGGGAGGCAAGCTTGCTGTTCTGGAAGTAGTCCACCCCCTTGGTCAGGAGGCCCAGGGCCGCCAGGCCGTTGAGGAAGATGCCCACGGCCCGGTCATCGGCCTTAAGCCAGGCCGCGGCCTCCACCGCGCTGTGGGGCTCTGCCAGGAAATCGAAGACCGCCAGGTCCACGGCCACCATGAGCATCTTGGCGGCCTGGAACCCCCGGCCCAGGGCCATAAGCTGATCGAAGCCGCCTTCCGGGTCCAGAATCATATTTACCCCCTTTGCATGGTTTGCTCGCGTCATCGGGTGAAGCAGGCGTGTCTGCTCCCATGTTTAACTATAAGAACATTATCCCGTTTGTCAGCAAATCTATAAAGAAAATGTCGTTTCGGGCCTGGGGCAACGAGGGAATAATGGCAGGGTCACGGAAGAGGGGAGGGGGACTTGCGGCTCAGGCGGATGAAAAATGTGGGACAGCCGCCTCGGCTGTCCTTCGTAGGGGCGCACCCACGTGTGCGCCCTTCTGGGGCGGACACCTGGGTCCGCCCCTACAGAATTATCCTTTGGCAGCATTTGGTATTAGTCATCTTCATCCCCATGGTTTTCTTGGTCAAAGCCATATTCTGAGCGAGGCTTCAAATGATTAGCCGCATAGAAAAATCCAAAGGAGATAATAATGGTAGTGCAGGCTATGATGAAGGCCAGCGATTTGCCCTGCCATAACCCAACAAACCACCGCCTGAACTGATCCGCCAGCACATTGGCCTTGCCGCCATAAAGTTCCATACTCCGTAAATACTGCTTGGAATCTTCGGGCATAACCGGATAAAGGGTTCCACCCTCATTTTCGTAACCCAAAACGCCGTACGGAACATTCTCAGCCCTCTGATAAATCCAGGCGGCAATACCCAAGCCGGCCAGCAGGATGATGACGCTGATGAGCTTAAGGCAGGTTGGCAAGTCTGGAATTTTCCCTTTCATGCCAGGAAGATCCTGAAACTATTCCCATTCTGGTTCCCAAGTTGAACTTGGGAACCAGAATGGTTAAATGGCAGCCAGCACCCCCTGCAAGGCCGCTTTGAGGGCCGGCAGGTCGTCGGGCAATAGGGTGCGCATATCCAGGAGCAGGGTGTCTTGTTCGATCCGGGCGATGACGGGGGGCTGGGCCTGGCGCAGGCGGGCTTCCAGTTGCTGCGGGCTCAAGGGGGGCACGGCCAGGGCCAGGGCCCGGCTGGGCAGACTCACCTGGGGCAGGGCGCCGCCGCCCACCCGGCCGAGGCTCTCCACCACCCGGATCTGAACCCCGGGCCCCAGGGCGCGGCGCAGGCTCCGGGCCAGACCGCGGGCCTGCCGGTCCAGTTCAGCCACCGGACGAGTAAGCATCCGCAAGGTGGGAATCTCGACAATTGCCTGGGACTCATCCAAATAAAGGCGCAAGGTGGCCTCCAGGCCCGCCAGGGTGAGCTTGTCCGGCCGCAGGGCGCGAGTGAGGGGATGGGCCCGCAGGCGAGCCACCACCTCCCTGGAGCCCAGTGCCAGCCCGGCCTGGGGGCCGCCCAGGAGCTTGTCGCCGCTGATGAGGACCAGGTCGGCCCCGGCCTTCAGGGCTTCCTGAACGGTGGGCTCCCGCTCTATCCCGTAACGGGACAAATCGATGAGGCAACCGCTGCCCAGGTCTTCCACCACCAGGAGGCCGTAACGGCGGCCCAGGGCCACCAACTCCGTTAAGGCCACTTCGGAGGTAAAGCCGGTGATGCGGAAGTTGCTGGGGTGGACTTTCAGGAGCAGGGCGGTTTCGAGAGTGATGGCCTGCTCGTAGTCCTTGAGATGAGTCTTGTTGGTGGTGCCGACCTCCTTCAGGAGGGCGCCGCTCACCGCCATGATCTCGGGCAGGCGGAAGGAGCCGCCGATCTCCACCAGTTGGCCCCGGGAGATGATGACCTCCCGGCCCTGGGCCAGGGCCCGGAGAGCCAGGAGCACCGCGGCGGCATTGTTGTTCAGCACCAGGGCGGCCTCGGCCCCGGTAACCTCCTGGAGCAGGCCTTCCAGGTGGTCATGGCGGGAGCCCCGTTCACCCCGGGCCAGGTCGTACTCCAAGGTGCTATAATGGGCGGCCACTTCCCGGATTTGGGCCAGGGCGGCCGCGGCCAGGGGGGAGCGCCCCAGGTTGGTGTGAATCACCACCCCGGTGGCGTTGATGACCCGGCGCAGGGAGGCCAGCCCGGCGGCCTGGATTTTTTGGAAAAGCTCCTGGAGGAGGCTCTCCAGATCCAACTCGGGGGGCAGGTCGGCCGCGGCACAGGTGGAGAGCCATTGGCGCTTCTCCGCCAGGGTGCGGCGCACCGCGGCCGCGGCCAGGACCCGGAGCCGGGGGGGTACCGCCGGGAGCAGGGTGGGGTGGCGCAGCAGTTCGTCCACCTGGGGAAGCTGGCGCAAGAGGGAGGCGCGCTGGGGGTCCATAACTTGCTCCTTTGCCAAGAAATATGCCATTGCGATGCCGGTCTGTCAAATGAAAGAAGGGATGGGGAAAGGGCGAAAAAGGGAAAAGGCGAAAGGTGGCGGCCTTAAAGGCGGGATGCGCTTCGCTTTCCCGCCCTACGGGCTGCTGTTTGGCTGACTGCTGAGAGTTTAACCTCCAATATGCCATCGGATGCGGGGCCTGTCAATTTTAAAGGGAGATTGAGCCAGCCACCGGGCGGAGGTTGACATAATAGGAAGAAAATATTAAAATTATAGCATATCCAGGCATCCGATTCCTCCCAAGGGGTAATTTTTCCAGATCCGCCTCAGATATTCGTTGAGGCCTGCCTGAGCAGCCGCAAAAAAAGATTGACAACCTTCGTGCAAAGTAATAACTTTATAAAGTTAAAATTCGGGCAGTTCTGGCCTAGGGAACGGGGCTTGCGAGGCTGGCGTAGCTCAATGGTAGAGCGGCTGATTTGTAATCAGCAGGTTGCGGGTTCGAGTCCCATCGCCAGCTCCAGGGAGGGTATATTATTCTGTCCGGAGAGGTACCCGAGTGGCCAAAGGGGACGGGCTGTAAACCCGTTGGCGCAGCCTACGGAGGTTCGAATCCTCCCCTCTCCACCATTTTTCCCTCAGGAAGCGGGAATAGCTCAATGGCCAGAGCGTCAGCCTTCCAAGCTGAGGGTTGCGGGTTCGAGTCCCGTTTCCCGCTCCAGTTTACGGGCCCACGTAGCTCAGTTGGTAGAGCACATCCTTGGTAAGGATGAGGTTCACCGGTTCGATCCCGGTCGTGGGCTCCATGTTGCAAGAGCGCAACGGGTTAAGGAATTTGGTGAGCCGCAGGCTGGGGCCTGCGTTCATATGCTGGATCTGGGGAGCGGCCGGCAGGCTGCGGCGATAGAAGCTGAAGAATTACCCCGAGGCCCTGGAGCCCTCAGGGGTAACCTATTTCTGGAGAAAAGAGATGGCGAAAAAGAAGTTTGAGCGCAAGAAGCCGCACGTGAACGTAGGGACGATCGGTCACATCGACCATGGCAAGACGACCTTGACCGCGGCCATCACCAAGCATTTGGCGAAGAAGGGGCTGGCGTCGTACGTGC
>Ga0315282_10009782_pt1 | contig 15187 bp, 15 predicted proteins | sample YL17G07_20_MG_FD_203693 | JGI IMG/M metagenome (GOLD analysis project Ga0315282, IMG submission 203693) | Sediment microbial communities from Yellowstone Lake, YNP, Wyoming, USA - YL17G07_20 | ecosystem: Environmental > Aquatic > Freshwater > Lake > Sediment | place: USA: Wyoming | collected... | reverse complement strand
TGTCCGGCATTGGTCACGGAGATGCCGGCAAAGCAGTCAAGGTAGCTCCGCCCCTCCTTATCAAATACCCATGCCCCTTTAGCCCGCTCAAAGACCACCGGCACCACGGCGGCTACCATGCTGGTGTTGACATACTCTTGATACTTCTCAATCGTATTCATTGGGACGCCACCTCGCTTTAGGTTTTCTCCTTTTCCGATATGAGGGTCCTTAGCCTGGTGACACGCTCGGTCCTTTTGCGGGCCACCATCCTGAAGGCCCTCGGTATATCTGCCATCAGGGACTCCGATTGCCGGGCGGCCTCGGTGTAAAAGCTGATGATTTTTTCCTCCATGGCTACAGCCTTCTTGAGGGCCTCGGTGTAGGGCATACCCCCGGTTAGAGTAGCGAGGGTATACTCGGCGGGGTCAATACTAAAGGAAAAACAGCCCTCCAGCGCGTCGGTGATAACCCCGTAATACGCCCGTTCAATCTGGGCAATATACTTCTTGTTCTCGTCGGCCAGGGCAATGAGGGTGTTGCCGGCCGCGCCCGCGGCCTTGCGGTAGAAATTCGCCGACTCCTCCTCCAGGCTTTTGGCCAGGCCAATGACCTCGGTAGTGGTATGTAGTACCATACTACAGCCACCTCTGGATAACCACTTTACTCTCGGTAAAGAAGCGGATGGCGTCCCTGCCCTGCCCGTGGAGCACCCCGAAGAAGGAGTCCTTCATCCCGCTGAAGGGGAAGAAGGCCATCGGGGCGGCGATGCCGATATTTATGCCGATATTACCGGCTTCAACCTGGTACTGGAATTCCCTGGCGGTCCGGCCGCTTGAGGTAAAGACCGAGGCCGCATTGCCATACCGGCTGCTGTTGACCATTTTGATGGCTTCATCAAGGCTAGCCGCCCTCATAATACCAGCCACCGGGCCGAAGATTTCCTCCCGGGCAATGGTCATATCCAGGGTAACATCTTCAAAAACGGTCGGGCCGATAAAACAGGTATCGGGGTAGTCCCCGGCTATCTTCGGTTTCCTGCCGTCAAGGACAAGCCTGGCGCCTTCCTTGATGCCCTTTTCAATATGCCCCAGCACCCGTTTTTTGCTGTCCGCAGACTGTATCGGGCCCATCTGCACCGATTCGTCCAGCCCGTAGCCGATTTTAATCCTGGCGGCAGCCTCAACAAAGGCCTTGGCCAGCGTTTTGTAAAAGGCATCGTCTTTGCCGACGACCAGCAGATTGGCCCCGGCCAGGCAGCGCTGGCCGGTGTTGCCGAAAAATGATGTCATCAGGGCCGGTATTGTCCGCTCAATATTGGCATCCGGCATGACGACCAGGAAGTTCTTGGCAGCCCCCTGGACAATGGCCCTCTTGCCGGTCTCGCCACATTTTTTGTAGATGATGTTTTTGCCGACATCGGTGGTGCCGACAAAGGTCACCCCTTTAATGTCCGGGCTTTCCAGCAGGGCGGCGGCGGCGCCGGCATCGCCATGCACCACGTTATACACCCCCGGCGGGAAATCGGCTTCATCAACAAGCTCGGCCAGCTTCACCTGGCTGATGGGGGCCCTGGGGGAGGGTTTGACAATGAAGGTGTTGCCGGTAGCTAGCGCGAAGGGCGAAAACCAGAGCGGCACCATAAACGGAAAATTAAAGGGGGCGATGTGGCAGAAGACCCCCAGCGGCTGGTAAACGACATATTCATCAATCCCGGAGGCGATGTCTTCCAGGTTATAACCCATCATCAGCGAGGGGATGCCGGTGGCTACCTCCACCATTTCAATACCGCGCCGTGTTTCCCCCCTGGATTCATCAATGGTCTTGCCGTGTTCCTGGGTCTGAATCCGGCTTAAGGTCTCAAAGTTCTCTTCCAAAAGCCCCCTAAGCCGGAAAAGGCATCTTACCCTGGCCAGCGGCGGCGTCCGGCGCCACTCCGGGAAGGCCTCTTTAGCGGCCCTGATGGCTTGCTGGACCTCCTTCGGGGTGGACATCGGCACCCTGGCCATGGTCTTCTGGGTGGCCGGATTAATAACGTTCAGGACGTCTTTTGCTTCAGACTTAACCCACTCCCCGTCAATATAGTTCTTGAGCTCCAGCACTTCCTTAATCGGCTCATCTAGGATGGCCATGAATCTCCCCTTTACCCAGTCTTTTTCATTTCAGATTCTCAATGAGCATCGGCACGACCTGGAAGAGGTCGCCGACAATGCCGTAGGTGGCTATCTCAAAGATGGGGGCGTTTGGGTCTTCGTTGATGGCGACAATAACGTCTGATGTCTGCATGCCGGCCAGGTGCTGGATGGCCCCGGAGATGCCGCAGGCGATATATAGCTTGGGACAAACGGTCTTGCCTGTCTGGCCTACCTGGTGGCTGTAGGGCAGCCACCCCTCGTCCACCGGCGGCCTTGACGAGCCTACCGCCGCCCCCAGGACGGAGGCCAGCTCCTCCAGGAGCTTAAAATTCTCGGCCTTGCCCAGCCCCCTCCCCCCGGCGACGATAATATCGGCGTCCTCAAGTTTGACGGTCTCGGTGAGGTCCTCAACGAAGCTGAGCAATCGGGTTTTAGCCGTCACGGCCTCGCGCTTAAAATCGGCTTTAATAATCTGCCCCTGGCGGTTTTGCGGGCGATTCTTTTTGAAGACGCGCGGACGCACGGTAGCCATCTGGGGGCGGTGTGCTGGGCAGATGATGGTGGCCATGATGTTGCCGCCGAAGGTAGGGCGGGTCTGGAGGAGGAGTCTCTTTTCGGTATCTATCTCCAGGCCGGTGCAGTCGGCGGTAAGGCCGGTGTGCAATCTGGCGGCCACCCTGGGGATGAGGGAGCGCCCCAGCGCCGTAGCCCCGGCGAGCATGATTTCCGGCTGGTGCTCGCGTATCAGCGCTACAAGCTGTCCGGCGCAGAGGTCTTCCTGGTTATCGGCCAGCTCCGGGCTGTCCACAAGATAGACCTTGTCGGCGCCGTAGGCGATAAGTTGGCTTACGTCTTTGATGTTGTGCCCCAGGCATACGGCGCTAAGCTCCGTCTGGAGCGTCTCGGCCAGCTCCCGGCCCTTGGCTAAAAGCTCATAGGCCGCGTTTTTCAAGTTGCCCTGCCGCTGCTCGGCGAAGACCCAGACGCCGCGGTGGCTGTCACCGGTGGGGGTGGGGGCTGGTATCTCCCCAATCTCAATGGCGTAGTAGCCACAGGCGTCCACACAGGCACCGCAGAATGTGCAGCCCTCCTTTATCCAGGCCAGGCCCCTGTCTATTTCAATCAGGCCGAAGGGGCAGGCCGGGATACAGTTGCCGCAGCCGATACATTTTTCCGGGTCAATTTTTATGCTCATGGTCTAAATAAGATTCGCTTCTTTCAATTTATTAATCAGTTTTTCCACCTGGCTTTTCAGGTCCCCCTCCAGCTTCTCGCCCCGGCTGACCCTCTTGGGGAAGAATACCTTGATGACGCGGGTGCAGGAGCCGGCGAGACCGATTTTGTCTTTAGCGGCGCCAAGAGTGGCGGCGTCCCACACGGGGATGGGGGCGCTTTTTGACCTGGCAATGCCCCTGAGTGAGGGCAGGCGGGGCACGTTAATCTCCTTAACGACGGTGATGACCGCCGGCAGGGTGGTCTCCATGACCTCGTGGCCTTCTTCAATCATCCGCCGCACCCGGATATGCCCTTCGGCAATTTCTTCTATCTGGCTGACGTAGGCGATGAAGGGCAACTTAAGCATCTCGGCCAGCTCCGGCCCCACCTGCCCCGTATCACCGTCCAGGGTCTGGCGCCCGCAGATGATGATGTCGGCCCCCAGCTTTCGCACGGCCAGGGAGAGGGTGTAGGCGGTGGCCCAGGTGTCGGCGCCGGCAAAGGCGTGGTCGCTGAGGAGCACGGCCTCATCGGCACCCAGCGATATGGCCTCGCGCAGCGCCTCCTCCGCCTGGGGCGGCCCCATGGTGATGACGGTGACCCTGCCGCTGTGCTTTTCCTTAAGCCTGACACCTTCCTCCAGGGCGTAGGTGTCAAAGGGGTTGATGATGTTCTTGATACCCTGGCGGATGAGGGTATTGGTCTGGGGGTCTATCTTGACCTCGGTGGTGCCGGGGACCTGCTTCAGGCAGACGACGACATTCACGGGGTCCTGGCCTTCCTCTTCCGCAAACTTATGGCGATGGCGTTCCGCAGCACCTCGTTGGAGCCTTCGTATATCTGGGTGATTTTGGCGTCCCGCATCATCTTCTCCAGGGGGTAGTCCTTCATGTAGCCGGCGCCGCCGCAGACCTGCACGGCCTCGGTGGTGACCTTCATGGCGGCGTCCGAGGCAAAGACCTTGGCCATGGCCGATTCCTCGGTAAAGCTCTTGACGCCGCTGTCCGTCGTCCTGGCGGCGGCATAGACCAGCGCCCGGGCCGCCTCCACCAGGATGGCCATGCCCGCCAATTTGTCCTGGACGACGGGCAGGGAGATGAGGGGGTGGCCAAACTGGACGCGCTGCTCGGTGTAGTCCACGGCGGCCTCCAGGGCCCCCTGCGCCAGCCCCACCGCCTGCGCCCCAATGCCGGGGCGGGAGCGGTCCAGGAGCCTCATCGTCATGATAAAACCCATGCCCGCCCGGCCAATAATATTTCCTTCGGGTATAAGGCAGTTCTTAAAGACAAGCTCCCTGGTAGCCGAGGCGCGTATGCCCAGCTTCTTCTCCTTTTTGCCGAAGGTAAAGCCCGGGGTGCCCTTCTCCACCAGTAAGGCGCTGGCGCCACGGGCGCCCTTGGCTTTATCGGTCAGGGCAATCACGGTATAAAGCTCAGCCTCGCCGCCGTTGGTGATGAACTGCTTGGTGCCGTTGAGGAGGTAGCCCCCGCTAACCTTCCCCGCTGTCGTCCTGATGGCGCTGGCGTCGCTGCCGGCCGTTGGCTCAGTCAGGGCGAAGGCGGTCAGCTTCCTGCCGCTGGCGACATCGGGCAGGTACTTCTGCTTCTGCTCCTCGGAGCCGTAGTCCATCAGGATGTAGGTGCCCAGGGCGCTGGCGGCATAGCTGACGGCCACGCCGCTGCACACCCGGCTCAGCTCCTCCACCACCAGGCAGAGCTCAAAGCAACCCCCACCCAGCCCCTCATACTGCTCCGGGATGAAGACGCGGAAGAGGTCGGCAGCGGCCAGGTCCTTGATAATCGCCCAGGGGAATTCCTCCTTTTCATCAAGCTCGGCGCGCACCGGCCGTATTCTTTCCTCGGCCAGTCTCCTTGCCAGGCCCTTGATGGTCTTTTGCTGTTCCGTTAAAAAATACTCCAAGTTAATGCTCCTCCCTCCGCAGAGCTGTTGGGGTCGCTATCAGGCAAGTATTCCGTGTTAGTTGTATCTGATGCTTGGCTTTCCTTGGCGGCCTGCCCCGGGAGGATAAATTTAATGAATTTCCAGTTAGAGTCAAGTTAGATTATAGGTAAGGCGGCACATCGGCGTCAAGGGCGGTCTTGACAAAGTTTTCCGAACCAGGTATACTCTGTGCAATACTAGATATATTCTCGTGCAAAACTGGATATACTCTGTGCACAAGGTGGTTGTTCGGTCGGCAGTGTCCATTGGTTTGGGGTGGTTGGGGGAGTATTTGTGATATACCGGTCCCTAGGAAGGTGGTGTTCCCCGATACCTGAATGGTAAAGGAAAAAGACTGAAGAGTGGACAGGGATAAATCCGTTCTCTTTCTGGATAAGGTTTACAAGAGCTTCGGGGGGCTCCAGGTTCTGGTAGACCTGAACATGCATGTTGGGCAGGGCGAGATGGTAGGGCTTATTGGCCCGAACGGCGCCGGCAAGACCACTGTTTTCAATGTCATCACCTCTTTCTACAAGCCAGAGCGTGGCGATGTTTACTTTCTGGGTAAGAACATTACGGGTGTACCTCCCTATAAAGTCTGCCACCTGGGTATTTCCCGGACCTATCAGCTCGTGAAGACCTTCCTGAAGATGACGGTGATGGAAAATGTCATGGTAGCTTCCGTTTATGGTCGGACTCATGATGGTAAGGGGGCCAAGGTAAGGGGCCTGGAGGCCCTGGAGCTTGTTGGCTTATCGGACAAGAAGGATATACTGGCGGCGCACCTGACCCTCTCGAACCGGCGTCTACTGGAGATAGCCATGGCTCTGACTTCGGTGCCAGCCCTGATGCTACTGGATGAGCCTATGGCAGGCCTTAACTCTGTTGAGGTTCATGATTTGCTTCAGGTAATCAAGAGGGTCAGGGGGGGAAGGGAGTTCTCTATTTTGTGGATTGAGCATAAGGTGGATGCTATTCTTGAGGCCTGCGATCGGGTCGTTGTGCTGGACTACGGCGTGAAGATTGCCGATGGTAAACCGGACGAGGTGGCGCATAATCCTAAAGTTATAGAGGCATACCTTGGCGAACCAGCTGCTTGAAGTTAAGGGACTGGACGTTTCTTATGGAGATGTTCATGCTCTGTGGGATGTTTCTCTTCAGGTAGAAGAAGGGGCCATCGTCGCGCTGGTCGGCGCCAACGGTGCCGGGAAAACGACCATCCTGAAGACCATTTCGGGGCTACTCCGTGCCCATAGGGGGGAAATCCTTTTGGAGGGGAAGCCCCTGAATCACCTCAGCCCCCAGCAAATAGTGGATATGGGCGTCATTCACGTGCCCGAAGGGCGGCGCCTTTTTGCTAGCCTCACGGTCCTGGAGAACCTGAAGCTCGGTGCCTACGTCCCGAGTGCCCGCCCCTTTTTCGCTGAGTCTCTGGAGCGTGTCTATAGCCTTTTCCCTGTGCTGAAAAACCGCCAGGGCCAGAGGGCCGGTACGCTTTCCGGCGGCGAGCAGCAGATGCTCGCCATCGGCCGGGCTATTATGGCCCGACCGAAGGTGATGATGCTTGATGAGCCTTCTCTCGGGCTTAGTCCCATTCTGGTGAAGACAATATTTCAGCTTATTGTGACCCTGAACGAACAGAAGGCAACAATATTGCTTGTAGAGCAGAATGTTAACCAGGCCTTGAAGATTGCGAAGCAAGCCTATGTCATGAAGACCGGCCGGATTGTCATGAGTGGCAGAGGAGAAGAGCTCCTGGCGAACGACGAAATCCGCAAGGCCTATATCGGGGAAGTGGCGAGTAAACGGAAGGAGTGATGATTTAGCTTTGGGACTCTCTGTACAGGCTTTAGTCAACGGAATCCTTTTTGGGACCATGTACGGCACGGCCGCCATCGGGCTCAGCCTGATTTTCGGCACTATGCGCATTGTTTTCTTCGCGCAGGGGTCGGTCATCATCTTCTTCTCCTACCTGTGTTTTTGGGCCTTCTCCCTGCTCGGTATTGACCCGTATTTGTCCATGATACCCGTTTTTATCTTGGCCTTGCTGCTCGGCGCCGGTTTCTATTATGTGCTTTTCAAGGAGGCCGCCGCTTTACAGGATAGAATCAGCTCCCTCCTGATTGCGGTGGGGCTGATGTTTATTCTGGAAAACTTCATGGAAGTGGTCTGGACCCCTAACCCCAGGTCCATCGTGACCTCATACGGGTTTTCTATCATCACTATCTTAGGTACCAATATCACCCTCGTCCGGCTGATTGCCCTACTGATAGCCATTCTGGCCACGGCGGGTGTTTTCATCTTCCTAAGGAAGACCCTTATCGGCACGGCCGTGAGGGCTACCTCGGAGGATGTGGAGTCCAGCACCCTGATGGGCATCAGCCCCAACCGGGTCAATGCCGTAGCCTTCGCTATCGGCATAGGGCTGGCCTCTATAGCCGGCATCAATTTTGCGACAACCTACTCCTTTGACCCCAAATATGGCTTTGATGTCGTGATAAAGGCCCTGTTCGCTCTAACCTTAGGGGGCATTGGTAATGTGGTTGGGGCCCTCCTGGGGGGAATCATTATCGGTGTTATTGAGAGCATGGCTTCCTTTTATTTGGGTATGGGGTGGGCTCAGGGCGTATTGTTTGTTTTATTCATACTGGCTTTGACCCTTAGGCCCTACGGGCTCTTTGGGGGAGCCAGCCAAAAAGCATGATAAGAATAATATTTTGAAGATAAAAGATGAAAAGTACCAGTAATATGTCGGAACAATTAGGCCTAGCCAGAGAATCTTCTGGTTTCCTGAAATCGCTTTTGCGGACTAGCTTGAAGAACCGCGTCTACTTAATTATTATTGTTATTGCACTGGTGGTTTTCGGCGCGATGCCGTACATGATTGGTGTTGATTCCTTTTTCATTTATTACCTGTTCATGGTCTTCATCTACATCGGTGTTTCTCAGGGGTGGAACCTCGTCGGGGGATATACGGGGCAGATCAGTCTGGGCACCCATGCCTTCTTTGCCCTCGGCGGTTATACCACAGCCCTAATCTGGATCCACGGTATAACCCATACCTGGTATTACTTTGACCCGCTGCTCATGCTCCTCAGCGGGATTGTGCCGGCCATCTTCGCCGTTATCATCGGCCTGCCGACGCTATCCAGGCTCCGGGGGGACTACTTTTCCTTCGGTACACTGGCGGCTGCCGAGGTTCTTCGCATAATTATTTTAAGGACTACTGAATTTTCCGGTGGAGCCACGGGTCTGCAGTTGCCGAGTGGTGGCTTTACAGACCTTGGGATATATTACTGGACCGCCCTGCTTCTGGCCGTTTTGGCGACCTTGGCGGTGTTTATCATCACCAGGTCCAGAATCGGCCTGGCCCTGCGGGCCATCAGCGAGGATGAGACATCGGCAGCCTCGCACGGGATTAATATCTTGAGATATAAGATGCTTTCTTTTGTCATCGGGTCCTTTATGATAGGGGTTTTCGGCAGCCTGTTTGTCTATTACCAATTTCTTATCAACCCGGCGACTATGATGACCATCGATCGCTGGATGTTCTACCCTCTTCTCATCTGTGTCCTGGGGGGCAACGGGACGATTATGGGCCCGATTATCGGTGCTTTTATCATCGTGACCCTTTTCACCTTCGGGCAAAACGCTTTAGGAGCGATAAACCCGGCGCTGTCGAAGGTACACCCGATGCTCTCGGGGCTAATTATCATCCTGGTCATGAAGTACATGCCCACCGGCCTCTGGGGGCTTAAGGATAAGATATCGCCTCGTAAATAGCCATATTTCATATCAGGCAGCCAAAAAATTACCCCCGGTTCTCCTCACTATTGGGAAGATTGCCGGGGGTAATCTTTCGGGTCTAATACCGCAGGCAAGCTTGAATGCCTATGCCTACCTCTGGTCCCAGGGCGGTATCAGTTGGACGGTATATACGCTTGGAGTGATGGGCCAAACTGGCATGCGTTTCCCATCCATCCACTGCAGTGACACCGCCGAGAAGGTCGCCAGACCGTGGGTGTCAAAGGTGAGGTCACCTTCGGTGGTATTCTTGGCCACGAAGGTGCCGCTGTAGAAGACATCCCTGACCTTGGTATTGTCCAGCGAGCCGGCTGCCTCAATAGCCTGGGCGAGCGCCTGGACGAGGGAGTAGGGGTTCCCGATGACGACCGAGTACTTCGTCGCACCAAACTGGGCTCTGAACTTGTCGCCAAGCTCCTTGGAGCCCGGTGCCCCCAGGGCCTCCGCCCAGTGCCCATCGCTGATGATGTAGTTGGCGTCCTTGCCAAGGGTTTCGCCGAACTCAATGGGCCAGAACCCCCTGGCACCCCAGATGTACTTCAGGTTGTAGTTGGCCTCTTTTATCTGGCGGATAAACGTGATGCCGTCAGTGGAGCTGCACAGGGTGATTATGGCGTCAACGTTGGCGTCCTTCATCCTGAGAATGGTGGAGGAGAAGTCCTTTGACCCCGGGGTGTAGGACTCAAGCAGGGCCACCTTGTAACCAGCCCCCTCTACGATTCCCTTAGCCACGCCTGAGAAACTCTGGCCATCCGAGTTGTCCTCCACCAGGACGCAGAAGTTCTTGGGCCTATCGGCAGTAGGGATTGGTTCAAGACACCCTACGGAGGCTCCACAAAGGTTGACAATGGAGAAGAACGAGTCTACCGTCCAGGTGAGCTTCTGGTCTACAAAGTTCTCCGGGAAGAAGGTGGTGGTGACGTAGAGCTTCTTGTACTTCTCGGCGACGGCGGCACCGTTTTGGTTCAGTGGGGTATCAACAGAGCCTAGGATAAAGTTACAACCATCCAGCTTGATGAGCTTTTCCGCAGCAGCAGTGGTCCCGGCGGGGTCGCTCGTGTCATCTTCCACGATGAGGTGGATGGGCAGTCTCTTATTGAGTTCTTTGATGTAGACGCCACCATTAGCGTTGATGTCGGCGACCGCCTGCTGGTACGCCCACCGGTGCTCAGTACCCACCATGGCCTCAACACCGGTCATGGAGTTGATGGCACCTACCAGAATTTCTGTCGGCCCAGCCGCAGCGGTTTCTGTGGTTGTGACTGTTACCGGTGCCTTAGGGCAGCCCAGCAACAACATTGACACTACCGCTAGAATTGCGACAGTAAAGAATAGTCCTAGCTTTGACCTTTTCAACTTATCCCTCCTTTTAAAGGATTAACATCCCTAACAGGTTTAAAAGGCTATTATTCCATCTATCACCCCCCTTCTCTATAGAGCTCTCGGCATCCGCTCATTTCGGGCGTAGCTATACCCATTTCGGGTACTCTACTTTAGCATATTAAACACCTGTCGGCAACTTTTTTCAAGTACCCCCTGAAAAAAGCCGGAAACAAGGGCGAAATAAGGTGGCGCCGGCTAGTAGCCCTTTATATTTTAGGTGTGGTTCAGAAAAAGCCCCTCAGCTTCTTCATCACCTCTTCTACCGTCTCCTCAGCGGTAGAGGCCCCGGAGGTGATGCCGATGTGTTTTTTGCCCTTGAGCCAGGCTTTTTCTATTCCGTCGGCGGTTGCTACCAGGTGCGTCTCGGTGACCTCGGAGCATATCTCGGCCAGGCGGTTGGTGTTGGCACTGGAGGCCCCGCCGATGACCAGCATCAAATCGGCCCGGTGGGCCAACTCCAGGGCGGCGGCCTGCCGCTGGCGGATATCGTGGCAGATGGTATCAATAATGCGTATCTCGGCGTCCTTGGTCAGGGATAAATCTATGACGCCCTTGACGAACTGGATAAAATAGGCGGGCACCTGTGTTGTCTGGGAGAGGATGCCCAGGCGGCGGGGTGTGGGGTGGAGGGCGGCGATAGGCTTCTCGTCGGTGGTGGCCAGCCCCTGTCCTTTGGCCCAGCCGAGTATACCCCTGACCTCCGGGTGGTTGCCATCGCCGTAGACGATGACGAAGAAGCCGGACTCGGCCAGTCGGCGGGCGGCGACCTGGGCGCGGCGCACGAAGGGGCAGGTGGTGCTGACAACGTTGATATGCCGTGCGCGGATGCTTTCCTCAAGGTCGGGGCTTACCCCATGGGAGCTGGTCACCACGGTATCGCCTTTGATCGCGTCAATATGATTAACTACCCTGATACCGAGGCGTGAAAGCCTCTCTAGTACCTGCTGATTGTGCACCACCGCCCCCAGTGTCTCCACCCCACCCTGCCTTTGGGCGAGCTTCTCCAGCAGGTCAATGGCCCGCTTCACCCCGAAGCAGAAGCCAGTCCGACTGGCCTTCTCAATCTTGGGCATAAACACCCCTGTATTCCGGGGGCAGAAGCCTGGCGATATGCCCCATGATTTCGCCGGTAAGCTGACCCCGCGCCTCTTTCGTCAATTTGCCGTCCGAAGACGGCAGGCGGAAGGGTGGCCCGATGGTAATCGTAATCTTGAGGCGGGGCCACCGCAGCCTTAGTTTCTTGAGCTTCTCGGTGCCGGTGATGCCCACCGGCAGGATAGGGGCGCCCAGGCGCGAGGCAATTGAAGCCGCGCCGGGCAAGGCCGGTATCAGCTGGGCACTAGGGCTTCTGGTTCCCTCGGGAAAGATGATGACGGATACCCCCGCCTTCAGCCAGCGCTCGGTCTGACGGATGGCCTCCCGGTCGGCCCCGCCCCGCCGCACCGGAAAGGCGCCGAAGTTCTGCACCCAGAAACGCGGCCATCTCTTCCGGAAGAGCTCCTCCTTGGCCATGAAGACCGCCTTCAGCTTGATGCTGGCGGCCACAATGGGCGGGTCGGCGGTGTGAATATGGTTGCAGACGATGAGCAGGGGGCCCTGTTCGGGCAGATTTTCCTGCCCCTTTACCTCCCAACTGGCGAAGGGAAAAACCAGTATGCGTATCAGGACTCTGCCGAAGTAATAGACCCAGTGCATTTCTTTACCCTTCTAGGAATTTTTCAGCCTTCTCTTTATTTCGGGTATGCGCTCATGGGCGGCCTGCTCGCCGCGCTGGATAAGCTCGCCGGCCTTCTGAAAATCGGCGGCGCCGATATGGGCTAAATCAGGCTCAATGACGATATCGGCATCCTGAAGGCTTTGGCGCGCCACCAAATAGGTGGTGATGTAAATGGACTGCAGGATGACCTGGAAGATGTTTGGCTCTGTGGACCTGGTTTTACCCGCCCTGGTGGCGGCATCAGGCGTTACGTTCACGGCGATGACGAAGTCGGCCCCCATCCTCCTCGCCACCTTTATCGGCACCGGCGTCGTCAGGCCGCCGTCAACTAGGTAGCGGCCTTCCCGTTTGACCACGGTGAAGATGGTGGGGATAGAGATGCTGGCGCGCAGGGCTTCAACGACCGGGCCTTGGTCAATTACTACCTCCTCGCCGCTGTCAATATCGGTGGCCACGCAGGCAAAGGGTATTTTCAGGTCGCTGAAGCAGGTGTTGCTGCCGATATAGGTGGTCAGCATGTCCTTGATTTTCTTGCCCTTGATGAGGCCGGATTTGGGGAGGGAGGGGTCAATCAGGGGGGCTAATTTTTTCCAGTTCGCCTCCAGGGCGTCCTTTTTGATGCGGGCGGTGTCCTGGTTATAGGCATAGATGGCGCCGATAACGGCGCCGGCGCTGGTGCCGGCGATGATGTCAATGGGGATACCCTCCTTTATCAGTGCGTCCAGCACCCCGATATGCGCCAGCCCGCGGGCGGCACCGCCGCTCAGGGCCAGGCCGATTTTCTTTCTACCGGGTGCCGCGCTCATCTTATTCCCAAAGCTCCTCAGCCTCTTTGGCGGGCTTTTTTCTGGCTTCATCCCTGCCAGTAGCGATAAAATCTTTATAGGACTTTACCGAATAATCGCGTGGCTGGAAGGCCACCGGCATGGGCACGGCATGGCCGAAGATGAGGGCCTGCTGCTTCGGTGCCAGGCGCGAGAGGACGGACTTCAGCTCGCCCTTGCCGGGGACGCCGGCCAGCACGCTGTCAATATCCCTCTCATTGTCCAGGAGGCAGGTTATCTTGGTGCCCATCTGCGACATCACCTCCTCGCTGATGCCGCTGGGGCGCTGGTCAATCACCAGCAGGGTGACGTTATACTTGCGCATCTCGCGGGCGATGGTGCCGAAGATGGTCTTGTCGGCCACCTCCGGGTTGAGGAACTTGTGCGCCTCTTCAATCGTAATCATCAGGGGTCTGGGCTTGAGGGCGTCATCCCCGGCGGCGATGGCCTCCTCCATCCGCTGCTGGTAGCGGGCGTAGATGCGGCGCGAGAGCATGTTGGCCACCAGGAGATAGGCGTTAATCTCACGGTAGCGCCCGAACTCCAGGACGACATTGATACCCCGCTCCAGCTTATCCAGGATGCTTTTCACGGCGTCCTCCGGGGCATCCTTCTGGACGAAGCCCAGCCGCCCGATGGTCTGAAGGCCCCGCTTGAGGCTCTGCAGGGAGCTTTCGTGGATGTTGGCCTCCTTAATCCTGTCTTCCATCTCCTCCTCATTAAGCTCCAGGGTCTGCCGCAGCCAGGGCTTGCCGAAGATTCGCCTCAATTGGTAGGCGGCCTCCACGGCCAGCTCGGTGAGGTTGAGGGTGGGGCGGAGGATGGCAATGTCCTCCGGGGTGATTTCATCAAAGCCTATCTTCACGACAAAGTCGGTGCTGACCTTGCGCCGCTTTGAGCTTTCCTCATCCAGGGTAGCCACCGCCACCTTATCGGCGAAGAGCTGTTTTAAGCCCTTCACCGGCGCCCCGCCCTCGCTGGTGCCTAGCCAGCCGTACTCGCTGTGCATATCAAAGATTAAATTGACCGCCTGGCTCTTTTGCAGTATGCCGATGAGCAGGATGCGGGTGAGGAAGGTCTTGCCGGTGCCGCTCTTGCCGAAGATGCCGTTGGAGCGCTTGACGAACTCCTCTAGATTGAGGCAGAGCTTGGTCTCCATGTCCAGGGGGTTGCCGATGTGGAACCTCTCTTTATCTTCTTTGCCGAAGACCAGCTCCATATCCTCCGCCGAGGCCAGCTTTACCGCCGTAAAATGGGCGGGGATGGTCTTGACGGGTTGTGGGCCGGCGATAATACTCTCGGCGTCGCCGCCGATGGTGAGCATGGGGGAGACGTGTATTTGCCCGAAGGTGCTGGTGCCGGCCAGGACCTCGGTGATGAAGGGGTCGGTGGTGTCGGGTGGGGTGGCGGTCAGGCGCTCGTCGGTCACGCCAAGTTTGACGTCGGTTATCATGCCGAAGAAGCGCCGTCTCTGCCCCTCAATGGTGACGTAGCGCCCCACCACCATGTCCTCCACCGAGACCAGGCCGTCCAGCCTGACGTCAACACCCTTCTCCAGCGAGGCGTTAGTCACAATACCGAGTCTTTCTGTCATAAGAGCCTCCCCAGGATGGACTTGAGCTGGGTAAAGTCTTGGCTGAGCAGGGCGGCCAGCTCCTTGCCGGCGGCGACCAGAAAGCGGCGGCTGTCCTCATGTGCCCGGCTCATCTGGCGTAATGTTGCGGCGATAAGCTCGTCGTTGGGGGTTTCCAGCCTGGTGTTGATTAAGATATTCAGAAAGCCGAATGACTTACTGAAATTTTTTACCTCATCGGGTTGACATAAGTAAACGAAGGCATGGATTCGCGCCGGGCTCGGCGGCAGGTAGTGGTAAATTTTGTCGCCGTCTTTATGCCCTACCACCACCGCCCCGAACTCGCTCCTGAGGAGCTTGGCCAGCTGCGGGTTTTCGGTGTAGATGGCCGCTTCGTTTTCTTCGTCCTTGCCGCGGGCGATGGGTTTCCGGCCAGGCTCAATGCTCGCGGTGGTCGCCCGGGCGACAACGGCGTAGATGTCGCCCGTCCTGACGAGGCTGCCTAAAGGCGGCATCTCGTAGAGCGCGTAGCACTGGGCGGTAAAGCCGGTGGTGCCGGCTTCAATTACCTCACCGACACGGTTTGATAATTCAGTATTTATCTACCTCACCCCCT
>Ga0315282_10009781_pt1 | contig 15188 bp, 13 predicted proteins | sample YL17G07_20_MG_FD_203693 | JGI IMG/M metagenome (GOLD analysis project Ga0315282, IMG submission 203693) | Sediment microbial communities from Yellowstone Lake, YNP, Wyoming, USA - YL17G07_20 | ecosystem: Environmental > Aquatic > Freshwater > Lake > Sediment | place: USA: Wyoming | collected... | reverse complement strand
GACATCAAAGCCAGAATTTAAAATCGCATCAATCACAACCTGAGCATGTCCGCCTGTACCAATAATGTAAATCTTATCTTTCTTCATTTTTCCTCACTTTTTGCAATTTCGTCGGTCTCTCTATCTGCATACAACCCTTCGCCTTTTGCAACCACCCAAACAGTTTTAAAGAGAATTTTAATATCAAGCCAAAAGCTCCAATTTTCAGCATACCAAACATCGTATTTAATCCTCTCTTCCCAGGTTAACTTGTTGCGGCCATTAACCAATGCCCATCCAGTTATTCCAGGTTTCATAAGTAAACGTTTTTTCTGATATTCATTATATTTTTCTACCTGATATTTCAAAGTTGGTCTTGGACCCACTAAACTCATTTCGCCCTTTAAAACATTAATAAGTTGCGGAAGTTCGTCAATGCTAGAACGCCTTAAAAATTTTCCAAAATGAGTTACATACGGGTTTTCTTTATCAATATACCTTCCTCTTGTTTTCTTGTCTGCTCCAACAAGCATTGTCCTAAATTTTATAGCCTTAAATGGCTTTCCGTTTTTTCCAACTCTTTCTTGAATAAAGAATACAGTACCTTTAGAGTCAAGTTTAATTAACAATGCAACCACCAAAAAGATTGGCATTAATACCAATAATGCTACAAATGAAACTATTTTATCAAACACTTCTTTCACTAAAAAAGAAACTATTTTACCTGCCAAACTCTTTTTCCTCCGTTTCAAGTGTTTCCCTGTAAAGCTTCTCCATTTGAGGCAAAATTACTTTCAAGCTAAAATCTTGTTCTATTTTTACTCTTCCCGTTTTTCCCATTTCTTTTGCAAGTTCGGGATGCTCCATTAAGTATATAATTTTATCGGCAAGCCCTTTAATGTCACCAAAAGGAACTAAAAATCCGTTTACGCCATCTCCAACCAAGTCTCTTACACCTCTAATATTATATGCAACAACGGGTTTTCCGATTGCCATTGCCTCCATAACAGACACAGGAAGCCCTTCTCTTGAAGAAGCAAAAACAAAAATGTCTGATACACTCAGGAGTTCTATCACCTTTTTAGTATAGCCAGTAAGAAAAACATATTTCTTAAACCCAAGCCTTTTTGAGAGATTTAATAAATAATTTTTTAAAGTGCCGTCCCCTGCAATCACACATTTAAAGTCTTTACCTGCATTTTTTACAATACATAGCGCTTTTATTATATGATCAAAATACTTTTCATTTTCAAGCCTTCCAACAGAAACCAAAATTGTTCCCATAAAACCTTCAAAGTTTCTATCGTTCAATATCTCCTCAAGGACTACTGACTTTTCCTTTTGGTTCTTCTGAGGATTAATCTCTTCAGTATCAACTCCTACACCTTTTACATAATAAACTCTCCCATGAGGAACCATTTTTTTCTCCAATGCAATTTTATAATCATCAGAGTTTATTGTTATTAAAACATCAGTAAACCTGCCTGCAAATTTCTCAAGCCTGAAGTAGATAAAATTTCTGATTTTGCTTCCATATTCATGAAAATGGAAACCGTGCGCAGTATAAACAATATGTGGAATGCCAACAATTTTTGCAACAATACGTCCAATGAAACTTGCAACAGGCGTATGAGTATGTAGCATAACATAATTGTTTGCTTTCATAATTTGATATAGCCTTAAAACAGCCTGAATATTAGAAATATCAAAAGGGTTTCTACTGAATGGCAAATTGTAAACTTTAAAGCCTTCTTCTTCAATTCTTTCGGTAAAACCAACATTAGAGCAAGCTGCCTCAACTTCATAGCCCATATCCTTCAGCAATTTCATATGTGGTATAAGAAAAGCGTAAATTGTCACATCAATAGTTGTAAGAAAAAGAACTTTTTTGCCAATTCTATTGTCCATAGAATTATTTAATTAACCTCTCTATAACAGTGTAGTAATTTCTCCGTATATTTTTCAATAGAATACTCTTCTTTTATTTTTAAGTAAGTATTCAAAGATATAGTTTTTCTGAATTCTTCGTTTCCTAACAATTTTTCGATTGCTTTTGCTAACTCTTCTGGATTTTCAGGTTCAACAAGGATTCCGTCCGTGCCATCTTCTATAACTTCAGGAATACCCCCAACTTTTGTTGCAATAACTGGCATGCCCAGAGCCATCGCTTCAAGTATAACCATTGGAAGCCCCTCCCACCTTGAGGGCAAAACAAAAATTTTGCTTAATTGCATAAGACCTTTTATATCTTTCCGTATTCCAAGGAATTCAACGTTTTCTTCTACGCCCAAATCTTTTGAAAGACTCTTTAAACTGTCCCTGAGTGAACCATCTCCTACAATTGCTACCTTTAATTCTTTTTTTCTATCGTTTTTAAATAGACATATAGACTTAAATAATATGTCGACACCTTTTGCTTTTTCTAATCTTCCCACAAAAAGTATATCATAAATCATGCTATTCTTCTCAACCAATTCTCCAACAGGCACAGCATTTTTAATGACAACCGTTTTTCGCGAAACCTCAGGAAGCCATTTAACCAAAGAATCTTTCACCATTTCGCTTACACAAATTACCTTATCGTACCTGCTATATGTAAATTTGTCAATCAATCTAAAAATTTTAGAAGACCTTCTTCTGTTATAAACATTATGCTCACTAAAGATAAATTTAAGTTTATTTCGCAAAAATAGAGAGGCGGTCGCTACAAAAACATCTGCAGGGAAAAGGTGAACATGAACAACATCGTAATCATTAGTTTTAATAATCTTTATCAATCTGAAGACTCTTAAAAAATTGTATTTAAAAGAAAGACCTAAATCATAAACTTTTAAGCCCTGGGCTTTTAATTCATCTGTAAAAACATTCCTTGAGTAGAGCGTACAAACATCAATTTCAAAATCCTTGTATTTTTTTGCTTCAATGACAAAATTTTTTAGAAGCGATTCTGCGCCACCTGCATAAAGAGAATCAATAACATTGAGGACTTTAATTTTAGCCATAATTAGTCAGACTTCCTTTTAAAAAACAATACATCATAAATTAAAAACAAAAGAATAACCGGTACCAAAAAATACACAAACTCCTGGAAGACAGGCGTAAAGCACATCCTGTTGAAGTTTAACAGTTCAGGTAGAGCAACAAGAAAAACCAATTGTCCCCAAAAGCCACTATACCTCAGTTTACTGAAAGATTCAAAAATAAAGCCCAAAACCGTAAAAACCAGTAAAGGCCCAAGAGCCCCGAAGTTCTGGAAAGCCTCAGCAACAGGACTATATCCCCAACCTTTAATAACATCCTTAAAACTAAAAAATTCATCATGTATCCTTATAGCAAAATTATCTGCCAAAAATGTTGGCTTCACTCCAGGGTAAAGGCTTCTTGGAAGTAAATACGGAATGGAGAAAGCATAAGATGAACCAAGCAATCGGTCTCCTTTATTTTCAATGTAGTAAAGTAAAGACAAATAAGGAGCACCAAATTCTGTTTTCCCTGGCATAAACCAGTCCATGCTAATATGATCTTTTATCCAGATTAACGAGTCGCTTAGTGTCCATTTCTTAGAAATAAGAAGAGGTATCAAAAATCTAACGCCTGAAAAGAACGAAAAGGCTAAATATCCGATAAAAACAATTAGGAGAAAAACAAATATTCTTTGGATGCTAAACTTCTTAATTTTTGCATCGCCTTCAGCTATACCCCACATAGCAACAACTATGAGAAGGGAATACATCAAAAGTCTCCTGTCTCCTTGCAAAAGCAAAAGAAGGGCCCAAATAGCCAAAAACACTAAGGAAAATAAAAGAACTGAAAATCTTTTATTTGTAAAGTAAACATAAAACGAAATTGCTAAACCAACAAAAATAAATCCAGGATAAGGAAGAGTGTGTGCACTCATGAGAATATTAAGCCTTTGCAATCTGTCAATTGACAAACTACCAAAGAATCCTCCAACACCTGTATAGCTTATCAAAAGCATTAATATGCCTACTACATAAAATATAAAAGCCCAAAACAAAAGAAAACGATCACTGAACTTCTTTGTCCGATTACTAAAGTTTCTTTCTCTCCTCTGCGAAAAGAGTATCCTATATAGAAAACCTCCTATAATAGTCCCAAAAAGAGCGCTAAGGCTAAGCAAACCAGCGATAACAACAGTTTCTGCACGAAAACTCGTTGGGAATAGTTCTGTGCTAAAAAATCCATTTCCAACAAATGAAGAGAAGTTTATTAAAATAATCCCATTATAAAACAAGAAAAATAAAAGAAAAGTAACAAGAGCATCTGAAATTCCATAATTTTTAACTCTAACGACAATTAAAATGACACACATAACAGAAATAAGAAAGCCAATGAAAAATACTACTTGTGCAGTGGAGGAATAATTAGCCAATAAAGAAATTAAGATACCAAAAAGTAATATAAAAAAACCTATTAAAAACTCTCTTGGTTTAATATATCTCATAACAACCTCTCCGCTGGTAACAAAGTCGTAAGGTACTTGCTTGCGCTAAATTCAAGTGTATATTTATTGAGGATATTGTTTGGAATTGAATAACGTAAATCCCCCTTTAATACATCAACTTGAGCCCGAGCAAGAGCAATGTAATCTCCCACAGGCACTAACTTGCCAAAATTTCCACTTTCTAAAATCTCCTTTGGTCCACTTGGGCAATCAGTAGAAATAACAGGACATCCTAAAGCAAGCGCCTCAACTAAAACCGTAGGTAGCCCCTCAAATATTGAAGAGAGTACAAATACTGATGCCTTACTCATATATTTATAAGGATTATCTACAAACCCAGGCAACCATATGTAATCTTCTATGCCAAGGTCTCGTGCAAGGTTTTCTAAATTTTTCCTTTCCTCTCCTTCGCCCAAAATTACAAGCCGTGAGTCAATTTCTTTACGCACAAGTGCAAATGCTTTAAGGAGAGTTGGAAAGTCTTTCGCTTTTGTTAATCTTCCCACCCCTAAGATTATGGGAACACTATTTGGAGCAAACCATGGGTGGTCTACAGATTCCTTTGCCTTGGTAAACAGGTCTAGGGTTATAATAGGGTTATAAATCACTTCAATTTTATCTTCTGGAAGTTTGGCAAACCTCACGAGATCATCCTTCACTCCCTTTGATACTGCAATTACTAGATCCGTATAGCAGTAAAATATGTTAGTTAAAAAAGGCATAATTTTGACCTTTAGGGAATGCGAATTAAGGTAAGCCAAACTCAATGTGGTATCTTCTCTTACAAAAGTTTTTGTTTTAATTCCTGAGATTTTCTTTGCAATTATTGCAACTATATTGGAATGAGTGAGTGAGGAAACAAAAATAACTGGCTTTTCGCTCTTTAAGTAGCGAATTAAATTAAAAACAGCGCATAAAACACGCGAAGCCTTTAAATTAAATACTCTTGCTTCTTTGGGGATTTCCTTTAAATAGGGTCCTTTAGCATTCGCCAAAACCAAATCAATACCTATGCCTCTTTTTATAAATTCCTTAATAAGGTTTACAACCACTCGCTCCGCTCCACCGCCTTCAAGAGAAGGAAGGAAAAAAGTAACTCTTGTTTGATGGTTATTCACTTAATCGTCCCTTCACGTATTTTTGCGCTAATTCTGTAACTCAAAGAAAGCGGTAGTCGTGCAACTAATTCTAAAAATAAAACTGGGTTTTGCAATCCATACTTTATAGTATTCTGAAATTCTCGGTGCTTCAAGTAATATGTGAAAGTATTATATCTAAAATTTCTGCTTGCCTTTAATAAAAGATTATTTAGAAGTGATTTTTCTTCGTTTGATAAATTCTCAAAAGAGAGTAAATACTCAACAACTTTTATCTCGGATACTTTAGGCTTTTTGGAGGTTAAAGAATTAGGTGTCAGACGATACATGTAATATGCATTTCTTGTTAATATAAGCTTAAGCCCTGCTTTGAATGACTCACAATAAAATAAAAAGTCCTCTCTTGGAACAAACTCCTGTTTTTGGATTAAATTTTTCTCTCTTATAGTCCTAAGCGGAAAAATCGGATGAATGCCCGGAGCGTTATACTTCAAATAATCTGACAAAGAGAAAGTTATAATTTCTCTATCAAAATTGATATGATAGTAAATGTCAAACTCACTTCCCCATTGTCTCAAACCATAAGAAGTGTCAAAACATAAAATATGGTCGTCGGCAATAAAAAAACCATCACCTTTTTCTTCTAAAATCCCAATTAATTTCTCTAATCTCTCGGGAAGCCACACATCATCTGCATCTATCAAAGCAACCCATTTACCTTTAGCAATATTCAATGCAGTATTCCTTGCCTCTGCAACTCCTTTGTTTTGAGGGTGCCTTGCAACCTTTATCCTTTCATCGTTAAAGGATGTAATAATTTCGAAAGTTCTATCCTTTGAGCCGTCGTCTACAATAATGAGCTCAAGATTTTTGTAGGTCTGATTTAGTACAGACCTGATAGCCTCACCTATATACTTTTCGGCGTTGTATGCAGGCATTACAACTGAAACTAATTCTTGCATTTTGTTAATGGTACCCTTCTATTATTAACTACTTAGGACTTAAGTACTACAACATCTCTCTTCCAATAGTCAAGGAAAAAGGCGAGAAGAACCGAAAGGAGAAAAGCAATAAAACCAGTAAGCGCTGTATTGAAAAGTTTACGAGGCTTAATAGGGCTGTCAAGGATCAAAGGCTCCGATTGATAGAAGAAAGTATTTGATGCTTTGATAGTCCCTTCAATTTGCGCAATTTGTTTAACAAGATCAACCTTGTTAGAAACAATCGAATCATAAACTGCACGAAGCTGGCTGTACTCAAGCATATACTCAGAATTTGTGGCACTCTTTTGCTCTAAATTCTTAAGTCTCGCTAATACATCCTCTGCCTGCTTATCAAGAGAATCTACTTGAGATTGAAGAGAAGAAACTTGTCCTTTTAAAGATTCAATCAGAGTTTGGTACGCTTGATTGTTAAAATTATTCAAATCCACTATAAAATAGTTAAAAAAGCTTTTAATAAGTTCTTTATCGCCTGAATCAAAATTGACAACAACAATTTTTGAATCCTGAGCTGTAGAGACACCAATGGAATCATTTACTTCAGCATATGAAACACCCAAATCTTCAGCCAACTTTTGTAAAAATCCATCGCTTATAATTTGAGATTGAACATCTTTTGGCTTAATAAGAGGGCTGTTGTTAATCTGTGCAATATACACTACGGCAGAGCCTCTATAAACAGGTTTAAATACAAAATAGTTCAGGGCAAAAGCCAAAATCAAAGAGATAACAGTGATAGCAATTATTAATTTCTTCCATTTCAGCAGTACTTCTACATAATCCTTTAAGGTAGCCTCTCTATCTTCCATTGTTGCCTCCAATATGATAATTTGAACTTAATATATTATAATCTTATTGCCAATTTGTCAAGAACAAGATATAATTAACATTAGAAACTTTAATAGGAGATTTGAGACTTGGATGAAAAAAGAATTTGCCACATAACCACTGTTCACAATACTTTTGACACGAGGATTTTTTATAAAGAGTGCAAAAGCTTAGCAAAATATTTTGGCACAGTATATTTAATTGCACCATCACGCGAGGACTATGAAATCAATGGTGTAAAAATTGTCAAAATACCCCGTTTTAAAAATAGATTACTCAGGATAACCTTAGGCAACGCTTTTGCCTTTATAAAAGCGCTCAGGACAAAATCAAAAATCTACCACTTTCACGACCCTGAATTCTTGCCCTGGGCACTACTTTTAAAACTATTGACCAAAGCAAAAGTTATATATGACGTTCATGAAGACAATTTCACTTCCATAAGAGAAAAAAAATGGATTAAGGGAAGTATGCTTAGAAATGCCGCTGCAATTCTTTTTAATTGTTTTGAAAAAAAGATTGCAAGATTTTTTGGTGCAATTGTGATTACTGAAGATTATTACATAGAAAACTTTAGAGGAATTAATAAAAAAATCGTAGAAATTCTTAATTATCCAATCATTTATGAGGAATTGCCCAGATTAAATAGCAATTATATCTAATTTCAAAGAGCCCTCTCCAAAATCGACAAAATATCCTTTTCGGGATTTTTTAAGGTTGAATAAAATTGTTTCGCTTTCTCTTTTCCACAATAGACTAGAATATTTCTTATGTCCTCACGCATAATAAGTTTAAGTTTTTCTATAAAATCCTCTGATGATTTAGCAAACAAAATACAATCTTGCAAGTTAATTTCAGAAACACTTTCAAATCCAGGTAACTCCATTATAATATTTGGGATACCCAATGCCATAGCCTCAAGAAATACTGTTGAACTTATCGTAGAATGGGCATCGGAAGCAAGCAACACTTGATAAATGTCTACATCCTCATCAGTAAGTACAAAAACCCTACCTTTTTCTGCAATTGTTTCGTATATCCTCCTATTAGAAATTTCTCTTGGATGAAGTTTAACAAAAATTTTTACGTTCTGAGGGATAAAAGGCAAAATACCTTTTAAAAACCGTATAAGCTCATTTCTATAGGAAGGTTGGGTAGTGAATGTAACAACAAAATCCGTAATGCCTATCCCAAACTTTGCTCTTACACTACTTTTTATATACTCTAATTCGCTTTTACCAATGGAACGATACTTGTTTATTTTAGGAAACCCAGAAACAACCAGATTTTCTCTTTCAAAAGCATTTCCTCTTTTAAGTATAAAATCCACAAAAACATCACCAAATAAGAAAACTTTATCTGGAAGCGGTAAAAATACAGACTTTTTAGGAACAAAATATGTGTAGCCGATATGTGATTCTGTTATGATACCATGTTGAAATTCAACTACTTGTATGTTAGACTTTTTAGCTACGTAATTAAATGCTAAGACTTCGCCATTGTAACTCCTTGTTTCAATTATTAATTTAGGTTTAATTTTCTGGAGTATTACATCTGCAACGCTTATTTCCAATAAAACTTTGTTAAAATATCTCTCTATAAGTTTCAAAATTTCTTTTTCAATCCACTCGGATTGAATACCGTCGATATTTATTTTTCTTATATCATTCAAAAATTCATCCCAATTAACAATCTTTTTGGGTAAAAATAGATATCGAAGAGTCCTTATAAATCCAACAATAAAAGCAAAGTCAATAAATATTATATCATCCGAACCCAACAAGTTACGAAGACTGAAAGATTGCGGGGTCAACAATTCAAGGAAAGAAGAATCATTCTTGAAATAACTATAAAAAGAATTAAAGAATATATGTCTTTCTATTAAACTGTTCCCTCTATCCCTATAATCGCTTGGGTCAATGAGAAAAACAATATTTGAATTTCCGCTTTTTAAAAATCTGACAGCACCTACAGCGGCCCTGATCAGAAAAATCACAACACGCTTAAGTAACAATATCAAATTCGACAAAGAGGTAGAAAAGTTCTTGTTAGGAGTATTTGTTTTATGAAGCTCTTTACTTAGAAGATTTACTACTTCTAAGTAAAAATAAACCCTTATAAAAAACCAGATTTTTATTCCAACAACTTCTATGTCATAAATATTAGTTTTCTCTTCAATTTCACGAATAATATTGAGGGCTTCAAGTTTTACGTTTTCCTTCACAAAACCTCAAAATCTCCAAACTTTATTATCTCATCTTCTTGAATGTCCTTTGTAGCAACCGCGCCTATCACGATATGATAAAAGTATGGTGGTACACCTGTGCCAGGTCTTTTAATTGCAATGTCATCTCTGTCTATAACCTTATCTTTGGGTATAAATCTTTGGGCAACGAGACTTCTCCTTGCGTATAATCTCGAACTTGTTTCGCTCTCAATGTAATGCTTTTTGGTTTTCCCTATAATTGTAGTTATATCGTTTAGGTAATCTAAGAAATTTTCCAAGTCCTCTTTATCCATAGAATGGTAATGGTCGTTCCCTTTAAGAGATTTGTCAAAAGTAAAATGTTTTTCAATAACTTGAGCACCTAAAAGCCAGGCAGTACTAAGGACAGCATTCATTCTATCGGGGAGGGTATGATCTGAATACCCAATGATATACTCGCTAAAGACCCTCGCCATATCAACAATCATACCGAGATTTGCATCGGTGTAATTAGTAGGATAGTTCAATATACAATGTAGGAGTATAATATTTTTGTTTCCATTTTTCTCTATAGTTTCAATAGCATTCCAAATCTCAGAGATAGTTGAAGCTCCTGTAGACAGAATTACAAACTTTCCCTTTTTTGCAATATGTTCTAAAAACGGTAAATTAACTATATCAGCAGATGCTACCTTATAAGCTACAACAAGAGGCTCAAGAAAATCCACAGACTCGAAATCAAAAGGAGTTGAGATAAAATCAATTCTTTTTTTTGAAGCATAATTTGCAAGTTCTTCGTATTCTTTTTTCCAAAAGAAATCATTTTTCTTAAAGAGTTCAAATTGATTTTGTGTGGGTTCTTTGCTCGTATCCCAATAGGCAGGCGCATATTTAGAAGCCAACAGATGTGCTTTGTAGACTTGAAATTTTATAGCATCAGCCCCTGCGTCTGCGGCTTGTTCTATCATGAGTTTTGCCTTATCCATATTTCCCTCATGGTTAACCCCTGCTTCAGCAATTATATAAGGTCTCTCAAGTTTTTTTTCACTATCAATAATCCTCTTCCCAAGTTTTATAATCACTTCTTTGCCACCTCCTGTAATTAACAATTACCTCTTCCTTAACATTGAGTAAACCATCCTTTATTTCCTTGTAAGGCAGTGAATCATACATTAGTTTTCTTTGTGCTATGTTATCCAATAAATAAACAAAAGTTTCTTTAATTAACGCTTCAGACACAGTGCAAGCAATTCCAAGGTATTTTACACCAGGGTTTGTCCTTGCAAACAAATGTAATGTTTCTCTGTCGTTTTGGGCAATGCTTATAACAGGTATTTTCATAGAAGATAATTCATAAACAGTTCTTCCATTCGAAGTGAAGCCCAGATCAACTCCAATCATTTCAGATGCCATATTCTTCACGTTACGCAAAACACTAACATAAGGGGAAAGGTCAGATGTTCTTATAAAATCTTCCAGTTCTTCAAAGTGAGAATAAAGTGGACCTACAATGATCTTTACGCTTATCCTCCTTTGTTTTATTAAATCCTTTATAGAATAAAGAGTCTTAAAAGTCAAATTATTTTGATCAACACCCCCAAATGAAATTAAAACACTACTTACGATTTCGCTAAATCTGTTTGGAGGTTGGAGCAAGAAATTCTCGTTCAGAACAGCATACTTATACCCTACTATATAATTAGCAGGAATTTCAAAACTTCCATACATATCATTAAAAACAATGTCGGCTAATTTCGAACCATCTCCTAAATCTTCGAAATTCACAACAAAAACTCCCAGTTCTTTAATGCTTTCTATATACTCTCTCTCAGTGTCAAGAACATCATTAATTACCAAGTTAAAGTTACCATTTCTAATTAAAGATTTAACCTCGTCAAGTTTAACCTTCCTATAGGAATAACCATACGATTGTAAAAGTTCGCCAAACAAGTCATCACTGTTCACTAAAGCAAACTCAACATCATGCCCCAGGAAAGCATCTGCCAAACTAAGAGTTCTACTAAAATGACCTGTTCCAACACTGCCATTTCCAAAAGTGACTATTAAAATTTTCAAACGATTTGCGAGCGTTTCACCTATTAACCAATCTGTACTTTTGTCAATATCCAGTGACTCCTCAGCAGGAACCTCAAAAAGATAGAGCTTATTACCAATTCTATTTTTGCTGGAGATAAAAGAACTTTTTGTTATCAAAAAAGCTCCGGTTTCTCTCAACCTCTTGCCAAGGTATTGCCTATTCAATCTTTCTGTAAACTCAGGGATATACTCCTCACCAATTTTTCTCCAAGACAAATGCGTATTATCAACGACTGAAATTATTGTGTCAACGTCGCCTTCAAGAAACTTCTCGATAGCACTTCTAACAGTCTTCTCAGAGATCAAAGGAGAAGTAACCTGAACAGTTAGCACACATTCAACTTCACCAAATGTATTTTTATACCAATTGTAAGCTTCATAAACAACAGAATCTAAAGTTATCTCATCAGAAGAAAGAACAGTCGGCCTTTTATGAACCTTTACTCCGAGACTCAAACAATAGTTAAGAATTTCGTCGTCTTCGGAAGTAACAACAATATCATCTACATACGAAACTCTTTTCAAAGTTGATAGGACATAACTAACTAATGGCCTTCCATTAAATAGCCTTAAATTTTTCCTTCTTATTCCTTTCGAGTTTCCCCTTGCGGGGACTATCGCTAAAATTTTCATAACCAATCTGTAGAGATTACTTAATATACACAACCATTACTGCCTGGCTAAGGAATTTTAACGGAGAGTAATTATTTGTTAGCAAAACATCTGTTTTGCTCAACATGCTTATAAATCTTTCAAACGGAAAAAGCCTGCCGAGCCTGACTAATAAGCCATAATGCTTTTTGAATTCTACCTTACTATATATTCTACCCGCTTCAAGCAATTCCATATTGGACAAAGCCCTATCATCTCTTACCTTTAAGTATTTGTTCCACTCTTTTCTATTTAGAATAGAAGGACGGTAATTACCTAACGCCTTGGAACCCACAGGAAATAGATTCTGTAAAAAATCAAAGACTTTGCTATTTTCCACAGGCTCTATAAAGACAGCTTTACCATTCACTTTTAATACTCTATGTGCCTCTGCTAAAGCTTTGGACAAACCTTCCCTGGATAAATGATGAAGAACCTTCCTCCCCACAACAAAATCAAACTGCTCCCCGTCGGAGGGAAGATTCTCAACATTGCCCACAATAAAGGTACATTTTGCATCATTTACTTCCGCAATAAGGCCTGCAAGTTTTACAAGATCCTCACCAATATCTATACCTATAACATCTGCACCCAGTTTTGAAAGAACAATCGAAAACTCTCCCCTCCCCGAACCATACTCCAAAATCTTTTTACCTTTAACATCACCAACTTCACTTAGAATATCTTTCAGTTGCGGATTAATATTATCCTTATCTATTACAAACCGCTCAGGGTGATTTTTAACCTCTTCAAACCACTTACCTGCATAAGAGTTCCATCTATCCTGTCTAAAAAAGTTGTTTTCACTATAATTCATCACTTGCCTGTTATCCATTTGTTTTGATTATATTTTAATCAATTTTGTAAATAATACAAACCTGCTAAAATATATTTGAAAATTATGGAAAAAATGGACATTATGAAAATAATATTTGCTATAGCACTTTTTCTAATATTATGGCATAATTTACTCTATTGGGTATTTTTAATGCTTGTAAAAAAATTATTCCCATGCAAAACACAATCAGGTAAAAGCATCAAAGAAATGCCTTTCGTATCGCTTATTATAGCAGTGCACAACGAAGAGAAAGTGATTGAGAAAAAGATTTTAAATGCACTTTCTCTTGACTATCCAAAAGATAAAATTGAATTCATTTTTGCAAGCGATAATTCAACCGACAAATCAAACGAGATTATTTCAAAATATGCCTCCTCAAATAAAAATATAAGGCCTCTAAAAGTTGAAAAAAGAGGCGGTAAAGTTAACGCATACAATGAAGCAGTTAAAATTGCTAATGGAGAAATACTTGCATTTTCGGATGCAAATACAATGTGGGATAAAAATGCTTTGAAAGAACTTGTTAAGGTACTTGAATCAGATGATATTGCCTCTGTGTGTGGTCATTTAATATATACAAATACAAGCGAAAGTGAAGTTTCTTATTCTGAAGATTTATACTGGAAACTTGAAAATATGATGAAAGAAGGAGAATCTAAACTCTATTCTCTTACTGCCTTAAACGGTGGAATATATGCAATAAAGAAAAAAGACTATATTGTGATTCACCCCCTATATTCTCACGATTTATGCTTTCCGTTGCTTCTGGGAGCACAAAAGAAGAGAACTGTTTTTGTTAAAGATGCTGTTGCCTTTGAACGGAGCGGTACCACATCTGAAGATGAGGTAAAGAGGAAAAGAAGAATGTTTGGAAGAATTTATTCTTTCTTATTCAAAAATCCTTCACTTTTTATAAACCCATTCAAATATAATTTTTTCTATTTTATATCTGTCTTTTCACACAGAACGAATAGATATGCGCTTCCGTTTCTGCATCTTCTACTTTTTATTTCTTCAGTATTGCTTCTTCGCAAAGGTTTGATTTTCGCAATAGTATTCTATTCACATGTTTTGCTTATTGCCTTTGCTGTTGTGGGATACTTAATAAAAAGAAAAATCAAAATATTCTTCACTCCTTACTATTATTTTCTTTTTTTGGCATCAATGTTTCTTGGCTTTTATGACTTTATAAGAGGCAAGATAAAGCCATACTGGGATGTTGCAGAGACGACAAGAGGAGGATAAAATGAACATATTAATAGTTGGCGCAGGTTATGTTGGTTTAGCAACAGGCATCACATTAGCCAAAAAGGAGCATAAGGTAAAGTTTTACGACAAAGACAAAGAAAAAATTGAACTCCTTAAAAAGGGAAAATTGTTTTTCTTCGAACCAAAACTTCAAGAAGCATTAAAAGAAATTACTAAAAGTCAAGATGTATTTTTCTTCAATAATATAAAAGAAGCTTTGGAGGATATAGAGATTGTTTTTGTATGTGTAGGAACGCCCATTCTAAAAGATGGTAGGACCAATTCAAAAGACATTGAGAAAGCAATCAAAGAAATCAAAAAATATGCAACAAAAGATTTAGTTGTTGCGATAAAGAGCACCATCAACCCAAAGGTTTATACTTCTATTAAAAATATCCTTGCCTCAAGCAAATTTCACCTTTCAGTAAACCCAGAGTTTTTAAGGGAGGGGAGTGCATTAAACGACTCTTTGAATCCGTCAAGGATTGTCATAGGAACAGAGGATGAATACGCAAAGAAAATCTTAAGCAAACTGTACGCTTCCTTTGAAGCACCAAAAATTTTTACCAATCCAATTAGTGCTATACTTACAAAATACGCTTCAAATTCTTTTCTTGCAGTAAAAATATCTTTCATTAATGAGATTGCAAGTCTCTCTGATAAAATAGGAGCAAACATAGACGATATTGCTTTGGGAATAGGGCTTGACCCAAGGATAGGAAAAGATTATTTGAAGGCAGGTATTGGTTATGGAGGCTCTTGCTTGCCAAAGGACACG
>Ga0315282_10009779_pt1 | contig 15191 bp, 19 predicted proteins | sample YL17G07_20_MG_FD_203693 | JGI IMG/M metagenome (GOLD analysis project Ga0315282, IMG submission 203693) | Sediment microbial communities from Yellowstone Lake, YNP, Wyoming, USA - YL17G07_20 | ecosystem: Environmental > Aquatic > Freshwater > Lake > Sediment | place: USA: Wyoming | collected... | reverse complement strand
CCACTTCCGGGTAGAGCTCAGCCACCGTTCGCAAGCGGCTTCGCGACCGCTTATTTCTCGCGTTCTGAGGCTCGCCCAGCACGAACTGTCCACGCGAAGCGCTATTGCCCGCGTCGAGCCAGTAGCCTACTCCGCTGAAGCCCGCCGTGCTCTGGGCAATGATCGCCCGTGCCGCTCGCGTGTCCACACAGCCCACCACAATGTCCGGGCGCAAATGCGGTTCGCCGTAGCCGGCGTAAGACGGCGTAAGCGTCTGCATAGTCAGCGCGTGCGGAATCGCCTGCCAGTTCAGCCCCCAGAAAAGGTTGATCCGGTTCACCAGTACAATCGCTTTATTCAACCCGATTTCGGCCCGGCTGAAAGGCTGGCGGACAGAATTGGCGGGCGAAACGTCGTCCCCGTCCATCACCGTTACACAGAGCCCATAAGGGTGCCCCTGCGCGAGCATCGAGAGGTGGAGGTACGGCAATCCCCCAATGATAGCGCTCCCCGTCCCGCCGCATCCGACGACCAGCACCCTCACCTCGCGACTCAACAATTCCTCGTGCAGCCTGTGTGTCTCCATGGCTTACCGCTCTCGCGTGACGAACTGCCTCAGGGTCTCTTTAGCGTCAGTGAGGTATCGAACGGGAAAAACTCTCTTGCCCACCAGACTGCGCCATAGTCCGATGAATCCTTGCTTGTGATTGGTGAGCCGGACAGCTCCCAGAGGGTGCGTAAACGCACTTTGGAAGAATGCGGCTTCCCAGCTCTTGATGGACTCAACCGACGCGCTCTCCGGCGTGCGCGTACTTCCCAAGCAGACTCTCCCGCCGTCGCCGGCGGTATTCCAATAGGGAGCCGTTTTGAGCGGCTTATCAACCCGTGGACGAGCGTTTTTTGCAAGCGCGCGCACGAACAGCTCTCGCCCGCAGACTTTGAACACCAACGCCGGATGAGGGAAGTTGAGGCCATTGAGTTTTCTCGCCTCTTCACCGGCTTCCCCAAAGAACATGATCCGGCGCGCCGCCGGACTCCACCAGACGATCATCTCCGGTGTCCTTGCCAGGACATTTTCAGGAAGGAGCTCTGGAGCGACCTGGCTGCCGAGACCTTCCGCTAGCCGTCGCAGAAAGGCCAAGGTCAGTGGCTGGGCAGGCGCGAGCAGCGGCGCGCCCTCCGCCTGGGTGACAATGTCATGCAAAGTGGCAAACGCCCTCTGCTGGTCCGTGTAGACCAGCACCGCGTGACGTAGCTGGAGATTCGAGCTTGCGCCGATCTGGACATGCGCATCCATCCCAGCACCTCCTACCCTTCCTGGTCATTGCCAGGTAGCAACGCCGCCACGCGGCTCGCAGCAGCCATCGTCTCGCACAGCACCGCCAGCGTGTCGAATGCTTTGCGGACGCTCGCGTGATCGGCGGGATCGATTTCCACGATGAGGTTGGGTTCGGGACTAGCCTCCAGAAATGCTTGCGACTCGTCGTCGAAACAGCCAGCCACGGCGTCATGGCGTTTGAAGGTCACCAGAAGGGTGGGAAGCGGTGGATTTGAGTCCATGAACGCCTCTCGCGTCTCTTCGCTGATCGCGGGACGGCTGAGCCTTCGCCAAACCTTGTTCAAATCGAGCGCCGCCTGCACAAGTTGATAGCTCAACTGGTCATTGATGCTGCCAGCAATCCGCTGCACGTGTTTCACCGAGAGAGGCTTCAGCTTCATTGACGGCGGGACGCAGCCTTCAACGTCAGGGAACTCGTACTGCTCCTGGTCTCCTTCTCCTTCGGCCCATTCCCGCAACATTTCCACGCGGTCCAAGGCATCGCGATAGTCGTACACACGCACCCAGCGCTGTACGGCGCCCACAAGTAAGTGATAAAAGCTTGCCGGGAGACGCGGGTGGACATGCTCCAGCATTTCGATGGCCGGCCCAAGAATCATGTACCCAGCCGAGTCGGGATCAACCATGAGATACAGCAACTCCCGCCGGTCGTCTTCGCCGCCGTACAGGTCCGGACTGCCGCTGATCGTAGCGTTGAGGGCAAAGTTCTGCCGAATCTGCTCGCCTCCATGTAAGGCGAGCCACCACTTCAGCGCCGCATGCGCATAGCCCGTGGGACTGCGCTTGGCTTCGTCCCAAGCGCCGGGCTCTGCGAGGCCGAGCACGGTCAGCGTTTGAGCCAGCTTGATGGCACGCGGGTCTTCTGCCGAGATCCGGCATTCGACCGGCATCCCGTCGAGTTTCGGCAGAATTACGCCACTCGCCTGCCCCATCAGACCGGCAGCAGCCAGCCCGGGGGCGGTGAAATTTCGCCCCGCCCCGCGGGATGGCGATTGGACGCCGCATGAATGGCGTCGGACAGGATCTTGGAGGCATGCTGAAGCTCCGGACACCTGACAAACCTCCCCGTGATGCTCTTACACTCCGGGTGACGGCCCTCCGCCAGTTGCGCAAGCTCGGCGAGGACCGCCTCCCGTGTGGTCTTTGATTTGCGGGTTGCTTTCTGCATGGCGCTCAGCCTTTCGCGCCAATCGCCCGAACGAATTCGTACCGCAGCTTGTCGCCGACCGCTTCGGGACCGTTGATGGCGGCCGTGGCAAGTTCGGGATATTGCGTCGCGTACGCGGCCTTGACCTCTTCGGGCGAGAGTCGCGGATTAGGATCAGGCAAATTGATTCCGGAGTACGCGAAAAATCGAGTCGCAGGGGTGATGGTCACAGGCGTAGGCCTCCTTCTTTTTGCTGGGATTGAGCTGGCTCGGCCGGCGTTCCGCCAAACAGACTGGTCGTACTCCCCGGCGCGGGCTCAGGGTTGATGGCAGCGGTGGGCTCCGTAGAAGCTGAGGGAGCAGGCGTAGAGGTCGAAGGCTTCGCTTTCCGCTTCTCGTCGGCCTTTCGCTTGGCCTCTTCTTGCGCAGCCTTGGCCGCGGCTTCCATCGTAGCTTTTGCCTGCGCGAGCGTGCTGCCCAGTTGTCGGTGAGTATCGACGTAGGCCGCGAGCTCCCGGGCAAAGTCACGGTCCAGTTCTTCCGCCGTGCCGACAAAGCTCAATGGCGTCGAAAGCGCAGTGTTCTCGCCTTCCTTAGCCTGCTTGGGAACGACATTGACTCGAAGGGTGGTGTCGCTCTCCCGAGCCACCGTGATAAGCACGGTACGTTCGGCGAGGAGCGGCATGAGTTCAGTAAACACGAGTAGGTCCTCCTTGAGTGGGATTTGTTTCTCTTGCTTAATGCCGAAAGGGCACCATGGCGAAATAAGAATCCATGAACCAGCTGCAAGGCGCCGAGATTCGCCAGATGCGCAGCCGGGCTTGGCGGAAGGCAGCGCTCCACCGCAACAAAGAAGTAACGCCATCAATGTGCAGTTGCTCCAGTTCTCAGTGCTCTGTCGGCCGCCAGAATTCCGAGGCACGATTGAAACCTGCCTGCCGTAGATTTTCCCGGCCGGTCATCTGGTAGTGCCAGCGACGCACCGCTCAGCGGAACGGGCGGGGGCTGGAGCGCCGGCAACCGTGCGCCGGCCCAAAGCGCAGCGACTAGCCAGCGCTCCAGCGTGGGAGAGGGATTTGGGGCAGGGTTGAGAAGGCAGGTCAACGTGGGGAAGAAAGACGCTCTCGGTCAGCGAGCTGTGCCGGCAACGGTCGACGCCATGAGTTCAGTGGCCGCCCGCAGCTTCGGGGCATCGGCTTCCGTCATACGACCGATATCGCCGTACTTGAAGGCGCCTCCACTTGCCCATTCAACCACTTCGCCGATGGCGCGCTTCTGGGTTGTGGCAACGCGACGTGCCGCCGTCAGGAACTCGTTCCGGAGCTGGTTGAACCCGGAACTTGCAGCCGACTCGTTACCATTATTGTGCGCGGGAGGTGAGGCGGTCGGGCCGGTGCTTGGCTTGGCAGATCCATTCCCGCCAGTCGGGGCAGTGCGGTTTTGAGGGGACGAAGGCTTCGTCATCGGCTTCGGGGCGCCATTTGTAGGTGTCGTATTTGTAGGAGAACCGGCGTCCATGCCTTCGGCAGCCGAAGAACCATTCACTGACGCCGGGTAGAATTCAGCCGCGATCTCCGGCGCCTGCTCTTGCTCGTCCTCAACCACCTCAAAGACCTTGTCGCCCGACCCGAGCACCTTTCGAGTCTCGGCGAACAGCCGGGCGTTCTCTGTCAGGTTAGCGATGAGTTTCCGCATGTCGTCGCCTTCGACCTCGAGGCTCAGGGCCCAGATGGAGGCAGTCTTCTTCCTCTTCTCCTTACGGTCAAAGTAAGAGACCTCTTCCGGACGAACCACCAGTTTGCCCGTGATCCCGGCCAGGCGACCCCCTGTGAAGGTCTGGATTTCCTGCAGGGCGGAGTGAATCTGGCGGATGGAGCGGTAGGAGCAGGTGTGGATGCGACAGACACTCCCCAGGCGCGGGAAGTCCGCTAGCACAAAGCGCAAATCGCCACCCGGCTTGCATTGCCCGCCCGCAAGCTCCGGGCATCCGCTACCGCATGGGGTCCAAGGCTGGCCACCAGGCTTCTCAGCCGTGCGCCGGCTGGCCGAGGTACCGTCACCCCAGCATTTCCGCTCAGTGGCTGTCCACCAAGCGTAGGAGCTGGGAAATACGTTCTCGACGTCGTCGTCGATCAACATGATGCGGAGCTCGCGGCACTGCTCTCCGTAGTGCTCGGTCAGTTCCGGGTCAACTTCCCACCCGACCTTGTTCCCCGTCTTCTTTTTGCGCAGGAAGACGAAGTGGTCGAGCTTGGTAGGATGGTTGCGATCTCCGTTGGGTGGTAGGCCGATGGAGACCTTGGTGGATACGGACAGCCGCTGGACGACACGGCCGTCTTGGTCGTGCGTGACACCAATGATCATGCAGCTTCCTCCTTATTCAGGTGGGGTTCAGTCGGGCGCCCGTGTCACCGCAGCGCATGAAGTGATGGAATGTTTCCGAAGTGGCGTCCACCAGCGCGAAGTGGCACGGCAGGCGTAGGACGGTGGTTCTCGTCGTGGCTTTGAGAAGAACGCGGCTATGAGGGTTATGAGCCCCAACGCTTCAGGTAAATTTGGGTTTTGGCACGCATTCGTATGATCCGGCTCCGAAAGCAAGGCGGTATGCTTTTGCCGGTTCACTCAGTTGGGCTTTCTGCTGTTACTCACTCACCCTGTCGTGATGCGCCATGAAGTGAAGACCCAGCTTGCAGCGTGGAGAGCCGACTATCTGCTTGGAAGTGACTCGCGCGTGGCTTCTTATCCCGGGCCGGACTCGGACGCCGTCGAAAGCGAGCTGCGGGCCTTAACCACAACGACCCGGTTCGCAGTTTAACAGTCGCCTGACGCCTACCTGGCGGCTTTTGCCGAGGTGGCAGGCCTGACCATAGTAACTTTCGACCGTGCGCTCAGCAAACTTACTGGAGAAGACGTGTCGCTTGTCAAAAGAATGAGCGCGAAACCAGTACCCTAAGAAGTAATACTGTTCACTTTATGACTTTGATGCATCGTGAGATTTCAACGCGAGCCTTCAGGCCAGCCGTTCTCGGGTGCAGCGAGAAGTTGCTCATCTTGCGCTTGACCCCGCGCGGGTGTCGTTGGCCGCGGCTTGAAACGACGCGCTCTTGCAGAATTTCATCCAGAACGGCCTCATGGAACTGCTTCTTCCCCCGAGGGGGAAATGGTGCCGTAGAGGGACAGTTTGCGGCGAACGACCCGTACGGCATGAACAAAGGAAAGCCGGTCGGGGTCTTCTCCGGCCTTGAGTGCCGCTTCGTGCATCAAGCCGCGAAGGGCAAAATGCGCCAGCAGCAGACCATAGAATTCCTGCCGCACCAAGTCCGGGGTCTTGCTACGCAAGACGATTTGGGCTCCGCGCAGATGCGTTTTGAGTTCATCCAGGGCTCCCTCAATCTCCCACCGTTCGTGATAGAGCGCCGCCAATTCCGCTGCCGGCGCTTCGGTCGGGTCGAGAATCGTCGTCACCACCCGATAGAGGGGCTCCGCCTCCGCCACGCCTTCCAACTGATACTCAATCACCCTTACCACCACAGCATGGCTCCGATGCCGCCGTTCGCGTTCCGACACATAGACACGGCTCAGGTAGGAACCGTCCGGCAGCAACTTCTCCTTCGGCAACCGCAGGTTTTTCTTCACCCGCCACAACAAGTCCACTCCGTGGGCGCGGCCCTGATTCCACAAGCGAAAACCGAAAAAGTTGCGGTCCGCCAAGCACAGCATCCCTGGGCGCAGGGAAGCCATCACCTCCTCGGCGAGGGTGATTTCGCCGGTGGCGTAGCCCGACATCTGGGTACCAAACAGCACATGCGTCCCATTCTCCACCAGCGAGACAAAGCGAATCTGCGGGTAGGCACTCGATCCACGACTCGCGGACGGGCGACCGAAAGCTTGCTCGTTCTCCCGCTCATCGGCCACATCCAGGGTGCTGCCATCCAGGCTCACCAGACGCCAGTGCCGGTACCAGGCTCCTTTCGTGTCTTTCACCGCGACGGGCTTCACCACCGCGTCGTGCAATTGCCGCATGACCGCCCAGCCCAGTCGGGTCCGCGCTTGCGAGATACCGGACTTGCCGGTGATCTTCACCGCCTGTCCCGGCCCCAGCAACCACGCCAGCCCCTCGAGCAAACAACGCAGCACCTCGCGATAGGAAACCTCCATGAACAGCGCCAGGCAGATCACATAGTAGACCACGACGTGCGCGGGCAACTCCCGCTGCCGCTGGCTCGCCTTGCCTTGCACGGCCAGCACGGTTTTCACCTGCCTCAACGGAAACGTGGTGGTCAACACTCCCAGACTGACGTAATCAGTAATTCGAGTTCCTTTCGGAAGTTCAGCCACGGTACGGGCCATCTGCGGTCCTCCTCTCAATTGCATGAGAGAAGAATATCGCAAATTATGCTAAGTGAACAGTATTAACCCTAGAAGGGAATATCTTCACTTACTTCGTCCTGCCTGAAGGGATTCTCCTCCTCGGAAGGCTGCGACGGCTGAGTGGGCTTGCTTCCTTCCGGCTTGACCCCGTTTCCGTTCGCACCTGAGGAAAGCATTTGCATGTAACGGGCGACGATGTCATACGACTTACGCTCGTTCCCGTCCCGGTCCTCCCACTTGCTGCTGCGGATGGACCCTTCGATGTAAACCTGCTTGCCCTTTGAGAGGTACTGGCCGCAAATCTCGGCCAGCTTGCCCCAGGCCACAATCGAGTGCCACTCCGTGCGCTTCTCGGTTTCACCGGCCTTGTTCTTGAAGGTCTCGTTCGTGGCCAGCGAGAAGCGGCAAACGGGAGCACCGGAGGCCGTGTACTTCAACTCAGGATCCTTCCCGAGATTGCCCAGCAAGATCACCTTATTCACGCTCATGATGATTCCTTCCTTTGGCGAAGACTTTGCCTTTACTCTGACGACTTCCGAGCCTCTCAGCTCGCTTTTGCTCGGCGGCAATGATTGCGGCCCGATTCCAGACCTGCGCCCAAGTGATGGAGAGGCTATGCCGACGGCGCCCTTTCTCACGGAGGCGCAGTCCCCACGGCTCGACTTGCACGACGAGCGGCCGTTTGCCGACAAGCAACGGTGTCTCCAGGACCAATCGCCTCCGGCGATCAATCAGTCGTGTCATGCCCCACCTCGGCAAGTTCATTCCACTTGTCGCCTTCGATCACCCGCCACCCTGGGACAGACCGGTGGTGCGAACGTTTGCCGCCCGACCAGGATTACTGGAATTGCGCTGTTCGGTAATGGGTTCAGCGTGGCTGGCGGCCAAGAAGCGCCATCGGGCACTGCCTCCGGAAGTCGCGCCATAGGCGGGGGGTATGCCAGCAGTCGAGTACGCCGGCCGTCCAGATTTTCGAGTTTGTCCGCCGAGCCTCGCGGCGCCCCCGGCCCGGCTTCTCAATTAGTAGCGGCGGTGGGTTCTCAGCGAACGCTGGCTGCGTCTCGTCCCAAATCGCCATAATGCTTTCTGAAATCCCGAGGTCAGACCGTAGGACCCGAATAATTGTGGCGGGAGCTTGACAGTGACTGAGCCCCAAATGCGTGCGGAGATCCTACTCTCGCTGGTGCAACTCTACGAAGATATTCTGACCAGAAACCAATACAAACGGTTCAGCTTTCAGGGGGCAGACAAGTGTTTGGCCCAGAGAGTTCTGGCAGGGCTCAAGTGTCATCAGATTGTGATGGAAAATGGGCCTTGTGCGGTTCGTCTCACGGATATCGGATACAAATTAATTCGGGATGAGTTGGAGCAACTTTATTCTGAAACGGCAACCGGAAACACGCGATTTGCTGAAAAGGATCTCCTCACGCCGCTCCCTCCCGACCCGGAACAAATCAGGCGCGTCTATGAAGAAATGGGCCGCGTAGATTTCATATCTACATCGCGGATTATTGATGGTCGATTTGTAACATGCTGGGCGAGCGCGGGTTTTGAGGAGGTCACGGGGTACACTGTCCAAGAGCTTGAAGACGCGGGCGGGTGGCCGGTTCTGGTGCGGGACCTTTTGATACAGGACGGCGATCGGCAGACCATTGCTGACCTTATAGCGCGTGTGCTAGCCGGCGAAAGAATACGTGGCGAAATTCGCATCCGGACGAAAAGGGGGTCTTTTCGATGGCTTCAATACACGACGCTGCCTCGCTTGGATTCGACTCGTACACGCGTGATAGGCAGCATTTCGGCGATCCGCGACATTGCTTCGGATAACATCGAGCCTCGCTGAGAGAGGTCTTCCCCCAAACCCTCTACGCCTCGAACCGGAACTTCCGCCCCACGCGGTCCGACACCATCGTTCCCAACCGGTCGGCGATCTCTGCCATTCCTTCGCGGACCCGCGATCGCAGCTCGGTTGTATTACGAATCGCATCCGTGGTCGTTCCGGCCAGCAACGCGCGCGCCTGCTCGACCTGTTCCTTCAACTCCTGGTCGTTTACCACGTTACGCAAGTCGAACGTGCCCAGGAAATCGCGGAGCCTCTGCACGGTAGATTCCCGCAGTCGCTGCGGCTTGCCATCCTCCTGATCGGCCAAGCGGTCTCGCAGGTGGCCCACCAGTTCGAGCAGCGAGGCTCGCATGACTTGCTGAATCTCGGAGCATGCTTCTGACATTGTCACAACGGCCTTTTCGCGTTCCTCCTGAAAGATTTGAGCCGAGATTTCTCGAAGTTGGTCTGGCACTCCGTAGCTGACATACTGCCAGTTGAAGGTGAAATGGGAGCGCACCTCGTCCACTGGCGGGTAGTCAGCAGGGTTATAAAGCGTGCGGAGTCGCCCAGACGCCTCCTGGCACAGGCGCGGGTAGGCGTTGAGAAACGATTCCACTAACTCGCCACGCTTCCCCTTGAATTCGCGCAGCTTCTCGTCAACCCCCTCCACCAAACCCAGAGGCAGCAGATGAATGCCGACCTCGAACGGCAGGCTCATATCGTAGAGGAAATGACGGACCTCCCCGTCGAGCGTGCGAATCGCTTGAAGTTCCGGCGAGTCGAGAAGGGTTTTGGTCACCCTGATGAGGTTTTTGTCCGCGTCCACCTCCACCTGGGCCGAGCTTACCTTGCGGCTGTTCCCCAACACGCCCAAGTGTAGTTTGACGAAGACGGTCTTCCGAGCCAGATCCTCGCCCGGCGTTTCAAGGTTAACGATCATCGGTGCTGTTGCCATGAATCAGACTCCACGTAGGAAATGGCTTACGATTCTGTAGGGATGAACTGTCATGTAGAAAAAGGTTGAGCGGCCACGAGCCGACAAGCAGTGGATTGAACTTGCGAGTATGCCTATTTGGGTATATTCTGGAAGTGGCGATGGAGGAACCCCCGAAGCTGAAGCCGCTGTACTGGGTGGGGAGCACCAAGAGAGATTTGCTGGCGCTTCCTGAAGACGTTGTTGACGTTTTCGGGTATGCGCTCTACCTGGCGCAGATCGGCAGGAAGCACGAACAAGCCAAGGCGTTGAAGGGGTTCGGGTCGGCAGGTGTGTTGGAAATTGTGGAGGATTGGGAGCGAAACAGCTATCGGGCAGTGTATACAGTGCGCTTCGAGCGCGCTGTGGTTGTCCTCCACGTATTTCAGAAAAAAGCAAAGCGAGGCATCGCTACGCCCAAAGCTGACCTCGATTTAATCCGGCAAAGATTGAAAGCGGCCGAAGAGGCTGCCAGGGAGTTGGAATCATGAGAAAGGAACGGATCATCCACGGCATTTCTATTCAGGAAAGCAGTCAGAATGTGTACGCTGACCTGAGCTACCCCGACTCTGACGACATGGTGGTGAAGGCACAGCTCGTCACGAAGATTGGAGACATTATCCGGCAGCGCGGCCTTACCCAAGACAAAGCGGCAGAACTGCTGGGCCTGACTCAGCCGAAGATTTCGAAACTGCTCAAAGGACAATTTCGAGGGGTTTCAGAGCGGCGGCTACTGCGCTGCCTGACAAGCTTAGGGAGGGACGTGGAAATTGTAGTAAAACCTGCCCCGCGACGCCGGGCTGGGAGGCTGAGTGTCCTCATCGCTCGAAAGGCTGAGAGTCGTCACTCTTTGCGATGAGCCTCGATCACATAAAGCTTCGTCATTATCAGGCACTCCATATCTATCTCTAAGTGGCGCGAGGACCAAGGTGTTACGCACCAGCTGGTTGCCTTGCCAACAGGTACTGGTCCTCGTTGCAGAAAATCCATGGGCGACCCATGCACCGTCTGGCAACCGGTATTCAGGCCTGTGATTTCGATGGTGGCAGGAGGGTGACAGGTTCGTTTCGGCGGATGACTCGCCGACCCGACGAAGCAGCTTCCTCCTCGTAACGGTAGAGGCCCGGCGTCGACGCGCTGATAAACTTTCCGGACGCCATTTGCCGAAGCGCTTTGATCTGCTCACCAGCAGAACGTGAAACCGGCACGATGTACCGCGAGGCCTGGGGGAGAGTCATCCCCAGCCGGTGCGCCTTCCGGGAGCACTCTTTGATTTCCGCGCCTGTCCAGCCTTCATCGTCTGGCAGGTCGCCCGACACGTCGTACTTCTTGAGATAGATTCGCCAGATCGTCTCGCGCTCCTCGGCTGTTGGCAGGTCGAAGAAGAACGTGCCGAGTGTAAAGCGCCGACGCAGCTCGGGCGGCAAGCTAGTGATCGAATTGCACGTCGCGATGAACAGCATCCGCCCTTGCGAGACAGCGTCGATGATTTTGAGCGCCGTGCGCAGCCGTTCGGTCGAAGCGCCAACGAGTGAGCTCTCCATGGCCGCCAGGTCAAAAGCAATCGTGGGGATTCCTGCTGAACCACCTGTGGCCTTGGCCGTCGCGCTCTTGGCACTGCCAGGCGGGCCAATAAACACGACTCCATCCGCTTCCCGGTCCTGCATGTACGTCAGGATCGTCCCCGTCATCTCCGTCTTTACGCCGGAGAGGTCGGTGCCCGTTCCTGCAAACGCCTTCTCGATCTCATCGATGAAAACGATGACGCGCGGAGGGTCGACGCCTGCAAGCACCGCTCGCAGGAAGTCCTTGACGTTTTCGACCCCACCAATGTCCTCAAAGGTCTCACCGCCTCGCCACACCGACAGGCCCGGTGTCTGCTCGATGATTTGGCGCTTGCGCTCCCAGAGGTCTTCTGTGTCGAGTTCGCGTTTGACCAGCGACATCGACAGTGCCTGTTCTGCCGGGAAGGCGGCCAGGCCGATCAAGGCATCTACGGCCTTGCCACGCACGCAGGGTTCAGGCTCATCCAGCTCGGCCGTCTTGAAAGTCTCCCGGACGATCCGCTCCAGGTGGCTGGTCGACGGCAGAGGCTCGTCAAGGACGAGAATGTCCTGACCCAATTCTGGGGGCAGCGTCGCACCGGGCACTACTAGCAGAACCAGCATCCGACCCGTCGCCTTGAACGGGTCCCGCAGGTTCCAGATCCCCTGCATCACTCCTGGGTCATTCCAGAAGCGGTGGGCGTTTGAGTAGAGCAGGAGCCCGTCCTCACAAAGCTGCTGCCCCAGAAACAGGGCGTCGGCCGGCCCGACCGTCGCAGCCTGATGCTCGCCGAGCACTCGCGCCAGTTCGTCGCTGCTGTCTCTGCCAATCGCATAGAGACCACGCACCACATCCCATCCGAGCAGCGGTGGAAGCTCGCGGCCTTGCTTGAGAGTCTCGATGACGAAATGCGTTGTGCTTGCCGGGTCCGGTGTGCGTACCGCCACGAGCGGAGTCGAGACACACCGCGCGGCATGGAACGCCGACACAAACTCCTCCATAGACCCAATCATTTGCGGTGCTCCTTTCCCAAGAACTCGAAAGCGTGAATCCGGGGTCTTAAAAGACCGGCTGGTGGTAAGGCAGGCTAGGACTTCTCGGTGCGCAGATCGCTAGCATGATAGTGTGATATCATTATGGAGAGGTGATTCGCATGCGGAACTACGCCGGCAGGATTCTGATCCGGGTTCCATCCGAACTCCACAGGGAACTGGCCCGCGAGGCGTTTCAAAGCGGCCGTTCCATCAACCAGCTCTGCTTGGAGGCGATCGTTGCCCGGAAAGCCCTTAGGAAGTACGATCCCTGGAAAGCCATTGAGCAAATATGGGATCAGAATCGGAACGTCAAGCCAAAGCAACTGCAAACAGAGATCTTAAGGGCTATTTCTGAGGTCCGGCATGGCCGTTAAGCCTCGGGCCGTGCTTGACACCAACGTATATGTATCCGGTCTAATCAACCCGAAAGGCCCTCCCGCCGCTGTTCTCAAGGCCCTCCGGGCAGGGCGCTTCACCCTGGTATCCAGCCCGCCGATCAACGAGGAGATCATTGAGGTCTTAAACCGCCCCTACATTCGCGACCGGTGCGGCTTGGGCGATCGTATTTTCGATGTGTCTTTTATATTGTGGGAAGTTGCAGAACTTGTGATCGATCTCCCGGACGTGAGGGTGTGCAGCGACCCCGATGACGACAAGTTTCTTGCGGCAGCCGTTGGTGGCAGGGCCGATTACCTCGTGACCGGCGATGTCGGTGATCTCCTTCATCTTCATAAGTACAAGGACGTGACCATTGTTTCTCCCAGGGAGTTCGCACCGGTCCTGAAGGCTTGAGACGATCCAGGGGCCTGGGAAAAACGACGCAACACAGCGAAGCGGGCGCTACCATGGCAAGCCAAGAACCGGAAATCCGGTGACTTCCGCTCGGCCGCCTTCGTGAACAGTCACTTCGACCAACTCATGACTGAAATCCCCAGCGGTATAGCGGCCGCTGAATAGTCGCAGAACTTGATTGCGACTTGTGCGCAGAGGCAAACGGCTTGGCTGAGCCGCATTGAAACGCCCGAGGATGGCGAAGTCGAGTTGCGCTCGGATCTCTCGCCAGAGATCGCACATGGGACTTTCGGAAGAGTCCCGCCCCCACGTCCAGTACCGTCCCAGGGGGAGTTCGCGTTCCGTGTAGCCGCTGAACATGCCGAAGCTTAGCTCTGGTGCTTGGCGCCGCAGCCGCTGCATCAATCCCAACAAGCTGTCCACTTGCTGCATCGGCTCGCCACCCGAGAAGGTGACGCCTTCCAGTGTTTGCTCCGTGTGTGCGCGAAGCACTTCCTGTGCTACAGCATCAACCGTGACCGCCGTGCCATGAAACTGATGGGTTTCAGGGTTCCAGCAGCCGGGGCAGCCGAGGGTACAACCCTGGAAAAACACAACGGCGCGGAGGCCTGGCCCATTAGCGCGGCTGGCGGGAATCAACGCATGGAGAAGCATGGCAGGCCCCTTTTACCGCTGGCTCTTTTCTTGCACGAACTGCTGGCCGGTGTAATAGGCGGACTTCTTGCGCTCCGTTTTCACTACATCCCCGCCACGGAAGTCGTCAAAGACCTTCTCACAGCCCTGTCCTAAGAAGCCCTCTAAATCGAGGGCGGAATTCCCTTGCTCGTCGATCGTGATCGTGATCGTCTTTTCCTGCATCGTGGCCTACCTCCGCACGACAAATTGCAGCCGCACCTGCTGTCCTTCCGAGGTCTGGACCACTTCACGGCTCTTCAGGATGTAGCCCTTGGCCCGGGCCATCGCGAGCGTTTGCTTTTCCTTGTAAAGCTGCTGAACACGCCCGAGCCACTTTGCGCCGTAGCCGCGGTGCTCGTCGAGTTCGTCGGTGATCATGGCGAGTCGACCGTCCGGTTGACGGGCAAACCCGAGATCGCCGTAAGCCCCGCGCAGTTGCGCGCGCCGGACTATGATGTTGGCGACCTTCCTCTCTTGCTCCGAGTAATAAGAGTTCAGTCGCGCACCCTCCGGGTGAACCTCGACTTCGTAGCCCATCTCCTTGAGTGCCTCGACAAGGTACTTCTCCTCGCGGACGGCTGTTTCGATTCGACCGTACTTCGACACTGCATGCCTCCTTTCGCTGTACCCGTCCTGTTTGTAATTGAAACCATAAAGTGGCCGTTTAGTAAGCGCCGGTGCGGTTTTTGACCATAAAGCTGCCGCGTGTACAGGTAGGCAAATGCTTGTCGCGTGCGTGGTCGGCCCTTCTCACACACTGAAATTTCGACACTTATCGTGTCGTGGGTTGGAAGAGGGGGCTCGTCGACCCGCCTTGACTCGCGTTGGGACTCGGTCGGTATAAGGCAATTCATTGCCGAACGGCAAAGATATGGTTTAAGTCACACAGATGCCATAGCAGTCCATCAAGTTCGCATCGGCATGACGATGTACCGGTAGCGGTACTCGCCCTGATCGACCGGTCTCAGTTCTGCTGCGCTTTCGGCATCCTTCAAGGCGATCTCGATGTCCCCGTTCTTGACGACGCCAAGCAGGTCAAGTAGGAATGCCGAATTGAAGCCCACTCGCATCGGCTCGCCGTTGTATGTCGCATCCAACGACTCCGAGGCCTCACCGGCTTCGCCACCCAAAGTTGATAGGGCGAGCCTGCCCGACTCCAGAGCAAGGCAAACCGCGTGCGTCTGCTCTGAGGCGAGGAGTGCGACCCGCCGTAGGGCTTCCCGCAACGCTGCCGCATCGAGTGCCACCGTGATCGTATTGGACTTGGGCAGAATTGCTTCGTAGTTGGGAAACTGCCCCGAAATGTTCCGCGTGATGAGGATGGAATCCCCGGCAAAGAAGAACAGATGGCTGTCATCCTTCGCAATCCGAATGGGAATATCCGCTTCCTGAGCGTTCGCCAGGCGGCGCAGACCAATCACAGCGCGCTTGGGAACCAAGAGTCGCTCCTCACTCTTCAACGCGCCGACATCGACATCCCGCGCCGCCAGCGGCAGTCGGTGGCCATCGGT
>Ga0315282_10009778_pt1 | contig 15194 bp, 11 predicted proteins | sample YL17G07_20_MG_FD_203693 | JGI IMG/M metagenome (GOLD analysis project Ga0315282, IMG submission 203693) | Sediment microbial communities from Yellowstone Lake, YNP, Wyoming, USA - YL17G07_20 | ecosystem: Environmental > Aquatic > Freshwater > Lake > Sediment | place: USA: Wyoming | collected... | reverse complement strand
CCATTGCGTGCGATCCCTCCGGGGCGAGGCTGCGGACGCCGGGCAGGCGTGTCGGGCGCGCCACCATTCGCGTGCACAAGTAGGGGAACCTGCGGGACCGTCCGTGCGTAAGAGCTCAGACTCGATGAGAGTGAGGTGTGTAGGGGTCAAGAGGTGGCGGGGGATGTGAGGAGGCGCCGGCAGGCTTCGAGGGTCTGGAGGCCGCGCACGGTCCAGGTCCCGAAGACGGTCCTCAGGATGGCCATCGTGTCCGAGCCCAGGGGTGACCGGGTCCCGCCGCTGATCTTGCGCGCGACGACGGACGGCCGCAACATGCGCTCCGCGGCGTTGTTCTCCGGTGGCACCGCTGGGTCTTCTACGAACACGAACAGGTCCCAGCGGAAGCGCTCGATCCGCTCCGCCAGCACCCGGCATGGGTCCCGCGACCTCTTCAGGTGCGGTCGCGCCAGCTTCATGATCTCACGCTCGAACCCGGAACGCGTCTTCGTCCGAGCGCTTCGCAAGTGCAGCGGCACCGGTCCCTCGACCGCGAGCTGTGCGGCTCTATACGCCACCGCCTTCTCGTAGAGCTCGCGGATCCCAGCGCGGAACTCCACGACCTTCGCGTTGCCCTTGTGCTTCTCTTCGAGGTCTTTGAGCTCCCGCAGCATATGGACCCAGCAACGTTGCTTGCGGCACAGCAGCGGGCTGTAGCCGGAGTAGAAGTCCGCTACGACGGTGCCCGGATAGTCAGCCCCAAGCACACCGATCGGGATAGCACTCCCGCGACTCCGATTGCGCACAAACCACCGGACCGTCGGTGTCGAGAAGCCCCAGACGTAGCCGTTGATACCGTCTTCGCGCCACCCCGTCTCATCCACATGGACCACCGGGCTCGACCGGAGCTCCTCGCGAAGCCTCTCGTACTCCGACCGGGCGCGCTCAGCCACCGCGTGGGGCCGCTGCCTCACCACGCCGGGATCGGCGCGGCAACCGTGACCTGCCCCTGAGTCGCGGTGCGCCTGTCCTGGTCGCTGGGGGACTCGGACACGCGCGCGCTTTCGCTTAGGGTACCGGTAGCGGAAGTGAAACTGGCTCCGGAAGCTCAGGAGGTGACCATCACCTATCGGCTCCCAGAGCCAGCTTTGCATCCAGAGGCAGCGGGGCCGTGCTGTGCCCCAGTCCACCGCACTGGCGTGTTTCGAGCGCGTCCATGCGATCGGATGTGCGACGCACCCCCTCGACCTCCGCAGCCTTAACCGCCGAGAGTGAGCTCAGGGTCATCGGTCGATCGCGCTCTCTCCGGGGAGAGCGTCTGGCCGGCCCGCCGCGATTCGAACGCGGGACCCACTGCTTAGAAGGAAGTTGCTCGATTCAGGCCCTGAATCAGCAACTGCCTTCGGTTCCTGGCCTAGGCAGTTTCTCTATTCCTCGGCAAGGCAGTTTCCCTCTTCTGCGCGAGGAAGTTGCTCTATCAGGCCGGTGATTCGACCAGTTCCGTCTAGGACCTGCGGACCGGAGCGCAGTGCTTGGTGGTCGCTCTGTGGCTCCGCAGCTACTCGGATCGGTGGGCCCCAAAGCGACTGCGGGTCGATCACAGTCACCTGTGCGGAACCAAACGGTGGCCATGGACTGCATGGAGCCTGGTGGCCGACGAGGGAGCCTGGGCCCGTGGATACCGGGCAGAGCTGTGTCGCGTACCTGTTAGCCCCCTGATGGCTGAAGCGGTCGGGTGGGGTGCACCCCTTTTTTGGGACAGTGGGGGGCCCGGGCTGTTGGGTACCGGGCGGGGGCTTCGTCGCATATCGGTTATGTGGGTGATGGGTTCTGCGGGCCTGGAGTCCTCCCTTCGAGATCGTGATGTTCGTGCCGAGAGTGAACTGCGGCATCCCGCCGAGCCCACCCTTCCGGCCAACCACCCTTGGGGGGAAAGTGCTGAAAGACAGGTCTGGATAGATGGCCGCGTGAGTCGCGCATCCCGAGCGGCTGCACAGAGGCCGGGCCCCGGCGGCGGTCTCCTTCGCTTTCTTGGCGAGCTCCGGAGCCCGCCGCCTCGAAGCGCTCGGGCGACATGTACCGGAGAGCCGAGTGCCGACGAGTCGTGTTGTACCGCTCCACGAACTCGGCCACCTGCGCCCGAGCATCCGCCAGGTCCTCATACTCGGTGAGGTACACATGCTCGCACTTAAGAGTCGCAAAGAGCGACTCGGCTTTGGCGTTGTCCCGCGGCTGACCTCGGCGGGCCATGCTCATTACCAGGCCCCCCGACTCGGCTCGATTCACATACTCCTTGGCCGCGTACTGGCAGCCTCGATCGGAATGGTGGACGAGGCCCGGCCTCACCTCTCGAGTGGCCAGCGCCTGCTCCAGAGCTCTCAGCGGAAGCCGCACGTCAAGCACCGCCATAACCTCCCAGCCGATCACCCGGCGAGACCACGCATCCATCAGGCTCGCAAGATACACGAAGCCCCCGCCGGCCAGCCGCAGATACGTTACATCGCCTACCCAGAGCTGGTTGGGGCCGGTCAGAACAAGCCCGCGCGCGAGGTCCGGATACACCGGCAGCTTGTGATCTGAGTCCGTTGTCCGACACCGACCAGCACGCCCGCGGATCCGGCACAGCCGATCCTCTTCTCGCATCAGCCGGAGCACGCGCTTCCCGTTCACCGGGTACCCAAGATCCCGCAGCTCCGCCGTGATCCGACGGTAACCATACTCCGGGTTCTCATCCGTGGCCTCGAGCATCGACCGCCGTACGATCCAGTCTTCATAGCCCCTCGGGGTGAGGCTGCGGTAGTACCCGCTTCGGCTCACCAAGGTGAGCTCGCACGCGCGCGAGACCGGCACCTCGCCCCGGCCTTCCGTCACCATCTCGCGCTTCATGGCAAAGGGATGTTGGCTCGCTTCAGGCAACGCTTCAGGAAGTCGACTTCCAATGTCGCGCGACCCAGGGCCGCCTCCAACTCGGCGATCCGCTTCTCCGCCTCCACAAGCTGCTGGGCTCGCGGGTCTTCTTTGCGCCAGGCTTTGTCGCCATGCTCCCTGTACTGCGTGACCCACCGGCGCAGTAGCGAGTCCGAGATCTGGAACTCGCGGCAGATCGCTGCGCCCTTCTTCTCGCCACCATCGAACTCCAAAACGACGCGCTTCTTGAACTCCGGCGTGAACTTCCGTGGCGTCATGATCGGGGCTCCTCCCTCGCAGGTCAGTCTACTCCTAGTTGACCTATGCCCCGACCCCGTACCCAACTCCACGTGCCTACTCACTGTCTACTCAGGGGGGTGCACCCCACGGGGACCTCCTCATCTGCGACCGACTAGGTTCGGGGTGGCGAGTCTGCCGCTGCCGGCCAGAGAGCGCACAGATCGCCGGTTGGCAGGTGCTCAGCCGGTCGGCGTGGTCGCGGCCTTGGTGGCCGCCGCTGGCGATGGGAGCAGCCCGGTTTTCGCGTTCGCTGAGCCGGTTGCAGAGCCCGCAGGAGTGTGGGACCTATGCATGGAGGCTTCTCAGTAACGAGCTGGTCAAGACCCTTGGGCGCGCAGGCCAAGCTTGCCGGGGATCTCGTGGGCTGGGACCTGTCGCTACCGTTCCCCCTTGTCCGCGCCGTTCTCGCGTCGCCTCTGTCCGAGGTACGCTATCAGTGCTGCGATGAGTGCTTCTCGGTGTCCTGCGAGTTCGGGGTGCCGTTGGATGATCCGGTCGGCTTCGCGTTCCGGGTCTTCGAGGCCCGAGTATGTGCGATGCGGGTCGAGGTGTTGTTGGATCTGCTCTGGTGTTAGGAGCATGTTCGTGAGTATACGCCGGCCGGCGCGTCTTGGGACCCCTGGGACCCCGTATCTTCAAACGTCTATTTGCCGAACTTGCGCTTGTGCCTTTGGCCTGTTTTGGACATACCCGCTTTTATGTCCATACAGTTAATAGTGCCTAACTCGGGTCCCCTATGGTCCTGCGGCAGCGGCGGCTTGCTCCACGGCCGCGCTGAACAAGCGTAGCTGTGCAGCCCTTCCTAACTTGGTGGACGGCGACGGGCGAGGTGCAGCTCTTGGCAAACGAGATCACGAGGCGCGCCCCTGAGACCGCGCTTCAGCGTGTTGAGGACTGGGCTGAGCTCTCGGCTGAGGCCCGGCGCCTCCGTGCCGCCGAAGCTGTTCGCGATGACGATCGCGATGAGCTGCTCGGGCTCTTCGAGTCGTACCTCCTGACCTTCAGTCGCAGAGGGCTCCGTGTCAGCCCGAACACGCTCGAAACCTACAGGATCGGCGTGTCTCAGTTCGTCGACTGGGCGGCTGCCAAGGGGCTCAAGGTCCATCAGGTCGTTCGGCAGGACGCCTTGCGCTATGCCCGCCACCTGGAGGGCGCCGGCTACTCGCCCGCGACCGTCAACAACCGGTTGTCGGCGGTTCGGCGGTTTGTGCAGGCCGTGATCTGGGCCGGGCTCATGGACGCCGACCCGTTCGCGCATATCGGTGTGGATGACCCTACCCCCACCCACGAGAAGCGGCAGGTCTACTCCTCTGATGAGTTCCTGGTGCTGATGGATGCCGCTTGGGATGATCCTCGGACCCGGGCGATGGTCCTATTAGCCTACGACGCCGGCCTCCGGATCAGCGAGGTCGCGGCTCTCGAGTGGCGTGACGTCAACGTCATGGCTCGCGAGATCAGCGTGCGCAACGGCAAGGGCGGTCGGACGGCCACGATCCCCACGACCGACCGCTGCATCGACGCACTCGTCTATCTCGGCTTGCAGAGCTCCGGCCCCGTCTTCCCCGACCGCCGCAATGCCGAGCGCGGCAGCATCTCCCGGAAGACGATCCATCACGTCTTCGCGGAGCTATGCCAAGAGGCCGGCATCCCGCGCAAGGGCTTTCACGCGCTCAGGCACAGCTTCGGCACCCGCGTCCAACGCGCTGGCGGCGACCTCGTGAAGACCTCCCGCCTCATGCGCCACTCGAGCACCCGGCCGACCGAGGGCTATGTGCATATGGTAAAGGAGGACCTCCGGGAGGTAGTGGACGCGCTGGGAGAGCCGACAGCGGGGACGTAGAGCCGCCGGAGCTCGAAGAGCCCGAACCACCAGAGGGGGGATCAGCCTCATACCACCATCGCCGCCGGTGGAGCACGCCTCGCTGGGCACGACGTTGTTGCAGGCCTCAAGGCTCTGTACGCGGAAGCCCCACCCGCGCAAGTGAGACCAAGGGCTGGAGTGGTGTCGCGTGGTTCGCGACCAGGCCTACGCCTTCCTATCGCGGCTCCGGGAGAGCAAGCGCCGCCTGTTCGCCACAGGGCAGCCTGTCTATGTCTCGCGTGCGCCCGGCCGGCTAGATGTCATGGGCGGCATCGCGGACTACGCGGGGTCGCACGTCCTGCAGGCAACGATCGCCGAGGCCGTGTTCTGCGCGCTTCAGTTGCGTCGCGATGGCCTGATCGTCATCACCACGGAGCTCCCTGACGGCCGCGAGCTCTCGGCGCAGTTCCGTGTCGAGGACATCGACAATGCGGTCCAAGGCTCCTACCAGGCGGTCGGCGAGCATATCCGGCGTGACCCCTCAACCGGGTGGGCTGCTTATGTCGCCGGCGCCTGGGCCGTCCTGAGGGGCGAGGGCGTTGCCCATGGCGTGCTGCCGGGCGCGACGGTGTTCCTCTCGAGCTCGGTCCCGATCGCGGTGGGCGTGGCTTCTTCGGCAGCGCTGGAAGTGGCGGCAATGACGGCTCTCGTCGCCGCGCTCAAGCTGGCCATCGAGCCCCTGACGCTCGCCCGGCTCTGTCAGATCGTGGAGAACAAGGTCGTGGGGGCGCCGTGCGGGATCATGGACCAGGTCGCCGTAACCCTCGGCCGAGAGAACAGACCCGTCGTCATTCACTGCCAGCCAGCCACCGTGCTCGGCAACCTGGCTCTGCCCGAGGGTGTGCTTGTGTGCGGGATCGACTCCGCCGTTGAGAAGTTCACCGCGGGCGACAGGTACCGCCGCGCCCGAGTGGCTGCCTTCATGGGCCGGCGCATACTCGCCCAGGCAGCGGGCGCGCTCCCAGCGGATGGGCACCTCGCCAATCTGTTGCCGGCCGAGTTCCGCGCCCTGCACCACCTGCTGCCTCGAAGCATCAGAGGCGCGGACTTCCTCAGACTCTACGGGGAAACCGGCGACTCGGTTACACAGGTGCACACGGACTGGACTTACCCGGTCAGAGGGTGCACAGAGCATCCGGTCTACGAGAACCACCGGACACTACGGTTCATCGATCACCTGCGTGCCGCCGCGGAGGGCGACGGGGCGAGCGTGGACCATGCGCTTCGTCTCGCCGGCCGCATCATGTACGCGTCGCACTGGAGCTACACGTACCGATGTGGTTTGGGGCATCCCGCGGTGTCCAGGATCGTCCAGCTGGTGCGGGAGGCCGGTCCCGAGCGCGGGGTGTATGGGGCCAAGATCACGGGCGGCGGCGGTGGCGGCACTGTGGCGATCCTCGCGACCACCGCGGGTGTGGACACGGTGCGCGACATCGCTCGGCGGTACGCTGCGGAGTCGGGGCGCGAGCCTGTCGTGTTCGTTGGCTCCTCTCCCGGCGCCGCCGCGCACGGGGTGTCGGCGCTGCGCGTGTGACGGGCCCTCACAGCGCGCGAGCGGTCCCCTACCCTCACCCCCGTGTCGCCACTACCGTTCCCTTGGGTCCTTGTTTGGGTTTCCAGTCGACTGTGTAGCCGTGTGAGCGGAGGAAGGCTGCCACCGGCATGGGGATGTCGGGGTAGCCGCCGTCGGGCACGCCTATCGCTGCGGCGATGGGGCCGAACTTGCCTATCGCGTACCCTCTGTCTAAGTCGGTGTAGACGTTGGCGCCCTCGACGGTCTTGCCGTTGATGACGAGGCCCACCCAGGCCTGGACATCGGCGTCTGTGTGGAGCTGCTTGATGAGCCCGGCGGCCTGCCAGTTGGCTTCGACCACGTGGCCGTGCCCGTCGGAGGGGCCGCATGGGGCGGCCGCAGGCTGGGGCCCCATCCGGCCCGCCCTTCCTGTGGCGCAGGCATCCTCGCCCGCGAGCCGCGTGTTCACCCCTGACCTCATGTCGCGTACCCACAGACTCATCGACGGCGCCGTGAACTTCGGTACTTCCCAGCTTCGCGCGTATGCCAGGTACGCCCCGTCTGGCGACCAGCGCGGCGATGCGAAGTACTCGCCCTTGCCCTCCACCAGAAGGCGTTGTTCTCCGCTTCCGTCCGCAGGCACTGACCGAACCCCGCCGCACCAGGCGTATGTGAGGAGCCGCCCGTCCGGGCTCCAAGAGAGGCCCAAGAAGTCGGACTTCTCGGTGAGCTGGATCTCCCTGGTATGCCCGGACGGCACGTCGGTCACCACTATCACGTCAGAACGCCCTGGAGAGCTACCGGTGGGGCGAGGGTAGGCTGCTGCATCCGACGTCGGTGACCAAGCCACCGACCACGTGGGGATCGACAGCACCGGCGGCAGGACCGACGGCTCCTCGGGGGACGCCCCCTCTACCGAGCGCCACGGCAAGATGTGCATGGCCCGCTCGGTCCCCGTCCGCCCTCGAGTGCCGAGCCGGTCGTCGTCCGGGGTGGCTACCGGTGGGGGGATGACTTTCCCGCTCAGGGTCAGACCGGAGACCCGTGGGAAGGTGCTGATAGTCAGATAGCGCCCGTTCGGTGACCACCAGCAAGCGTCTACGCGGACTAGGCCCGGTCGGATTGCCTGGACTTCCGCGACTTTGAGGTTGGGGAGCACCCGGAGGATGTGCAGCGCACCATCCTCATCAGTACCTACGGCAAGGTACCGCCCGTCCGGCGACCATGCCCAGCATTTCACCGGGGAGGACTGCGCCGGCGTCCCCTTGGCTTCGGCGACTCCGAAGTCGGAGAGCAGGCGGAAGATGCGCACCTCCTCCGTGTCCCCCACGGTGGCGGCCACGTAGTGCCCGTCCGGCGATGCATGCACAGCGGAGACGGGTTCATCGATCTCCAGCGGGCCCTTGGTCTCGGCCCCATCGGCGGTTACCGCCCAGACCTGGGAGTCGCGCACGAACAGCAGCCAGGTCCGCTGGACGCGGCGGGGAGCCTCTGCTGGGCCCCCGGGTTCCCTCCCGGGAGCGGAGACAACGAGCGGCCAGACAAGGGTCCAACTCAGGCACAGCGCCGGGATCACGAAGGGCTGCATCGTAGCTCACTCCCTCTAGCCGGGGCCGCAGTTGGAGAGGCCAGACTGCCCCTGGGTACCCGCTCCGGGCGGGCACGGGTACTTGTTGGTGTCCCGGCCCGGGCACTCCCGCTTGCATCGGTCTCCTGGCGATTCCGGCCGCCAAGGAATCACAATAGCTAGGGGGAGGCATAGTATGTCGACGAGAGACACCTGATACGGCCCCGGTGGGTAGTAGCCCGGCAGCCATCCACAGCACTCTGGACAAATGTTGCATGGCGCATCACCGAAGCCCCCTTCATCGGTGCCCCACCACGGATGGCACGTTATCCCCGCCTGAGCTGAGCAGTTGAACACGCACTGCCACGCTTGGCGCTCGTGCTCCTCCCTATCGCCCCAGTCCGGCAGGCAGTCAAAGAGGGCACGGTGGATCAGTTCATGGAAGATCCAGCACTGCAGTTGCTGATCCTTCGTGCACCCGGGGTTACCGGGACAGATCACGATCACGCCGGTCTCGCCCTCGACAGTGCAGCCACAGAAGGGCACTCTGTTCTTGTTGCAGTAGAGCTTGTATTTGTTCGTCTCGCTCCCACACTCCACTGTTAGCGTGCTCCATGTACGCGCTATGCAGTCGCGCAAGTCGTTCCCCACGCACGTGACGAAGGGGAGCTTCTCGGCCAGGTCCTCGAGTATTCGCTGCAGGTCCGCCTCAAACGTCGGGCCCCACGCCTTGCAGCGAGCGCCGTAGTCTGCCATGCCGGATCCGTCCACCCTCAGCACAGGATCGGCACCCCCATACACGTACCTAGCCTCGTCCTCCACCGGATCCACACTCAGCCAGCTTCCCGTCCCCGGCCTCAGCCAGCGAGCTCGGACGTACACCGGCCCGCTTCCTTGGTCGTAGTATCCCAGTTTGCCGACGTAGCGGTACGGGTTTGTGGTGCTGCCGGTTGAGGCGGCGAGGGGGCCGAAGGCTTTGTAGATGTACGTGTCGGTCGCGCTTCCGTCGGCGCCTGTTAGGCGGTCGGTTGAGCCGAGGGCGTCGAAGTGGTACCACCGCGAGGTGCTCGAGCGGCGCTGGGAGATGAGGTCGCCGTAGGTTCCCAGGTTCAGGCTGAACTGCGCCTGTGTGGTTCCTCCGCTGTCCGTTTCGACGATGAGCTTCTGCCCGTCCCAGATGAAGCGTGTCGTGGCTGCGCCGACCGCGCGCGTGCGGCGGAGGCCGGTCGCGTCGTAGGTCATCGTGGCCGGGTCGCCGGAGGATGGCGTGAGCACCTTGAGCCTGTTCTCGTCGTCCCATGCGTAGGTCGTCAGGCTGCCTGCCGCGTTCTCGCCAGTCGTGTTCCCATTCGCGTCATAGCTGTAGGTTGTGAGCGTTCCGCCCTCGTTCGCGACGGTGAGCTCGTCGCCCGCGTTGTAGCTGTAGGTCGTCGTGACCCCGCCCGTCAGCATCGTGAGCCGGTTCCCCATCGGATCATACGCGTACGTGATGTCGTACGCATTCGTGCCTGAGCGCTGCTCGCGCGTGAGCTTCCCGGCCAGATCGTACGTCCAGGTCACGCGATCGCCACCGCCCTCGACCACCCCTGTCCTCCGCCCGGAGTTGTCGTACGAGTACGCGAAGCTCTGAAGCTGCGTTCCGTTCTTGGAATGCCTCATGCCTGTCTGACGCCCTGCCGCGTCGAAGGTAGCGGTTGTCACCGCGCCGTTCGCGAGCGTGATAGTTGTCGCCCCGCCGAGCGCGTCGAAGCCGTACGTTGTCCTCTCCGCGAACGGGTTCAGGAGGCTCGTCACTCGGTTCGCTCCGTCGTAGGAGTAGGTGGTCCGTCCGCCGTCCGGGTCGATCATTGCCTGTCGCCGCCCGGCTGCTTCGAGCGTGTACGTGACCGCCTTTCCGCCCGGCTGCGCCACGGCCGTGAGGTGCCCTCCGGCTCCAGTCGCGAACTCCCTGGCTACTCAGCCACGTGTACCCTCGGGTGGACGTACAGCAGCCCCACAGCAGCCTTGCTGCCCCTGTCATACACCACAGCGATGTCGTCGCGCGTCCCACCCACACTGCCGTAATACACGAGGTCATAGCGGTCAGGTTGTGCTAGCATCCCCTGGCCCTGAAGCCCGCTACCCTCGCGTCCGACCCCGAGCCGCCTCTCCACCTCGGCCCGGCTCATGCCCCAAGTGACGCATTCGCGCAGGCTCACGCGATTCTCCAGGTGCTGCAATCGCTTGTGCTCTGCGTACAACCCCACGAGGCTGCAGGGCACGACCAAGAGCGACATCAGAGCTAGCCCAACGACCCAGCACGGTGTATCGGAACGGTTGTTCATCCTTCGCCTCTAGTCGCACTCCATGTCGTACGTCCTGAGGGCGCAACAGCGTATGCAGTGCCGAGCATGCCAGTTGGTGATGTCGGGCTCGATCTCGGGGACCCATGGCTGTCCACGGTACACGTACTCCATGGCGCACCCGAATCCCAACCCCTCGGCTCTTACGTCCTCGGGGTCGTTGTCGCGCGGAACGGTCCAGTACCACATACACATGCCCGCCTTGCCGTAGCAGCGTCTGAGCATGCAGGTAGCGTAGCAGTGCGCCATCTTGTCGGCGCTGCCATGCGGCCGGGCGCAGGGCCCATGGCGGAAGAACGTTGCATCGTCGTTGATCTTCGAAGGGTGACACCCGCCCATTCCGGCACGGACCGCACGAGAACCGCACGCGCCGCATTCCACGTGGGAGCCGCACAGTGCGTTAGCCTTGTCGCACGCCTTCATCGGGCAGTAGGACCAGGAGGCGAAGAGCTCTTCGGCGCACTCAAAGCAGTACCGAGCGCCGTCGCTGGCTAGCTGAAGACACGCCCACTCCTTAGGATGGAAGACGGCGCATTGAGCCAGGCAGATCCCCTGGAGCAGCCCACCGTCAGGGTAGGCTGTATAGCAATCCTCCATGCACTCACGTAGTGACTCGTCCTCGGTCCCCGCCCGCCCACTGGGGTCCACGACACTTAGTGGCGTGCCATCTGCATAGGCGTACGGGCGCTTGGTTGGGATGGGATCCACGCTCAGCCAGCTTCCCGTCGTTGGCCTTAGCCAGCGGGCGCGGACGTACAGCGGCCCGCTTCCTTGGTCGTAGTATCCGAGCTTGCCTACGTATCGGAATGGGTTTGTGGTGCTGCCGGTTGAGGCTGCGAGGGGGCCGAAGGCTTTGTAGATGTACGTGTCGGTCGCGCTTCCGTCGGCGCCTGTTAGGCGGTCGGTTGAGCCGAGGGCGTCGAAGTGGTACCAGCGCGAGGTGCTTGAGCGGCGCTGGGAGATAAGGTCGCCATAGACCCCCAGGTTCAGGGTGAACTGCGCCTGCGTGGTCCCGCCTCCGTCGGTTTCGAGGATGAGTTTCTGCCCGTCCCAGATGAAGCGCGTGGTGGCCGCGCCGACCGCACGCGTGCGCCGGAGGCCCGTCGCGTCGTACGTCATCGTCGCCGGGTCGCCGCAGGATGGCGTGAGCACCTTGAGCCTGTTCTCATCGTCCCACGCGTAGGTCGTCAGGCTGCCCGCCGCGTTCTCGCCGGTCGTGTTACCGTTCGCGTCGTAGGAGTAGGTGGTGAGCGTTCCGCCCTCGTTCGCGACGGTGAGTTCGTCGCCCGCGTTGTAGCTGTAGGTTGTCGTGACTCCGCCGGTCAGCATCGTGAGCCTGTTCCCCACGGGGTCGTACGCGTAGGTGGTGTCGTAGGCGTTCGTGCCCGAGCGTTGCTCGCGGGTGAGCTTCCCGGCGAGATCGTACGTCCACGTCACTCGGTCGCTGTTGCCCTCCACGACCCCTGTCCTCCGCCCGGCGTTGTCGTATGAGTATGCGAAGCTCTGAAGCTGCGTCCCGTTCTTGGAATGCCTCACGCCTGTTTGACGCCCCGCCGCGTCGAAGGTCGCAGTCGTCACCGCCCCGTTGGCGAGCGTGATCGTCGTCGCACGCCCGAGCGCATCGTACGCCCAGGTCGTCGTTTCCGCGAACGGGTTGAGCAGGCTCGTGACGCGGTTGGCTCCGTCGTAGGAGTAGGTCGTCCGCCCGCTGTCCGGGTCGATCATCGCCTGCCGCCTGCCGGCTGCTTCGAGCGTGTATGTGACCGTCTTCCCGCCCGGCTGGGCCACCGCCGTCAGGTGCCCTCCGGAGTTCAGCGTGTAGGTTGTGGTGCCTGTCGCGTCGGCCATCGACGTTCGCCGGCCCGCGTCGTCGAACACGTAGGTCACCCGCGTCCCGTCCTGGTACTCGACACCTGTCTGCCGGCCGTCGTCGTCGTAGCTGTAGGTGGTCGTGCGGCCCTTCCCGTCTACGCGCGTCGCTAGCCGACCGGCCGCGTCGTAGGTGAACGTGATCCTGTTCCCGAGCGGATCCTCGCGCCCGGTGAGCCTGCCCGCCGCGTCGTATGTGCTCGTCATGCGGTGCGCGTTCGCGTCGACCACCGCCGTCAGTCGGCCGCGGCCATCATCGGGGCCAGATGTCGGGCTCCGACCCGTCGGTCAGATACCACAGCTCCTTGCTCGCCATGTCGTATAGAAGGAGACGCTCAACCGACGGCGACCCGTCGCGGAACTCCACGTGTTCGGACACGACCATCAGCGCCGATGCCTCGCTGACCGCTATGCCCGAGAGGTTCCGCATCTTCCCCAAGCCGAGAACGAGCTCAGGGGGCGACTGGAGCGCCTCCAGATCGTAGCGATACACACCGGATTCGACGCACCCGGCTGGGGACGTGGGATATATCTCGGCGCCCAGGTACAGCCACCGCCCGCCAAAGGCCATGTCGCGAGTAAAGGCCGACGCGCGCTTCCCGAGCGGGGTCTTGTCGAGGGGCAGCTGGGCACCGTCAGCGACTCGGTACGCTGCGGCGAAACGTCCTGGGTCGTTCGGGAACAAAGGGACGATGAGATACTGGCCGTCTTCAGAGACCCGCATTCTGCGGCGCACCGCCTCGGACACCGGTGCACCCACACCTACGGGGGCGAAGGGGACCCAGCGGCCGTCCGGGAGCACCGCCAGGACACCATACGCATCGCTGTCGACCCGGCCCGGCACCGAGTCGGAGGGGACCAGCAATGCGTCGTCCGCCGTTCTGCAGCCCAGCGCTTCTGGCTCTATCACGCCGGTCACCTCGCCCAGCGATGACCCATCTGCCGCGAATCGCCACACAAGGTTGCGCGGCACCCGCTCGACGAGCAGCACGACACCCCCGTCGTGGGTGAAGCACGGCCCCCTCACGCTCTGGTACTCCTCGACAGGCACCGCAAGCGACGACTCTCTGTCGGTGGCCAGGTCGATGACGTAGGCGCGTTCGCCCCGCGCGAAGACCACGCGGCCGCTGTAGCGTCCAAGTTGCATCGGCGGGGGGCGAGCCGCTGCCGGGTGCACCGAGCGCTGTCCCTCGCTGTGTCTTGCGCGGTCCCCCGGGGTTGCTCCGAGCGGGGTCGTGCCCACGGACGTCAACGTTGGCTCCGCAGGGCCCGTCGCCGGCGCCTGCCTACAGCCTGCGTCCGCTGTCATCAGCAACGCGAGGCCCGCGAGCAAGCTGGTGAGTCGCAGCTTCTGTCACCACCACTCGGTCTCAGAACGCACGGCGCCGAGCAAACCTGGACGCCGCAAAGCCAAAGTCACTGGAACCACCCTAACGGTGGCGGCCCCTGATGCGCAAAGCACTCATCTGGACTGATGTAGCACCCCACGCCCGGGTGGCCTGGTCTACCAGGGTCCCAGCGCGGATGCTGCCAATCCACCGCGATGCCCTCGTACGGTGTGCTGCCGGGGGGGCGCCGCCACCCCTGGGGGTCTACGCAGACATTCCCTTCGAGTGTCCAGATGATCTCGTTGTCAGTGTCGAAGTTGAACAGCACAAAGCCTATGTGGGCTGCCTGAGCTGGCGACGAGCAGTCACCGTGGATGAGGAGGTCGCCTGGACGTGGCTGGTAGTCCGGATCGTACGCGTCCTCACCTGCGGCCCGTGATCTGCAGTGGAGGCAGCTGTTCTGGCGAGCCCACTGGCAAAAGGAGTAAGCGTGAGCATATGAGTAGCCCTCGTCGTTCGGTACCGGCGGGTAGTACGATGGGTAATCGGCGCCCACATCCCAGCTCAACAGCAGTTTGCCCGCCCGGGCTCGGAACATGCAGTGCCAGACCATCTTCGCGCAGTACGGGGCGTCGGGACCCTGAACCGGCGCGCCGGGCACCAGCTGGTGGCACACGTTTTGGAAGTTCTCGATAGCGCTGCCTGGCGGGCCGAGGTTCTCGTGGCCTGCGCACTCGACGGCGTGCTCGGACCAGTACCTGATGGCCCAACCAAGAGCCCTTAGCTGCAGTGACCAGAACTGCCCTTTCATACGCATGCACCTGCCGACGCACTCTATGTAGTCAGCGTCGATGCCCCCTGGTGGTGGCCAACCTCCGCAGTCCTCAATGCACTTGGCCACCGCGGCCGCAAACCGCAGCTTCCCATAGAACAGCCACCAGTCCGTGTCCATCCCGCTCGGATCGGGGAGCCAAGTCGGCGCGGCGCCCGCATACTCATGCGTCCCGCCACCGCCGGTCGGATCCACGCTCAGCCAGCTCCCCGTTGTTGGCCGGAGCCAGCGGGCGCGGACGTACAGCGGCCCGCTTCCTTGGTCGTAGTACCCGAGCTTGCCTACGTATCGGAATGGGTTTGTGCTGCTGCCGGTTGAGGCGGCGAGGGGGCCGAAGGCCTTGTAGGTGTACGTGTCGGTTGCGGTTCCGTCGGCGCCTGTCAGGCGGTCGGTGCTGCCGAGGGCGTCGAAGTGGTACCACCGCGAGGTGCTTGAGCGGCGTTGGGAGATCAGGTCGCCGTAGGTGCCCAGGTTGAGCGTGAACTGCGCTTGCGTGGTCCCTCCCGCGTCGGTCTCCAGCAGCACCTTCTGCCCGTCCCAGATGAAGCGTGTCGTGGCGGCGCCGACCGCGCGCGTGCGGCGGAGACCGGTCGCGTCGTAGGTCATCGTCGCCGGGTCGCCTGAGGATGGCGTGAGCACCTTGAGCCTGTTCTCGTCGTCCCATGCGTAGGTCGTCAGGCTGCCTGCCGCGTTCTCGCC
>Ga0315282_10009777_pt1 | contig 15198 bp, 10 predicted proteins | sample YL17G07_20_MG_FD_203693 | JGI IMG/M metagenome (GOLD analysis project Ga0315282, IMG submission 203693) | Sediment microbial communities from Yellowstone Lake, YNP, Wyoming, USA - YL17G07_20 | ecosystem: Environmental > Aquatic > Freshwater > Lake > Sediment | place: USA: Wyoming | collected... | reverse complement strand
TTAAGGGCGCCTGCGCGGCCGGGCGGTGCAATTGCGCTCATGTCGGCGACTCCTGGTGCGACGGATGGCTGTGAGGAGAATGCCGTTTTCGGCGCATTTTAGCACAAAATCGCGTTGTAGTATTAGATCCATCATGACCACGGCGCTACGAAGCCATATCTCGGATCTGCAGCGAAGCCGGTCGCGCTTCGCGCTTCCCCGTGACACGGCGAAGCTCCGCGGGGCGCCGCGTGTGAGGTCCTCCGCTCGGCGAGGTGCGCCGACGCATCTCGGCTCGGCGCTCGAGGCGCGCGTTCACGCGAACACTCACGGTGAACTCCTGGTCTGGGAGAAGGCGATCTCCGAGGTGTGGTCGCACGGCACCGTCGTGGCGCAGAACCTCTGGGCGGCGCTCGATGGCGGGTGGGCACCGGCGGAGTCGGCCACCGGGCTGCAGGCGCTGGTTCAAGCGGCGCCCGACCGCATTGCATGGCTCGACATCGAGACCGCGGGTTTCATGGGCCGACCGGTCTTCCTGATCGGCATCATGCGGCCGCAGCGGAATGACCTGGTGGTGACCCAACTCCTCGCGGCAGACTATTCGCAGGAGCGCGCGCTGCTGGCGGAATGCGCGGGGCTGGTGTCGGGCTTGCAGGTATTGGTGACCTTCAACGGGAAATGCTTTGACCTGCCGTTCCTGCGCGACCGGATGGCATATCACCGGGTGGCGCACGCGCTGGAGATGGACCACGTCGACCTGCTGCACCCGGCGCGCAAGCAGTGGCGAGGGGTGCTGCCGGATTGCCGTCTGCAGACACTGGAGCGGCATCTGTGCCGGAGGATGCGCGCGGGCGACATCCCGAGCGCGCTCATCCCGGAGCGGTATCACGAGTTCGTGCGCACGCGTGATCCGCGCCTGATCGCGCCCGTGATGCGGCACAACCGGCTCGATCTGCTGACCATGGCCGAGCTCTCGGCGCTGCTGCTGTTGGCAGGCGGCGCGGAGCGTGATGCTCGATAACGGAACAGGACGCGCGTTCGCTGAAACACAGATGAAGAGAACAGAGCCAGATTACTACGGCGTGCTGGGCGTGCAGCGCGACGCGAAGCCCACCGCGATCAAGCAGGCGTACCGTGAGCTGGTGCGCAAGTATCATCCTGACGCGGCAGGGGATTCGCCGGAGGCGCGCGCACGATTCGAGCAGCTTCAGGAAGCATACGAGATCCTGTCGGATGCGAGCAAGCGCGGGGAGTACGACGCGAAGCTCCCGCCGCGCAAGTACCCGGCTGCCGAGCTCGACGCGCAGAGCCTGTGGCGCGAAGCGACCGACCTCATCTTCGAGCGCTCCGACAGTTTCAGCAGCCTGATCCAGACCATGCGTGTGGCGGTGGCGATCGCGCTCGAAGGAAACCTGCTGGTGGTCGGGGTCGCAGGCAAGGACCAGTATCTCGCCGGACACCTGGCGACCCCCGGCAACCGGCATCGCATCAATGAGACCCTGCGCGAGATCTCCGGGCGCGAGATCGAGTACCGCGTCATCGAGGGCACGGCCGAGGAGGATTGGGACTTCGTCAAGCGCGGCGAGGGCCACCGGACGGTTCCCGAAGCGCCGGCGCCGGGGTTCGCGCGCCAGGCCGCAGGCGCGCCCAAGACGGCCAAGGCCGAGGATGAGGCTCGCGTGCGAGCAGCGCCGCAAGTCACCGCGTGGGAACTCCTGGGCCGCAAGATCCACAACACCTGGAACGGGACGCCCAATCGCCAGCATCCGCTCACGCGCGCGGAGTATCTCCTGACCTGCGTGCAGTGGATTGGCGAGACGTCGAAGGAATCGACCGAGGAAGGAATGCCTCCGGATACCGTCCGTCGCGAGGCGGGCAAGGCCATCGAGCGAGTCGCGCAGTTGCTCGACATCCCGCCGGCGATGGTCGCGCTCGAGCTCATGCGCGGCCAGCACCGGCGAAGGGCGGGATGAGGGGCAGGTCATCACATGATGGCACACGCTTTCAACCCGTAGCGCGCCCGTGCACCACTCCCGCGACCAGGATGCACCGGATGCAATCCCGCCACAGGACGAACCAGCCTGGCGCCACCCACAATGAAACGAACGCACCAGCTTCTCTGTGACGGGCCGACCCTGATCGTGAGCCTGCCCGATAACTCCCTCGACCTGGCCCGTGCGGCTGAGGCCGGCGGCGCGCACGCGCTGAAGGTCCATATCAACGTCCACCACGACGCAAGTGGCACCCACTTCGGCGGCCTCGAGCAGGAGCGGCCGCGCCTGGAGGCGATCCAGCGTGCCGTCAGCCTACCGATTGGGATCGTGCCCGGGGTGACGGACCCATTGCGCCGCGATGAAGTGGATGCGCTCGCGGACATGGGTTTCGATTTCGTCGACACCTTCGCGCACCGCTTCCCGTCGTGGCTGGTCACCATGGCCCGGATGACCCGTGCCATGGCCATAGACTCAACCTACAGCGTCGAGGCGGCGGCCAGCCTTCCTCGCATCGGCATGGAGATTCTGGAGGCGGCTGTCATACCGCACAGCGAATACGGTCAGCCGCTCACCGCCGCCGACCTCGCCCTCTACGCGCGCCTCGCACAGGCGGTGACGACGCCCATCATCGTGCCGAGCCAGCGCCGATTCGAGCCGCATGACGTCGAGCTGATCGCCGGCGCCGGGATCAACGGCATCATGATCGGGGCCATCGTCACCGGTCTCGAACCGGCGGGTCTCGAAGCTGCCACGCGAACGTTCAGATCCGCGATTAACGCCCTGGCGTAGCCATGAAGCGCCCTGCCTTCGCCCTGCTGCCCCTCGATGACCGCCCGCCGAATCTTCAGTTTCCCCGCCGCCTTGCCGCCGTCGGCGGCATCAGCCTGCGCCTACCCCCAAAGCGCCTGCTCGGCCGGTATCTGACGCCGGGCGACTGCGAAGGGGTCTGGCATTGGCTGGAAGACGCAGCTCGCGACACCGACGGCGTCGTCATCTCATGCGATATGCTTGCCTACGGCGGACTGGTCGCGTCGCGAACGACGCGGGTGTCTGCGACCGATACTGCGTCACGCGTGGCGCGCCTGCGCGAACTGAAGCGTCGGTCTCCTCACCTTCGCATCTACGCATTCGCAGTCATCCCGCGCCTGGGCGTCACCGTCTCTTCTCCGGAACTGGCCAAGCTCGGGCCGATGCTGGCGCGCTACCATGAGCTTCGCCACCGTCCCGACCTCGATCAAGCCCAGAGCGATGAGCTCGCGCGGCTCGTCCGCGAACTGCCCTCGCAAGCCATCGCCGATCATGACGACATGCGGCGGCGCAACCTCGAGGTCAACAAGCGCCTGATCGCGCTCGCCGGCGAGGACGTCGTGGATTTCCTCGTCCTCGCGCAGGAGGACGCCCCGCCCACCGGTCCGCACGTCGCGGAGCAGAAGGAACTCGTCGCCGAGGCGCGAGCGCGAGGGGTCGCGCATCGCGTACGCATCTACCCTGGCGCCGATGAGACCGGCATCGCGCTGATGGCCCGCGCGGCGGGGGAAGCTGTCGGAGCGAACCCGACCGTTTACCCATTGTGCGGCACTCCCGGTGGCACGGAGTGTGTCGCGCTGTTCGAGGACCGGCCCCTGGGCCTGACCATCGGCGGCCAGATCGAGGGCATCGGCCTCGATGTCGCGGAGACGGAAGAGGACGCCGACATCGTCTTCGCGTTCCACGCGCCGCACCTGCCGAAGCAAACGGATATCAGTTGTGTCATCGAGGCATCGGCGCCCGACCCGGAGTTCGTCAAGCATCTTGCCGATATCGCGCGCGGCGGAAAAGCGGTCGCCCTTGCGGATGTCGCGTACTGCAACGGCGCCGACCCGGCGCTGGTAAGCGCGCTCGCAGCGGAGAAGACGCTGTCCCACCTGGCCGCGTTCGCCGCATGGAATACGGCGGGCAACACCATCGGCACCGCGCTGGCGCAGGCGGCACTGCGGCGGATCGGAAGGACCGTCCGTGGCCGTGTGGGACGAAGCAGCGCTGGCGCGGAACGCGCACATATCGAGTTTCTCTTCGAACGGCTTGTCGACGACTATGGATACCAGACCGTGGTGCGCCCGGATGCGTACAGGTTCGTCCGGGAGGTACTCGGCGAGGGGCCGCTGAACCTGCGTCGCGGACGACGGCGGGCGGCGGAGTACGTGCGAGGCAAACTTGAACCTCTCGCGCGTCAACTATTCGCGGAGCATTTCGAGGGCGAGGAAGTTGATGGACGCAGCATTGCGGCGTTACGTGGTCTGAAGATCAAGCTCCCCTGGCCGCGGCTGTTCGAGGTCGAAGTCGAGGCGCGGATCGCTTTAGATCAGTGAGGCGGCACCCGTGGAGGCGCAGGAGGAATTCACCCGCGTGCATTCGCGCTAATCCCCGGCCATCGCGCTTCGGCAGGCCGCCGCGAATGCGCACGACGCGCAAGCTTCCCCCTCCGCGCGGGGGAACTCGCGCGCGGCGATTCCGCGTAGCGCTGCGGACAACTCCGCGCCGGCTTTGTCCAGCGCGGCGTCATCTATCGGAAACTCCGCCGTCTCGCCAAGGTCCAGGTAGTAGATCAGCGCGCGCGCCGGGGTTACTCCGAGCAATTCGCGGCAGGCAAGCGCGTAGAGCTCAAGCTGGCCGCGGTACTCATCGTCGTGCCGCTGCCGCCCGCTCTTGTAGTCCACGAGAGTCCAGGTATCGCCGCGCCGCGCCAGCACGTCGATCTGGCCGCGCAGCATGCCCTCCTCGAGCCTGACGACAAACGGTGTCTCCCGAAGCACCTCGTCCGTCTGCGCCAATTGCTGCCAGATGGTGTTCTCATGCAACCGTCGCAACACTTCGGTTGCGTCCTCGAGGTTGGCCTCCTCCAGGTCGCGGGTCAGCCGTTCCAACTCCTCCGCAAAGTCGCCGGTGAAGTCAACCCGGCTGAGCAGGTCGTGCAGGCGCGTGCCGCGGTCTCGAGGGTCCTCGTCATCCGGCTCGGCCGCAGGGCCATCCTCGGGCTCCCCGCCAAAGCTTTCCTCCGGGAGCCGCTCGATGAGCGAGAGCCGGTAGAGCCGCGGGCACCGCTGATACCGCATCGTCCCGGTGACGCTCACGCCGGGATGCGCAAGCGTCGCCGCCGCGGTTGAAGCAATGCGCTGAGCCACCGCCTGCGCCTCGCGGCAGAGCGCGTCAGCGTCGCAATCCCCGCCGATGATCGACGTATCCAGCGGCTCCTTCGCAGCAATCTGCGCTCGGAACCGAATCAAGAGCGGGGCCGACGGTCGGTCGGCCACCTGTGGAGGCGCGCTCACTTCGGAACGGACGAGGACGTTGCAGTCGTCGCGGTTCACGACCTCACCGCCCGGCTTGGGAGCGCGGGTGATGCCAAGGAACCCGGTCACCCACTCGCCCCAGGTCTTGAGGTGGCCGAATGCTTTGTCTGGAACATCGCCGGTTTCGCTGTCAGTCTCCGAAGGTTCGGCGCTTTCGCCCACAGTGCATCCGGACAGGATCAAGTGCTCCTTCGCCCTGGTGCACGCGACGTAGAAGAGGCGTTTGAACTCGCCGAACTCCGCTGCCGAGGCCGCCTCGCTCAGGCGAACGTGATCGGGCGGCGCAATGGACTCGTCCGACAGCGGATTGTGTACCTTGACCGCGAGCTCGCCGTTAGCCGAGAGAACCGCGGATTCGGCCCGCTGGTTCTGCCGCCGCGCGAGGTCAGCGACAATGACGATTGGCGCCTCCAGGCCCTTTGCGGCATGCACCGTCATCAGGCGAACGACGTCGGCCTCCTCGGCTTCCGTGGCGGCCTCGGTTTCGCGCTCCGCCAATTGCTGCAGGCTTTCGAGGTAGTCCAGGAACTCTCGCAGCGAGAAGCTCGACCTCTCCTGAAACGCAAGCGCCACCTCCCGCAGCTTCTCGACGTTCGCATAGCGGCGGCGCCCGTTGCGCTGGCACAACACCTTGAGGTCATAGTCGGTGCCGCGGATGGCCTCATCCAGGAGATCGGCGATGCTGCGATCCGCCGCGGTCTGCCGCAGCCGGTGAAAGAGGTCGCGGAAAACGATCAGTCGCTCGCGATCCTGCGGCGAGACCTGCGTCAGGGATTCCACGCGTTCCAGCCGGTGCGCGACGCGCCCCGTTCCCTGGGGTTCCGAACTGTCCTCGTCTCGTTCGACATGCTCCTGCGGCGCTCCAAGCCAGTACAACGCCTCATCGCTCACTCCGACCAGCGGCGAGCGCAGCACAACCGCGAGTGCAATATCGTGTGACGGATTCTCGATCGCCGCGAGCAGGCTGCTCAGATCCCGCACCTCCTGCGTCTTGTAGAACCCGCGGCCGCTGACCGTGTAATACGGGACGTTGTACTCGTGCAGCGCATCCTCGTAAATCTGGATGTCACTGGTCGCGCGGGAGAGGACGAAGATATCCTTGAACCCGGCCGGATGCTCCTTGCCCTCTTCGGTGAGCATCATCGGCGCGCCGCCGTTCGCGCCCGTGATCTCGCAGATGCGCCGGGCGATCATCTGCGCCTCTTGCTCGCGGCGGTCGCGCGTGTTGTCCGCGCCGGCGATCACGAACACCTCAATGCGCGGCCCCTCGCGTTCGCCGAACGCCTTGCCGGGGCTCAACTCGCCAAACTGCATGTCATCGTCCGCCCACAGCTCGCGGAAAAACGCGTTGGTGAAGCTGAGGAGCTGCGGGTGGCTGCGGAAGTTCTCGGTGAGCTGCATCCGAATGCCGCCGCGATCCGCGATGCGCTTCTCGCGCTCGAGGAAGACGTCGACGTCTGCGTACAGAAAGCGGTAGATTGACTGCTTCGCATCGCCCACCGTGAAGGACGCCTGCGGCTGCAGGATCGGCAGCGCCACCGACATCTGAAGGCGATTCGTGTCCTGAAACTCGTCCATGAGGAAGAACTGGAAGCGGTCGCGATAGCGAAGCGCCGTCGGCGTCGGGTGGGTGGGTGTGCCGAAGAGGTCGCGGGCCTTTGACAGCAGGTCATCGAAATCGAGCTGCCCCTCCTCGTCCTTCGCTTCCCCGTATGCAGTGTGAAATGCTGCGAGGAGATCCCGCAGCGCGCGCGCCTGATTTGCGGCGTGGTGCGACAGGAGCGCGGCGGCGAACCCCTGGAGCGCCTGCTTGGCGGCGGCCACCACCGGCTTTTCGCCCGCCGAACCCACGTTGCCGCGGCAGATCCGAGCGAAGTCGTTCACTGCCTCGTAACAACTCCAGTCGAACTCGCGCACCGCGAGCAGGGCCTCGATGCGAGGCAAGGCCGCCCGCAGGTCGTCGAGCAGCCCGCGAATCGCCGCCGTGCTACCCTGCAGCGCTGCCGCTGCGTCAACCGCGGCGCAAGCTTGTTGAGCCGCCGCGGCCAGATCAGGCGGAGTCGAGACGATCAGATCCTGCGGCGCCATGCCAAGACTGCGCAGGCGCCCGTAGAGCGAGAACAGCATCTCGCGCAGGTTGTCCGCGCCAAATTCGGAGACGAAGCCGATGACGGCGGGATCATTCGCGGTGTAGGCCTGGCGGATGAGATCCGCGAAGACCCGCCGCTGGATGATGGCCGCCTGCGGCTCATCGAGTTGGGTGAAGTAGGGGTCGACCCCCGCCGCGATCGCGTTCTCGCGCAGCAGCCGGGCGCAGAACGAATGGATGCTGCTGATGTATGCGGTTTCGACCTGACGTCGTGCGTCCTCCCGCCCGATGTCGCGGAAACGCTGCGCGATGCGCCCCTTCATCTCGTGCGCGGCTTTGTCGGTGAAGGTGAGGGTCAGGATCTCGTCAACGCCGGCGCGCTTCCGCTCGACGATGTAACTGAACCGGCGTGTCAGAACGCGCGTCTTCCCTGTGCCGGCGCTGGCGCTGACGAGGAGGTCGGCGTCGAGGGTCTCGACCGCCTGCTGCTGCTCCGGTGTCAGGGTCTCATCCGGCATCAGCAGCCTTCCCTTTGGGATCCGCCGCGGCGGCTTGTGCCCGCTGCCGGGCGCGCATGATCTGCCGCAGCGTCCATGCGTCCACGCGGCATATACCTTCGTAGGCGCAGTTGGGCGGGCATTCGTCGAGCGGACCGCGCGGCATTTCGCCCCGACGAATCTGCTGGATGCACGCCCGCGCTCGTTCCACCGCAGTCGCCAGTTTCGACTCCAACTCTGCGGGGGAAACGATAAGGTTGTACACCGACCTCTTCACCGCAAGCCGTTTGTCGCAGTACACGCCGGTGCGCTCGCGCGCCATGACCGACGCGTATTCGGCGCCTGTCACCTCGAGTCCGAAAATCTCGCGCACCGCCATGGCGTAGAGCGGGATCTGCAACATCTCGCCCTGGTCCAGTTCCCGCAGGTCGTACCGCCGCTTGCCGAGCTTGTAGTCGATAATCACGGCGGCGCCTTCAGGCGTCAGATCCACGCGATCCATGCGGCCGACGATGAGCATCCGATGGCCTTCGAGTTCGCCGAGATCCAGGGGGTCGGGGCGCGACGCTTTGTCCGCGGACCGCCCTGGCGGAAACCCGAACTGAAGCTCGAAAAACGCGGGACGGAGTCCCCGGCGCGCGGTTTGCTCCAAGTCGGCGGGGACGAACCGCGTGAGGATGTCGGCCAGTCGCTGCCGCTCGATGGCGCGCTGCGCCGCCGGAAGGTTGGCGAACCGCGGCTGGCGCGCCAGGCATTCGTCGAGCAATGATAGCGCCCGCGCGACGACATCATCAGGCTTGCGGGCGGTCACATCGACCGGCTTGCCCGTGTCGCGATACCAGTCTCCGTAGAGCCGCGCCAGCACCTCGTGTACCAGCGTTCCGTAGTCCACCGGCGCGATCTCGCGTTCGACGGCGTACAACTCGAGCAGCCGCTCGCAGTAGTACCCGTAGGGGCAGCGCACATAGCGCTCGAGTTCGCTCGGGTGGTACGGACGGTCGCGATCCCGTAGAGCCGCCAGCAGCGCCGGATCGTGCAGGACATCGGGGTAGTCGGGCGCGGGCGACAGATACACGCCCGGCTCCACCTCCGGTGCGCCCAACCACGCGTTGTAGTGGGCGGCGTATCTCGTCTGCTCCGGCCGGTCGAGATCGCGCGACAGACCGTGAAATATGCACGCGGCCCAGTCATCCGCAGAGATTGCGTCCTCCGGCGGCGATACCAGGTCCGAGAACCGCCGGCTCTTCACCGTCAGGCTCCCCGGCATGAACAACCGCTTCACCTCATCTACGTAGAACGATGGTAAGACTTCCTTGGCCGCCTCGTCCGCGGTCGGATACGAGAGGTAGAGACGCTCCGTTGCGCACGATACGGTCCGCCAGAAGAGCAGCCGCTCTTCGGCTTGAAGGTCGGCCGCCAGATCGAGCTTCACATCCTTATCGACGGCAGCAAGCACGCGGCGTTCGCGATCACGCAAGAACGGGTTCTCTCGCACCTGTGCGGGGAAGACGTTCTCCAGCAGGTTCACCGCGAAAACCACTCGGTAGGTTTCGCCCCCAAGCCGCTGGGCGTCGAGGAGCACGACGCCATCGAAGGCGCGCGGCCCTGGCCTGTACTTCGCCTGCGCGATCGCTCGCTCCAGGTCGTCGCAGAATGCCTCCCACGAGGCGGGCTCCCTGGAGAGCCTGGCAATTGCTTCCAGTTCGCCGATGAGCGCGTCGAGTCTCTGACGCGCCAGGTCGTCGTCACGGCGCGCGGGAAGATCCGACGGATCCGGCCGCGCGAGCCCGCTCAAGAGTTCGCGCGCGGCGCCGGCCATGTCGCGGACGGTCGTCGCGCCCTGCAGGCGATCCTCGAATTCCTTCACCGGAGCGAGCGCCTGCCGGCGAGCCTCCAGCGTGTCGTCGTCACGCCACGGCGCGAACCAGATCTCCCGCCCTTCGCTCACGCCCTGTTGCCAGGCGTTCATCTCGGCCCGGGCCAACGTTACCGCGTCATCGCCGAGGCACGGCGACTTCAGCGCGGCCCCGACAGCGCTTACAGGCCAGCCCTCATCAATGATGCGCAAGCACGCGACCAGGCAGCGGCCGACGGCGCTTTCGCCCAGTGCCGCGGTGGGTTGGCTGATCGGCACCTCGTGTCGCGCGAGCAAATGCACCAACCGCTGCCGGACTTCGTCGCCGCGGATGATGATCGCGATGTCGGAGTAGTTCAGGGCCTCCCGCGATGCCCCCTCGGCGCACGCGCCGGCGTCCCCCACCATGCGGCGGATCTCGCGCGCTACCTGGTCCGCCTCGTGCGCTGGGCTCCCCGATTCGAGGATGATCACGGAGCCGTCCGAGACCTTGGGCGTCACCTCGCTGCGGAAGATGTTGGCGGCGATGTGGGCGATGTCGCTTTGGGCGGCGGGAACAATGTCGGGTAGGGGCACAGCGTGCTGTGCCCGTACATGCTCGTGGAGGGCGGCAATTGCGCGTTCCGAGGCCGCGAATGCCTCCGGGCGCGTCTCATCGTGGTGGAGCCTGATGAAGACTTCGTCCGCCGCGGTCGCGATAACGCGCAGCAGGCGAAGCTGGACCTGGTTGAAGCTGCGGAAGCCGTGAACGAAGAAGACCCCGCCAGGCAGCCTGGCTTGCCCGTTCTCCAGCGCGCTCACGGCGTGCCACATCAAGCCTTCCGCATCATGCAGGTTCTCAGCTTCAACGATCTCCTGGTAACGCCCGTAGAGCGCGAGAATGTCGCGCAGCTTGGCAGCGAGTTCGGCCTCGGACTTTGGCAGCTTCTCTATCGCGCGCCGGAGCTCGGCGGGGCGCACCATCGCGAGCTTGAGTTCCCCGATGAGGTCGCCGAGTGCTGCCGCGAAGCCCGGGAAGCGCTGGACGTGCGCCAGCGTGGGCACGTTCGCATCGGCGGCGATATCCTGGAGCAGCACTGACCGCTGAAGCCTGGAAAGGTCGTGGCCGCCGAAGCGCGTGGCTCGGGCGATATCGCCCGCAAGCCGGTAGAAGGTGCGGATGGGGCCGCCGAACAGGCCGGGCAACCCGAACTCACCGAGCAGGCGCTCCTCAAGTCGCCGGGCCGCATCGCCGGTGGGCACAAGGCACAGCACAGACTGAGCACGGTCGGCGCGCAGGCGGTCGGCCAAATGGGCCAGCCAGGGGTCAGCCGGCGATTCGCACTCGGCAGTTACTGATAGGTCAACCTTGGCCATTTGTCGTCCGGCGCGGCGTCTCACGCCCCGCTATCGGATTCGGCATCTGGCGAGGGCGCGCCTGCCGCGAAGAGGAGGAACGACCTGCGCGCTGGTATTACCGGATGATATGCAGCGGATCACGCGGGACAAAACGATACCCCCGGGCCAGCGCTACCAGGTGCGCGAGCCGGTTGCCGAGGTCGACGTCGGCGAGACGTTCGTCGTCGAGACCATCAACTTCCGCACACCCATCATCCGCACCCCCGGAGACGCAAACCCGGATGTGTACCGCGAGCGGGAAGAGACGGGCCCGATCTTGGTCAACGGCATCCAGGCCGGCGACGCGTTGGCGATACACATCTTGGACATACGGCCCGTGGGACATGCGAGCGGCGGTTGGTGGGTCAAAGGCGGGGACAATTCCTTTCTGGAGATAAGCGAAGACAGGGTCAGTTTCCCTGGAGGGCTGTGGGCGCCGCTGGCGATGATGATCGGCGACATCTACCTCACGCCGGCCGACCCGCAGACGCCGAATCCCTGGGACAACGGCGGCAACATGGATTTCAGGGATATCGCAACGGGCAACACGCTGTGCCTCAAGGCGGAATTGCCGGGCGCGCTGCTCGTGCTCGGCGACGCGCATGCCGCTCAAGGCGACGGCGAAATCCTGGGCCTGGCAGCCGAATGCGCCGCCGATGTGACGCTTCGGATCACTCGCGATGAGACGTTCCGCTCGGAGCGGCCGCTGATAGGCAAGCCTAGCTCTTTCGTTGCCGTCGCTTGCCGCCGCGATTACGCGGAAGCCAGAGATCTCGCGGTCCGCGACGCGACGCGCGTGCTCGCGCGGCTTGCAAGCTGCACTGAGGAAGAGGCCTATCTCTACGTGACGACGATCGGTGATCTACGTAACGGCGCGACGTGGCCCATGGGCAAGACCGAGCCGGAATGGGCCGCGCGGATCCCGCTCGTCGTGGGGGTGGAAGTGCCGTTGCCTCCGCGTTAACCGCACCAAAGCTGACCGGTCGGGTGGCGCCCGAGACCCCACACCGAGTCCCCCCATTCCTGGAATCTTGACACCCGGTGCGGGTCATAGTACGCTTCCCGGTGTCTGAATGGAGGCACTACGGTATGAAGATCGCTCGATTCGCCCGCCCCGGCGTGACGGAAAGCCGGGTGGGCATCGTGACCAACAAGGGAGTCCTCGATTTCTCGGCTGCGTACCGCGTTCATCGTCTGGCCGTTGACCAATGTGACGCCCCGCTGTTCACCGACCCAATCGATATGCTGCGCGCCGGGCTGTTTGCACCTGAGGTTTTTCGCGCGACCGCCGATTTCGCCGCCGCCCATGGCATGACCGAATCGTTCACCGTGGATAACCCCACCCTGCTGTCGCCGATTGCGCGCCCGCCAAAGATCTGTGCGCTCGGGCGCAACTACCTCGCGCACGCGCTCGAGAGCGGCCTGAGCGTGCCCACCGAACCCGTTTTCTTCTACAAGGCAGTGACAGCGGTGATCGGGCCCGAGCAACCGGTCGTGATCAAGCGCGATCTCACGCGGGTGGACCCGGAGGTTGAACTGGCCGTTGTCCTCGGCGGCGGTGGCGCCGACATCCCGCTTGAACGCGCGGGCTCACTGGTCGCCGGGTACACCGTGCTGAACGACGTCACCGCGCGCGACATGCAGAAAGAGGATCTGTCGAAGAGCAACCCGTGGTTCCGCTCGAAAGGCATTGACACATTCTGCCCGCTGGGGCCGTGGATCGTCCTGCCCGATGAGATCCAGGAGCCGGTCGAGCTTGGGCTCGAGATGCGCGTCAACAGCGAAGTCAGGCAGCGCGACAACACCTCGAGCCTCATGTTCAAGATCCCGCACCTCATCGCGTACATCTCGCACTTCATGACCCTGGAGCCGGGCGACATCATCTCGACTGGCACCCCCGAAGGCATGGCGCCGGTCAAACCCGGCGATATCATGGAGGCGGAAGTCGAGAAGATAGGCATCCTGCGCAATCCGGTCGTCGCCGAGGGGTGACAGTGGCGGGTGTGAACACCGAGTATGCGCTGCGCCAACTGGAGGCGCTGATCTCCATCGAGAGCCCGGCGCCTGCGGAGGCGGCGCTGATTGATCACGTTGAGCGGGAGCTTGCGGCCGTCGGCATTCCCACACAGCGATTCCCCCTCGAGGCCGAACGCGACAACCTGCTCGCCAGCGTCGGTTCAGGTGACCCGATCATCTGTCTCAACACCCATGCCGACACCGTTCCACCAAGCGGCAAATCGCAAGCCCGCCCTCGCCGCGAAGGCGAGCGGCTCTACGGCTTGGGCGCGTGCGACGCCAAGGGATCGCTCGCGGCGATGATGGCGACGTTGCGCGCTGCTCACGAGGATGGGTTCCCCGGCCGGCTTGACTTACTGGTGACAGTGGACGAAGAAGCAGGCGGGCGCGGCGCACGGAGCGTTCTCGAATCCGGGTACAGATGCGATCACGTGATCGTCGGCGAGCCCACGGAGCTGAGTGTGCTCTCGGCCCACGCGGGCCTGGTATTCTTCGAGCTGGAGGCCGTGGGGCGGGCGGCGCATGGCTCGACCCCGGAACGCGGCGAGAGCGCGATCGAGAAGATGCTGGCGTTCGTCGCCGAGCTGCGCGATCGCGTGACCGACTGGCCGCGTCACGGCCTCATCGGCGACCCGTCGTTCAACCTGGGCGTGCTGTGTGGGGGCGACCGCGCCAATCGCGTGCCCGAGCGCTGCACGGCGGCGGTTGATGTGCGCCTGGTGCCTCCGGCGACCACCGATGACGTCGCCGAACGCGCGCAGAACTTGCTCGACGACCCGCGATGGCGCGGGATCAGTGCGAAGATCGTCAAGTACGGCGGCCCGCTGAACACGGACGCGGGAGCGCCGGCCGTCCGCGCCATGGTTGCGGCGGCGGGAGCGATCGGCCGCGAAGCGGCCGTCACCTCATGGCGCGCCTGGACCGAGGCGGAGCCGTTCCAGTCGCGGCTGGGGATCGACGCAGTCGTCTTTGGTCCGGGCAGCCTGGTTCAAGCGCATACCGACAACGAGTACGTCGAGATCGAGCAGGTCGCCGCGGCAGCGCAGATGTACCTCCACGCGGCGCGAGCGCTGTGCGCTCCAGGGCCATCACGGGTCGGCAGGACAGAGGTGACCTGAGTGTTCGTGATCGCAACATTCATCTGCGGCGACGGATGTGAGATCAAGATGAACAGCGTCGTAGTGGATTGCGAGCCATCGGGTCTGGACGAAGTGGTCGATAGGCTCTCAGCGCACAGCTGCTACTACGAGTCCGGGAAATCGGGCTATGCTGATCTGATCATAGCTGACGGTCGCTTGGTTCGTTGCGAGCTGCTGCCCGAGGTTGACTGCGATGACCTGAAGGTGCTGACGATGGAAGAGTTCGGGCCTTTGTGGGATCACTGGGATCGAATCCATCGTGAGGTTCAAGAGGAACGTGAGGCAGAGACGCGCCGACCACCGTCCGAGCACGGGGAAGAACTCACGCCTCGCGCACGATTTGCGGAGCGACGCGCGGCAAGATTGTGGCGCATGCCGGACACGGACGATGACACCGCGCGAAGGTATGTCATCGCCACCTTTGTGAACGGCGACATATGCGAGACGAAGATGGATACAGTAGTGGTTGCCGTTGGGCCGGCGGATACAGAGGAATTGGTGCAGCAGTTATCTGTGCATAGCTGCAATTACCAGGCCTGTCGGTCTGGGTACGTAGACCTGATTATCATAGACGGCCGGTTGGTTCGCTGCGAACTCGTGCGCGAGTGCGATGAGATCGGCGTGCTCAACATCGAGCGATTTCGGTCTCTCTGGCGCGAGCAGAACGATATGCACCGCTGGATCGAGGAAGAGCTGGCGCTCAGGATGGATGAACGCCGAAAACGCGCCTTCAACTTGGAGGAACCGCCGGAGCGCGATGCACGACCTATATGACCGACACGCTCCTTCAGAATCGGAGACAGAGACGTGACCGTTACCGAGACTGAGCAGGTGATGCAGGCGATGCCCCAAGCCGGCCCTCAGCGCGTGCTGGCGCTTGACATCGGCGGCACGAAGCTGGCCGTCGGCATGGTGACCCGATC
>Ga0315282_10009776_pt1 | contig 15198 bp, 19 predicted proteins | sample YL17G07_20_MG_FD_203693 | JGI IMG/M metagenome (GOLD analysis project Ga0315282, IMG submission 203693) | Sediment microbial communities from Yellowstone Lake, YNP, Wyoming, USA - YL17G07_20 | ecosystem: Environmental > Aquatic > Freshwater > Lake > Sediment | place: USA: Wyoming | collected... | reverse complement strand
TTAATAACAACTCCTTCAATCTCATAAAGCCCACTCCCTCCTATGACTCCTATCATTATATATTAATCTCCTGAGGCTCCTGCAAAAGATTTTTCTTGTAGCCGCAGTCCCGGATGCTTTCGGGATTGCGGCTACACTTAAATTTTAAACTATTAAATGAATTTTAACATATAAGTTGGGAGTAAGGTATAGCACTGTGTCAAATATTACACACTTTATTGTCAACAGACAACATATCGATAAATATTTCACTCCTTTAATATAACGCAAAGGAGATTTTGGTTTTCTTTGTGAGAACTCCTTTCAACGCCCCTGTCCAAAGAAATCCGGGGTCTATAAAAAATCAAAAACTTCTTGGGGGGTTGCTGGCATCATATTTGCAATCTTTAATCATGCTTTCATATTTTCACTAAATTTTAACTGAATAAACTATGCGTTTACAAAGGACATTAAAACAGAAAGTTAGTTTTGAAGGTATCGGGCTCCATACGGGGCGGTACTCGAAGGTTCACCTTAAACCGGCACCGCGGGATACTGGTATAATATTCATAAGGACTGATAAGGAATTAGCAATAAAGGCATCTATAGGTGCAGTTACAGATACCGCCTTTTCGACTACACTCGGGTATAATGGAATAAAGATCAGGACTGTTGAACATATTCTTGCAGTACTTGCTGGCCTCGGGATAGATAATCTGATCATAGAAGTAAACGGTCCAGAAATTCCAATCCTCGACGGAAGCTCGATGGAACTGACAAGCTTAATCCTTAAGGGTGGAATTGCAAAACAGAGTAAAAAAAGACCTTATATAAGGATAACAAACCCTGTAGTCCTTACCGATGGTCATGCTGAGATTGCAGCCTTTCCTCATAACGGGATACATATAACATACCGGATACATTTTAATCACTATCTCCTCGGAGAGCAAAATCTGAGCCTGGAGCTTACCGAGGAAAGCTTTGCAATGGAAATAGCCCCTGCAAGGACCTTCGGATTTCTAAAGGATGTTGAATACCTGAAAGCTAATGGGTTCGCAAGGGGTGGATCTTTTGACAACGCTATAATACTCGGAGAAAGCGGCATACTGAATTCAACGGGGTTAAGGTTTAAAGACGAATTTGTCCGCCATAAAATACTGGATCTGATCGGTGATTTATCTTTATCAGGATTCCCGATTTACGGTCATATCATAGCGAACAAGTCAGGACATACTACAAACATGAAGTTCCTTAAAAAGCTACTTTCACACCCGGATTACTGGGAGTTAGTTTCAGAAGCCGACCAACAACCAGCATTGATTTACACATAAAAAAATCTTATTTATCAATACCTTACAAATTTTACTTGAATTTTTCTGCAAAATCAAGTTTCATAATGTAGAAGACCGCAATAGGGGAGGCTGGAGAATTTCTTCTCCAGCCCAAAAATGTGTGTGAGCGTGTGGAGGGAACTTATTTCTTCTTTGCGGTCTTCTTTGTTGCCTTTTTAGCTGCTTTCTTAGCTGCCTTTGCCATTAAATATTCACCCCCTTTCAAGCCGCACTTTCATGCGATGGAAGTGCGGAACTCTCTATGCTCAAAGTCTGCCTATCAGGGTAATCCTCTTGCCTGATAAAATTTTTTTCAGATTAGAATCGCGTTTTTTCTTCTTGAGTCTGTATTCATCTTCATCCATCATAATACAATCAATCTTTTGATCAAACCTTCTTTCAAGATCCTTAAGTTCTTTTGCAAGTGATGGTAATGCACCAATAACAAAAAGGTCTACGCTATCTACATCATTCCCTTCTGCATAAGGCCCATAAATAGAAGCAGCCTTTGCACCAGAAGCCCTTAAGACTGCTTTAAGTGCACCTGGCAGGCCGAGAGACTTTGTTATAAGATTTTTTAGTTCAGAGAACAGAGGTGAATCCTTATTTGCCTGAAAATATTTGAGGTTGACAATCTTTTCGCTGGTCACTATACCCATCTTCTCAAGGTTGTCGAGTTCTCTCTTTACACCAGATGGATTTTTTCTGAGGAGCTTAGCTATTTCTCTAATATAGAACTGTTCGTCAGGGCTGTTCAGAAGCAGCGAGAGGACATCTGCTCTTATTGATGATGAAAATAAACTTTTTAACATTTACTCACCTGTATAACTTTATACAACAATAAATTTTATTTGTCAACAAAAAAATTACATTTAAGAACATATAATGCATTTTTGTAAACGATTCTATCTTGTGAACAGTTGTTCTCAAATTTTGAACTACCGTTTTAATTTAACATCCGTCTGACCTTTTTCAGGTTTCCCAGATCATCAGATTCTTTCTTTTTGGGTGTTTCGAGGATTAGAGGGACATCTTTGAGGGATTTTATTAATCTCAAACATGTCGATACAATAATAGAAAATTTAACTAATTGCAATGTTGCAGGGAACTTATATGCCTTGACAATTATATAAATATTTGTTTATATAATATTGAAGCAGTTTTTGGATGGCGGCAATGTTAAAAGAATTTGCGGGATACGTAACATATAATATCATAAATTTAGAATATGGTTCTCGCCCTGCGGATGTCCTTGATTTCTTTATCTATGACACAATAAAGATATTTTTACTGCTCACAATAATAATTTTTGTAATATCTGTAATCAGAAGCTTTTTCCCTCCTGAAAAGACAAAGCGGATTTTATCCCATAAAAAAGAATTTATAGGTAATGTCTTTGCAGCTTTGCTTGGTATCGTCACGCCTTTCTGCTCGTGCTCGGCAGTTCCTCTATTTATAGGCTTTGTGGAAGCGGGTATTCCTCTCGGCGTGACTTTTTCGTTTCTCATTTCTTCTCCCATGGTAAACGAGATAGCTGTTGTTTTGCTTTTCGGGCTTTTCGGCTGGAAAGTAACAGCGATTTATATAGGAACAGGTCTCCTCGTTGCTATATTTGGGGGTCTTATTATTGGAAAACTCAAACTTGAAAAATGGGTTGAGGAATATGTTTATAAATTTCACAACGGTCAGGAGTATGAAATAGTCAGGCAAACTTTCAAAGAAAGGCTTCTCTATGCAAAAGAAAATACCAAAGATATTTTGAAAAGAGTATGGTTATTCATTCTCATAGCTATAGGTATCGGCGGATTCATACACGGGTATGTACCTCAGGACTTTCTCGTGCGGTATGCAGGGAGAGGAAATGTTTTTGCAGTGCCGATAGCGGTATTGATAGGGGTACCATTGTATTCAAATGCTGCCGGGGTTATCCCCATAGTCTATGCATTGATGGAAAAGGGCTTAAGCGTGGGTACTGTACTTGCCTTCATGATGGCTGTCACAGCGTTGTCGCTTCCCGAAATAATAATCCTGAGGAAGGTCTTGAAGATTCCGCTTCTCGGCGTATTTGTCGGGATAATGACTGTAACCATTATAGCCGTTGGCTATCTGTTTAATGCGATTTTATAGGAGGGTTGTTTATGGAAATCAAGGTATTAGGTCCGGGTTGCCCAAACTGTTCCATGATGGAGGAACTGGCAAAAAAGGCTGTAAAGGAACTTGGGATGGAGGCGAAGGTTGATAAAATAACAGATATCAGGGAGATTATGAAATACACCATGTCAACCCCAGCTCTTGTTATTAATGGGAAACTGAAGCATTCAGGGAAACCTCTACCAAGTCTTGAAAAGGTAAAAGAGTTAATACGACAGGAAAACGCGTGAAAGGATAACAAGATGGATACAGTTCTCAATATTTTTAAAGCATTATCTGATGAAACACGTTTGAGGATACTTAAGCTCTTGGAACACGGAGAGCTCTGTGTATGCGATATTGTCGCAGCCCTTGACATGATACAGCCGAATGTATCCTTTCACCTCGGGGTCCTGAGAGAGGCAGGTTTTATAAAGGACAGAAGACAGGGCAAATGGATTCATTACAGCATTGATGATTCAGACATGTTCAGGAGGTTTCTCATCCTTTCAACACTTGAGAGGATTTCAGCAGAAACCGTAAAAGAGGACAGCAAAAGGCTGGCTGAATTCCTAAAAAATAAAACTATAAAAGGAAATGTTGTAATCCTTGGCAATAAAAAAATCTGCTGTGGGAGGTAATTAATATGGCTGAGGTCTTAAAGAGATTATCGTTTCTCGACCGTTTTCTCACCTTATGGATATTCCTTGCTATGGCTTTCGGGGTCGTTTCAGGATATCTATATCCGAAAATCACCGATTTCTGGAATGTCTTCCAGGTCGGAACAACTAATATACCGATAGCCATTGGGTTAATACTTATGATGTATCCGCCCCTTGCCAAAGTAAAGTATGAGGAACTGGGAGAGGTCTTCAGAAATAAAAAAGTTCTCGGATTATCCCTCATTCAAAACTGGATCATCGGGCCGATTCTGATGTTCCTGCTGGCGATCATTTTCCTCGGCAATTTCCCCGAATATATGGTCGGCCTAATTATGATAGGACTTGCACGCTGTATCGCCATGGTAATTGTATGGAATGATCTTGCATGCGGCGACAGAGAATATGCTGCCGGGCTTGTTGCTTTCAATTCAATATTTCAGGTGCTTTTCTTTTCCCTGTATGCCTATGTCTTTATCACGGTGCTTCTTCCTTTGTTTGGATTAAAAGGTGCTGTTGTAAACATTACCATTGCACAGATTGCGAAGAGCGTATTCATATATTTGGGGATCCCGTTCATAGCGGGAATAATAACCCGCTTTAGCCTGATAAAAATAAAAGGAAGCATGTGGTATGAAGAAGCGTTCATCCCGAAAATCAGTCCCGTCACTTTGATCGCTCTGCTCTTTACCATAATTGTCATGTTTTCATTAAAAGGTCAATACATAGTTAGACTACCGTTTGATGTGATAAGAGTGGCAATCCCGCTTTTCATTTACTTTTTGCTGATGTTCCTCGTCTCCTTCTATATGGGAAGAAAACTTAACGCCGGATATGAAAAAACCGCCACACTCTCGTTCACCGCTGCAAGCAATAATTTTGAACTTGCGATAGCAGTAGCAGTATCCGTGTTTGGCATTAATTCCGGCCAGGCATTTGCTGCCGTGATAGGTCCCTTGGTAGAAGTGCCTGTTTTAATCGGTCTGGTAAATGTGGCGCTGTATTTTAAGCGGAAATACTTTGCTGCTGAGTATTGCCGGATTAAAGGGACTGAGCCGTTATAATCGGTGCAATAGTTGAATAAACATTAAGGAGGTTGTAGTTGAATACCAGAAAGTTAATAAAGTATTTGCTGCTCTTTTTTGTAATCGGAAGTTTCGCGTTGCTTGTTTATAAAGAGTTTTCTCCCAAAAACGAGAGCAAGGTAACTAATATCGTAGAGACACGGGGTGATAAAACGACCGCATCTGTTAAGTCTGTACCTGCGCCGGAGAGCCGGTCCTCAAAAGAACCTGCAACAAAGCAGGAGGAAGAAGCCCCTTCCCCTCGGACTACTGGGACATCACAAAATTCAAAAGTGATCGCATACTATTTCCACGGTACGTTCAGATGTACGACATGCCGTACTATCGAAAAGTATTCAAAGGAAGCTATTGAACACTACTTCGCAAACGAACTAAAGAATGGAACACTTGAGTTCAAGCCTCTCAATGTTGAAGACGCGGAAAACCGTCACTATATTCAGGATTACCAATTATTCAGCAGATCCCTTGTGATTTCCCTTGTAAAACAGGATAAGGAGATAACATGGAAGAACCTGACGGATGTCTGGAAGCTTGTAAGAGACAAGGACAAATTCTTTCAGTATGTAAAAGATGAAGTCGAGAAGTTCTTAAAGGAAACGTAACCGATGGAATTGTTTTTTTTAGCTTCAGCCGTCTGGCTTGGAATATTAACATCGGTTAGCCCCTGTCCTCTGGCTACGAATATAGCTGCTGTATCCTTTATTTCACGGCGGATTACGCAAAGGAATACCGTATTCTTATCCGGCATCCTCTACACCCTTGGAAGGAGTCTCACATATATTGTCCTCGGTGTCCTTATTGTGAAAACACTGGTAGATGTCCCGATCCTGTCGGATTTCCTCCAGAGATATGTAAACAAAATCCTTGGCATCGTGCTGATTCTCGTCGGGATGGTACTGCTTGATCTATTGCGAATACCCCTGCCTATCCCGTCGGTATCGGAAAACGTCGCAAAAAAACTGGCTGAAAAGGGAACCTTTGGTTCATTGCCTCTGGGCATCCTGTTTGCGCTGGCATTCTGTCCAGTCTCTGCTGCCCTGTTCTTTGGAGGGTTGATTCCGATTGCAATTAAAGCAAAATCGGGGGTCGGACTGCCCATGATCTACGGTATCGGTACCGGTCTTCCAGTCCTGCTCTTTGCTTCCCTCGTCGCAGCAGGCGCTGGATATATAAATAATCTCTACCATAGGATTGCAAAAATCGAATTTTATACAAAAAAGGTGACCGGGATTATTTTTATTCTGGTTGGGATCTATTACGCCCTGGTATATATCTTTGAACTGATTTAGGAAAGGGTGACATTGAACATAGTTCAAGATATTCAAAGATTGGCGCAAAGTGATGCACAGCTTGCACGGTTGTTCGAAAGGGTCCGGGAATATGCGGAACTTTTCTTAATCGCAAAACAAAGGCAAAAAGGTTGTGATGGAATGGGCGAAGTCGCCACGCTCAAGGATGAATTTATATATTCCATGGATGGAATAATCAAGTACTGTAAGGAGAAAGGATATCTTTCCGAATCTATTTCATATGAAATAGATTCGATTGTCAGGGAGATATGCAATACATAGCTGGAATGATCAAAATAGAAAATTATCGTTACAAGGAGATTTGAGATGAACGATTTGACAAAACCATGGAGAGGGATACCGAGGGAGTTGATACAATGGAATCCACAAATTGAGGAGGAGATCTGTATTGGATGCGGCATGTGTGTAACAGGATGCGGAAGGATGGTCTATAATTTCGACTACGATAAGAAGAAGCCGGTTGTTGCCACACCTCTGAATTGCATGGTAGCCTGCGTTACCTGTGCGAATGCATGCCCATCTAGGGCTATTAGTTTTCCGCCTCTGAGTTATGTCCACAAAATGATCAAGGAAAACGACCTTATCAGGAAATCAAGGGAAGAGCTGAATAACAACAAAGAAAAATATAAAAAGAAATAGGCCTAACCTTTCAGAAACTTGTGGAAATCAATTTATTCACAGCTTCTGAAGGATTACTTTGATGAAAGAAACTTCCAATTTTAAGGAGGACGCAAATGAATAATATCCAAGAATATTTTGAGACGGGTCTCAAATTTCACGGGCATAAGTGCCCTGCAATGCCGATGGGCCTGAGAGCAGGCGTCGCAGCCATGAAGGCGCTCGGCGTTGAGAGATCGAAGGACAAAGAACTCTTCGTAGAAGCGGAAACAGGCAGTGGTCACGCAGCAGGCTGTTTCCTGGACGGAGTCATGACCGCGACAGGATGCACCTATGGGAAATCGAACATCAAAAAACTCTATTACAGCAAGATGGCTTTTACCCTCATCGAAACAAAGACCGGCAGGGCGGTAAGGGTCTCTCTCAAACCTGAATTCTTTGAAAAGGCCCTCAATTCGCCATTTGTTCAGGAAAGGAAAAAGGGCGTGCCGCCTCAGGACATACCGGCTTCTATCACTGACCCTTTGGTCGAACGGATAATGGGGCTTCCCGAAACCGAATTCCTGAATATCAGCGATGTATTTCAAAAAGAGTTGAAAAAAGGCGCTGGTAATTTTGAGGTGAAACGCTGCGCGAAGTGCGGAGAAGCTGTGTTCACCGACAAGCTGACAATTGCTTCGGACGGACGGATGCTCTGCATCCCTTGTGCTGAGGCCGAAAAATAGCATGTGTATTTTTGCGCTTTTCCCCCAGGAGATGACATGGTAACTCTTATTTTGGCAACGGTACTTGTTTTTGTTTTTACGACTGTCCTTACCATTGCCGGGGTGGGTGCGGCGTTTATATTGATACCTGTATTCCTGGCTTTGGGGGTCCCGCTGCTGACCGCCATGTCAACCGCCCTTCTCTTGAACGCGGTCGCGATGGTTTTTGCCTCGATAAGTTATGCAAGGGAAAAACTGATTGTCTTCAAGACCGCATTGCCGATCCTGATTGTTGCATCAATACTCTCCCCGCTGGGAGCAAGGACAGCCGAGCATCTGCCAAAGGCTGTCCTGTTGTGGATGTTTGTAGGGTTCTTAGTCTTTGCCGGTTCGATGATGTTGTTTTATAAGGCGAAAGAACGGGAAGTCGAAACAGATACAAAAAAGCTCATTGGCTATGGGGTTGGTGTGGGTTCCTTTGCAGGGTATCTTGGCGGACTTTTAGGCGTTGGAGGAGGAAACTTTATCGTACCGGTTTTGGTCTGGCTCGGATTTAATCCAAAAAAGGCAGCGGCAACAACAGCCTTTATCGTGATATTCTCTTCGTTCTCAGGATTCTTAGGCCATGCTTCCCTCGGGAATATTGATATGAAACTATTGGCTTTCTGTGCGATGGGATCGATTGCAGGCGCTTTGTTCGGGGCGTACCTGATGAAGAGGAAATTGAGCGGTAAACAGGTAAAGGTTGCCATAGGCCTGATACTTTATCTCATTGCAGTGAAGATGATCTGGGATTTAATAAAATAAGACTTTTATTGGGTCTGAAAAGAGAGATAAATGAATCCGATTCTGGAAATCGGTGCAGGTAAAGACCTGATGAACCGGGGAGATTTGAAGAAACCATTGTTGGCTATTTTAAAGGAGCGGGTTTCCTTTTGATTAAAGATAGAAAAAAAGAGTCTATTTACAGCAAAAAGTTGGCCTTTTTATCCCTGGGCCTCAATGCACTTCTAACTGCTGTAAAATTTCTCCTTTATCCGTTTACAGGGAGTGCCGCTATCCTTGCCGAGGCAGTGCATTCTTCGACGGATGTTGTCGGAAGCCTTCTTGTGATAGCCGGCATATACCTTTCCGAGAAAAAATCAAAACAGTTTCCCTGGGGACTTTACAAGATTGAGAACATTACGGCTATTCTTTCATCCGGACTTATATTTCTTACTGCCTATGAGATAGCAAAGATGATAGCAAGTCCGGTTGCAAATCTAAAGAACCTTGACATCGGTTTGCTGGCTGTTTTTTTGATGGCCCTGCCCAATGTATTTTTTTACAAATACGAGTCAGGGATTGCAAAAAATCTGAATTCACCCTCTTTGATGGCAGATGCAGCAAACTGGAAGACTGACACAATATCCCTGATCGTTGTTGGCGCCGGGATAATAGGCGCAAAATTCTCATATCACATTACGGACAGGGTAGCTGCAGTTATAGTGCTGATAGCAGTAATAAAGACGGGATATGGAATTCTCAGAGATTCCATGAAGAGCCTTCTTGACGCTTCTGTTGAGAGAAAGACACTTGATAATATGGAGGACATCATCCGTGGCTTTGAAAATGTAAGCGAAATTGTAGAGGTGAATGCGAGGAATTCAGGCAGATATATATTTGTACGCGCTGTAGTCAGACTTTCCGTAAAAGGTCTCAAAAAGGCCCATGAGATTGCCGAACAGATAGAAAGAAAAATAAAAGAAGGCATTCCATTTGTTGAAAAGGTGCTCATCCATTATGAGCCTGAACAGAAGGAATATCAGCGATATGTTGTGATGCTTGCAGATAGAGAGGACCTGATTTCAGAACACTTTGCAAAAGCGCCGTTTATTGCTTTGTGGGATTTGGATATTGCCGGCAGAAAAATGATCCGGCATGAGATTATTGAAAATCGGTTCACCGGACTGGAAAAAAGCAAAGGTATAAAGCTCGCAGTGTACCTTGTTGAAAAGGGAGTGGATGTCCTTTATCTCACAGAAGAGCTTGAAGGTAAAGGCCCTTATTATGTCCTTGGCGACGGCGGTGTTGAGATTAAAAAGTTAAATTTAAGAAATTTAAAAGAAGTGATTGAATTGAGCGAGAAAGATTAAACGTAAATGTGCGGACATATGAATTTCTTTAATGCTCTTGCTAATGAATTTATAAAGGGAGGATTTATGAGATACTTGAAGGTGGTTATGATTCTGCTTTTTCTTTCAGTGCCGGCAATAGCATTTACAGCAGAGAAGGCAAAGACCATTGATGAACTTTCAAGGATGTACGACATGTCTTCCTGTAAAACATGTCATGCAAAAATCTATGAGGAGTGGTCATACTCCTATCATGCAACCTCTCTTGTCGGTTCACTCGGCACGATGTCGAGTATAGCAGGTGCAGTAAAAGACGGGTTGATGAAGGAATGGACAAAATCCGGCGTAAAAGACATTAAGGATATAAAGGTAGAACACCTGGTAATTTGCCTGAAATGCCACCTGCCCCAGATAAATGACGCATCGGATGAGGTTGCTCAGCAGATTGCAAAGTCAGCTATTGAGGGCGCGACGGGGAATGAAGCTGCAATAGAAACATTGAAAAAGGTCGGCATAAATTGCCTGGTATGCCATAACAGCAAGGCTATTATTCATAAGTGGGTTGACGGTGAAGTTGAGAGCGACGTTCTCTATGGCAATAAAGAAGGCTCTCATGCTGATGTAAGATTTAAGGCGATCAAGAAAAGCCCTGTAATGAAAGAATCCATCTTCTGTGGACAGTGTCATGGACTTGGGCCGAATTTCGAACTGCCAAATCCTACACAGTGCCCTACTCTTTACGGAAGTTATCTGCATGCATATATCCCCTCCGGCGGTTCCAAGACATGCCAGGAATGTCATATGAAAAACAGCCACTCCATGTTTTCTTATAGGGACCCTAATCTCGCAAAAAGTGCCGTGCATGTTGAAGTTGATGCAAGGGGATATTATTTTCTTCCAAAGGCAGGATATTCTGTTCCGAACGCCGTGCTGACGGTCAAGATGACGAATAATGCAGGACACAGAATTCCTGACGGCTGACCATCCCAAAACAGAGTGGTCCTGGATGTGACTGCTAAAACAAAAGATGGGAAAGAAGTATTTGCAGAACAGAGGATTTATATGCCGCAGTCTTCTGCTTATGGCAGGGGCGACAAAATGGTCTACAGTCCGTTCAGGAAGTCGGGCATACTTGCCGACACGAGCCTTCAGCCCGGACAAACAAAGGAGGAGTCTTTCTCTATCAAATTCCCATTCGAAGAAAAAGATGGCAAGATTATAGAGGTGAAGGCTAAAGAAATGAATGTGGAAGTAAAGCTCTGGTACCTGCCTAATGGTGGCGACCCCCAAAAGGGTGTTCCAGGAAAAAATCAGTTCTTATTTTTTGAGGAAACAAAGACTGTTACAGTTGAGTAATGCCGATGCAATTGCGAAAATAATTATATAAGCAAATATTAACTGGCTCAAGGAGGTAGTTATGAGAACAAGAAGTATAGTTGGTCTGGTTGTGGTAGTGTCGATGTTTTTTACTTCTTCTTTAGCTCTTGCGGCATGGAAGGGCTATAGAGGAAGCGGTGGATGGGGAATGGGAACGTCCTACCAGAGGATGTACAACCCTGCAACAGTAGAAACAGTTTCAGGCAAGGTAGAATCTGTTGATAAAATCACACCCATAAAAGGCATGTACTATGGAATCCATCTCTTATTAAAAACAGACAAAGAGACTGTATCCGTCCACCTCGGCCCGGGCTGGTATATTGAAAGACTTGATACGAAGATCGAAAAGGGTGACAATGTCCAGGTCAAAGGTTCGAAAGTGACGATGATGGGAAAGCCTGTCGTTATTGCTGCTGAAGTGAAGAAAGGTGAATCTATCCTTAAACTCAGGGATGAAAACGGAATTCCTGTATGGGCAGGTTGGAAAAGGTAAAAACAATATTATTGTAGCCGCAGGCTTTAGCCTGCGTTAACAAACAGAAAAGCCCTGCTTCGAGCCGGTGCAGGGCTGATTGTTAAAAGAGGAGGTGAAGGAAATGAAGATGCAGGAAATCAGGAATATTGCAAAAGAGAGAGGTCTTAAAGTCGGAAAAATGAATAAGAAGGAAATTATCAGGTCAATCCAGAGGGCTGAGGGCAATGCCGACTGCTTTGGAACAGAACATGTGAATATATGCGGCCAGGCAAACTGCCTATGGCGGGAAGATTGCCTGGCAATGCAAAAGGCCTGAGCATTGGACGGCTGAAAAGATATGGTAAAACCACAACGATCAAAATACTTTCAGGGCTTGCTATAGAGAAAGGGGTACGATGAAGATGACTCTGGAAAAACGCCTGCTCCTGTGTTTTACGCTCACGCTTCTGATCTTAATCGCTGAGGTTATCGGCGGGATAATCAGCAAAAGCCTTGCGCTTTTAAGTGACGCAGGACATATGCTCACCGATGTATTTGCGCTCGGGCTGAGTATGATCGCTTTGCGTATTGGCAGAAAACCCTCAGACCGCAGGGCGACCTTTGGCTATCAGAGAATCGGCCTTCTATCAGCAGTCATCAATGCGGTAAGCCTCATTGTAATCGCTCTTTTCATATTCTACGAATCATATCATCGGTTTCTTTCACCGCCTCAAATCCACACCTCAACAATGCTTATTATTGCCGGCATTGGATTAATCGGCAATATACTCATAGCCTTGATTCTTGGTCACAGCCATAAAGACCTGAACATCAAAAGCGCATGGTTCCATGTGCTTGGAGATACCCTGTCGTCTGTTGGAGTCATCATATCGGGTGTCATAATCTTTTACACAGGATGGCCGTATGCCGACCCTGTGGCAAGCATCCTTATCGGGGTCATTATCTTATTCGGAGGAATCAGGATAGTAAAGGAAACGCTTACGATTTTTCTTGAAATGACACCCACGGGGTTTGATGCAGAAAAGATAGTAAAAGAGATTGCAGTGATACCGGGGGTGATGGGTATCCACAATGTCCATCTCTGGTCTCCATCAGACAGGAACGTGGCATTTTCTGCACATATATGGGTGCATGATCAGAAATTGAGCGAGATCGCAGGACTCAGGCGAACAATTGAAGAGGCGTTGATGGCAATGGATATCCGCCATATCATGCTTCAGTTCGAATGTGCAGAGTGCGAGACGAACGGACTTTACTGTCAGATCCATATGGAAGGAAACGGCAACGATGATAGTCATCAGCACTGAAAGCAAAGATTCTGAATGTTGATGCGTAAAAATTACTTTGCTGGGTGAACACAATGAAACTATTTGTAATTATCTTAATGGCTTTGCTCTTTTCTCCGGCTTCGGGATATAGCACTATGGCTGATGAAACAAAATCTAGTCATATCCTGCAAAACGATATTATAAGCATCGGAGGGACGTATCGTTTGCGCGGTGAAATAGATGACGAGTTCAACGTAAAGAAATACGGTACCGGCACTCACGACGACTTTCTCCTTTCAAGGCTGAGACTCGAAATCGATCTCAAGGTGGCAAAAAACTTAAAAATACATGCACAGATACAGGATGCAGAGGTTTTAGGATCGCGTCTTTCTGACAAAGACTTTTCAGGGAGCAACAACCCTTTCCATGATCCCTTCGATATCAATCAATTGTATATCGAATATTGGCCGGTTGAAAAGTTTGGTATTAAGGCGGGCAGACAATCGATCTCCTTTGGCGACCGGAGGATTTTCGGGCCGGGCGACTGGGGCAACACCGGCCGTTACGCATGGGATGCCGTCCGTGTTCTGTACAAAAGCGATAGCATAGACGGCAACTTGATTACCGGCCGTTACATAATTCATGATCCTAATGTCTGGCCGAATGAGCAGATTAATGGCGTAACCGCACTTGCGACGTACAATACCATCAAGAATCTTCCTTTTCAGCTTGATCTGTTTTACGTCCTCAAATACGATGACCGTGGAATCACCAAAGGGGAAAAGTCCAACGGCGATCTCTCTTCGCATTATGCCGGTTTCAGAATTGATGGAAAGAGCGGACAGTGGAACTACGATACAACAATAGTCAAAGAGTTCGGAAAATGGGCTACAGATACAATAGATGCCTATGCGGTGGTATTTACGCTTGGATATACCTTCGATACAAAGTGGAAGCCCAATCTCATCCTGCAATATATTATCGGGTCGGGAGATAAAGACCCAAAAGACAGTAAGCACGGCACATTCGACGGGGTATTCGGCGGAGCTGACACAGTCCTCTATGGATGGATGAACCTCTTCTTCTTGCAGAATCTCAGGGAACACCGGTTGGACATTGTCCTTACTCCCAGCGAAACAATAACTCTGCGCGGAGAGTATCACTATTTCATGCTGGACAAAGCGAAAGATGCCTGGTATTTCCCGGGCAACGCACAGCGCAGGGACAAAACAGGTTCTTCGGGACGGGAACTCGGTCATGAAGTGGACTTGGTAGTGAAAAAGAAGATCTCTGAATTCTTGGAAATATTGGGTGGGTACTCCTTTTTTATACCGGGTGAGTTTGTGAAAAATACGGGTCCAAGCCCAACAGCGCAATGGGCGTTTTTACAAACAACGGTTTTCTTCTGAGAAAGATGAAACTAATAAATATACAGGAGGGTTAAGATGAAGCGACTAATTGTTTTTGCACTTGTGGGGGTCTTTTGTCTGGGCGCCTTCACCCTGCAGGCAGAAAACCAGAAAGAACCGGAGAAAAAACCTTTAGCATCAGGAGTCTGTCCGCCTTTCTATCTCAAAGACGAAGCTGGAAATACTATCGACCCTGTGCACAATGTCAATGCTGACAAGCCCTATTCTCCAAAGCAGACATGCGGCACAAAAGACTGTCACGACTATAACAAAATCACCGAGGGATTCCATTTCACACAGGGCAAAGGAGAAAAAGTACCTGAACTGTTTGCGAAACGATATAACTGGGTAAGTTCGCCAGGCAACTATGGCGGAACGTGGTGCTCTCCTGCTCCTCTGTACCGGCAACTCGCACCGAAAAAGAATGACAGCGCCAGAATGATCGACATGACTTCATTTGATTTCGTGACCGCCACCTGCGGCAACTGCCACCCTGGAGGAGGTCCGCTTGAGTATGACCGTGAGGGAAACAGATATGATGAATATATGAAAAAGCAGGGCATGAAATCTGGTGAAGAAAACGGTCTGGACGGTGACTATTTCAAGGCTCGCTGGATTGATACCGGAGTCATCGAGGCCGACTGCCTGCTCTGCCACATGCCTGAATATAATTTCAAAGAGCGGAACAAACAGCTTGATAGTCTGAATTTCAGATGGGTAGCAACAGCAGGAAGCGGTT
>Ga0315282_10009775_pt1 | contig 15199 bp, 16 predicted proteins | sample YL17G07_20_MG_FD_203693 | JGI IMG/M metagenome (GOLD analysis project Ga0315282, IMG submission 203693) | Sediment microbial communities from Yellowstone Lake, YNP, Wyoming, USA - YL17G07_20 | ecosystem: Environmental > Aquatic > Freshwater > Lake > Sediment | place: USA: Wyoming | collected... | reverse complement strand
CTAATAACAACATCACCCCGGTTATTGGGGTGGATGGTGAAATCAGGGTAGAAGTCAGTTATAACCGAGGACTGAGATTTGACCTCAAGCTTTAATCCCACTCTAGCCAGCACAAAGGCAATGATGTCCTTAACACTCATCTCATCGGTAGCTTTATTCCATCGGAATTGATGCCTGGCTCTCCAATTTTCAATCAAGTTCCAGCCATCGGAGGCGTATAGAATAAGACTGGACTTACCGCCAGATGAGGTATGCTCATAGGCATCAAGCCAGAAGGCGAGACCCGAACTAACCTCATTTCCCTGAGAGGTAACATAGCCAGGGCTGACCTCTAACTGACAACCTATATCAAGGACTGACAGGTCTCCACTACCCGGGGAAGCGTATCGGCCATCATCATTCCTTAGCTCAATAACTAGCCTGCCCTGGCTTTCACTAAGCTCCTGCCTTAAAGAGAGCACATCAGCGGTTAAAGCGATGCTTTCTTGGGTTAGCTTGGCTTGCCACACACCATAAGGGGTAGACAGCCAGCAATAATCGCCATGGTGAGCAATAGCCATGCCATACTCACTTGATAGATTAAACGGCACTGGCTCATGCCATAGATTATCGATGAACTTGGTGTCAAGAACAGAGTGTGACCAGAAGGGGCGATTATAGGCTTGGGTGCCAGTAAACTTCTCAGCAAAGAAACACCGGTAGACATCTGGCTTATCCATAAATGCTCTGTGGTATTCAAAGTTACCGTCAGATGGTGCTGAAGCGAACTCCTTAAGGGCTGACCAGGTGCCGGCAGCTACCTCACCACCGTCACCATAAACCAGTGACCACAGCTTAAAGTTGCCGTCGGAATCCTTTCCGGTTATAAAGAGATTCCAGTCGCCATCGTAAACAGTAGCCACTCCTGAGAGGTTACCAGTGGTTTTATCCCAAGTAGCTTTATCCTGCCAGCTACCGTTTACATACTTTTTGACATAGAGGGTCGCCTGGTCAGCGAAGAATAGGGCTAAATCACCATTTGGCTTATAATCAGCAGCTATACCATAGATGGCTGTAGTCGGGGAATAGGCAATAAGCTCAGGGCTTCCCCAGTTAACACCGTAGTCAGTGCTCTTTAGCCGGTAAATCCCCCTGTCGCCCTTTATCCAGAATATACTCACTTCAGCCCCTAGACAGCAGCAAGCGACAATAACGGCATTATACTGGTTACAGTATGTCCACTGGCTGAAATCAGATTCTGGGCCGGGGTTAGCCACCCTCTGACGATATAACTTCCTGGAGTCAGATGGGGGCGTTATCCTGACCCTGATAAGAGAGCCATCATCGGGGATGGCCAGGGCGTGAAAGTAATCAGCCTCCGAGCCAGTATATAGCCTTGTCCAGTTTAGCCTGACCACCCCGGAAATGGTGTTACCGGCTTCAACCTTGACATAGGGGATATGACTGGCTTCCTTCTGAGCAGCTAGTAGCGTTGACGATAAACTTCTCAATTCCAGTAAACCTCACCTAAGCTTTTTGTCTTTCCCCCATACTCTCCCCTAAAAAGAGAGCCAATAGGTAGGGTGTTTAAGAGGGGCACCAGCCCCTCTTTTTAATTTCTTCCCCCTTTTAAGGAGAGGGGGACTAAGGGGGTGAGATTAATAAAACTAATTTACCAAAATAGAGGGAGCATCAAATCCCCTGCCTGACCTGGTATCCAGGGCGTTCCCCAGAAGAGATGACCGAGCAGGATGCCAATGGCAGTTGCCAGGGCAAGCCAGAGAAGCGGTTTACTATGGTAGCTATCCCGGATAATATAGGTCCAAGGACACCCCCCTATTCTTAGCCATAGGGCTTTATAGAGTTGAGATAACCAATCCCGTTTCATGGCTGCTTCTTAAACCTCTTAACGGCTCTCTCACCGAAGTATTCTATGATAACTGCCGAGACTAACCCGGTTAATAAGACAGGGACTTCAACCTCTGTCATCACACAGATGCCATAGACGGTAAATCCCCAGACGATGATAAATGGTCTGACCATGCTCTTAATAAACTCTGACCAGTCCTTCAATTCCACCCCCTTCCTTGTCATTGCGAGGAGCTTTGCGACGAAGCAATCTCCAGGATTGCCCCACCACTGAGATTGCCACGCCTTCGGCTCGCAATGACTTCTGTTTTTGTCTACACCAGCCCGGCTAGGGTATCAGGTAAGGGCTTATCTGCCTTTTGGTAGTGATTGGTCAAGTGCTTAGCTGCCTGAAGTATTTCCTCCGGGCTGGCATCGACCCTCCGCCCCCGGTAACCACCTGGAGAAAGGGCAGCCACAGCCGCCGGCATCCTATCCCAATCAACCGTCTTCTCAATATCAAGCTTCCCCTGGAGAGCTCTAAAGATGCTCTTCTTATGATGGGGAAGCTTCCAGGTCTCAGGGTCTTCAGGGTCGCCAATGATAGCAAACGCCTCCTTAGGCAAGCCTTCTTTGGTCTTGGCTAATCCTTCTTTTACGGTCATAATGTGCCTCCTTACGGTCCGTAGTCAGTTGACTTGGACACTGGTGGGTAGTAGGCTTTGTAGACGGAGTGGACTCGAACCCTATTTCTCCTGCCTAGCCGTTTTAGCTCCTGCCTAAAATACCCAAGTTTCTCCCTGCCCCAGGTAAGGAACTCCCTGGGGGTCATCAAGCCACCGACGTTAACCCTGTTTATGGCATATGTTGCCCACTCTACAGCGGCATAGCCACAGGCACCGGTAGCGACTAGGTCTTCGTGCTTGGCAGGGATAGTAGAGGTGGTAGCATCAAGGGTATGGAGCTTGCCATAATAGATATAGGCATTTGAGCCATTGGGGACTTCATCACCAAGCAGAGTCAAGGTATCTGCCCACAAAGAAAACCGCTGGTATCGCTTGGGGAAGTTGTCCACCGGGTATTCTATGGCTTCAACCATAATCCTATCGGTCAAGGTGGATATATCAAGCTCTCTGGAGCCTGAAGTAGTAGCCTTAGTTGCCTTCTGCTCGTAGGGAATAGCCTCCGAGAAGTCGTTAGCGGCATGGGCAATATGCCTATCCAGTTCATCATTAGTCCAGCGATAGTTAGTGTCATCCTCATCATGTAAATCACGCCTGACAATAGTTCTCATTTCAGCTAGGTTCATAGTGACTGCTCCTTTAGCTTCCTGACCTCAACCCTTTTCCAGTTTGGTGCAGGGCAAGCCTTCGTCGTGTCGGCAGAGCTCTAAATCGCAGAAGGCTATTTCCTCATTAACCTCACCCTGTCTAATGCTTACCGCCTTTTTGCTAGCCCTTTTTGCGTAATTCATCAAGGCTTGAGCATCGGCTTCGTTGTCAAATGACAAGTCAAGGCGAACTCTATACTTCATTACCGATACCTCCATTTAGTAGCCAGGTAATTGTGCTGGATTTCTAGTGAGCTTAAAGTCCGGTTGTAAATCCTGACTTCACCTATTAGACCTCCGTAAGAGTGAGTTCCAGCAAATTCCCTGCGTCCTATATAAACAACATTGTCTGAAGAGGCTACTGTTTTGGTGTAATTTCCCTTACTTAAAAATGTCCCGTTTATATAGAATTTAATTTCCTTTGGAGCAGTGGCTCTGGTAACAACTATATGAATCCACTGGTTTAACTTATTATTCAGGTCTGCTCCAACGCTATCGATAGCTTCCCAGGCTCCATCTCCATGGTGCCATCTTAACTCCCCACCAGGTCCAAAAATTAACTCGAATTCGTAGTTATAATGCTTAACTACTATTTCTTGGTCACCTATCTTGGCACGATTAGTCCAAGCCTCAACTGTAGTATCACCGGTAAGCTTCAGGCTCGGCGAATCAGGCATTTCAAGATAATCATCAACTCCATCAAAGCTCCTGCCTCTGGGTGTCCACAAAGCACCAGAAACCGTGCAAAGGTGCCCACGAGCGTCCTTTGACATAAAGGACACCCCATCCAACCTATAAAGCGGGAGATTCAATACATAACCGGGCTGGATGAGATGCCACCCAACAGCATATTTAGGGTCTTGCCAGTAAATGCCGGTTTTCATTCCTTCGCTCCTTGTCACACCACTCTATAGATAATCCTGACATAGCTTGAGTTCTTGACCCTGGCTCTACCCTCATTTAGTTCATTGCACTGGAGGATGAGGCGGACTTCAAAGGGGACATTCTGGAAATTGGCTTCAGGGGTAAAGTAACCGTTGCGAGTGCGTGATTTATAGGTTGTGCCGATATCGGTTTCGGTGACAGCAGAATGCAGGTTCACCCAGGTGCCGTCTTCGTTCCTTGCCTGCCACTTCCAGATGAGGTCAGCGGTGGCAGAGGAAACTGCCTTGAAGTCAGCGGTGAGCCCGAACTCAACTAGGAGGATTCTTCCCTCAAGGACAGGGTTAATAAGTTTACTGAGAACAGTAACATCAGTATTGGCCGCACCTGTAGTAACCTCGGAGGAGTACTGGGTGCCGTCCTCGGTTAATGCCCCCGATACTAGGCGGCCTTCGAAGTCAGTGAAGAATCCAGCACGAACTGGGATTTCGTCAGGGGCAATGATAATCGCTTTCATAGTCTCTGCCATGATTTACCTCCTTACTGGGGAGAGCCCCCATAGCCGAGGACTCTCCCCTTGATTTACTTTAGTCGGTTACACCAATTAGGGCGGCTGCCTTAACTGATGAGAACAGAGCCAGAGACACATACCACTTAATGCGAGTTCTGGTGGCATCCCTGGCCTCCAGGGCGCCGATAGGCTCGACAGTTAGGTGCCCGGGTGCGGTCAAGCCACATAGACCTCCCTCTCCAAACTGCATAGCGTAGATGGTAGAGCAGTTGCCACCGGTAGTAGCTGTCTCATAACCATCGGTAAGGACATGGGTATTTAGAATCCAGTCGTTGATGCCAATGGGGATACCATCCCAGAGCTGGATGAAGTTACCCCACTTATCGCGGTCGGTCTCCATTATGCCTGAGCCGGCTGCCCTGACCAGGGCATTGAGCTTTCTCCTGGAGCGGCGGCTCATTAACAGCATATCAGGCTTACCACCCTTTATGGCATCAATGAGCTCATCCAGCTTAGCCAGGGTGAGAGTAGCTCCAGTGCCTCCCATAGTGATTACCTGAGAGCCAGCAGCGGTGGTATCGATTAGAAGCCTTAAGCCCTGGAAGTCCTTATCAGCGGCTTCGCCGGTGCCGTAGATAAAGGTGTCCTCGAACTCGTGTGTGATTGCCTTAGTGGTGAGCTCGATAACAGTAGCCTCTAGGTCCTGCACATTAGACCGGGTTGCCTTTAAGAAAGCATCGATGTCGGCATTCTCACCCAGGATTTTGAGTTCAGCGGTAATCTTCTCAAAAGTAGGTGGAACCGGCGTTGCCCATTCCTCATTGACGTTATACCACTTGGCTCCGGGAAGGGTCTTCTCTTGGTTATAGATTAAACTGTTGCCCACAATCTCAATGAAGGGCAATCTCTGAAGGATAGGTGAGTCCTTAATGATAGTTTCGATGACTCCGATTTTCAGCATATCGTTGGATAGTTTAGATGCCTCCTCTAGTGTTATAGCCATTAGATTCTACCTCCTATTGCGTAGTTTATTTTCTCCCGTGGGGATAGAGCTGACAGGTCAGGCGGTGTCCTCTCGGGAGCTCCGGCAGGAACCTTAGCCGATGCAATTTCAGCCTCTAATCCCTGCCTCACCCTACTAACCAAGGTCTTAGCCTTCTCCAAGGACTCATTGATAGCTGCGATAGTGTCTCCAGTAATGAGCTCCTCTAAGACCTGTGGATTTGCCTGAACAACCATGGTTTTGTAGCTGGTTACAGCCTCAGCCAGAGACTGCTTCAGGGTAGCCATCTCGCTATCCTTGTCGGCTAAGGCAGGTTCGAGCTCAATGATGCGGGCATTAGCCTTAATTAGCTCCTCATCTTTTTGAGTCACCAAGCCCTCAAGCTCAGTAACCCTGGACGCTGCACTCTGCTCTAACTCCTCCACCTCAGGCGGATTCTGATTTTCCGTCTGATTGCCAGATTGCGACTCTGGCGAGTTTAGTTCATCATCTGCCAACTTTCGTCCTCCTTTTTCTGTCATTGCGAGCCGAAGGCGTAGCAATCTCTGGTGGGATGTTTCTGGAGATTGCTTCAGAACCTTGTCCCTCGCAACGACATTATTCCTCAACCACCTCTGCCTGGGGCTCTACCGCCCTCTCTCGCGCTCCGCCCCTGGTAGACCTAGCGTTGAGCTCTTTATTCATCCTGAGGATAGCCTCCCTCTCCTCAAGCCATCTATCAAACTCCATCTCCGGGTCTTTAACCCCGAGCTCATCCATAGCCCGGCGCCTTGAGTGGATACCGCTCTGAACCAATGTCTGCTCATTAGAAACTAGCCTAGCTAAATCCTGGGGTAGCACCGGATTCCAAACTACCCTCAAATGGTTATCTCCAAAGCTCTCACCTTGATACTTCTCCAGTAACTTAAGAATCATCCTGTTTCTCCGGTTATAGGCAGCTGTCCTGATGAGCCTTTTTCGACTCACCTTCTGCAATAGCGGCTGAAGCTCAATCTCAAGGGCTACCCCTGACAAATCCCTAGCCGTGCCGCCAAAGGCAGCCCTGGGCGATTCTGATATATCGTGCAGGATTCTATACAGCAAATCGACATAGTTGATGTGGAGCCCGACGCCGCCACCCTGCAATAGGTCAAGCAGATAGGCTCTAGCGTCCTCAGGTATATTCCACACTGCCCCTGGCTTAACAGCAATATCCTCGGATTCCTCCACATTCTCCAGGACGGCGATGGGATTACCTGATAGCTCCAGTATTCTTGATAGCTGGCTCATTGCCCGATTAAGCTCGCGCTGCGGCTCCATAACTTGGGGCAAATCAGATATACCCCAGAACTTCTTGGGCTCTCTCAGATTGGGATATATGATAAATGGGATAAAACCATAGGGATTAGGCTTCTTCTCCACCTGAGCATTATCAAGCCAGAACTCAAAGTCCTGAGCTGTCCACAGCTCAACAATGTTAGCTGTCTTACCTTTAGGTCTTACTTTATACAGGATTTCTACCTCATCCGCGGTTAGGCTGTATTTAGATGCCACCCTCCATATTCGGGAGGTGTCATCCCCCACCCACCAGGCATAGATGCCTTGAACATCGGGAGCGGTAATCCTGACACTTTTTGTCTCCGAATCCCAGATAACCTTGTAGCCGGCATCACCAAGGATGGCACAATCAATCTCGGTGTCAAAGTCGAGTTGCTCTAGGTTATTATCCTTGCTCACCTGATATAAGGCTGACTCTGCTCTCTGGGCTCTGGCTCTAGCCTCGTCTGAATCCTCTACAGCATCAACACCAAAGTTAATACCAGACATTAGATATGAGGTAACCTTATCTATAACCACCTTGGCGTAGTTAAAAGTCAGCCGTTTCTCACCTCGTTTTGCGTAGCCTTCCCAGTGCCGACCATGATAGAAATCAAGGAGTTCTTTATACTTCTTGAGCCTATCCAAATCACGGTGGGCTAACTGGGTCGGGATAAAGTCTTCATTCATTTTTAGTCCTCTCCGCTGTGTCATTGCGAGCAAGGCGAAGCAATCTTATCTTTTAGTTTGCTTCGTCGCTCTGCTCCTCGCAATGACTCTTCTTATCTTCCCTTGGAAGGGGATAGGATAGGTAAGGAATTCTTTAATACTCTCTGCACCGTTCTCTGGCTGAGACCAAACATCGGTGCCAGTTCCTTTACCCCTTTACCCTCAGTATTGAATAGTCTTACTATCTCTTTGTCCCGCTGTCTCTTCAGCCAGCGCTGCCTGCCCCTGGGCTCCTCATAAATACATTTTGTAAACGGGCAGTTAAGGCAGGAGTCAGCAAACTCACAGCTCTCATCCCGATATTGGTAATACTCCGGTGGTAAATCCAGCTCATTGTGCTCTGACCCCATAACCCACCTCAAAACTGAACTGCACAGTGCCAGAATAGCACATATGTTCTACTACCGTCAACAGTATTTTGTCGCTTTTTGCCTGTTGACAAAGCCTCAAATGTAGCTTATTATGAAGTCAATGAATATAAGCCTGAAGAAATAAAAATCCTACCCTCTCTTTTAACGGGAGGGGTATAAAGGGGGTCAAAATGAAATACAATAAAATCTTCCGAACTCTGGCGGTAGCTGTCATCCTTTCCCTGCTGGTAATAGCCATCCCAGCCACACCAGCCCTGGCTGCTGTGGAAAGTATTGAGCTCTCCCCTGATAGGGGGGCAATCGGCGACAAGGTTTACGTTAATGGCGTAGATTTTGACCCTGGTGACAGCGTGTATATCTATTTCTCCAGTCAAGAAGCCGTGAGGAGGGATAAGATTGACACGGATATTACCGTCTGGTATAAGAGCTCGGGCTCAGCCTCTGTCGGCGGTGTGGGTCAGTCTGACGAGGGTGAGTTCTCCAAATATTTCTATGTGCCTGAGGAGCTCAACAAGGGTGACGATGCCCCTGAAGATGTGGAGAGCGGGAGGATATACTACGTTTATGTTACCTATTCTGACAGCGACAGCATAGAAGATGTGGCTGAATTTACCATAAGAGGCATTGAGGTAACCCCAACTGAAGGTCAAGTAGGCACCGAGGTCACGATTACTGGCGTTGGTTTTACCAAAAGTAGAAGTATTACCATAAGCTATGATGGTGAAACCTTAGAAATAGGCGGTGATGAGAAAACCGGTAGTGCCGGTGACTTTACCTGCACCATTCTCGTCCCGGAAAGCGCTGCCGGTGTCCACACCATAACTACCAAGGCTAAAGAGGAGGCTGAGGCTGAGTTCACTGTAAAGCCAGCAATAACCATCAGCCCCACTTCAGGTTCACCAGCTACTGAGGTAGCCATTAGCGGCACTGGGTTTAAAGCCAGCAAGTCAATAACTATCACCTTTGATGCTAACGAGGTTACCACCAGTCCGGCATCAGTTACTAGCAATAGTGATGGCAGCTTCAGCAACGTCAAATTCAATGTGCCCTCTCTGGTTAACGGCACCTATAAAGTAAAAGCTAGCGATGGCGTTAATGAACTTGCTCTCGATTTTACTATCTTAATTACCGCTAGTTGCAGCCCGACTACGGGTAATGTCGGCACTCCACTCACCGTCAGTGGCACCGGATTTGTAGCCGGCGGAACACTAACCGTTAAGTATGATACTACTGGGGTGGCTACGGATACTGTCGAGACTGATGGAACTTTCTCGGTTACCTTTAATGCCCCAGCTAGCCCCGGTGGAACCTATACTATAACTGCTACCGATGGCATCAACACCAGACAATTTACCTTTACTATGGAGTCAACGCCACCACCTATGCCGCAGCCACTACTACCACACGCGGACAGCATTATTCAGGAAGAAACACCGCTATACTTTGACTGGGAGGATGTTGAAGACCCCAGTGGCGTAACCTATACCCTCCAGATTGCCAGCGACATCAATTTCACTTCTTTAGCTCTGAAAAAGGAAGGGCTTACCACATCAGAATATACCCTTACTGAACAGGAGAGAAAAACACTGGTGCCAATTGAAGGGGAGAAAGCTGTTTACTACTGGCAGGTTAAGGCTATAGATGATGCCTCCAACGAGGGTAAGTGGTCAGGCACAGGGTCATTCATTATTTCCCGTCCTCTCCCTCCCCCTCCCCCTCCCGCCGGCTTTAGCATGCCTAGTTGGGCTATATATCTCGCCTTTAGCGTCGGAGCCCTATTAGTGGGTATCCTCGGCTTCTGGCTGGGTAAGAGAAGTGCCTATCGCTATTAGGATATAGTAAAACCTCACCCTCTAACTCCCTCTCCTTGGTAAGGAGAGGGAGAATTTATTATAAAAAGAGGGGCTTACGCCCCTCTTAAACACCTCATAAAACAGAATGCCCTTTTGAGAGGGAGAGAGGAATTTTTACTAAACAGAGTTAGTGTAACCCGAGGCTTCCCCTAGCCCCCCGAGGGGAGTATTGGTTGGCAGCCTCAACCAGCAGTGCCAGGCTCATTAGGAAATCATCATGTCCCTGTGTCGGGTCAACATAAAAATTCATGGTCTGGCTGGGACGATACTGGCTCTTAGCTTTCTCCATTTCAAACCAGAACTCCTGATACTCGGACGAGCCATCCCCGGCATACATTTTCAGCCTGCCTGAGTTAATGGCAGCTAACAGGGTAAAGCCTAACTCCGACTTTGACCGCTGAGTGAAGGTGAACGGAGAAACTTTTGAGCCAAGCGACTGTCTAAGGAATGAGCTCACCGGCTGACCAACCCCGGTAGCATCAACCACTACCTTACGGCAGTGCCATACATTTTTAAGGATATCAATTAACTGGGGATAGAGTTCAGCGTGTTTCCTACCTGTCCACCAGTAGTGCTCAACAACCTTAACCCTGGATTGCCTCTGAGCATCATCACCAATAGAAAAATCTAGCTCGCCAATAGTAACTACGGTAGAATCCTGTCCTGGCCTCAGGGCTCTTAGGATGGCTCCTTCCTCTGTCTCAGCCTCCCCAGCTAGGTCAATGCCAGCCACATAGACCTTACTGCGGTCAGGTTGATGCCTTCTTATATGCTCTCCCTGAAGCTGAGCCCTTTGCTGAGGGCTCAAGTAACCACCGCCACCATGTATGGGTAGGAGACAATATTGTGTTAAAAAGAGGGGGTGATTTTCTCCCAGGCGCTCCCTCTCAGCCTCAACATAGGCTAAATAGTCAGGGTTATATTTAGCCACTTCCTGCCAATCGTAGCGGAAGTGGCGTTTCACCCCGTCCCTTCTCTCCAGCTCGTAATTTGTCTGCTTTACCTCCTCCAGTAGGGTAGAATCATCCCAGGTAGTGCCATAGTGAACGGTAGTAACATTGGTCGTTGCCCCCATCGGCTTGAACTCCTTGGTATACTTCTCCTTACTGACATCCTGGGACTCATCTATTTCCAGCAGTATATGAGCCGTGTTACCCACCACATTAGCTGACACATCAGCCGATAGGAATATAGCCCTAGCATTCCCGAGGCGGATGATATAGCCCAGCTCAGCTACCCAGATACCATTAAAGCCAGTATCATTTAGTCTGTCCTTTAGCCGCATCATAGAGATGACTGTCTGTGGCTTGAAGGTAGGCGAGCACTTCACCAGGTTCTGGGGCTCAGCCATATAGAGAGTTAAAAGTAAAAGCTCAAGCTGAGCTGACAGCTCATTCTTACCCCCCTGCCTGGCAATCTCCACTGAGAAAGTAAGCCCCTTCCTACCGAAAACGCTATTGAGTATAGCCAGTGCCACCTCCCGTTGGTAGGGGCGTAATCTATTTATTAAGTGTGGTTCCGATGCCGATGCCAAGGGGGAGGGCGACATCTCTAAGGACATTACCTATCGCCTCCTTCAGTCCTTTCTTCTGCTCTTTGGTTATGTTATACTTGGTCTTGACCAGCTTAGCCAGGGCATTGGTTGCCTGCATAATAAGCCTGATATTCTCTGGGTCATTTTCCAGGATAGATTTTATCTTAACCCTGAGCAGGGCAATCTCATCATCAATACCCTCTACGCCAGTGGCTAGCTCAAAGTCAAGCTGCTCAGCTTCATCAAGAACCTTGGCATAGAAACCGTGCTTCCTAGCGTTCTGATTGCCCTTTGGGGCGCCTCTTTTTCTCTCTACTTCTGCTAGCATGTGGTTTATCTCCTTGCCCAGTCGATTTACCTTGTGCGACATTGTTCAGGAGCCTGGCAGTGGCAAAGACAATGGTGTGGGCAGCCAGGTCCCATCTCTGGTTTTCTACAGCTAATCTCAATAGTCTCATAGCCTCCCCCCCTTTTGTTACATATACCTGCATTTATAATAGCACATATGTTCTATTACGGCTACCAGATTTTGTCATAAATTGATATTATGGCATAGCCGTTATAGAATAGGTTGAGGCTAAAAAGTGAGTGTTGCCAAACAACTCTACCAGCTACAGGAGGTCGAGCTGAAGATTGAGTCCAATGAGCGGGCTCTAGCCCAAATTGCCAGCCAGCTTGGGGAAAGTCAGGCGGTGACAAGGGCTCGAACCGAACTCAAATTGGGGCAACAACACCTTGAAGAATTGAGGCGGCAGCAACATTCCGTAGAATGGGAGACAGAAGACCTGGTGAATAAGCTTACCACCGCCGAAGAGAAGCTATACAGCGGCAAGATAAGCAATCCCAAAGAACTGACCAACCTTCAGCACGATGTTAATGGGCTGAGAGTTAAGCGTGACCAGCTGGAGGATAAGACACTAGAGATAATGGACCAGGTTGAACTCTCCATGGTGAGTGTAGCTACCTTAAGTAATGAGCTTAAAACAGTGGAAGCTGAATGGCACAGCCGCCAACAACAATTATCTACTGATATGGAGCAGCTCAAAGCCACACTATCCGACCTTAACCATGAGCAGCAATTACTGTCAGCCAAGATTGACCCTCAGGCAATTGAGTTCTACCACGAACTCAAAAAACAAAAGGGGCAGGCAGTGGCTAAGGTAAAGCAGGGGATATGTCATGGCTGCCGAATATCACTACCCACCAGTGAGCTGCAGCGGGCAAGAGGCAGTAGTCTAGTGCAATGCAGTAGTTGCGGGCGCATCCTGTTCCTCGCCTGAGACCGTCAAGAGGCATAAGATTGATTTGTAATGCCTTCTATGCTAGAGTATAAACAGGTCAAGTAAACCGGGTGACCGCTGTGGCAACTTGTCACAGAGGAAAGTCCGAGCTCCACCGGGCAGGATGCTGGGTAACGCCCAGGAGGGGTAACCCTACGGAAAGCGCCACAGAAACATACCGCCCCGATTTAATTGGGGTAAGGGTGAAATGGTGAGGTAAGAGCTCACCAGCGGCTGGGTGACCAGTCGGCTGGGCAAACCCCATCCGGAGCAAGACCAAATAGAGGGATAAAAGGACGCCCGGCCTGTGCCCCGGGTTGGTCGCTTGACCCTGGTGGTAACATCAGGGCTAGATAGATGGTCACCGCTCCGACCAGTCGGAGTACAGAACTCGGCTTACAGGTTTACTTGACCTGTTTCAAATAACCTCACCCCCTAATCCCCCTCCGCATAGCAAGGAAGTTATAAGTTTTGAAGGGGCTATGCCCCTTCAAATATTTCTTGATAAACATTTTTTAAATTCCAGCTGGGAGCCAAGAAAAGGGAAGTAAAGTTTAATAACCGAGCGTTGTGAAGCGTAATCAAGGTCAAAAATATAACGTCAACAACCGCCAGCGAGTTTGCCAGCCAAGTTTATTAAGCATAAAGTGGATATTAATGGAAGCCCTTAATCCGGTAGCTCGTGACTTTATTCTCTTCTGCATTAACCGCCATAATAAGCAGTGGCCAGCTCTTTACGATGAGATGTGTTGGGTAGCCGGGCACCGGCTGTTCCGAGGATTGGGCTATGCCGAGCTAAGAAAGGCGGGACTATCCCTCAGTCTCACCAACATAGAAGATACTATTAAGATGGTAGACACCATCACTGCTCAGAAGTAGAGGGTTCACACAATAAAGCTACCAATTCTACCTCCTAATCTAACATCAAACTACCCTATTCATAAACTTTGGGACTATTTATTATATTTACCCCACCCCTTAATCCCCCACCTTCAAATGAGAGAGGGAAGGTAGTTTTTGAAGGGGTCAAGCCCCAATAAATAACCAATAAATTTTTAACTACAAAACGCTTTAAGGGAGAGTGAGTCCAATGCCAAAAACAATAAAAATTATAGTGATAACCCTATTATTGGTGGTGAGCCTTGCCCTATCGTTTGGAGTTGGCTGTGCCCTAGGTGACAGAACTCCTCCAAGCCTGGGGCAGGGTCTGGCTGTCGTGGAGCAGGCGTGGAATATCATCCTTGATGATTATGTGGACAAGGACAAGCTTGATACTAGCACACTGAGTCAGGCAGCCATCAAAGGCATGGTGGAAGCACTGGATGACCCCTATACCGCCTACCTGGATGCTGAAACCTACCAACTGAGCTTGAGTAACCTAGAAGGGAAATTTGAAGGCATTGGAGCCTATGTAGGAGTTGAGGATGAACAGATAATGATTATTGCTCCCATTGCTGATTCACCAGCAGCTAAGGCAGGTATCAGAGCTGGCGATATAATCTTGGGAATCAATGGCAGGTCTACCTCAGAGATGAGCCTTGAGGAGGCTGTGCTTTACATCCGTGGACCAAAAGAGACCTCGGTCAGGCTCCTTATTCTTCATCAGGGTGAGACCAAGCCCCAGGAAATTGAGATAGTTAGAGCTAAAATTGAGCTGTCTAGTGTTCATTTTGAGATGAAGGGAGACATCGCTTATATCAATATCACTTATTTTTCTGAGCGCACCAATGAAGAGCTATCCCCGGTGCTGCAGAGTATAACCCAAGAAGCAGCTACTGGTATCATCCTTGACCTACGCAGTAACCCCGGTGGTTTACTTGAGACAGTAGTTGATGTAGCTAGCCGCTTCTTGAAGGAAGGCATAGTCGTTGATGTGATGGATAATCAAGGAAAGCATGCTACTTTAACAGTTAAGCCCAAAGGAGCAACTACCGACCTGCCCTTGGTTGTTTTGGTAGATAACTACAGTGCTAGCGGTAGTGAGGTATTGGCTGGAGCCCTGCAAGATTATGGTCAGGCTACTATTGCTGGCACCAGAACCTATGGCAAGGGCAGTATCAATATCCTGCACCAGCTTAAAGATGGTTCAGGATTATATATTACCACTGCTCGCTGGCTTACCCCTAAAGGTCACCTCATAGAAGGTAAAGGGATAGACCCAGACTTTGAGCTTGAGGGAGAGGATGCCATCCAGTGGGCGATAAACTATCTAAAGAGTAATAAATGACGAGTCGGCAGCCTAAGATAACCCTGTTTCCTTGCCTAAACTTTTTCTTTGTTATATTATTAGCAATCAGTCAGAAGGATTAACTATGTCATGGCTCGAATCTACTAAAAAGCTATTGCGCCGCTGGTTCACTTCTATACCATTTTTTATTGTACTCGGCCTGGTTCTGGGTGTGGCAATGGCTATTCCTTTGATACCTCAGCCTAAAGTCGCCACCATAAGTATAGCTGATGTTCTTCTCGACCAAACCTATGTTGATGACGTCCTGGAAGCACTGACCAGCGCCCGGGAGGACACTAGTATCAAGGCGGTTGTCCTCGAAATAGATAGTCCTGGAGGCTATGTCGTTACCACAG
>Ga0315282_10009774_pt1 | contig 15200 bp, 16 predicted proteins | sample YL17G07_20_MG_FD_203693 | JGI IMG/M metagenome (GOLD analysis project Ga0315282, IMG submission 203693) | Sediment microbial communities from Yellowstone Lake, YNP, Wyoming, USA - YL17G07_20 | ecosystem: Environmental > Aquatic > Freshwater > Lake > Sediment | place: USA: Wyoming | collected... | reverse complement strand
TGTCCGGCGGGAACATCCAGAAGGTGATTATTGGCCGCGCTTTCGTCAGCCAAATCTGTCTTCTGGTTACGCATAATCCGACCGTTGGGCTGGACGTTTCCTCCGTGGAGTTCATCTTCCGCAAGCTGGTGGAGATCCGCAGCCATGGCGATGCCGTCTTGTGGGTGAACGAAGACCTGGATGAGCTGATGATGTTGAGCGACCGCATCGCGGTCCTTCACCGGGGTGAACTCAAGGGGATCTTCCAACGGGACCAGTTCGATAAGTACCAGATCGGCCTGGCGATGATAGGGGCATAGGAATGGCCCTTGCCCTGGGAGCAAAAAGCTCTGCCCAGTCGTGGGGTGCCCGCACCCTATCCCGGGCCCTGCCCGGTATCAAGGTGTATGGCCTGGCGCTCTCTGTGTCTTTTGGGGTCATTGCGGCCATCTCCGCGGCTCTTGGCTATTCGGTCCCCGAAGTTCTGAGAACCCTGGTTTTCTCCTCATTCCGATCCTATGCCGGCCTGAAGAGCACGATTAAAATCAGCATCCCCCTCCTCTTCACCACCTACGCCTTCTTTATCCCCGCTAAAATGAGGTTCTACAATTGCGGGGCATGGGGGCAGATGCTGTTCGGGGGGGCCATGACCGCCGTCGTCGCCCTGCTCCTGGCCGATTGGAATTTGCCGTCTGTCGTGCTGATTCCTCTGCTCGTCATCACGGCGATCCTGGCTGGCGGCGCCTTCGCCTTGATCGCCGGCTACCTGAAGGCCGATTACGACATCAATCCGATCGTCTCGACCATCATGCTCAACTACGTGGCCATCCAATGCGTCGGCTTCTTTTGCACGGCGCGCGGCTTTCTGGACCCGACAGGCGGCCACCCCCAGACGAAGCTCCTGCCATCCAGTGCCGCGCTCGGCTTCGTGGGCGGAATCCCTTACTCGTTCCTGCTGGCTGCGCTGACCGTTCTCGTCGTCTCCGTTTTGATAAACCGGACCCGGCTGGGGTACGAGATCAACGCCATCGGCTACAACCCGGTGGCCGCCCAGTCCTACGGGATCGACTTCCGCAGGACCCTCCTGCTGACCTTCTTCTTCGGGGGCGCACTGGCGGGACTGGGCGGAGGGCTTGAGGTCATGAATATCCATAACCGGCTGCTGGTCGGCTTCGCCGACATCAGCGGATTGGAATTGGGAGCGTTGGGGATTCTGGCGACGTTGGTCGTGGGCGAAAACCCCATGGCCGTTCCAGTTTCGTGTTTTCTTATGTCCGTCCTCCTGGTCGGTGCGGACCGCCTGCAGAGGACCATGCAGGTGCCGGTGGAGCTGGTTTTTCTCCTGCAGGCCATGATTGTGCTGCTGATCGTGATCACCCGGGCCAAGTTGTCGGCGAAGAGGTAACTATGGAAGCGATCACCACTTTTGTATCCCAGACGGTTCTCTATGCGACGGTGTATACCCTGGTTGCTCTCGGGATCCTGATCGGCGGGAGGGCAGGGATCTTCATCATCTTTGGCGAGGGGATCCTGCTCACCTCGGCTTCCACTGGGCTGATCGTGGCCTCCTCAACTCAGAATTGGTTCCTGGGCTTTCTAATGGGGGCGTTCGTCGGCGGGGCTGCCGGGCTGGCCTTCATTTACCTGCATGAGACCTATAAGGTCAACCAATTCCTGCTCGGGATAATCTTTTTCATCCTCGGCGCCGGGCTGTCCGACCTGATTTACAAGCTGGTGATCGGGGTCACCTTGACCCCGCCCCTCGCTCCTCCCACGCCGGTCGTCGGGGGAAAAATCCTATCCGAGCTCCCGATCCTCTCCGGCTTCCTGCACCAGAGCGTGGTGGTCTATTTCATGTACGCCGCCATTCTCATCGCCTGGTGGTTCTACTACGGGACCAAGGTGGGGCTGGAAACGCGGGCCATCGGAGAGAACCCGAAGGTGGCCGATATGGTCGGGGTCAACGTCACCTTACGGAGATACCTGGTTACCATCATCGGTTCCATCCTGATCGGCATAGCCGGTGCCTACCTGGCGATCGTCGTCATAAAAACGTACGCCTCCGGAATGGGGGGCGGCCGGGGATTCATGGCCATCGGCATCACCATCTTTGCCAGCTGGAAGCCTCAGCGGGCACTGGTCGGGGGGCTTCTCTTCGCCGCAGTCGAAGTATTCTCTTTCACCCTGCAGATCGCCGCCAAAAACTTCCCCTACCAGCTCGCCCTCATGATGCCTTTCCTGGCCGTGCTTCTGATCATGATGATCTTCAAAAAGAGAATCGAGTTTCCCGCCTCCGTCGGAGACCCGTACAGCCGGGAATAGGCCTGGCTTGATGAGTAGGAATTTCAGTTGAAAGATCCACAATTTTATATTATGAATCACCCGTTTATTTTATGAGAAGAGCTAGAAGAGAGAAGAAGGATGTTCCCCTCAGGCCCAATATGGATGGGCCGAGCGTCAAGGTTCTTGATAAAGCACTGTCTATTCTTTCCAATTTTTTCGAAAAAGACGAGTTTGCCCTAAAGGAGCTCGAGGAAAGAACCCAACTCAATCGGTCCACGATCTATCGCATCCTAAAGGTGTACATGAAGTGGGGCTTCGTCGAGCAGGAACCTTCCACCAAGAAATACCGGCTCTCCATCAAGATCCTCGAAATGGCCGGGTCGGTGCTGAGAAGAATCAACTTTCTGAATGTCTGTCGCCCGTATCTTCTGAACTTGAGGGACGAGACGGGAGAATCGGCCTTCCTCGCCATTCTGTCCCGGGACCAGATCGTCGTGGTCGATTGGGAGCCCAGCTACTACAATGCCCATATCCAAGTCACGGTCGGAAAAACGATACCGGCCTATTGCACCGCAGCGGGAAGAGCCATCCTTTCCTCGCTCTCTGCCAGTGAACTCAACGCCCTACTGTCCAGACTCACCTTGAAGAGGTATACGGAAAACACCATAACGGACCAGGCGATGCTGCGCCGGGAGTTGCAGGCCACCGCAGAACGCGGCTATGCCGTAAGCAAAGGCGAATATGATCTCAATATCGTTGTCGTCGGAGCGCCGATTTTCGATATCCACCATCGGGTGGTTGCCTCGTGTTCAATCGCCGCGCTGGAAAGCCGGGTGAAGAGCGACGATCAAATCCTGCGTTACGGAAAGCTGGTCATGGAGGCGACTCGGCAAATCTCGCGAAAATTGGGAGCCAGTGGAGAGCTCATGGGACAAGGGGGTCGGTCTTTGATCTGAGCGTGAGCGGGGCGCTCCTTCAGAAAAAACGGAAATCAACCCCCTCTCTTCGAAGGTCGGGGGCAGATTGGCTATTTTACCGCCCGGCCGGGATGCGAGTGTGGTGTACCGCCGGAAGGATGAAGGGGAAGGGCAACCGTTAGGAGTTGGAAACATGCAGACGATACTAAAAGGCAAGGGGGCTGAAGTCCGCATTGATCCTGCCGGACCCATCGTCATGATCGGGGAGAAAATCAACCCCACCGGCAATAAGAAGCTGGCCGCAGCCCTGGGGGCAGCAAACTTCGATTATGTTCGACAGCTGGCGATGCGACAGGTGGAGGCGGGAGCTCAGGTTCTTGACGTGAACGCCGGGGTAACGGGCCTGGATGAGGCGGCTCTGCTTCCGGAGGTGGTCAAAGCCGTCATATCGCAGGTAGACGTACCGCTTTGCCTTGACTCGGGAAACCCGAAGGCACTAGCTGAGGCACTGGCGGTCACGCCCGGGAAGCCACTGGTGAATTCTGTGAATGGAGAGGAATCCCGGCTGCGGGCTGTGCTGCCCATCGTCAAGGACCGCGGCGCGGCGGTCATCGGATTGACGATGGACGACCGGGGAATTCCCACCGATCCGGAAACGCGCCTTTCCATCGCAGGAAGGATCCTGGAGAGAGCGGCGAAAATGGGGATTGCCCCGGAGGACGTGGTGATCGATCCCCTGGTCCTGTCGGTCGGTGCGGATCAGAACGCAGCGGCCGTCACGCTGAAAACGATTGAGCTCGTACGGCGGGAGTTTGGCGTCAATATCAACCTGGGGGCGAGCAACGTCTCCTTTGGCCTGCCGGATCGCCACACCATCAACCAAGCCTTCCTGGCTTTGGCCTTCGGAGCCGGAGCGAACTGCGTGATCACCGATCCGACCAAGCTCGCCGGCACCGTTCTGGCGTGCGATCTCTTATTCGGCCGGGACCGCTACGGAAAACGGTACATCGCCCATACCCGGAAACAACAGCGGACCGCGGGACCGGGTGGATGGGGGAGAATGGACAGTGCAAACATTTCGTAGGATGAAAACCGGATGGAGATGATGGAGTCCAGTCATGGGGCGTGACCTTTGAAGGGGGGGAATTCCAACGGCGAGGAAAATGTCTTTATCACGATTGGACAGGACGTTGGAAATAGAAATAGCGGCTTTGAAAGCGGAAGGCCGCGCCAAGGCTCCGGAACGGGTGATCGTAGAATACATCCCTCCAAAGGGCGCGTGGGGACCGCGCTACAAGCTTCAGGGTTCGGACCGGGAGTTTATCCGGTTGAACTCCAACAGCTATCTGTCTCTATCCAATCATCCGGCGCTAATTGCGGCCGCTGATGAAGCGACCCGAAAACTGGGCGCCGGGCCCGGGGCGGTGCGGTTTATCGACGGAACCTTTTCGTATCATATTATGCTGGAAGAGAGTACCGCCCGTTTTGTGGAGAAACCCGCGGCCAAGATCTTCAACTCCGCCTATACCGCCAACTGTGGCCTAGCCCTGGCCCTGTCCAACGATCAAACGTACTGGATTGGCGACCAGTTGAACCATAATAGCATCATCCGGGCCATGCGGATCGCCAGTGTCCCCCCCGCCCACAAAGGGATCTACGGCCACAATAACATGGACCATTTGCGAAAGTGCCTGGATGCGGTCCCGGAAGGCATCGAGCGGGTCGTAATTATTTTTGATGGCATTTTCAGCATGCGCGGGGACTTCGCCCCGACCGATCAGATTGCCCAGATCGCTGATTCTTACCAGGGGAGATTCAAAGACGGAGTCATCACGGTGGTGGACGATTCCCATGGGATCGGCGCCTTCGGGCCACGCGGGCGGGGAACAGCCGACTACACGGGGACCCAGCCGGACGTGATCATCGGCACTTTTGGGAAGGCCTTCGGGGTCAATGGAGGTTTCGTCGCCGCAAGCCGGGCGGTAATCGAAGCCGTCCGCCAGAAGGCGGATACTTACATTTACACGAACCCCCCGAGTGTGGCTGACTGCGCGGCTGCCGCCAAGGCGATCGAAATTTGCGACAGCGTTGAGGGCCTGCGGCGGCTAGAACACCTGAAAGGCATGGCGTCTTATTTCCGCCTCGGGATCAAGAAAATGGGAGCGCAATCCATCCCAGGGCCGCACCCGATTATCCCGCTTCTCGTGCGGGATACCCCAAGGACCCACCAATTGGTAAACCAACTCTACGATCACGGGGTCCTTGGGGTGGGATTGACTCACCCGGTGGTGCCCCGGGGCGATGAAACCATCCGTTTTCAGGTCAATGCCGCTCACACCGAAGCCGATATCGATCAGGTTCTGAAGGTATTGTCATCTTTGATATGACCGGCAGTAAGAAGAATCGCACGCTCCCCATCCGCGAGGAAAGCGCTAGGCGTCATGGCAAAGAAAAGAAAGCCGATCCAATCGCGAAGCAGGCCTCAGGGGGTGAACCGGGTGGGCATTGAATCCAAAAAGGCTTTCAGCAATGGAGGAGTTCCCATGTTTCTGCACCATGTCGGGATCGGGGTTCGAGATTTGGAGAAGGCCATCGCTTTCTACCGGGACATTCTTGGTTTTACGCTGGAGAAGAGAATTGACTGGGATAAGTCCGGCTTGAAAGCGGCACTCTTCTCCACGGGGGAGTCCAAATTGGAGTTCATCCAGGCGGTGAACCCTGCGGGCAGAGTGGCGCTATCCCTGGAAAAAGCGGCCCGGGAGAAAGACGGGATCGTCCATCATCTTTGCTTTGCCGTGGAGGATATCGACGAGGCGGTCAGGGCCCTCGTGGCTCGAAAGGTCCGCATGATCGATGAACAACCGCAAACCGCCACAGGGGGGAGGATCGCCTGGCTGGTCGAAGATGCGGCCGACGGGTTCATGATTGAGCTGTGTGATCTGCAGTACGAAATCCTTTAATTCGTCGGAAGCGGTTATTTTCCCGCAGGGGTGCCCCAAACTCCCATTAATCCTCCTTCGTTTTGTTGCCGATCACCCTGAGCATATCTTCGGTCATCTTCGCCAGGTCATATTTTGGATTCCAGCCCCACTCCTCTCTTGCACAGGAATCATCCATTCGATCGGGCCATGAATCCGCGATGCTTTGTCTAACCGGATCGATGCCATAGTCCATTACAAAATCCGAAATGTGCTTTTTAATCTCGGCTGAAATCATTTCAGGATCAAAGCTCATCGCCGCAACGTTGAAAGAGTTACGGTGCTTCAATCTGGAAGGATCTGCCTCCATCAAGCGAATCGCCGCTTCGACGGCATCCGGCATGTACATCATGTCGAGGAAGGTTCCGGCACCCAAAGGGCAGATATACTTTTTCTCCTTGACCGCGGCATAATAGATTTCAACAGCGTAATCCGTGGTTCCGCCGCCTGGAGGGGTCACATTGGAGATAATTCCCGGGAAACGGACACTTCGGGTATCGACCCCAAATCGCTTGAAATAGTAATCACTCAAAAGCTCACTTGTAACCTTCGTAATCCCATAGAGTGTTTGAGGCCGCTGGACTGTATCCTGCGGGGTATTGTCTCGGGGAGAGGTGGGTCCAAAAGCACCAATGGAACTGGGCGTAAAGACGGTACAATGATATACTCGGGCAACCTCTAGCACGTTAAATAGGCCGTTGATCCCGATATGCCAAGCTTGGTGTGGTTTGGCTTCGGCAACCACTGAAAGCAAGGCGGCCAAGTTGTAGATGGTATCGATCTTATATTCTTTTACAACCTGCGCGACCTGCTCGGCTTGCAAGACGTCAAGCGTCTCTGCCGGACCGGACTCGAGCAACTCCCGCGGAGGGGCCGTTTTATGAATTCCTGCAATCACGTGAGTATTGCCGTAGATTCGGCGAAGATCCGGAGTTAACTCGGAACCGATCTGGCCTGCCGATCCAATCACAAGAATGTTTTTCATCGCATCCTCTCATTTTTCAATTTATGAAACCGTTGATCCCCCGTGTGTTGACCCAAGGAAGCGAAGACTGGGCTTCCAAAGGGATGCTGCCGCTTTGCTCGAGGACGAGGGTGATGCTCCGCCCGAGAATGCAGGCAAAATCGATGGTCAAAGGTCACCGATCGCGTAGCTTATTAATATACGCTCGGGGGGCCCTTAAATCAACTTCTCTTTATTTTCCTGTCAGCCAATTTGGAAATTTCGAAATTGTTTAGCCACAGAAGGTACAGAGAGCACAGAGATATGAAAAAAGGGGACGGCTCTATTTTATTGACGGGCGAGATGGAAATTCATAGAATTGGGATATACCCAGAATAGCGAGGATAGCCCCAAGGCAGAATTGGGAGCTATCCAAGGATGAGCCAGATCGGAGGAGAAAATATAAGGAATTTGTGAAAGGGATGTTGCGATCTAAGGACGCGATGCGGGGAGAGATGGAGGGGCGAGTCATCTACAGTAGTGAGGTATTTGCGGGTAAGCTTATGGAGGCATACGAGATGGAAGAGGTGATCAAGCCAATAGGCAGGCCGAAGAAAGAGCCAAAATAAAAAATAGATCCGTCCCCTTTTATTAAACCTAAAATTTATTGGAGGTATACCCAATGTCATTTACCCGATGGAAAGAAGAACTGATCGAGCTCGGCCGGCTGGGTCGGAAAAGCTCGGCCCGAATTGAAACGTATGGACAGCTCCACCCGGAGAAGGGCTTATACCGTCTGGAGGGGACGGAAGAGATGCGTCGGTCCAAGGAGTACATGATCAGCCGCATGAAAGAGGTCGGGCTTACCGTGCGCATCGACCGGGTCGGGAACATTTTTGGCAGAAGGGAAGGCAGCAAAACCAAGAAGGGCGCAGTCATGTCAGGGTCACACCTGGATTCGGTGTTAAATGGCGGGATGTTTGACGGCGCCCTCGGGGTCATCAGCGCTTTAGAAGCCGTTCGGATCATGAAAGATGAAGGTTTTGAAAATGAGAGGCCTGTCGAAGTAGTGATTTTCATGGGAGAGGAAGGGTCCGCTTTCAAAAAAGTATTGCTGGGAAGTCATATCTTGGTGGGTAAAATGCCGGTGGAAGAGGCCTGGGAATTGAAAAATAGCGAAGGCCTGACGCTTAAAGATGCCTTGGACCGAGGCGGCCTGCGGGGCGATTTTGAAATGGACCTGGGGGACGTGGAATATTTTATAGAAATGCATGTGGAGCAGGGTCCCATCCTGGACCAGGAGAAAATCCCGATTGGCATCGTGGAGAATATTACCGGCTTGACCTGGGTATATGCCACCTTGGAAGGCGAAGAGAATCACGCGGGCACGACGCCCATGTTTTCCCGTAGGGATGCGCTCGTGGCGGCAGCGGAAATTATTTCCTTTACCAGTAGACGCGCCAAAGAGATGGCCAGAAAGTTCGGAGGGTCAACCGTTGCTACTGTCGGCAGAATGTTCGTTCTCCCGGGTGCTCCAAATATTGTTCCGGGGAGGGTGGAAATGGGGATCGATATCCGCGACGGGGTCGAAGAAAATATGAAGAACCTCAGGCAAGAGATTTTAGGCCGGATTAGAGACCTCGAAGAGGAATACGGCATAAAGAGCACCATAGAGATTCCCTTCCTCCATCCCCCCCGTCCTTGTTCCCGGGCAGTGGTCGTCACGATCGCCAAAGCTGTTCAGGAAATGAATTTGCAGGCCCGAAGAATGAACAGCGGTGCAGGGCATGACGCCCAGAACATAGCCGAAAAAGTTAAGACGGGGATGATTTTTGTGCCCAGCATTCGGGGGATTAGTCATTCTCCTTTGGAATGGACAAATTGGGAAGATATCGAAAGGGGAATAGGGGTTCTTACGCGGGCCTTAAAAGACCTCTCGAAACTCGTGCCCGCCCTGGTTTTGGCTGATAGGTGATAGACCTTGGCTTTTCGGGTAAAAACAGAAAAGTAAGAATCAGAGCTTGGGGTGGCCAGCTCGAATTTTTATTGATAAAAAATGGACGAGCCGATAAAATCGGGATGCATTCTATTTTCGGAAATGGGAAGGATGTCTGAACGACTGGGAAAACGATACCTGAATCCGGGATCAAAAACGAAACAGGGAGGAGAATCAAATGGCTATCATGATTCAGGACGGGACAATTGTGAATTCTTCAGAGCTGTTCAAGGGCGACATCTTGATCGAAGGAGAGAAAATTATTGCCATGGGTATCAAGCTGGAGGGACGCGCCGCAAAGGTAGTTCCAGCCAAGGGGAAGTATATCTTCCCCGGAGGAATTGATGGCCATACACACTACGCTCTTCCCCTCGCGGGCACCCATACGGCCGGGTTCGCCACCACGACCGCGGCAGCGGTGGGGGGAACAACCTGCGTCATAGACTTTTCCCCTCAGCCCTTCGGCATGAGCCTGATGGATTCGATTGTCAAGCACCGAGCCGAAGAGGCCGAAAGCAAAGCCGCCGTCGATTTCAGCCTGCACGCCATGGTTATGGATGCCGCCCAGCAAAGGATCTTTGAGGAACTCCCGGCATTGGTCAAAGCGGGCGTCCCGACCATCAAGTTATTCATGGCCTATAAGGGCACTCCTTTTATGTGTGACGACGCAACCATCTTTCGGATGCTTCAAGCCTGCAAGAAAGCGGGTATGCTCATGATGCTGCACGCCGAAAACGGGGATATGATCGATGTGTACCAGAAACAACTGCTTGCCGGAAAAAAGACGGACCCGAAATACCATGCCACCAGCCGGCCTCCGGTGGTGGAGGCAGAGGCCACAGCCCGGGCGGCGTACCTGGCCAAAGCGGCGGATTGCCCCGTTTTTATCGTTCATGTTTCCTGCACGGAGGCCATGATGGCCCTTCGGGCCGCCAACCTGGAAGGAGTAAATATTTTCGGTGAAACCTGTCCGCACTATATGGTTCTGGGCGTGGAGAATCTCGCCAAGCCTGATTTCGAGGGGGCGAAGTATGTCTGCTCTCCAGCCCTTCGGGAGTCCCGGCACCACGATCAGCTCTGGCGGGCCATTGAGAATGGTTGGCTTCAGGTGGTCGGCTCCGATCACTGCGCTTTCAATTTCAAGGATCAGAAGGAGATGGGCCGGGGTGACTTCACCAAGATCCCGAATGGTGCCCCGGGAGTTGAAAATCGCCTGGCTATTCTCTACACCTACGGGGTGTTAACCGGCAGGCTTTCGCTGCAGAGAATGGTGGACGTGTTTGCGACGGCGCCCGCAAAATTTTATGGCCTCCACCCCCGCAAGGGAAGCATCCTGGTGGGAGCGGACGCAGACCTGGTGATCTTTGACCCGGAATACAGCGGAACGATTACCGTAAAGACATCCCAGCAAGGCATCGATTACAACGCCTACGAGGGACTTAGCCAGAAAGGAAGGCCGGAAAAGGTCTTTCTGCGGGGGGAGCTCATTGTCGATAAAGGCCAGTACGTGGGGAAGGCCGGGCAGGGAAAATTCATCGAGCGGCAACCCTACGGGGCGGCTTATAGAGGCCGTTCTGTAAGGAAGATGCCCCCAAAGTGATTCAGATCGGGCTCCCCAAGGGATAGATGCAAAATTCTCAGACCCTTTGGCATCAGGCACAAAGTTCCGTTTTCGGGAATTTTCGGCCGGAAGAATTTTATTACAATTATATGACCTCTCCATAACGATTTAAAGATGATTTTGCTATAGCAGGAGTAGCGAATCTGGATTTTATGAGGTTCTCATTCCCCCGGATTTAAAGGGGGGCCTTCACAGGTTTACAAGGGAAAAGGAGAAGACGGTTGAAGGACCCGATCGTGACAGGACCTTTTCAGGGCGCAAATTTCGCAAGCCTGGGCCTGGGTCCAGACCGGCATCCTTTTTCCTAGGCCGATGACCATGGAGGCTGACTTGCGCGGGACCATCATCGCCGCGGAGGTTAAAGAAACTCCAATCCGCTCGGCCCCAACGAATCTGCATAGATCCGATTGTGCCGCGAGAGGAAATCCTTGTATGCCCGGGCTGAAGGGACTGCTCGTTTCATAACCTCGGGCTTCTGCTTTCCGATGGATGAACTGGCAGACTTTTCGCGATAGAGCATCTACCGCCGCGCTGCCGATACCGTCGAGTAGCGTGGCACGCAGCGGGTCCTGGGTGAAATATTCCGTCACCTTATCTTCCAAGCAGGCCCCGATGGTGCAAACGGCCAAGGCCGCCTCAACGGCCGAGGCCAAGCCTTTGGCGATGAAATCGCCATGAAATATGGGGCCTCCTCCGAGGCTTAAACGATCCCCCTCGATCCGAGTTACGGGGTAATATTCATAGACAACGGCGGGCTCCAGAAGATGCCGCTTCGCCGCTGCCAACAATTCCGGGACAAGAGCCATAATCCACGGCCTTATTTTCGACCGATTGCCGAGACCTTGCCGCCTCAGCACCTTCTCTATCTCTAGGGTCACCGAGATATTATGGAGAACAGGCATCACACCACTCTTTCCGCCGGGACTTGGGGACCAAATAAATTCCAGGTCATCGTTGGAACTCTCTAAAAATCTTCTCGCCTATCGAATCCGAACGCAATAAACGACTTGTCATCAAGTCAGATACCGAAGGGGGCAATCGCTTCCTATCCGCCGCAGATGGACTTCTTCCGAATCCCCCCTCCAAAATATGAGGCCTGGATTTCAAATCCCGGGAAAAAGTTCATTGGGGAACTTTAAAATCAGATCTATAATAGCAAAAATGATTTGCCAGATCAAATCAAGAGTTCCCCTCCTTATTTGAGAAAGTCTCTGGTGTCGGTTGAGCTCGTTTTTCTCCCGCAGGCCGTTACCGTGCTGCTGATCGTGATCACCCTGACCCCGCCCCTGGCTCCTCCCACGCCGGTCGTCGGGGGAAAAATCCTATCCGAGATCCCGATCCTCTCCGGCTTCCTGAACCAGAGTGTGGTGGTCTATTTCATGTACGCCGCCATTCTCATCGCCTGGTGGTTCTACTACGGGACCAAGGTGGGGCTGGAAACGCGGGCCATCGGAGAGAACCCGAAGGTGGCCGATGTGGTCGGGGTCAACGTCACCTTACGGAGGTATCTGGTTACGATCATCGGTTCCATCCTGATCGGCATTGCCGGCTCCTACCTGGCGATCGTCGTCATCAAAACGTACTCCTCCGGGATGGCCGGTGGCCGGGGATTCATGGCCATCGGCATCACCATCTTTGCCAGCTGGAAGCCCCAGAGGGCGCTGCTCGGAGGACTCCTCTTCGCCGCCGTCGAAGTGCTCTCCTTCACCCTGCAGATCGCCGCCAAAAACTTCCCCTACCAGCTCGCCCTCATGCTGCCTTTCCTGGCCGTCCTTATCATCATGATGATCTTCAAAAAGAGAATCGAGTTTCCCGCCTCCGTCGGAGACCCGTACAGCCGAGAATAACCCGGGCTAGATTCATCGGCCTTTCAGCTGCAATCTTTGCGATCACCCACAGGATTCTGAACTGGGGAAAATTGGCTTGACTGAATAGGGCCAAAACCTTTAAGATATGTTTAAATCGATCTAAAGGTTTTTGAAATGAAGGAAGCGCTAAGATACTTAGAAAATGCAAGAGAGATGTTGAAAACTGTTCCGGTAGAGGATAACACCTATACCGATGTCAAGCCTGTCCAGGAAGCTTGTGGGACAGCTTACCTAGCAGTTCTGAAAGCCATTGATCAGTATTTGATCAAGAAAGGAGTTGAGGAAAAGGAACTACCGCAATCTGTGGATGGCTCTAGAGACATGATGCGAAAGTACCTGATGATTCATAATGGTAAACTCATGAAGGAATTTGAAAAACTTTATAAATTATTGCATATCGCAGGGTATTATAGAGGCCTACTAGAGGATGTAACAGTCGTCAAGGATTCCCTTAAAGCTGCCAGGATTTTCATAGAAAAGATCAAGTAAAGATCCGATCCCTCCGAGGAAGCAATCTGGTCCCCTTCCTTCCAGTTGACATTATCTCAATTAGCCCTCCTTTTGCTATTGCCATTCATAATAATTTTTGTTCTACTCTTGGTAGAAACGATGGTATGAAATTATGGGGATAATTAAGACCGCCATCTCAATTCAAAAATCTTTGTTCGAAAAGGCCGAGGATCTTGCAAAGAAGATGAAGGTCCCGCGAAGCCGCATATACGCCCTTGCCTTGCAGGATTATCTTCGCCGCAGGGAAAATAAGAATTTGCTTGCCCAAATCAATGCCGCCCAGGCGGAGGAACCGGAGGCATCCGAGAAAAACCTCCGGCAGAAATCCAAACGAACCCATCGGCGTCTCGTGGAGGGCGAATGGTAATCAAACAAGGGGATATCTTCGGGGTAGAACTGGAAGAACCTCGGGGATCCGAACCCGGGTACCGGCATCCGCATGTGATTATTCAGAATAATCTCTTCAATCAGAGTCGAATCCGTACCGTCATGGTGTGCCCTCTAACATCCAACCTCAAGCGGGTAAGCGCTCCCGGCAACGTGCTCCTTGAAAAAAAAGAGGCCAATCTGCCCAAACAGAGCGTGGTCATTGTTTCGCAGGTATTCACGGTGGACAAAAGCCAACTGGGCGAGCCTATTGGGACCCTATCTGCCAAAAGGATCCGCGAAATCCTCGACGGGATCAAATTGGTTACCGAACCGCGCGAGGTGGAATAATTTGAAAAAAACCAGAAGCCGCCTTGGAACTGCAAAATGACATCTGAGGTTAGAACGATTTTCCTAAATTCCTGGACTGACCCCTTTTCCTGACCCCTTTTCTTGTAACAGTTTAGTGCTTTTGGAATTTTTTTGATCACGCGCCCACAATTTTCTTGATTTGTGTGGGCGTTTTTGTGTTCTCATAATATGAGTATAAATACGCATGTATGAAGGAGGCCCAAATGAGTCGATGGGACATCCTGAAGAAGCGCCAGGCCCGGCTTAAGGAGGACATTTCGTCCATGCTTGATAGTTTTCTTATCGGGACCATCTCCAAGTCCCCTTCCATGACCGGCCATAGCCTGACGACCAAAGTGAAAGGGAAAACTGTAACGCTCTATGCCCGAAAGGACATTGTTCCGAAGGCTTTAGAGATGGGCAATCGGTACAAGAGGCTTTGGACGCTTATCCAGGCGCTCTCCAAAGTCAACTGGGAGATCCTGAACCTGGAGAACAAGTAGGCGTGGCGCGTTGCCCCTATCCACCCCATGATTTTGAATGTCTCTACAGGCACAGCTGTCCCTATCTGGACGGAATGTCCACCCAGTGGGTCCTGGAAGAGTACCGACAGGCCGCCGATGTGTACCAGGAACACTTGCGGATCATCGATGGCTTTGATGGCGAGTTAAAAGTCCGGGATGAGCGGATACGCGTTCTGGAACGACAGAATGCCGAACTGAAGGCGAAACTTCAAGCCTTGCATCGACGGCCATTCAAGTCGAATAAGAAGAAAGACACGGTGAGGGGGCAAAAAGGTGTCGAAGGGGCCTCACTGTCCAACGAGGGGAAGAAGAGAAAACGCGGGGCGCCGGTAGGACATCCGGGATGGGTGCGGCCCAAACCGGACCGGATTGATCGGACCCTCCACGTGCCGGCTCCCACGATTTGCCCTCATTGCCAATCCGACCGCTTGACGCCGATGGAGGAAACGAAAGAACACTTTCAGGAAGATATCGTGATCCGGCCCCATACCCTGGTGACCTGCTATCGGCATGGGCAGGCATTCTGCGCGCGGTGCAACCGTTCTGTGGTTCAGGCAGGGGAAGGAGAGCTGTTGAACGCCTCTATCGGGCCGGTCGCGAAGTCCGTGGCGATCTACTTACGCTATCGGATCGGGATTTCCTATCGAAAAACAACGGAGTTGCTCCGGGAGTTGTTTGGTCTTGAGTTTGTTCCGGCCTCCGCCCTCGGGTTCGACCGCAAAGCGGCAGCGCAGGGGGAACCGCTCTATGAGGATTTGCGCGAGAAGATCCGGACCTCCGACGTGGTCCATGGCGATGAAACTTCCTGGCGTAATGACGGCGTGGGGCACTCTGTATGGTTCGCCGGCAATGAAAATCTCGCCT
>Ga0315282_10009773_pt1 | contig 15201 bp, 11 predicted proteins | sample YL17G07_20_MG_FD_203693 | JGI IMG/M metagenome (GOLD analysis project Ga0315282, IMG submission 203693) | Sediment microbial communities from Yellowstone Lake, YNP, Wyoming, USA - YL17G07_20 | ecosystem: Environmental > Aquatic > Freshwater > Lake > Sediment | place: USA: Wyoming | collected... | reverse complement strand
AGAAGATCAGCAGACGATGGTAGTGGAAAGAATCAAGAGGTTCTATAAAAAAGAATAGATTAAAGGAAAGTAAAGAGTTTGAAAATTACATTCTAGTCTGTCATTGCGAGCGAAGCGAAGCAATCTCAAGGGATTGCTTCGTCGCTATCGCTCCTCGCAATGACAACTCTCTCTCGCCATGGGCTATAATATGAAAGTGAAGATCGTGGATCGCCTCATTCAAAGAATCCTCAGGAAAGAGGTTAACGTCGGGATTATCGGATTGGGGTATGTTGGCCTTCCTCTGGTTTTAAGGTTCTGTGAAGAAGATTTCCAAATTTTGGGATTCGACGTTGACCCAAAAAAAGTAGCCACATTGAAGAAAGGAAGAAGCTATTTAAAATCTATCCCTCCCTCCAGGATTTCCCACTTTGTCCGAAGCGGGCGTTTAGATGTTACAGACGATTTCTCCCGCCTCAGCGAACCCGATTGCATCCTGATTTGTGTGCCAACCCCCCTGACCGAAAAGATGGAACCCGATCTCCAATATATCGAAAAAACGACTGATGCTATCAGAGACCATTTGAGGAAAGGGCAATTGATCATTTTGGAAAGCACCAGTTACCCAGGAACTACTGAAGAGTTGATTCTTCCTCGATTGGAATCGACTGGTTTGAGATTAGGGAAAGATTTTTTTCTCGCCTTCTCTCCTGAAAGGGAGGATCCAGGAAATAAACGATTCACGACTCATCAGATTCCAAAAGTGGTGGCTGGGGTCACTCCCTCCTGCCAGAAAGCAGCCGTTTCTCTCTATCGCCAAATCATCCAAAAGGTGATTCCTGTTTCATCACCTCGGGTGGCTGAATTGACCAAACTCCTTGAGAATATCTACCGAAGTGTGAATATTGCTTTAGTCAATGAATTAAAGATGCTGGCAGACCGAATGGGGATCGATATCTGGGAGGTTATTGAAGCAGCAAGCACCAAACCTTTTGGATTTTCACCTTTCTATCCGGGTCCAGGAATGGGAGGCCACTGCATTCCCATCGATCCCTTCTATCTCTCCTGGAAGGCCAAGGAATATGATTTCACAACACGATTTATTCAGTTGGCTGGAGAGGTCAATATCTCCATTCCTTATTATATAGTCTCTAAAATTTTAGATGCTCTCAATGAGCGAAGGAAAAGTGTCAAGGGAGCAAAAATCATGATCCTTGGCGTGGCGTATAAAAAGGATGTGGACGATGCCAGAGAATCCCCTGCCCTTGCCATCATGGATCTTCTCCAAAAGAAAGGAGCAACCATTCTTTATCACGACCCTTATATCCCTGTTCTTCCCCCTTTTAGGAAATACCTATTCAAATTGAAATCATCCCCACTCACATTGCGGTTGCTTCATAGAATGGATGCTGTGGTAGTGGTCACAGACCACAGCCAAATCGACTATCAATGGGTGGTTAAGCATACCCCGCTCATCATCGATACTCGGAATGTGACAAAGAATATGAAGCAATGGAAAAAGAAAATCGTTAAGGCCTGATCCAAAATTCTAATATTAGAATCCTATTTCGGAACATCAAAAGGCAAGTCCTCACCCCAGGCTTTGTTCTATAAACTCCTAACTCCGCAATCTCTCCGAGCCAGAGGCTCTCTGAGCCGGAGGCCGCATTCCCCACTTTAAATGGGCCAACTTTTTTATGGATGATACCAAATCCCAATATCCCAAGCCTGACCCCGAAGCTTTTAACTTTTATCATGTTCCTTTACCGGCGATATCAGGACCATCGGTTATCCCCTTTTCATAATGACGATTTCTTCTTTTCCATATGCTACCCGACCTATAAGATCAGAAAAGTGCTTTTTGGCCTCTGCTACACTCAGAGCTTGCTGATTCACCGCCGTCCTCCTACCTAATTTATTGTGGTCATTATGACCTATTACTTTTGTGAAGTCAATAATATTCCTGTATTTGTGGTGCCCTGCAGTGGTTATGGAGGAGTATTTAAAAAAATTATCAAAACGCATGATGACGCCAGAAATGATAGAGATAGAGTTGGGCATAACCGGCATGGGAACCAAAATGGTTGGAAACAAATTCCTCCATCTTCTTTTCTCCTACCCTTCTCCCACCAAAATAAACCTTTTGTAGCCCTTTTTTGATCCAGGTATCGATAGGAAAGGCCTCGAGAAAATCTAAGGAGTAGAGGAGTGTACAATCGGCTATCTTTTTTCCTACGCCGGAAAGGATCATCAATCTTTTTCTTGCCTCCCAATAGGACAAATCTTTAAGTCCAAGGAGTTGGTCCCGATCGATGCACTGACAGACTTTGACTATAAGTTGTTCTGAACCCTGCCCTGACAGATTCTAATTGAAGAGGGTCTGCTAAACAGCGGGGTTCTGGGAACCCGTAACCCATGTAGTTTCCATAAAGAATCTTCTTTCCAATAGATTTACAGAGGGCTTCAATCATAGAGCGTATATGTGGGATAGCCTTGGCAGAGGAGCATAAGAAAGAGATCAGGCATTCCCATGGATCTTGTCGAATCAGTCTCAAACCTCGATATCTCTGAATTGCCTGATGAATGACCGGATCCCGATCGATCTCCTTTAAAATAGAATTTAAATCTTCATCCAATCTGAAAAAATGGATCAAAAATGATTCTTCCACTCCTTCATAAAAAAGGAAATCACCCTTTTGATAGAGAGAGAAAATTTGGTTGGAAGATTGGACGAGATAGGTGTCCATTAACTTGGTGAACCGGAAAAATTGTCCACATTCCAAAGTATCACGGAGTGAGAATGGGTGTATCCGGAGACGGGCGGTCATCCCTATTTCCCCTTCGGAGGACGGATGATGGCGAGGGAATAGGCTTCTAAATTGAAATATTTTTTTGCAACCTGGCGGACATCCTCTCCTGTTATCTTTTGTATCTCTTGGGGATATTTTTGATAATGATCAAATCCTAAACCGTAGAGTTCATCGAGAGACATTTGATTGGCCTGGGCTCCATTCGTTTGGAGTCCGATTTCAAAATTACCGATGAGATACCTCTTGGCTCTTTGCACTTCCTCTTCTTTTAACCCCTCCTCTTTTACTCTTTTTAACTCCCTCAATACCCCCTCAATGGCTCTCTCCAATTTATCTGGATGGGTTCCCATATAGACACCTATATATCCAGGATCCAAATTCGGATTCGCTATAAAGTCCAAAGCATAGGCCAGACTTTCCTTATCCCTTAACTCGTAGAATAACCTCCCTCCCTGACCGGATAAGGCTGCATCTAAGACTTCCAAGGCGTAGCGGTCTCTATGTTGAAGGGTGGTGCCTAAGAAACCGAGAACGAAGTGGCCTTGCTCCTTTTCTTTATAGATCTCGGACCTCTTGATCTTTTGAAAAGATTTTTCTTGAGGGATGGAAGGAAGAACGAAATTCCCCTTGCGGAGATCGTTAAACCCCTTTTTTACTGAAAGGACTACCTGATTTGAATCCACATCACCTACAGCGATGAGAACCATACGGTTCGGTGTATACCATCTCTTAAAAAAAGAGACCATCTGATCCTTTGTGATGGACTTGACTGTTTTATCAAATCCAATAATGGGTCTTCGATAGGGATGGTGATGGAAGAGGGTTGACATTGTCTGGTTAAAGAGCCTATTGGAGGGATTATCCTTTCCCATTCGAATTTCTTCTAAGATCACCTCCCTTTCCCTCTCCAATTCCAATGGATCGAAGGTAGAGTGTTGAACTGCATCCGCTAAGATATCTAAAGCTGTATCAGCATAACGGCTGGCAATGGCAATATGATAGACCGTCTGGTCATAAGAGGTGTAAGCATTGATGTATCCTCCTAATGACTCGATCTCCCTGGCCATTTCACGGACCTTCCTCTTTTCTGTCCCCTTAAAGATCATATGTTCGATGAAATGGCACATCCCTGCCTCTTCATCCCTTTCATCGGCACTTCCGACTTTTGCCCAAATCTGGAGAGCTACCACAGGTGTAGTTCGATTTTCTTCCAGGATCACTTTTAGGCCATTCTCCATCGTGAATCGGCGAGACTGATCCTGTGCAGAAGAAAAACGAACCCCTCCTACCAAAATCATGATCAAAGTAAGAAATATAGACAGAAAAAATCGGTGACGTCTCATCCTATTTTTCCGAAGCTCTCTCATTTTCTCCTTTCCTCCTTCAAATGAAAAAATTATAAAAGAAAAGGCCGTAAAAACAAAGGGCGAATCCCGCGTTCCACGGCATTCGCCCTTCTCATAGTGAACGGCTTAAGAAAGAGGGGATTCCATAGGTTGTCATTGCGAACGAAGTGAAGCAATCTCATCAGATTGCCACGTCGCTTCGCTCCTCGCAATGACTACTTTAATTAAGACATTGCCTATTATGTTGGATGATCTGATCCCTCCCTGCAGAGAAGGCTTTCCGGTTCAATTCATGGACTTTGGCAGGAAGATATTTCAGAATGGTGTTTAACCAGAGGTCCTCTCCGACCTCAAATAATTTTGAAATGGCGCCAAGGAGCACAACATTGGCTGCTCGGGCATCTCCCATCTGAAGTGCAATCTCTGTTCCTCTGATTAAATAAAAGTCTTTAAATTTCGATTTGATGATCTCAGGAATGCCTTTGGGGTACTCCATCTCTCCCAAATTGACAATAGGGGGATTGACCTTATGATCATTCATAAGAACTTTCCCATTGGACCTCAAATGGTTGAGCCATCGAAGACCCTCGACCTGTTCAAAGGCGAAGAGGATATCGACTTCCCCTTGCTTAATAAGGGGTGAGTAAACCTTTTTGCCGAACCGAAAATGGGAAGTGACGATCCCTCCCCTCATCGCCATCCCATGAACCTCACTCTTCTTCACATCGAAGCCTGCTTCCATAAAAACTTCACACATGATGTCACTGGCTAAAATGACACCCTGTCCTCCAACGCCTGCCACCAAGATATTCGTCGTATTATTTTCCATTTCATCTCCCTAATAAATTCAGTAGGAACGATGGAAGATTGGAAAGATGGAATGATGGGTTAACGCAATATTCCAATATTCCATTATTCCATTGGTTTACATAGTCTCAAAACCAAAGATCGGTTTCTCTTCCTGACTCTGAATGGCTTCGAATTTACATACCTGATAACAGAGATGACACCCAGGACAGAGGCTCGGATCGATATAGGCAATTCCTTTCCGTTTCTTCCCATCTGCTGTCAATGCCATCTCCCCTTCCACCGGTTGATAAGAAATGGCTGGGCAACCCAGGTTAATACAGGTCTTACATCCCAAACATTTGGTCGAATCGACCACCGGAGGTTTGTTAAACTTTTTAAAGACCCTCCGGAGCATCATACAGGGCCCCTCACTGATGATCAAAGAAGGCGTATCTTTTTCAATCTCTTCCCTGACCACCTTTTCGGTCTCTTCTAAATTCCATGGGTTCACCTTCCTTGGATTCTCAATCCCCAAGACACGACCCAATTCGAGTAAATCGATCTTATGGGTCTTTTCCCCCCGGATCGTATATCCTGTCCCTGGATGTTCTTGTGAACCTGTCATCCCGGTCGTCCGGTTATCCATAAGAATAATGGTACCACAACTTTTATTGTAGCTCATGTTCATTAAAGGGTGGACTCCACCATGAAGAAATGTTGAGTCACCGATCACACCAACGATTTTCCCCTTTCCTTTATCTCCTAATGCTTTTGACATACCATGGACAGTTCCGATACTTGACCCCATACAGACGTTGGAGTTGATCACATTCAAAGGAGGATAGGCACCCAACGTATAACAACCAATGTCGCCAGCGGTATAGACTTTTAACTTCCGTAAAACAGCAAATACTCCTCGATGAGGGCATCCTGCACACAAATTGGGAGGCCTGGGAGGAAGGGATCCTGTAAAAACAGGTTTGGGAGTTTTAGACTTCTTTCCTAACATTTTTCTTTCGATAATCCATGGATTGAGTTCACCACAAATGGGAAATCGGTCCTTTCCTCCCTTGGGTTTGAACCCCATCGCCCTGATATTCTCTTCTAAGAAAGGATCCAATTCTTCAACGATGTAAACCTTCTTAACTTTTTTAAAGAACTCTCCGATCAAATTTTTCGGAAGCGGCCATACCATACCCAGCTTAAGATAGGAATAATTCGGGAAGACCTCCTTCGAATATTGATAGGAGATTCCTGCTGTAATGATTCCAACCGTTGGATCATTGATCTCCATTCGATTTCCGGGGAAATGTTCAGCAAATTCCTTTAATTTGAGGAATCGTTCCTCAATGACTCCGTGTCTGATTCTTGCAAAAGAGGGCAACATGGTAAATTTCTCGGTCTGTTTACGGATCTCTATGGGAACCGGGGGAACAACGGGTTCTTCTAACCCAACAATACCTTTCGCATGAGAAATGCGTGTGACACTCCTCACCATCACAGGGGTATCAAACTTCTCACTCACCTCAAAACCCAATTTGATAAAATCCTTCGCCTCTTGGCTATCACTCGGTTCAAACATGGGAACTTTTGCAAACCTGGCATAGTGACGATTATCTTGTTCATTCTGAGAACTGTAAAGTTCAGGATCATCACAGGTCACAAGGACTAAACCACCATTGACACCGACATAAGAAAGCGTCATAAAGGGATCTGCTGCAACATTCACTCCAACATGTTTCATGCATGCCATTGCCCTTGCACCTGCTAACGATCCCCCAAAGGCAACTTCTAATGCCACTTTCTCATTGGGAGACCATTCGGCATAAATATCTTTGTATTCCTCGGCAATGTTTTCTAAAATTTCTGTACTGGGGGTTCCTGGGTAAGCAGCCGCTACCTTTACGCCAGCCTCAAATGCCCCCCTTGCGATGGCTTCATTACCGCTCATTATTTTTTTCATAGATCACCTCAATTAAATTTGTAATTTTTGCCACAAATATAAATTATTAAAGGTTATTGTCAAGTGAAATATTTAACTTATGAAATCCCTCGTCTTGATACCCTTCCTACTCAGGAGCTTAATTTCATTTCATATTGTGTCTCTTATCCCTTTTGAGGTAGGACTTGTGGATCATCTTATCGATCAATTAATTTTCAAGGATGGAGATTTTTCTTAATACTGCATTGGTCATCATCGATTTTTGAGACACTTTTAAAAAGGCCTTGTAATTTTCTAATGCCTCCTTTTTTTTCCCCAATTTTTCATAACAACGACCCATATTCAAATAGGCATTTGCAAGCTGAAAATTTTCACCTTCTTCGAGGATCTTCTGATAGGCTTGAAGGGCCTTTTCATAATCTTTCTTTCCTTCATAGGCATAACCCAAACCTTCCATCGCGAATAAGCGGTAAAGTTTTCTCTTCCCTGCTTTTTGTAAAAAGTTTTGATAGGATTTTGTTGCTTCTTCAAATTCACCCAACCAGAGATGAATGTTTCCTTTATACAAAAAAGAGGTTTTCCCTGGGAAAGTCCGTGAAAATTTTGTAATGACTTCATCAAATTTTTCTAAAACATTTTTATACTCCGACGGTGATCCTTCTCTGCTGGGAGAACTGACCATCTGGTAGATCTCCACAGCTAAACTAAACTTTTGAGAGGCTTCCTCTTCATTTCTCTTCTCCCATCTCTGATAAATGAAGATACTCGCCAGAACGATTAAAACAATGGTCCCTCCTGCCGCAATCGATTTGATATGGTGGGTAATGAAAAGAAAGGCCTTCTCTGTAACGCTGATAAACTCATCAGGCTCTTTCAGCTTCTTTTTTGTAATCTTTTTTATCCTTGCCATCTTAAGCCCTCTTGTTCCTTTTTATTCTTTTATATCCTCACAGTACCTTATTGTCAACTTCTCGAGATCAAGGGGATCAGTGATAAGAGGCAGGTCTGGACACTTTACCCCGTTAGAAAGCCCCGCTGCTTGCCCCGTACGAAGCTCAGCTTCTATCGGGGCTTGCAGCGGGGATGGAGGCAAAATTCCTTTTAAAGCAACCACAGGGTTTAAAGCCCTGTGTGAGCCATCCCGTTGGAAGTTCAAAGACCTTCTAACGGGGTTTACCCGTCAAGAGGCAGTTCTCAGGATCCTTTTCTCTCCTAATCGAAGCGTCAATTTCATCTGATCAAAATACTCAATTAATGGAATAACGTACTTCCGGGAAGCTCCGGTGAGCTCCTTAAATTGAGAAGTGGTGATCTCTTTATGGCTTTTTAAAAAGTTAATCAACTCTCCTTTCAGATTTTCGAAGTGGATTCGATGGAAATACATGCCACTTTTGATCTTGACCAGCATTCCTTCATGAGCAAGATATTCAAAAACGGCCAAAACCCTCTCTTCCTCTTCAGACCATTCCTCTGATAATTCTTTGGGTGAAGGTGGCTGGAGCTTCCCTCTTAGGATGGCTTCCTCGGCCCGTTTCACCAAACCTTTCTCATCAGCAGATGAGATTTGATGCCCATGAAGCTTTAACTTATCTCTTTCCAATACCACCTCTTTGGATTGAATCAAACCATTGATGAGGATTTGGAAAAGTTTTATATCCAGCTCGACGGGGAGTTTTGTCCTCACCTCCTCTTTGGCCAATCCAATCCTCATTGGGAATCGTTGATGGAATTCTCTCAATTGAATCAAGGTCATCTCCTTCAGCCGTTGATATTGACTGTTTTCAATGACCTTTAGTTTTTCAGGATCGACCAAAAGAATGTCACCTCTTTCAATCATCTTTCTGAGTATCGTCTGGATCTCATTTGGAGGCATCGCTACCCGGTTCAAAAGATCTCCGAATGAAATACCTGCTATTCCCGAACGAAGAATATACTGGTTGATAGCCTGTTCGCTGCTCCCGTCTTTAAGGAGAATCAGATCGTTGATCACCGGTGGGGAGTATCGTCTGTGTTTGATCGGATGGGTATCCAGAACCACTCCTCCACCCAAGGTTTGGATGGCTCCTGAGCCCCGGATCACAAAGCGATCCTGAGGGAGAGACACTACAGATCGCTCCAATCTCAATTGGGCAAACCCCTCTTCTCCTGGAGCCAACTCTTCTCGATCAAGAAGGAAGATGGAGGCCGTGGTGGAGCTTGTACCCATATGAAATCTCTGTTGGGTTCGGTGCTTCAATGGCCGTGGAGCGATTGGCAAATATTCGAGATAGACATCGAGGAGTGAAGCGGGAGTGAGGGTCTTTGGGTGGACAAGAACATCCCCTCTCTGGATAGCGGAAGTCTCGATCCCCTGAAGGTTGACCGCTGCCCGTTCTCCTGCCGTGGCCTCTTCTACAGGCCGATTGTAGACTTGGAGGTTTCTCACCTTACCTTCCAAACCGGAGGGAAGAATCTCAACCGTCTCTCCCAGTGAAAGTTTTCCAGAAACGATGGTGCCTGTTACTACGGTACCAAACCCTTTCATGACAAAGATTCGATCGATTGGTAAACGGAATAGGCCGTCGGATGATCTTTCTTTGATTTCATTTGAAAGATGATCAAGGGTGGAAATCAGTTGAGGAATCCCTTCACCTGTCAGAGAGGATACGGCAAGGATGGGAGCGTCTTTTAAAAACGTATCTTTGGCAATATCCGTCACTTCCTCTCTGACCAACTCCAAAAGCTCACGTTCGACGAGATCAATCTTGGTCAGGACGATCAACCCTTTTTTAACTTCCAGAAGTTTACAAATATCCAAGTGCTCCTTTGTTTGGGGCATCACTCCTTCATCGGCAGCAATGATTAAGGCGACAAGGTCGATCCCCCAAACACCCGCCACCATATGTTTGACAAATCTTTCATGGCCTGGCACATCGATGATCCCCAAGCGGATACCGCTGGGAAGATCTAAGAAGGTAAATCCCAATTCAATCGTAATTCCCCTTTCCTTCTCTTCTTTCAATCGATCGGTATCTACCCCAGAGAGCGCTTTTACAAGGGCAGTCTTTCCATGGTCGATGTGCCCAGCTGTTCCTAGAATCACATGTTTCATCGTTGCTCCTTAGGATGGCCCTTTGTTATCGTTTCTTTTGAAACGATAACAAAAAAGCTTCCATCTTTCAACTCTCTTCCTTTCTCGATTTGGCTGTAACATACCCTATAAACCCCATAGATCGTGGTTTAACTCAGCATGCCTACGGCAAAAAGGCAGGAATGAGATGTGAATCGATACTACCTCCTTAGGAAGTCCAGTCTTAAAGGAGTGGAACTCCACATCCCTTTCTATGAGTGGAACGTTCAATCATTGCCATGTGAGGATCGATCTTTTATCGATTCTGTCTCTATTTCCAGAAGAGTTGTGAAGCAATTGATTTAAGATCAAAGGTTAGAGGGTAATGTTATCTTTAGAGGTAGGGAAATCAATGCTTAGAGGAATATCTTTTCTTAATGTTCAAATCCTGTGGAAAAAAGTGTGTTAAAGGTATCTAATTTCTCAAATCCCTTACATAATTGATTAGGTTGAAAATTAGATATTTAAAATAATATAACGATTTCAATAGATTATAAATTTGTGTTTCTATTCCTTAGGAACCCAATATATTGTGGTTTTTAAGGGCGATTTTAAATCCCGTTGTTCATAACCTGTTTATAGATCAACTCTTTTGGAAAAATTTTAGACAACCTCAGAGGAAAGAAAGGGGAGGTTTTTCCCCCTCCCCTTTCTGTATCAAAATTGTTAAGGTAGGATTAAGGTTATAAGGATTACTTTACATCGCTTTTTAACAGATTACCTGGTTTGAATTTTGCCACTCGTCTAGCAGGAATCTTAATCTCTTTCCCAGTTTGAGGATTTCTCCCCATCCTGGCCCTCCTCTTCGCCACAGAAAAAGTCCCAAATCCTGTTAGAGTCAACTTATCACCCTTCTTTAATGCCTTCGTTACAGAACTGGTAAACGCCTTCAGGGCTTTTTCAGCTGACGCTTTCGAGATTTTGGCCTCCTTCCCAATGCTGGCGATCAACTCCGCCTTTGTCATTTAAATCACCTCCTCCTTTTCTTGAAATTTTATTTAGTATAAAACTTAAATGGCCTAATAAAACGAGGTCATCATAAACCATCGATACTTTAAAAGTCAAGTTTTTTTATTTTAAAATTTTTTTGGATCTTTGGTCTAAAATCATATAAAAGATTCCATCAAATCGGAAAGGACTTTCTCAATCTCACCAGGCCTTTCTAACTCGATGCACCTGAGAGCCTTCTCCACCTGATGCCTGAGCTCTGGATTAGAAAGATCGTCTATCGATCGATAAACTCCTGCTCTTCTTCCCAATCGGAAGTTAGCTTTTTCTTCAGCGGAGAGAGCGAGATAGCGGTCAATCAGCGCTAACATCTTTCCTTTCTCCTCCGGAAGTTTCCCTTCCACCTCTTCGAGGAGGTTCAAGATGTGGTCACTGACAAAGGTGCTGGTGATCCCCTCTAAATTTCCAATGAAAAGTCTTTCCTCCACCACGATCTCATCATCGCTCAACAAGACGAACTCTCCTTTTTCGATTTTCTCGTAGAGGGGCATCGGTTTCAAAACCTTCAAGGTTCGAACTCGAATGAAGTCTGGATTTATTTGATTGAGGACCCTTGCCGTTTCAACAGCGTGTTCCCTCCACATTCCTTTCCCTCCCAAGCCGAGGATCACATATTCCGAAAGGGAAATACCGGACTCCTTTACCTTCTTTCCAGCCTCAATGTGCTCTTTTGCTGTCACCCCTTTCTGGATATATTGGAGCAGGAGATCATATCCTGTCTCCAATCCCATATGGATTCTGGAGATCCCGGCCCGGCCAAGGTCTCGAAGCTCTTCGACCGTTTTTTTCGAAACCGTTTTGGCCCGTGCATAGGTGGTGATTCTCTCTATGGAGGGAAGTGTTTTTCCCAGGTAATTTAATATTTCAACCAGTTGATCTGTTTTAAGAACCAGACTGTTGGCATCCTGAAGAAAGACAGTCTTCCCTCCGCCATAAAGCCACAAAGCAACACTGCGGAAGTCTTCAGGGTAAGGGGGTGCGTTTTGTAATAGGAGGTTCACCAGAGGAGCTGTGATTTCCCCACCAAATCCATGCATCCAAGATAAGGCCTTCACCTCTGAAACGATCTCCTGAACCGTGTCAATATCTTTCTTCACCTCCTCCACGGTTCTCAGGCTAAACTTCTTCCCTTTATAGATATGGCAGAATTCGCAACGGTTCCAAGGACAATTCCTTGTCACCCGGAGAAGAAGGCTGTAGGCCTCACTGGGAGGTCGAATAGGACCTTGTTCAAAATGGAGTTCGCTCATTCACTTATAGCCCAATCGAAGGATCTTCCTCAAGTTGAAGATGCTGAAGGTCACTTGGGTCGATCCCCAGAATAGAGAAGATTTTATTCTCAATTTCAAAGGTGGCCTTCTTGAATTGTTCCATTTGTTCAGAGGCCTTCTGGCTTTTTCCGTATCGGTCCATGAGGTCGCAAAACCTCTCTTCCAATGAAACAATGCGATCATGTTGGACTCGTTTATCTGCATAATTGACGATCTCCTCTTCCGTTACCAATGAGGGATCGTTCTTTCTCGCTAAATGGATATGTTCTGCCACCACTTCCCCCACCCGTACATATCCCATCCCTTTTAAGCGCTGTGAGCCTGTCTGAGCATGGTCCTCCTTCGTCTTAAGGCATTCTGATTTGGTGAGGTCGTGCAACAACGAGGCTGCTTCCACTAAACCGAGGTCGATGCTTTGGCCTCGCTTATTTAACTCCATGCCAAGATAGAGGGCGACTTTTGTGACTTCGATACTGTGGTCTATAATGTGACTCATCATCCCATATTGGCTCATCAATCTTAAACATTCATCTCGGGTAGGGATCATCTTCTTCCTCTATCTCCCATCCTATTTTCTCAGAAAGACCTTCTCCTCCACTTGATGGCTTCAATAATTGGATTCTCGGTTTTCATCTATTTTTCATCCAAGGATAAAGAGGGTTGGTTTTCAATCTGTTCCAATTTAAAATTAAATTTGTCCAATCGTCTTCTTGCTTCCTCAAACTTATTCATGGCATTGGTGATATGTCTTCCCACCAATTGAAAATCCTCTTGAAAACCTCCTAAGTCTTTCTTCAGACTCGCCAGCAAAACCAGTATCTTCTGGGCATCTTTCTCGATCTGTAATCCCTTTAATCCAAGAACGATCACTTGGAGATAGGCGTAGAAAGAGTTCGGGGAGACAGGGATCACTTTTTTGTTCAATGCATAATTTAAAATTCCTTTCTCCTCTCCAAATGAATCGTCCTTTGTTATCGTCTCATAGTACACATTTTCTGCGGGAATATAGAGTAGGGCAAAATCGTAAGTCCCTTCATTGGGCACAATATACTTACTGGCAATGTCGTCAATGTGCTTCTTCACATCTCTGTAAAAGGTCTTCTGATACGCCTTCCTCTCCTCTTCAGTCTTGCATTCGATGATCCGTTTGAAATTATCGAGTGGGAATTTGGAATCAATGGGAACGAGTTTTTCGCCTAACCTTACCACCGCATCCACCCTCTCCCCATTGGAAAACATATATTGTAGAGTAAAGAATTTGGGTGGAAGGACCTGAGATAGCAATTCCCCCAAAAATTGTTCTCCCAAGCCACCTCTCAATTTAGGTGGTTGAAGGATTTCCTGCAGGGTCGCAATATTTTTGCCCACTTCGAAGATTTGCCTACTCGCCTCAGAAAGCTCTCCGATATTCTTCTGGACATCTCCGATCACCCTTGCTGCATTATCCAGGCGCTTACTGATCTCTCCGCTGGAGTCCAGTAGCTGCCGATTCACTTGTTCCGTGATGCCCCTCAACTGCTCATTGACGGCTCTCTGTTGCTCGGTGAGGAGGGAAATATTCTTATTGAGGCCGTCACTCATCTGGACTCTTAATTGTTCGATCTGGTTTTGCATAGAGAGCCACATTGCCTGGGAAGACTGGTCTGTTTTAACCTCCTCCACGAATCTCTTCCACCTCTTCTCCCACAAGAAGATAAAAGCCACTGCGATGATGATAACCAAACCTAAAAGTACATAAACTCCTTCCATTTCAACTCCTCAAGGAATGACGACTGGGTTAAGGATGCTGAATGATGAGGTGTCCCTCCACCTTCTTCTCAATGAGGTTAATAACGGAAATTCTCCAGAGACGCTCTTTCCGAGTCTCCTCAGAATGGATAGGAAACTCTACTTTCAGTGGGCTTTTACCTGAGAAGGTCGGAACGCTCTTGATAGGTTCTGGCCCTTTGAACGAAAGCATGAGCGAGGAACTACCCCCTTCCCATCTCACCTCTGCCTTTACCTTTTCTGATGGACCGCCATCCTTGAGACGAGGGTATGGAACAGAAAATGAAAATTCCTGTTTCTCCTGGGGTGTCATCCTCAATGGAAATATGATGAACGTCCTTTCAAGAATATTTTTTTCTAAACGAATATCACCGGATGGCAGTTTGGGTGAGATAGAAACCTTCACTTTGGAGGTTCCGCTGATTCCAACGCGATAAGGTGGATCAATGGTGTAACGATTTCCAAAATTTGCTTTCAACACCTCGGAAGTGAAATGGTCAAATTCCGATATTTTCAAGCCATTCACAAAGACTCGAATTCGAAAAGTAACGCCTCTTCGGAGGTCAACCTCACCCTCGTTCGAGAGGATGATACAGAGTTCAAGATCCTCTGTCAAATCCAAATCTTTTATGACGACCTCTGGTCTAATGGGTAGACCTTCCAATACTCTCTCTAAATAATTATTCTCTTTACTTAGTCCTCTCATTTCATGGCTGGTCTCAATATGGGCTTGAATCTCCCGTCGACCACGAACGGTTAAGGAGGTGGTGAGGGTGACGTTTTCTTTAGGCTGCAGAAAGGGTTGATCAGAAAGGCTGTCCAACCGATAACTTCCTTTGAGTTTTCCGTCCATAAATATCTTAAGATTTCCAAGCCCCATCGGGAGCGGACTGTTTCCAATATTGGCAAGGGTGACGGCCAGCCTCTTTTTCGGATTGAGAAAAAGGTTTGTAATGGTAAGGTCAGGGAGTAAAGAAGAGGTTTTTGGAATCTCTATTTTTGGCGGTGCAGGAGGAGGTATAAGAAGGGCCACTTCTTTCCCTAAATCTTTTGCAAAAGAATCGTTGGATTCTTTTCCAACCACCTTCTTCTCCTTTTTATTCACGTCAGGGCCAACCCCTGATCTCTCCATGAGTTGATTCTCTTCTTCACTCAAAAAGATGTCAGGAAGGGTCGCGGA